>ODAJ012120976.1_pt1 | contig 16297 bp, 9 predicted proteins | sample 1539241 | NCBI WGS metagenome assembly ODAJ01 (sample SAMN02144231, study PRJEB22623) | gut metagenome | biome: sheep rumen | host: Ovis aries | place: New Zealand
TTGCGATGATTGCCGCAGCCTGCGCAGTCTTCGCCTGCAAAAATGAGGAAATGAAACCACAACAAGGTTACATCGGCCCGTCCAACATTGAAATTCCGGACGGCCATATGACTCCGGAGGTGCTGCTTTCCCTTGGCCGCCTCTCGGATCCCCATTTGTCCCCGGACGGCAAAACCATCCTTTACGGCGTAAGCTACACTTCCATTGAGGAAAACCGCAGCGTCCGCAACCTCTTCACAATTCCCGTGGAAGGCGGGGACCCCACCCAGCTCACAATGGACGGAAAGAGCATTTCTTCGGCCCGCTGGAGCAAGGACGGGAATTCCATCTGGTTCCTTCAGGGCGGGCAGCTCTTTAACGCCCCCTACAAAAACGGGAAGCTTGGGAAGAGGGTCCTTAGGGCCGATGTCCCCGGCGGAATAGACGACTACCTCCTTTCTCCGGACGAGTCCCAGATGATTTACGTAAAGGGTGTCCACAGCCACGTGGAAGTGCCCTCGGACACCGATCCCGCCCTTGACAAGGCCAGCGCCTATGCCACAGAGGACCTCATGTACCGCCACTGGGACCACTGGCGCACGGAGATTGCACACAGCTTTGTGGCCACCCTCGCTAACGGCGTAGTCACCGGCGGCATGGACATCCTTGGAAGCGAAGAGTGCCAGTGGGAGCTCCCCAACGGCCCGTTCCAGGACATCGCAGACCTTGCCTGGAGCCCGGACGGCCGCTATATTGCCTTCGCCTGCAAACCCCTAACAGGCAAGGAGTACGCCTTCTCCACAAACACCTGCATCTTCATCTACTGCCCCCTCACCGGAGAAATCTCCCAGGTAACCACAAAGGGCGGGTACGACACCCATCCCGTCTGGAGCCCTGACGGCACCCGCCTTGCCTGGCTTTCCATGGAGCGTGACGGCTATGAGGCCGACAAGGTGCGCCTTATGCTTGGAGACGTCATCCGGGAAGAAGAGGGCGAGGGCCAGTCCGCCAACCCTTCCGTGACTGACATCAGGGAGCTTACATCGGCCTTCAAATATAATGTAGAGAGCCCCGTATGGGCCGAAGACGGTCATTCAATTTACTTTTCGGCACTTACGGAGGGCCTTGGGGCCATATACAACGTGATTCCGGACGCCGGGGAGATTTTCCGTCTCACCGCAGACAACCTTTGGTTCGACTTCGGCTCACCGTTTGGCGTACAGCAGGACGGCACCCTCCTTACCACTTTCATGTCCATGGACTTCCCCACGGAACTGGTTGCTGTAACCGGAAACGCCGTAAGGCAGATTACATTTGAGAACAACCACATTCTCTCCCAGCTGGACAAACACGAGACCGAGGCCCGCATGATAAAGACCGTGGACGGCCAGGACATGCTCACCTGGGTGCTCTATCCCCCGCAGTTCGACCCCACCAAGTCTTATCCGGCTATTGAAATCACCCTCGGAGGCCCCCAGGGCACGCTTTCCCAGGACTGGAGCTACCGCTGGAACTACCTCCTCATGTGCCATCAAGGCTATGTGGTGGTGCTCCCCAACAGGCGCGGAACCACTGCCTTCGGCCAGCCATGGTGCGAGCAGATTTCCGGAGACTACATCGGCCTCAACATGCAGGATTACCTTTCGGCCGCAAAGGCCATCAAGGCCGAACCTTACATTTCCGGTGTTGCGGCCTGCGGCGCATCCTATGGCGGTTACAGCGTGTACTACCTTGCGGGTATCCATAAGGATGTCTATGACTGCTTTGTATCACATGCCGGCATCTTCAACGAGGAACACATGTACATGACCACTGAGGAAATGTGGTTCCCCAACTGGGACAACGGCGGCCTGCATGAATACGCTTACGAGGCCGGCAAGGTTGGAGCTGCCGGAGACGGCATCACCTTCGGCGGCATTGCACAGGGCGGTTCTCCCTGGAGCAACCTTCCCAAGGCGCGCAGGCACTACGACAACTCCCCTCACAAGCTGGTCCAGAACTGGCACACGCCTATCCTTTGCATCCACGGCGGCTCTGATTTCCGCGTTCCAGTAGACGAAGGCATGGCAGCATTCAACGCCGCCCAGATGATGGGAGTTCCCTCAAAACTTATTGTGTTCCCTGAGGAAAACCACTGGATTCTCCAGCCCCAGAACGCCCTCTACTGGCACCGCAGCTACTTCGGCTGGCTGGACCGCTGGATGAAATAATCCACCCAAAAGCCTTGCCAAATTTTTGCTATCTTTGCAATGTATGAATTTGGATACGGCCATACAGTATCTTCCCGGGGTGGGGCCCAAAAGGGCGGAACTTCTCCAGCATGAGCTGGGGATAGCCACCGTGGGGGATCTTGTGCGCCTGTATCCTTTCCGTTACATAGACCGCAGCAGCATTGTCCGTATTGCAGATGTCCACCCGGACATAGCCCAGGTGCAAGTGCGCGCAACGGTAATGAAGGTCCGACTTTACGCCAAAAACGGCGCGGAACTCCCTCCGGACAAACTGAAATACAATATGGTGGCGCGTCTCAGCGCCATTGTGGCCGATGAATCCGGAGAAATGGAGGTGGTGTTTTTCAAGGGAGTGAAGTGGATGCATTCCAGGCTTGTGCCGGGTTCTACCTTCATCTTCTTCGGCAAACCCACCGTTTTCAACAGCCGCCTCAACATGGTACACCCGGAGGTGGATGCGCCGGATACATCGGCCACAGGTACGCTTACCGGTATTTACACATCCACCGAGCGTCTTAAAAACGGCGGCATTACGGGCCGATTCATGACCAAAATCATAGCCACGGCGCTGGAAGACATCCTCCCGGGGCTTCGTGACACCCTGCCGGATTACATATTGAAAGAGAAGGGGTTGGTGCCACTGACCTATGCGCTTCGGCAAATACATTTCCCGGTAAGCCAGGACGCCCTTGCCAAGGCTACTTACAGGCTCAAATTCGAGGAACTCTTCCTGCTGCAGTTAAGCCTTCTGAAGCAGAAGTACATCCGCAGCAGCAGTGCAGTTGGGCTCAAGATGCCGGCCGTGGGGGAAGCTTTCAACGCCTGCTTCAGGGCGCTGCCGTATGAACTTACCGGGGCCCAAAAACGCGTGATAAGGGAAATCCGCGAAGACATGCGAAGCGGCCATCAGATGAACCGCCTCCTTCAGGGAGACGTTGGTTCCGGGAAAACCATGGTGGCCGTCCTAAGTGCCCTCATCGCAGTTGGCAACGGTTACCAGGCCTGCATCATGGCTCCCACGGAAGTGCTTGCCCAGCAGCACTTTGCAAATGTCTCCAAATACCTTAAACCAACGGGCGTACGGGTGGAACTCCTTACCGGCTCTACCGGTGCGGCGGCTCGCAGAAGCATCCACGCAGGGCTGGAAGACGGCAGCGTGGGGGTGCTTATCGGCACGCATGCCCTCATAGAAGACAATGTGATTTTCAAGGCGCTGGGGCTTGCCGTAATTGACGAACAGCATCGCTTTGGCGTGGAGCAAAGGGCCAGGCTTTGGAACAAGGGCTTCGGCGGCATTCCTCCGCATGTGCTGGTAATGACCGCAACCCCTATTCCACGCACCCTTGCCATGACTTTGTATGGAGATCTTGATGTTTCCGTGATTGACGAGATGCCTCCCGGCCGAAAACCCATCACAACCATCTGTGTGGGGGAAAACAAGCGCCACGCAATGCACAATTTCATAAGGGACGAGATAGCGAAGGGCCGTCAGGCATTCATAGTCTACCCCCTCATCTTCGAGAGCGAAAAGCTTGATTACAAGAACCTTGAGCTTGGCTACGAAGAAATAGTGAAGGCCTTCCCTCTGCCTCAGTATAAAGTGGCCATAGTGCACGGACAGCAGTCCAACCAGGAGAAAGATTTCAATATGAGCGCCTTTGCCGCGGGAAGGGCTAACATCTTGGTTTCCACCACTGTAATCGAAGTGGGTGTGGATGTCCCCAACGCTTCTGTAATGGTAATTGAGAGTGCCGAAAGATTCGGCCTCAGCCAGCTTCACCAGCTGCGTGGCAGGGTTGGCCGAGGCGCAGAACGCTCCTACTGTATCCTCATGAAGGGCCAGAAAGTGTCAAAGGAATCCCAGAAGCGCCTGGACCTTCTCTGCGCAACGGAAAACGGCTTTGAGCTGGCCGAAGAAGACATGAAACTCCGCGGCCCCGGAGACCTTGAAGGCACCCAGCAGAGCGGCCTTCCCATAACCCTCAATATAGCCTCCCTCGCCAAGGACGGTCTAATCCTTGCCGATGCCAGAGGCTACGCCCAGCACATCCTGGACCTTGATCCTACGCTTTCACAGCCGCAAAACGCTTCACTTGCGGCGGAACTCCGCAAGGACAAGTATGTCACTAAGGATTACTCCCAGATATCATAGGTTTGGGTGCGGGTCAACTCATTGACATATAGGCGTTTACTAGGTTATCTGTAGCGCGCGTTCATCAAGGCCTAGCGTCTTTTGCCCCGTTCCGGCCCGCCCCCGGTGCAAAACCACCCCCTTTTTGCACCTGGCAACACGTTTTTGCCGCCCTCAGGTGCAAAACCACCCCCTTTTTGCACCTGGGGGTGTAGCGATATGCACATGTGCATGTGCGCGTACGCGAAATTTTTCTTATCTTTGTGGGAATATACGCTGTACGCAAATGAAAGAATTCGAAGTTGCCTTCAAAATTGGAAAACCAATCCCGGAGAACGCTCTCAGGGAGGCGGCGGCAAAGGCTCTTGGCGTAAAGCCGGAGCATGTAGGGGCAACGGTCATAGTGAAAAGGAGCGTAGATGCGCGTCAGGACATCCTTTACCGCTACAGGGTTCAGGCTTACCGCCAGGGAGAACCCGTTGTGCAATACAAGCCGGAGCCTTACAAGGATGTCCATAATTCACAACCCGTTGTGATAATAGGAGCCGGTCCTGCCGGGATGTTCGCCGCCCTGAAGCTTCTGCAAAGGGGCTTCAAGCCCATTGTCCTTGAGCGTGGAAAGGATGTTGAAAGAAGGAAAGCAGACATGGCAAAACTTTCCACAGAAGGCATTCTGAACCCGGATTCCAACTACTGCTATGGAGAAGGCGGCGCAGGAGCGTTCAGCGACGGAAAGCTATACACACGGTCCTCAAAACGCGGAGACATCCGTGAGGTCCTTTACCAGCTGGTGGCATTCGGCGCCAGCGAAGACATCCTCATTGACGCGCATCCGCACATAGGAACCGACCGCCTCCCGGAAATTGTGAAAAACATCCGCAGGTGCATCGAGGACCACGGTGGTGAATATCATTTTGACAGCCGTGTAACAGACATAATTCCCGGCACAGAGTTCACGGTTCTTTGTGGAGAAGTGGCGTACAAAGCCTCCAAAGTAATACTTGCCACGGGGCACTCTGCCAGGGACATCTATGAAATTTTCCAGTCTAAGGGCTGGACCCTTGAAGCCAAGGGATTTGCCCTTGGAGTACGTGTAGAACACCCTCAGTGGCTGATTAACCAGATTCGCTATCACGGGAAATACCAGCCAGGGATGCCCACTGCAGAGTATTCATTCGTACAGCAGGTTGAAGACCGCGGAGTGTTCTCCTTCTGTATGTGCCCAGGAGGTATCCTGGTTCCGTCTTCAACCGAAGAAGCCACGGTAGTACTCAACGGAATGTCCAACGCAGCCCGCAATTCCAAGTGGGCGAATGCCGGGGTTGTAGTTCAGATTGAGCCCGGAGACCAGCCAGATACCTACCAGGGGCCTTTCGCCCTCATGGATTACCAGCGGGACATTGAACGCGCAATGTACTCCTGGTGCAAGGAGCACGGGGCAAAGCATCCGTTCACGGCACCGGCCCAGCGCATGAAGGACTTTTGCCGTGGCATAGTCTCCAAGGATCTTCCTAAGACTTCTTACCATCCGGGTACTCTCAGCGCTCCTCTTCATGAACTGCTGCCCGGACATGTCTCAACAAGGCTCAGAAGGGCTTTCCCTCAGGTAGACCGTCAGATGAAAGGCTACTACACCAACGACGCCCTTATCCTTGGCACAGAGTCAAGGACATCATCTCCCATAAGGCTCCCCAGGAATCCGGAAACCCTTGAGCACGTGGATGTACCGGGGCTTTATCCCTGCGGAGAAGGTGCCGGTTACGCAGGCGGCATAGTATCTTCGGCCTTGGACGGAATCAACTGCGCAGAAAAGATTTAGACAAAAACTATGTCAGACATCATACTTGGAATAGAATCGTCCTGCGACGACACTTCGGCGGCAGTCCTCAGGGACGGGGTGCTGCTCTCTAATGTCATTGCGTCGCAGCAGGTGCATAAGGACTTCGGCGGGGTTGTGCCGGAGCTTGCCTCCCGCGCCCATGAGCAGAACATAGTGCCCGTGGTGAGCGAAGCCCTGAAAAGGGCGGGGGTATCGGCCAAAGACCTTACCGCAATAGCCTTCACAAGGGGGCCGGGGCTGCTTGGGTCCCTGCTTGTGGGCACGTCATTCGCAAAGGCCCTGAGCCTTTCCCTTGACATCCCCATGGTAATGGTGAACCACCTCCAGGGCCATATCCTCGCAAACTTCGTGAGGCAGGAAGGCGTGCCCGTAAGGGAGCCCTCCTTCCCCTACCTGTGCCTGCTGGTATCCGGCGGCAACTCCCAGATTGTGAAAGTCACAAGCCCCACGGAATACGAAATCCTGGGCCAGACCATAGACGACGCCGTTGGCGAAGCCTTTGACAAATGCTCCAAGATGCTGGGCCTGGGATACCCCGGCGGCCCCGTCATAGACCGCCTGGCAAAGCTGGGCAACCCAGACCGCTTCAAGTTTGCAATGCCGAATATCCCGGGCCTGGACTACAGCTTCAGCGGGGTCAAGACCTCCCTCCTCTACTTTGTGAGGGACCAGCTCGCCCTGGACCCGGATTTCATGGAAAAGAACAAGGAGGACATCTGCGCCAGTTTCCAGAAAACCCTCATAGACATCCTCATGAAAAAGCTTATCCGCGCCTCCAAGGAAACCCGCATCCGGGAAATCACCATAGGCGGCGGCGTAAGCGCCAACAGCGGTCTCAGGGAGCGCATTACCCAGGAAGGGGCCAAGCGCCACTGGAACGTCTACCTCCCTGAATTCAAGTTCACCACGGACAACGCCGCAATGATAGCCGTCTCCGGATGGTTCCAGTACAAGGCCGGCGTACGCACTCCACTTGACGTAGCCCCCGTTTCAAGAATGGCCGATTTCTAGAGCAGTGAAAAAAGTTCCGCGCATACTCTTCAAGATTCTGGCAGGACTCCTCCTTGTGGCCCTGGCACTTCTTGCATCCGTCCAGTCCCCCGCCGTTCAGTCCTGGGTGGGCCGGAAGGTGATAGAGCGTATCCGGAACAAGATTGACGCCGACATCAGCTACAAGATGGTGGGCGTGCGTCCCTTTGAAGCCATCACCCTTGACGACGTTCTGATCACGGACCGCAGTCCCAAGGCTCCCGGGGCCGATACTGTTGCCTTTGTAGGCTCCCTCAGCGCAAAGTTCTCCATCTGGGGCCTTCTCAGCGGCTCCGGAGCATACCTGAGCCATGCCAAGGTGGAAGACGCCGCCTTCTTCCTTGTGTCTGAACCAGACTCCATTGCGGGAAGCACCACCAACCTCCAGCGCATTTTCCGTATACCGCCGTCCCAGTCCGACACCCCTCCAACCTGGGGCAACCTTCTTTCGGCAAGGGAATTGGAAGCAGGCAACGTCCGGTTCCGCATGAAAATCCTCAATACCCCGGAAGACTTTGTCCACGGGAAGATAGATTTCTCGGACCTCGATGTCCTTGTGCATCACCTTAGCGCCAGGAACATAAAGGTGGCCGACAGCCGGATTTCGGCATCCCTGGACAGCCTAACCGCCACGGAAAAGAGCGGCTTTGCCATAAAGGGCGCAAGGGCCAGTAAAGTGAGGGTGGGCATGGGCCATGTAAGGGTAGACCACCTTGACCTCCGTGAAGAGTACTCCGATGTCCATCTTGAAAGGCTTGAGTTGGAGGGTTCCCTGAAGGATTATTCGGACTTTGTGGAGCGTATCCGCATCAGCGGCACCGTGAAGCCCGGCACCCTTGTATCCATGAAAACGGTGTCGTTCTTCGGCCCGCTGGAAGAGTACATGGATTTCCGCGGATACGTTAGCGGAAAGGTAAGCGGATATGTCAATGACATAAGTCTCAAGGACATTGAGGCCTCCGACGCCGACCACAACTTCTCCGCCAAGGTAAGCGGCCGCGTCATGAACGCCACCGACATCCAGAACCTTGCGCTGGACATAAAACTAAGTGATTCAAAGTTCACCATGAATGGCCTGGAGGGCTTCCTGCACAGCTGGGCCCCTGATGTCAAACTTGGCCTTGACAGCTTTGCCCCCGGGGAAAGCTTCGCCTTCCGCGGAACCGCCAAGGGCCCCATCAACAGGCTGGGCGTAAACGGCACCCTCTCTTCAAGGCTTGGGCTTGCCAAGGCCGATATCACCGTCCGCAACACCGTAGACCTCAAACGGCCCATCATCATTGACGGCGGCCTCCGCACCCAGGACCTCAACGTTGGAGAGATTGCCGGGATAGATGCGATAGGGCCGGTAACCCTTGGGACGGGACTTTCGGCCACAATTCCCAAAAACGGAGGCCTGAGCGTAAGGATAGACTCCCTGAAGATAGACCGCCTGAACGCCCTTGGCTACGACTACACAAACATTTCCGCAGTGGGAAACTATGCCGAAGACGCCTTTGACGGCCGAATCATAGCCGCCGACCCCAACCTCAGCTTCCTCTTCCAGGGAAAGTTCAACCTCTCCAGAAGAACCCGGAACAAGGTGTACCGCTTCTACGCCTCGCTTGGCTACGCAGACCTCCACGCGCTGAAGATAGACAAGAGGCCCAACTCAAAGATATCCCTGCAGGCGTCGTCAAACTTCCTTGTGACGGAAAGCCACGATGTCCTTGGAGACGTCCTGGTGTCCGGAATCACCCTTGAAAGCGCCACGGGAGTGCATTACCTTGGGGACCTTACTGCAAAGGCTCACGCAAACGACAACGTCCACAGGATAAACATCCAGTCCAAGTTCTTGGAGGGCACCTACTACGGCGACAAAGCCCCCTTCGACTTCGTGAACCACCTGAGGAGCCTCACGCTGGACCGCGAGGCCAGCGCCCTTTCCACGGAATCGGCCCCGGCCTGGGACGGTTCCACATACAGCCTCAACCTCAAGGTGAAGGGCGCCCATGACCTCCTGGACTTCCTGGCCCCCGGCACCTACGTTGCCAACCCCACGGAAATAAGCCTTGCCATAGACCGTGACGGCATCCTTACAGGCCGAATTGGCAGTGACCGCATTGCCCTTGGAGAGAAATTCATCCGCAACCTGGACCTTGCCGTCAGTAACGCCTCCGACGTCCTGAAGGCAGACCTCTCAAGCTCCATGATCCAGATTTCCCGGGATGTGAGGCTCCTTGGAAGCAGGTTGTCGCTATTTGCCAACGACAACCACCTTGGCCTTGGCTACAGCTTTGACAACTCAGAGTCCGACAACAGCAAGGCCGAACTCTACTTAAGCGCAGAACTCAGCCGAGACTCCGACAATTTCCTCGCTGTGCTTGCACGAGCCCTGCCATCCAACTTCTACTACAATGGCGCCGGATGGGGAATTTCGTCCGGAGACATCCTCTACCGCGGCGGAAACGTGAGCATAGACCACCTGACGGCCCGCCACGACGACGAGCTTCTGGACATTGCCGGCGGATACTCCTCAAATTCGGCCGATACCCTTAGGGTGAGGATGGAAAAATTCGATGTCGGGATTGTGAGCGGCTTCATAGGGAATCTCCTTCCCATAGAAGGCTACGCCAGCGGCAATGCCGTGGTCATTTCCCCCGGCAATCCCATCCCCGGAATCGAGGCTTCCATTATCTGCGACTCCACGCGGGTGTCCGGCCAGCGCATGGGAACCCTTGCCCTGAACAGTAACTGGGACGAGCCCTCCAAGCGCTTCAACATCAAGGCCCAGACCACCCTGGACGGCCAGAAACCAATTGACATAAACGGCTATTTCATGCCGGATGGCCAGAAGATTTTTGCCGAAGCCCTATTCAACAAGTTCAACCTTGCCAGCGTCTCCCCTATCCTGTCAACGGTGTTCTCCACCTTTGACGGCCGCCTGGACGGTGCCGTGAACGTAAGCGGCCCCGTGTCCAAGATGAGTATCGGCAGCCGTGACCTCAAGCTGACGGAAGGCCACATTGCCCTGGATTTCACCCGCGCCCTATATGACGTTGAGGGAGAACTTGCCGTTACGCAGGACGCCCTCACGTTCCGGGAGCTTCGGCTTAAGGACAACGCCGGCGGAAAGGGGACGGTAAAGGGAGACATCCTTCTCAACGGGTTCAAGGAGCTTGGAACCAACCTCAAGGTTAGCCTTGACAAGATAAAGGCCCTGGATCTAAAGCGCGGAGAGAATTCCACACTATACGGCACGGTGCCGGTTTCCGGCAATCTTACGGTAAAGGGGCCTCTGAGTCGGATTGTGGTGGACATCAACGCCGCCACAAGCGGTCCCGGAGAGCTTCACCTTCCCATTGGAGGCGCCAGCGGAGAAGTCCAGCGCAAGATGCTGGTGTTCACGGAGCCCGTCAGCGAGCTCCAGCAGGACCCCTATGAGCTCATGATGGCCTCCAACACGCAGCAGCAGGCCCAGGCCACCAACCTCATCATAAACCTCACGGCAAGGGCCACTCCGGACGCCACCGTCTTCATAGACCTTGGGGAAAACACCCTCAACGCCAGGGGCAGCGGCACCATCGGCATAAACCTTGAGACCGCCCAGAACAGTTTCGGCCTAAGCGGAGACTATACCCTCCAGGAGGGCAGCTTCAGGTTCAGCGCCATGAACCTTGTGAGCCGCGACTTCACCATCCAGGACGGCAGTTCCGTAAGGTTCAACGGTCCAGTGAACGAGACCGACCTCAACGTCAAGGGCCTCTACATCACTAAGGCCAGCCTGGACAACCTTATAACCTCCGCCTCCGCTGAATCCTCTTCCGGAAGCGGCCGCCGCACGGTAAACTGCGGAATTGACATAAGCGGAAAGCTCTCCAACCCGGAAGTCCAGTTCTCCATTGACGTCCCGGACCTCAACCCCTCCAGCCAGATAGCGCTGGAAAGCGCCCTGAGCACGGAAGACAAGATCCAGAAGCAGTTCATCTACCTCCTCATTGCGGGCAGTTTCCTCCCGGACGAAGACAGCGGAATCACCTCCACGGGCTCCGACATGCTGTTCTCCAACGTGTCCAGTATCATGAGCGGCCAGATCAACAACATCTTCGAGAAACTTAACATTCCCCTGGACCTTGGTCTCAACTACAAGGCCCAGGAAGGCCGAAACATGTTTGACGTTGCCGTGAGCACCCAGCTGTTCAACAACCGCGTTATAGTCAACGGCGCCGTGGGCAACAAGCAGATGATCGGGAGCACCACCAGCGAAATCACCGGAGACGTGGACGTTGAAATAAAGGTTACCAAAAACGGCAATCTCCGCACAACCATCTTCTCACATTCGTCCGACCAATTCTCTTCCTACCTTGACAACAGCCAGAGAAACGGCGTTGGTATAGCCTACCAGAAGGAATTTTACTCGTTCCCCCAGCTGTTCGGAGAGGTTTTCATGTCAAGGCAGGAGCGCGAGGAACGCGCGGCAAGGCGTCTTGCAGGCGTGCAGGTGGAACAGAGCGTGGTGCAGATAGACTCTACGGGAAAGTCAAAAGCAATTGAAAATGAAGTACAGCAGTAAATTATACCTCATACCCTCCCCCCTTGGAGACGGTGCGCCGTCGGATGTCCTTCCGGCGTCTCTTCTGCAGGCGCTGCCGGGAATCCATAAATATGTGGTGGAAGAGGTCCGCACCGCACGCCGTTTTCTTTCGGCCGCGGGCCTCAAGGGTCATATAGACCAGCTTGAGTTCCACACGCTCAACGAGCACACAAAACCCGCAGAGGTTGAAGCCCTGCTTTCCCTTTTTGAGGACGGCGCTCCGGTGGGCCTTATCTCAGAAGCCGGCCTTCCCGCCGTGGCGGATCCCGGTGCACGGCTTGTGGCGCTGTGCCACACACAAGGGATTGAGGTTGTGCCGTTTGTGGGGCCGTCGTCGCTTATGATGGCGCTGATGTCTTCCGGCCTTGATGGCCAGAGCTTTGCCTTTGCAGGCTACATCCCTGCCAAGCCCGACGAAAGGAAGGAGGCCCTGAAGCAGCTGGAAAAGAGGTCTTTCCACCAGACTCAGATCCTCATTGAGACTCCATACCGCAACGACTCCCTGTTCAAGGACATGCTGGGGGTACTCCGTGATTCCACAAAGGTTTGCGTTGCCGCAAATCTCACCTGCCCGGACCAGTTTATCCGCACTCAAACCGTTGGGCAGTGGAAAAAGCTCCGGGAATTTTCAATCGGCAAGCGTCCTTGCGTTTTCCTTTTCCAGGCCGTATGAAGATAGCGTTCACAACTCTTGGCTGCAAACTGAACTACGCCGAAACTTCCACCTACGAGCGCGCTTTCAAGGCCGCCGGCTGGGAGGTGGTGGAGTGGAATGAGGAGGCCGATGCCTACCTCATCAACACCTGCGCCGTCACCGAAACCGCAGAGAAAAAGTCCCGAAACTTCATTCGCCGCGCCCACAAGACCGCCCCTGATGCCCGCATCCTTGTCACCGGCTGCTACGCCGAACTCCGCCGTGAGGAGATTCTGGCCATAGATGGCGTTTCAAGGGTGTTTGGGGCCAATGAAAAGAAGATGATTCTGGAGGAGGCTAATGTCATCCCGAGCGAAGTCGAGGGATCTCAAGTGTTCGGAGCATATTCCACCGGGGAGCGAACCAGGAGTTTCCTGAAGGTGCAGGACGGCTGCGACAATTTCTGCGCATACTGCACAGTGCCGTTTGCAAGGGGCCGAAGCCGGAATATTCCTATCTGCGAATGCGTGAAGATGGCGCGGGAAATTGCCGCGGAAGGTGTGAAGGAAGTGGTTCTGACGGGCGTGAATACCGGAGACTTCGGCCGGACCACCGGGGAGAGTTTCCTGGATCTTCTGAAAGCCCTGAATGAAGTGGAAGGGATTGAGCGCTACCGGATTTCATCTATAGAACCCAACCTCATTACGCCGGAGATTGTGGACTGGATTGCGTCCGGGACCAAGTTCCAGCCGCACTTCCACATACCGCTTCAAAGCGGGTCCGACACCCTTTTAAAGCGTGTTGGGCGCCGCTACGACACCGCCCTGTTCGCTTCCCGCATAGACTACATTCGCGGTGCAATGGAGCGTCCCGGGCAGCCCAAGGTATTCTTTGGGATCGATGTCATTGTGGGCCTTCCCGGAGAGACGGAAGAGTTGTTCCTTCAGACTTACAAATTCCTTTCCGAGCGCATTAAACCGGCGTTCATCCACGTATTCCCCTACTCCAGGCGTCCCGGCACAAGGGCCGCGGAGTGGAAGGACCAGGTGCCGGAAAAAGTCAAGTCAGAGCGCGTGGCGGCACTGGAAGAGCTTTGCTCACGCCTTCACTCCGAGTTTGTGGCCTCCAACAAGGGAGTCAAGGAGAAGGTCTTGTGGGAGTCTTCCGTCAAGGGCGGCCTCATGGGCGGCTACACCGGCAATTACATAAGGCTGGAAAAGCCCTATGACCCTTCGCTTGTGAACACGCTGGAAGACGTACTGCTACTATAACTCCGCCTCAATTTCCTCACGGACAAACTCCTGGCTGGAGGGAAGAATCACTTTTATTTCGGCAATAAGGGCGCCGCGGGAGCGGTCAAGTTCAATTTCTCCTACAAACGGGCAAGTGACGTTTTCCTTGTTGAAGTCCTCGTACCAGTCAAGCTGTGTGCGGGGAATGTATCCAAGCAGCTTTCCGTCGTTTCTTATCACCGCCTGCGCCCGGTTGTCATGCACGTTGGAAGGCTCCGGCTTCACAACGCCTACAATCTTTCCGCAATCATGTACGGTACAGTGATACCTGAGCCCCGTTATGTCGAATGTCTCCGTATTCTCTTCCAGGTCTCCGTCATATTCCAAATTATCGAGAAACGATAAATCAATTACTTCCTGAACATCTATGTTTGTATGGGAAGCCGATGTGTACAATGCCTCCTGAACTTCTTTGACGGTACTGTCAATGGCATTTTTTGTCTCGCTGATAAACTGGCCGACAATGCCCTTGGGGTTTTCGGCAGCCTTTGTGACTTCCAGCATGGCATCCCTGATTTCTCCCAGAAGTTGGTCCTTAATTGAAGGCCCGGAGGGTTTAGCCTGCGCCTTAGGTGCCACCTTGGGCCTGGAATTCTCCTTTTTGGAGTAAACTGAGCTTTTCTTAACGTTGTCGGATTGCCGCTGGGCTTTCTTCTCACTGCGGTTATAAGACTTGTCGTGGTCGTCCCTGAATATCAGGAAGAGCGCCACAAGCACTATTATTCCAAGAATCGCGTAAAACAGCATATCAGTTCTTTGTTAATGTTTTTCAAAGATAACTATTTTTGCGTATATTTGAACTTGTCAAAGTTCACAACATCATTATTAAGAAAAGACTTACCCCTCACATGATTGACTCTATTCTTGAATACAACAGGAAGTTCGTTGACTCCAAAGCCTACGAACCGTTCATTACAGACAAGTACCCTGAAAAGAAACTGGCGGTGCTCACATGCATGGACACCCGCCTTACCGAGCTCCTTCCCAAGGCTCTCGGCCTCCGGAACGGAGATGCCAAGATTATCAAGAATGCCGGCGGCCTGGTCCTCTCGGAGAAAGACTCCGCCATCCGGTCACTCCTTGTCGCTATCTATGAACTGGGAGTGAATGAAGTGATGGTAGTCCATCATTCCACCTGCGGTGCATGCCACATGAGCTATGAAGAATTCAAGCCGCACATGCTGGAAAGGGGTGTGGCGCCTGATGTGCTTGCAGAATGGGAAGAAAAGAAGGATGTCGGGAATTGGCTTGAAGGATTCCATGATACGGAAAACTCCGTCAGGAAGACCGTTGCCGCCGTAGTGAATCATCCCTTGGTGCCGAAAGATGTCGTGGTACGGGGATTCATCATCGATTCCGTAACCGGGGAGCTGACAGAAATCAAGTAAAACCCGTGCCGACTGCCTGAGCAGCCTCCCCTATCCGGGGAGGTTTTTTCTTTGCCCGGCCCAAATGACGCCAACTTCAATATCCGTATATCAGGTCATATTTGTCGTGAAGCTCCTTGAGCCTTCCGCTGGCTTTCATCTCCTGGATCTTTGAGTTTATCTTTTTCAGGAGATCATCCTGTCCCTTCCTCATGAGGACCCCTATCTGCCCCCTGGTGAAGGGACTTTCAAGAAGCGGTGCGGCCAGCCGGGAATCGTTCTGTACATACCAAGGGGCCTCGGTGATTTCCGTTATCATAACATCGGCCTCCCCTTCAGCAACCTTCGAGGGGATTTCCTCGTTTTTTTCGAAGACAATAAGAGTGCATGACGGCAGATTAGCCCTGGCGAATTTCTCGTTCAGGCCTCCGGGATTGACCATTACCCTGACCTCCGGTTTGTCAAGGTCCTCGATGCACTTGTACTTTCCCGCATCCTCCTTTCTGCAGAGGATGGTCTTCCCGTTGCAGAGATACCCTTCCGACATGTCCATGGTCTCCAACCGAGCATTGGTGATGGTGATTCCGCCGATGGCGAAGTCGAACAACTCCGGGTTCAGGACATCGGCCGATAATGTAGGCCAGGAAGTGGGGACATAACTGATGCTGACTCCAATCTCTTTTGCAATCTCGCCGGCAACATCGATTCCGAATCCCCAGTACTCCCCGGTCTCAGGCTCTTTGTAGCTGAGCGGCCGGTAGTCCCCTGTAGTGCCTACAAGCAGTGTTCCTCGCTCCTGGATTCTGTCAATCACAGGCGTGCCGGACACCCTTTTCTGCGTCCCGCAGCTGATGAGCGAGGCACCGATGACAAGGACTGAAAGAATCGTCAGAAGAAATCGTTTCATCATTACGGTCTATCAAAAGGTCAATCTGTGCCCCCCATCAAGGCGGCGGTTTACATCCGGTCTCCGATAAAGAGGTTGATGGCGGTCAGGAGTTTCTTTCCCTGAAGATAAGGCAGGTTGACATGGTAGGACCGGGGCCACATACAGATGGCCTTCCCTGCCATAATCTGATCTATGCGATGCATCTTCTCCCTATGCTCCGGCGTATCCCAGACGGGGCCGAAATACTGCCTTCCCATAGACTGATAAAAATGCGTAAGCATCTTTCTGTCCATGTGGAACAGGTGCTTGAGCATAGGATTGGGACCGTACCC
>ODAJ012176679.1_pt1 | contig 16296 bp, 14 predicted proteins | sample 1539241 | NCBI WGS metagenome assembly ODAJ01 (sample SAMN02144231, study PRJEB22623) | gut metagenome | biome: sheep rumen | host: Ovis aries | place: New Zealand
ATTCGTGCATCAAGGAGGAATCATGAAAGGTATTATTCTCGCCGGAGGATCCGGCACAAGACTCTATCCGCTTACAATGGTGACGTCAAAGCAGCTTCTGCCGATTTATGATAAGCCGATGATCTATTACCCGCTGTCGGTCCTCATGAATGCAGGCATTCGGGATATTCTTATTATATCAACACCTCAGGACACCCCGAGGTTCAGGGAACTTCTCAAGGATGGTACCCAGTTCGGCATTAACCTCAGCTATGCTGTTCAGCCTTCACCGGACGGACTTGCGCAGGCTTTCATCATCGGCGCGGATTTTATCGGCGATGATTCTGTCGCTATGGTCCTCGGCGATAATATATTTGCCGGACATGGATTGAAAAAGAGGCTCAAGGCAGCTGTCGGCAATGCCGAGAGCGGCAAGGGTGCCACTGTCTTCGGCTATTATGTGGACGATCCGGAACGCTTCGGTATTGTCGAGTTCGACAGCAACGGGACAGCTATCTCGATCGAAGAAAAACCCGAGCATCCGAAGAGCAACTACTGTGTGACAGGTCTCTACTTCTATGACAATAAAGTCGTTGACTATGCGGCCAATCTGAAACCTTCGGCAAGAGGAGAGCTTGAGATCACAGACCTCAACAGGATCTATCTCGAGGAAGGTCATCTGAACGTTGAACTCCTCGGTCAGGGATTTACCTGGCTCGACACTGGCACACACGAGAGTTTGGTCGACGCGACGAACTTTGTAAAAACTGTGGAGCAGCACCAGCACAGAAAGATCGCATGCCTTGAGGAGATCGCCTATCTTAACGGTTGGATCAGCGGTGAGCAGGTCATGCAGGTATATGAGATCCTGAAAAAGAATCAGTACGGTCAGTACCTGAAAGATGTTCTCGACGGAAAGTATCTGGATGTACTCCACTAACACTTAGACAGCTCACAGAGATGAGACGGTATGACCCTCATCTCTGTTTTTCTTCTACTGAATGAGAAGTAAGGCATAAGAGGAAGACAATATGAACGGATTATACGATATGCACTGCCACATTATCCCGGGAGTCGATGACGGAGCGAAGACGCTGCACGACTCTATGGAGATCCTCAAAAATGAGCGCGAGCAGGGCGTGGAAAACATAATACTCACACCTCATTTCCGGATGAATATGTTCGAGACTTCGAGGGACGTCGTTGAAAAGAACTACAGAGTTCTGGTCGAAAAGGCACGTGAAGAGTTTCCTGAAATCAAGTTCTACCTCGGATGCGAATTCCATTCGAATCATGATATGACGGATATGCTGAGAGCCGAACCTCGTTTTCGCATGTGCGGGACACGCTATGTTCTGCTCGAGTTTTCATCTTCCCACGACACGGGCTACATAAGAAATCGCGCATATACTCTGATCTCCAGCGGTTTTACTCCTGTGATCGCTCACTGCGAGCGCTACAGCCCTGTGTACAGACACATTAACTTTGCCGAAGAACTCTGCGATATGGGGGCAATGCTCCAGCTGAATGCCAATTCTGTCCTTGGACTTGATGGCTTCGGTATGAAGATGTTCTGCAGGAAGATGCTGAAAAAGGGGCTGGTGAGTTTTATCGGTTCTGATGCCCACAATACGAGTGACCGAAGTACTCATATTGGAGAGTGCGCGGATTTTGTGGAGAAAAAATACGGGTCACACGCTGCCAGAAAAATTTTTATTCATAATCCGCAGCTGTTTACAGCGGATCAACTGTAAATTAGGAGGCACCAATGCCCGCGACGTATGCGCATTTGAGATTCGGCAGAGAAGTACTGGAAAAGCTGCCGGATCATATAAAACAAATCATAATGAGTGAGCCTGAACTATTTACGATTGGTCTGCAGGGACCTGATCCTTTTTATTTGATCATGTCGCCGTTCTTCGGTGTTCGGCAGAGGGTCAGGAAGAACGGTTTTGACAATCATGCGGCTTCGGGACTTCATTTTATGGTTCCTGCTTCGAGGGTGGCGGAACGGTCCGGATTTTCAGCACCCGAGATGTCATATATCTACGGTATGATCTGCCACTTTGCGCTCGATCGGGAGGCTCACGCATATATTATAGAGGAAGCCAAAAAGCCGGAGCATGTTCACGCCCAGATCGAGATGGAGTTTGACAGGCGGCTGCTTGTTCACGATGGAAAAGACCCGCTCAGCACACGGCTTACCGACGGCTTTATTCCGTCCCCGAGGAACACCGCAGTCATACTTCAATTTTATCCTGAAACAAATTACCAGGATCTTCACGCTGCTCTGGTCTCTACAGTCATTGTAAATGAGATATTTATATGCCCGGGAAAATTAAAAAGGAATATTGTGCGGCTCCTTATCAAAATGTTCAGGCTCAATAAAAACACCTGGCACCATATTATGAGTGAGCATCCGGCACCGCAGTGCGTGGAGACGAACAGAGTGATCGCCGGATTTTATAAGAGCGCGATCGATAAGGCAGTCCTTCTGTGCACGGATTTTGAAAAATGCGCCAAAGGCGAGAAGGACTGGGATGTATTATATATGTACAATTTTAAAGGTGTAAAAACAGAGTGACTAAAATCGGGACCTGGTGTACTATATGAAGCGATATATGAAGCGAGCAAGCCGTATCGCACCCTGCCTTTGCGCAGCCGTGACTATGACGGCCGTTCTGTTTACAGGATGCGGTGACAATACATATGCGGATCAGACAACATCGGCAGAGTTCTCCGAGAGGGTGAGCGCTGCCGCAATTAGTGACGGCTTCTATACGATCACGATCCCTTCTTATGTTGATCCGGAGGGAGAGGCAATGGCCCTGGACACGGAAGCCGGCACATATCGGATGGGATATGCGATGCCGCTCGCCCCTTCTGATGGGACGGCAGGCCAGCAGTTCCTGGTCATAAAGCGCGCGGACGGTATATATACGATTCAAAATGCGAACACGAATGCCAATGTAAAAATCAGGACCGGACTTTCATTTGCAGACTCGGGAACTTTGGACGGCTTTTCAGGGGGAGAGTCGGATGCTGTCGGTGTTGAGCTCTGGAAAATATCAGAGACGTCCGGCGGAGATATCATGCTGGCGCCCTATCTGCTGACAACTTCTCTTTTTGAGCAGATAACTGTCGACAGCTTCGGGAACGGTGTCGATCTTGCCCGACCATGGTTATTCATGAAGACCAAGGTCGGAGTAAATGAGGAGGACGTTACGCTTGAATATAAAGAAGCGGAATACACAGGGGAGCCGATTACACCAGGCGTGACGGTCGTCAAAGCAGGCAAGACCCTTCGCGAGAATACAGACTACGCTGTTGTCTATGAGAACAACAGGGATATAGGAACGGCCAAAGTCCGGGTCAGCGGCATCGGGGAATACGTCGGTTCCTGCGTAAGCAGCTTTGATATTGTTCCGATTGATATTGCCCGCGCCGGTAATGCAACTGTCCTTGAGTCTGAGAATGCCCGCTTTGACGAAACAGGCGAAGCGGAAACCCCGGTATTTGTCTATACCGGAAGTCCGCTTCAGCCCGGAGTAGAAGTGACATTTGACGGCAGCGTGCTGACAGAGGGAACGGATTACACGATTTCTGTGAAGAATAATATCAATCCCGGAAAAGCTGAGATTGAAGTGGCCGGCACCGGTATATACCGGGGCTGTTTCCGCAGCGAGTTCACAATCGGCGGTGTTGATACGGAAATCGATCAGACGAAGACATATACATTTGCACCTGCCTCCCACGGTACAGACCGTCTTGCGGTCAAAGACGGCGGAATAACGACCGGAACGGTGTTCAGCACGTCGTCCGCCTCAGAAGACGAGAAAGAGAAGTTCCGCTTCTTTGAGAACGAAGATGGGACATATCAGATTATAAGCAGCAGGTCCGGATTCTGCCTTGAAGATATAGCCGGGTCCGTGAGACTCGGGGAGTATAGCGGCAATCCGGGACAGAACTGGATCGTAAAAAAGAACAGCGATGATTCGTTTACGTTCGAGAATGCCCAGAGCGGTCAGGTACTTGCTGCCGGAGAGAACACGAAAGAAGAAGGAGATGGCGCAGCGGTCACAACAGTTAAGCGCGGCAGCGGTAATACTTCGGAAGAGACGCGGGATATGCATTTTTACCTTGTGGAGACGGATCCGGTAGATTCGTTCGCGGAGGGATATTATTCAGCCACATATAATGATAATGCCGCATACAGCATAGCTTACGGTACTCAGAACGGAAAGACAGGCCTGTTCATACAGAACGAAGGAGCCTACAATGTGATGTCCCTGACCTATTCCGGAGACGGATGGTACAGAGTAACGATCGGGTCGGATGATAAGGTGCTTACATCTGACAAGAGCGGCAATCTTTCCGAGACCGTATGGTCCGGCACTGACGCACAGCTCTGGCGGTTCGTCAGAAGCGACGGAGTGCCTGTTACAGCCGAAATGGCAGGTATATCGTTTGATATATCAAATAATAATATTGCGGATGACGGCACACCCGGAGCATATATCGGAAGTGGCGGATTCACCGCAAAGCTGGTAAATAAGGAAGGGATGGCTCTCACCGCGCCGGTCGATTCGATTGACAGGTCACTTAATTTTACGGCAGATGAATTTCTGCAGGCGGTTGCAAATGTATATGCATACGCCCACAACAATCACTTCAAGTACGGAAATTCAACATCGACAGTTCCGTGCGAGGATGGTATTATTTCCTGTGACCGACTGATAGCCAGGGCGGTTTATGATCTGGGACTCACCGATCAGCCGGCCGGAGGATACGGCGTTGGGCCTCTTGGAGATTATCTTGTCCGTAAAGGATTTGTCACATATACGGATCTCAGTACTGTGCAGCCGGGCGACGTTATGGTCGTCAGCGACAGTTCCGGGAAACCTGTTCATACATTTGTGGTTGTGACCTATAATCCGGGCACCGGTATGTGCACAAAATATGATTTGGGCTCCCAGTCGAGAATTGACAGTGTTCAGCCAATGCAGACGGCTCTTGACGAGTGGAGTGATAAAGATGTCGCTTACGGGGTCAGAAATCCGTATACAAAGGCTCCGGCTTACGCAGTCACAACTTCAGACGAATCTGACAGTAATTCTCAGATATGGAGATTTGAAAGGTAGGAGGTTCTTATGAATATTGGCGTGATATTTGCCGGCGGCGTCGGGTCAAGAATGCACTCGAAGGACATACCGAAACAATTTCTTGAGATTTATAATAAGCCCATTATGATCCATACTCTGGAGCATTTTGAGGCGTGCCCGGACATCGACGCGATCTGTATTGTCTGTGTCAGCGACTGGATCGATCATTTGCAGAATCTTCTATATAAATACCGCATCGAGAAAGTCAGAAAGATTATACCCGGCGGCGCAAGCGGTCAGCTCTCTATTTTCAACGGACTCTATGCAGCCGAGGAACTTGTGCTTGAAGAGGGGACGACGGGACCCCTGCTTATGGAAGCGCCGAATATCGAGGTTAACGCCGGAATAACCGGCTGCCGAGTGACGGGGAACGATGAACATATTGTTCTTATACACGACGGCGTGCGTCCTCTGATCGAACCGGACCTTCTGTCACAGAATATACGATGTGTCCGTGAAAACGGGAGCTGTATTACTGCCGGAATTGTCAAGGAGACTATTGTAGAGATCTATGATAACGGTGATATAAGGTCTGTACCGGAGAGAAGTCATTCGCGCGTGGCAAAGGCTCCACAGAGTTTTTATCTTCGGGATGTGATCTCGGCTCACAGAAGAGCTCTGTCAGAAAAGCGGTATGACTTTATAGACACATGCACTATGATGAACCATTACGGCCGTCGCCTTACAATGATCGACGGACCTTATGAGAATATAAAAATAACTACGCCGGACGATTTTTATTCAATGCGGGCTATTCTGCAGGCCCGCGAGGATGCTCAGATTTATATTTTAGAATGATACTTAAGGAGTGGAGATGACGCACGAAGATATTTTTGTCGAAGATATGAACAGTATACTTGCCTCATGCGACGATGCGCTGCATACCCTCATGGGAAAAAGCGTTCTCGTGACCGGTGCGACCGGCCTTATCGGGAGCACACTCGTGAACGCACTCAGCGCGTTTGCCATGGCATGTATTGCCAACGGGGCAGAGCCGCCGCGCGTCTATGCCCTTGTGCGAAATGAAGCCAAGGCAGAAGCCATGTTCGCGGGGATTCCGGGAGAGATCCTTACCCTGGTCGTCTCTGACATCTCTGACGCCGGTGTTGTTTCAAAGTTCGAGGATCTCGATGTGGACTATATCGTGCATGCCGCCAGCATGACAAGCAGCAGAGCTTTTGTAAATCAGCCGGTCGACGTAATAAATACCGCAATCACCGGCACCTGCAATATGCTTGAGCTGGCAAGAATGAAGAAGTGCGATGGGTTCGTGTACACTTCGACAATGGAAGTGTACGGTACTCCGGAGACGGATGATAAGATCTTTGAGAGTTCCGCAACTGACCTTGACACGATGTCTGTGCGAAGCAGCTATCCTGAGAGCAAGAGGATGTGCGAGAGCCTCTGCGCGTCCTATGCGTCACAGTACGGCGTTCCTGCCAAGGTGCTGAGGCTTACCCAGACTTTCGGTCCGGGGGTCCGCTACGACGACGGTCGGGTATTTGCCGAATTTGCGCGGTGCGCGATTGAGAAGAGAGACATTGTGCTGCATACAAAGGGCGAGACCTGCCGGAGTTATCTCTATACGGCAGACGCTGCCGCGGCTATTTTGACCGTTCTCGCATTCGGTGAAGTGGGAGAGGCCTACAATGCGGCCAATGAAGCGACTTACTGTTCAATCTATGAGATGGCTCAGATGGTGGCAAATGAATGCGCGTCCGGGGATATCACTGTTCGCGTTGAAGTGGAAGATACATCAAAATACGGCTATGCGCCGGTCCTGCACATGAATCTGGATACATTCAAGCTGCGCTCTCTCGGATGGGAGGCGGCAGTAGGACTTAAAGAACAGTTTGACAGAATGATCTGCTGCATGTAATTGGGGGCATATGGGACTTAACAAGGAAAGCAGAACGATCAACGCTTCAAAGAACGCTTCGTCTGCGTTTATTAACAAATTTGCGATCTTGCTGCTCGCGTTTGTGAGCCGGAGATTCTTCATTAAGTATATCGGTGTCCACTATCTCGGCATAAATGGGCTTTTTGCGAATATTCTGACCCTGCTTTCCATGGCGGATCTGGGACTGGGGACAGCGATGAATGTCAGCCTGTACAAACCGATTGCCGAGGGAGACACGAGGAAAATATCGGCTCTGCTCAACTATTTTCGCAAGATATACTATGTAATCGCTGCCGCGGTCATGGGTATCGGTATGTGCCTGATCCCGTTCCTTAAGTATATTGTGAACATGGATCAGAATATTCCGCATCTATACCTCTACTATGTTCTCTTTGTCACAAAGAGCGCGGTATCGTATCTCTTTGTTTATAAATCGTCGATCATCAAGGCGGATCAGCGGCAGTACACGGTCAACAGCGTTGACGTTTATGTCAATATTATCAAGGTGATTCTTGAGATTATTGCTATCTGTCTTTTCCGAAATTACCTTGTTTATCTTCTTCTTGAAGTCGGCGCAGTTGTTGCCCACAATCTTGCCATATCCTATATAGCTGACAAGAACTATCCGTTCATCGCGGATAAGGCAGAGATAAAGCCGGAGGAGAAGAAGGGGATTTTTACGGATGTATCGTCCATTTTCCTTTATAAGATTGCTTACAGCCTTCTGAACGGTACGGACAATGTGCTGATGAGTATGATCGTCGGCACCGTTTACGTAGGTCTGTATTCGAACTACCTCACGATCACCACTAACCTTGAGCAGTTTATCGCAATGCTGTTTACTTCGCTGACTGCCGGCATAGGCAACCTTGTCGCGACGGAGTCGCCAGAGCACCGCTATGACACCTACAAGGCTATGCAGATGGTGAGCTTCTGGATCTGTGGCATAGTCTCGGTATGTCTCCTGTATCTTATGCAGGATTTTATTGTGATCTGGGTAGGCAGGGATCTTCTCCTTGATGACCTTACCCTTATCGCCATTGTTCTCAATGTGTTTTTCTCTACCTGCATGCGGCCGGTCTGGACTTTCCGCGAGGGTACGGGTATGTACAAACAGATTCGCTACATTATGTTTGCCACCGCGATACTCAACCTGATTCTGTCTGTTGTGCTCGGAAAAATTCTTGGGGTCAGCGGCATCCTTTTTGCTACGTCGATTTCCAAGCTGTGTACGTATTTCTGGTATGAGCCGAATATCCTGTTCAGAGATTTCTTTCATAAACCGGTCGGGCTTTACTACAGGGAATATCTGTTGAACACCGTACTTCTTGTTTTCTGTATAGCTGTGTGCTGGGTTCCGGCTCGCTTTATTCCGGGTACAAATATCGTCTTCTGGCTTATTAAAGCTGTTATAATAAGCTCTATTGTGTGTGTATTCTACTACATCCGCTACAGAAGGGCTCCTGAATTTGCAAATATAAAGAACAAGGCTGCCGGCCTCTCAAGAAAAATCACCGGTAAATTCAGGAAATGACGCGACGAAGGGGGAGGCACTGAATTGAGCAGGATCATATATTAGCGGAGAACATACTTCGATAAGATAAATCTCCCCGTAAGATGGATTGTATGTTATAATATAACACTGAACTTTTTCGAATACGGATCCGGATGTTGAAATGGCGTCCGTAATCCAGTGGTAAAGAAAGGTGCGATTGTTTTGTATAAAAAGAAGTCACCAAGCTGGCTAAAACATGCAGATTTCCTGATTTTGGATATCATAGTTGTCATAGTCACTTTTTTTCTTGCGTTCAGGATCAGACACGGACTGAGCGGACGACATTTGATCGAAATGTATAAGACCGGGGCATTTGTTGTCGCCCTGTCCGATCTGCTCGGTGCCCTGATATTTGAAAATCATAAAAATATCCTGAAAAGAGGGTACGGCAAGGAACTCCTGGCCGTTATAAAGATGGTCATCATCGATGTGATCGGTCTTCTTTTCTACTTTTTTTTCTGGAAGATCGGAAACAGATTTTCCAGATCTATTATAGGCTATTTCTTTATCATCGCAATTATTGCAATGTTCATTGAAAGGGTGGTATGGAAGAAGGCTCTGATCTACATAAGGAACTGGCAGCCGTATCAGAAGCGGCATATGCTCCTTGTGACTACATATGATGCAGCGGAAGCGGTCATTGATAAAATTCGGAAGAATTCTTTTGGCGAGATCGAGATAATCGGCCTGGTCATTGACGGTGAAGATGTTCCTCTGGGGACGAGGATCAATGATATCGTGGTCGTGGCGACTCTTGCCAATGTAGCTGATTATATGCAGACACTCTGGATCGATGAAGTCATGATACATCTGCCTGGCGGCATGCCTATCCCGAGGGATGTGATCCGGGTGTGCGAGATGATGGGCATTACGACCCATATAAATCTTGACTGCATTTCTGAAACGGACTGTATGCGGACGATAGATAAGGTCGGAGGCATTCAGGTCCTGACGGAGAGCATCCGTCTGGCATCCGGAAAGCAGATGTTCGCAAAGAGATTTCTCGATATTCTCGGGGCTCTTGTCGGTCTTGTTTTTACCGTGATATTGACAATTGTAGTCGGGCCGATCATTTATTTTTCGGATCCGGGTCCGATTTTCTTTTCGCAGAGCCGGGTCGGCATGAACGGAAGGAAGTTCAGAATATATAAGTTCCGCAGCATGTACCAGGATGCCGAAGAAAGAAAGAAAGAGCTCATGGAAAAGAACGAGATGCAGGGACTCATGTTCAAGATGGAATCGGATCCAAGAATTATAGGAAGCGGTCCTGACGGGACAAAGCACGGTATCGGCTGGTTCATACGAACAACGTCGATCGATGAGTTCCCTCAATTCTGGAATGTTCTCAAAGGCGAAATGAGCCTTGTGGGAACCAGACCTCCGACATCGGATGAGTGGGAACAGTATGAAGCTCATCACCGCGCGAGAATGTCCATACGACCTGGCCTTACCGGTCTGTGGCAGGTCAGCGGACGGAGTGATATCACTGACTTTGAGGAAGTAATTGCTCTGGACATGCAATATATCAACAGCTGGACGATCTATGAGGATATAAAAATCATTCTGAAAACAGTTGGCCTGATTTTTTCCGGCGGCGGTGCAAAGTAAACGGATGTCTGCCTTGGGCAGTTTTAGAGATTTTCTGATGAGGTATATATGGCAATAAGAGAATCTATAGGAAATTCTGAGTTCAGTACAAAGCACGAACATGGGTATGATTCTCTGTGGAAGTGGATCGGGAAAAATTTTTTCAGCATTTTCCTCAGTGCGGTCATATTCTTTCTGGCGGCTTTACTGGCAGCCATGACACTTTTCCCAACGCTGTACGTCTCAGATGCGAAAGTATATGTGGCAGCTGAGAGGGGGAATACGAAAGTCAGCGCCGCTGCAGTCGGAGAAGTACTGGAGAATAACGGTCCGTACACAATTCTTGATGGACTTGACGGGTTCGAATCGGTCCCGTCCACGATTCGCCTGAGAATAGATTCTGACCTGGGAGAAGGGACCGTAAAGATACGATCCGCGTCAGCGAATCCCTACAGCGCGTTTGATGCGGTTTCCCGGGCTATCGATGCAGCTTATCGTTACCTGGAGGATAACAATGCTTCCTCCGCTATGCGCATTGTAAAATATCCTGAGATCGCAAAGGGAGTATCACGCCTCGGCCTGCTTCTTCCGGCAATCTGCGGCGCTGCTGCAGGCTTTCTTCTGGCGATGATCCTGGCGATACTTAGCTATGGAAGCTACAAGAGCAGGTATATTACTGAAAAGAGAAAGAAAGAACAGGAGGCAGCTTCTGCTTACGCGGCTTTTGCCCCTGATGAGGGCAGAGTCAGTCGGACCAGAGCGGAGATTTTAAGGCAGGATGACCTGCTGAGGTCTCTTGATGAGCGCGCCGAGAAGGTAGACCCTGCGAAAGCAGGTGAGAACATACGCAAGATCATGTCTGCAAAAGATCCGGATGATGAGAGCGGTAGAATAACTATACCGGCATATGCTGAAGACCCGGAAGACAGATTCGACAGTGATGATGCTGTAAACTTTCTCTCTTTTAAGCATAATCGCGGGTATGCCGCTGCTGAGGATGAATTTGATGACGAGACAGAGGAGGAGGATCTGGCTAAATTGTTCAGCGACTCTGATCGGGCTTCGAATGAGTCTGTCGGTGCGAAGGGAGGTGCGTGATCATGGAATATGTTAGAAGGCATCTTATCGTTATCCTGCAGCTTGTTTTGACGGTGATACTTATACTGGGAATCGCGTTCAAAGTTTTTTCGGGTGATCACCGGGGACCGGAGATCGTCTTGCCGGACGGAGATATAGTCCTTACGGAGAGCACGACTGATACCCAGCTTTTTGAAGGCGTTACAGCATCTGACGAGAGCGATGGAGATGTTTCCGATACAATAAGGCTCGAGAGTGTGACAAAGGTTTCCGACAATCTTGTGCTGCTTGTCTATGCGGCTAAAGACCGGAGCAATAATGTATCGACTGCGACAAGGGCTCTTATGACCAACGGCACTTTTAAGTATAAAGGCATGATCGAGGCGGGAAGCAGTGAGCATGCTGCTGCAGAGGTCGTCGAATCTGACAACTCGTATCCTTCTGAATCAGGTCTTGCCGCATCTTCGGAAGCGGTGATGCCGGCTGAGTCATCTCTGCCGTCAGAAGCAGAATCGTCCTATGAGTCTTCGCTGTCGGTTGTTCCGGATACTGAATCGATTCCGAAGGATGAATCTGAGGTTCCTGAATCTTCTGTGGTGGAGTCACTCCCGCAGGAAACAGAGAGTACAGATGAAGCGACGGATAGTACTGAATCTGAAGAGAGTACATCTTTCGTTTATGACTCGGAGATAAGTACAGAAGACAACTACGACGTGAAGAAGTACGTCAATGTTGACAAGGATCCGTCAAACTTTTCGAAGGCGGATATTGAGACACTTGATGAAAGACTTCGCAATGCGAACAATATGTCCATATCGAGACTTCCGGATGGTCATCCGGTCATACGACTGGGGACATATGCGGTATCAAAGAGGACAACTGAAGGATTTACAGCTCTTGATTATATATCTGACATACGGGATGATTCTGATTCATCTGAGGATATATTCAGTCGAATCAGTGTCACAGGAAACGGCGATCTCGACAAAGCTGGTATCCATACAGTAGGCTATTACGTTACAGATTCAGATGGCAACAGGTCTAACGTAGCCCACCTTATAGTAATTGTGACAAAATAAGAATAATAAGAAGAACAAGAGCCAGGGGGCTGTCGCTATGCGGCGGCCCCTTTTGTTGAGTGGTGGCTGTCATCTTGGTTCTGTCCGGCGTTCATTGACTGCCCGAATGGCATGGAGAGCAGTAGCTATCGATGAAATGCCCCCTTCTTTTTTAGCTCGCTGGGGGAAGCCCCTGCTTCTACGAGCAGATGACTGGCAGCTGCTTTGGTTCCGGAAGTAGTTCCGTTGACTGGGTGGACAGCGGAAGCAGGCAATTCGGCTTTTCCGGATGTGAAGATCGACTCACAAACAGTATCCGTAAAAGTCGCAAAAAGACCGTTTAAGAACCACAGAGAAACCATGCGCAAAATATGGCCATCCCGTGGATTTTCGAAGTGCAGGATTTGTCGGTGGATAAGGCAGTGGACAGTGTTAATAAGTTGAAATGGACACCAATGGTCACAGATGGTTTTATCATGAGATTTGAATTTACATAATATTATTATGTAAAGTGACTACAATCCACTATGATTTTTGCTGCATTTTTAGTCACGATCTCATGAAAGGCTCCTGTCTTTCACAAAACACTGGCACAGAGAAAAAAATATGTTACAATAGAAAGTCATGAGAGACAGATATGATAAAGAATATGTAGAAGAATTATATAGTGAAATTGAACGGCGCTTTGAAATTTATGATAATAACATGCCTGCCACTGTAAGACGGAGAAGAAAGAGAAGAAGGCGAAAAAAAAGAAGCGGATGTATGGGCTGCGGAACATGCATAATTCCATTTTTTTTATGTTTAATCCTGCTGGCTGCTTTTAGGGACAAATATCCCGTAAGTTTACTTACAGACTTTCTTCACGAACCGATTCTGAGTACTGCGGATGACCCTTTGTTGGGAATTACCGAAAGTTTAAATGATGCCTCCTCTGTTCCGGTGCAGCAGGAAAACGATATTCCGGCAGAAGTCATACAGGAAGACACTGTGGATTCTGCGGTTGAGATACAGGACGCGGCGGAGGAGACATTCACCGGCCTGTGTTATCAGACGATGTCTCAGGAACAAAGACTGATTTATGAGCAGCTTTACGAGGGAATTGCCGCAAGGGAACAGGAATTTTATATCTACACCAAAGATACTGAAGCGGTTGGCACGGTCTTAAACGGGCTTCTGGCCGATAATCCGGGATTCTTCTGGATGGACGGAGCCGCTTCGATATATGGTCTTGAGAGCCGGTCTAAAAAGAAAATTACGCTTGAATTTAATTGCAAGCCGGAAGAAATTGATCATCTGACCGAACTTATCGAGGAGGAGGCAGACAGATACCTGCAGGAACTCGCACCGGATGCAACTGACTATGATAAGGTCAGGACTGCTTATGAGTTCGTCATAACCAATGTATCATATGATATTGACGCCCCCCAGGGACAGAATCTTCAGAGTTCCATGATCTACCATAAAAGCGTTTGTGCCGGATACTCGAAAGAGCTGCAGTATCTGCTGCATAAAGCCGGTGTCAGGTGCGCTTATATAGCCGGTACGGTTGTACGCGATGATGCAGTAGAATCGCATGCATGGAATCTTGTCGAAATAGATGGTACGAACACATATGTCGATACGACCTGGGGCGACCCGAGTTATGTAATGACTTCAGAAGCCGCGCGTGAGCTTCCGGATATCTCCTATAATTACCTGTGCCTTACAACGGATGAGATGGACAGGACCGGACATACCGCAAATGATAATTATGTACTGCCGGAATGCACTTCCTACGAGTATGATTATTATATTCGAAGCGGCAGGTACTATGAATACTGTGACACAGACGCGATACGGATGCAGATCCGCAATGCCGTGGATAATAATGTTCCTGATGTCCACATGAAATTTGCGACGCTGGAGGACTATTATGCGGCTCAGGCAGTTATTTTTGACGAGGGAATGTTGTCGGATGAGCTTCAGAACAGAATGAAGTGGGACGGACTTACGACGATTACTTATTTCCCGCTGACAAACGATGATCTGTACACGATAGAGATTCTCTGGTGAGACAGGAACTCCGGCGGATTACGTATAACCGTTTGACCGGGAACTTGTAGAGGCGGGGAATTTTCCCCTGATTAAATACAGAAATGAATATATAACAAGGGCTGCCGCAGCATTGCGACAGCCCTTGTTCGTTCTCTGATATCTGTTAATGGAAGAATCGCATCACTCCTATAACTTTTCCAAGGATCTGAAGATCATTCTCAACGATGATCGGATCCATCGTATCATTTTCAGGCTGGAGGCGGATGTGTCCGTCTTCACGGTAGAAAGTCTTTACTGTGGCGGAATCCTCAATGAGGGCGACGACCATGTCCCCGTTGCGTGCTTCCGACTGGGCAGCGACCAGTACATCATCGCCGTCCAGGATACCTGCGTTGATCATGCTTTCGCCCTTGACCCGTAGCATAAAGGTCTGCTGGTTAGGCAGATACTCTGCCGGAACCGGGAAGTAGGATTCGATATTCTCCACGGCGAGAAGAGGCTGACCCGCAGCCACAGTACCGACCAGCGGAACATTGACGAGTTCGCGGCGTACGGCATTGAAACCCTCATCTACGACCTCGATTGCGCGGGGTTTGGTAGGATCCTTGCGTATGTAGCCGTTCTTTTCCAGAGCTTCCAGATGGGCATGGACAGAAGAAGTCGATTTTAAGTGGACCGCTTCGCAGATGTCCCTGACTGCAGGCGGATAGCCTCTGTTGATGATCTCACTCTTGATATAATTTAGGATTTCCTGCTGTTTGGCACTAATGCTTCCGTAAGCCATAAATTACCTCCTGTATAAACTCATCCGCTGCCGGTGTAACAGACACGGGAAAGATCTTTATATGCAGATGCACAGAGTTCAGGTCCTTCTCTTTTGACAGTATAGCACAGGCAGGAGATAATTGCAAACAGATATTCGGAAAATATGTTCGAAAAATATGTTCGGATATATTGACAAACGCGCGTTCGCCTGCTATCATACACTCATACAGAACAAATGTTTCGAACAGGTTTTCCCGGGTCAGAATGGGAGACGTGATCAGGAGGGATATCATGACTGCCGAACGCACCAGATATATGTATAGTAAAGTTTATATGGAACCGGACAGATATTATAAGCCGGAGAGGAGATCTTCTCGTAGGAAGATCAGCCGGGCTGAGCGGATCGCAAGGCGCAGAAGAGAGCGCGCGAAAAAAATGGCTGCTTTCTTTATGACTTTGATAATTATGACAGCTGTCGGTCTGTTCGTCGGTATCAAGCTCACGACGACTTCGGCCAACGCGGATACGAAGGCTCCGCGCCAGAAATATTACAGGGAATATCAGATTGAAAAAGGCGATACGCTCTGGAGTATTGCCGAGGACGAAATGGGTCCCGGCTGGAGCGATATCCGCGAATATGTTTACGAAGTTGAAGTTTTGAACGGAATTGACGGAGATGACCTTACAGCAGGGAATTACCTTCAGCTGCCGTATTATGAATGATCTGGCTTTGTGCATCGGGTTCAATTCCATTCCCTTAAATATCCCCGATGTTTCAATTATATAAATTCCAGCTGCACCCCGCGCGATTTCCCCATCGTGCGGGGATTTTTTGTGTTGTTTCATATATTTGGGTAGGTTGAGGTAGAAAGGGTGAGAATGGGGATTGACATCCATCTCTTCGCAAAACGCGAGTTTAACGAAAAGATGGATGCATTTTTGGGCGGAATATGCTATAATCAATGAGCATCCATCTGTTTCTTTAAACTCGATGGGCTGAACAATGAAACCTAACGGATTTTTAAGGAGATTTTTTCTATGGCTGAGAAACGTGTCACTTACAGTCAGCAGGTCGACCGCAAAAACATTATGCTGCTCCGCGATGTCCTGGCAACCCTGCCCGAATATGTCAGGGATTATTTCAGATCTATTGATGCCAGCTCCCAGACCCGCACC
>ODAJ012158324.1_pt1 | contig 16295 bp, 11 predicted proteins | sample 1539241 | NCBI WGS metagenome assembly ODAJ01 (sample SAMN02144231, study PRJEB22623) | gut metagenome | biome: sheep rumen | host: Ovis aries | place: New Zealand
ACGATGACATAAAGCTCGAGGATCTGTGGGATTTCGACTCCAGCAGCTTTAAGGATATCGGCGACATCCAGCTCGATAAAATGATCGACAAACTTGCTACCGATCTTGAGATTAACGAAGACGAAGTCGAAGACTGGAAGAACCATGTCAAGAAGAGCTTTAAGGAAGCGGAAGAAGCGGCCAATGCATATGAAACCGCAACTAAGAGCATCAGTCTTGCTGATTCGTTGAATGGATTCCTCGCAGATGTTCGTTCTGGCGATAAGGATCCACTCAGTATGCTTTCGTCTGCCGTATCTCTTGCAGAAGATCTTGGTCTCAAACTCGAAGAAGTTGTCAGCGCTGGCGCTGGCGGCAAAATGACATTTAACACAGATGCGCTTACAACCGCATTTGAGAAATATATTGACGATCTTGTAACTGCCGGAAGTCTTAATAAAGATCTTGCGGCGCAAATCAAGAACGCAGCGAAGGCAGAAGGCGAACTTGCCGAAGAGGCAAAGACCGCTGCCGAACGCATGGCAGACGCTCTGTCAAATATGCAGAGCCTGTACAGCTTTATGCAGTCCGGGACTGCCGGAGACTCTGATATCCTGACCGTTCTCAAGAGCGCACAGGAACAGTTCAAGACATATCAGGACATGGTCGAAGATGGCCTTGAGACGACTCCGCTTGATATCTTCTCGTTTATCACAGTTGACAGTAGCGGAATCAAAGAGAACGTTGATACCGCAAAGAAGCTTTACGCAGACATGGCTGATCAAATGATCAACGAGTGGATTGCGGAAACGAAGAAAGCTAATGCTGAAAAGAGTTGGCTCACACTGCTGACTGGTGAAGAAGAATGGGAGAATGGGCTCACACCGGAACAGGCTGCGTGGTTCAACCAAATCAAGACACAGATCCTTGCACATCTGAATGATCTTAATGCAGAAGTCGAGCCTACGATCGGCGATATCATCAACAATCTTCAGAGTCTGTTCGACTTCCAGAACAAAATCAACACTGGCGAATCTGTTGACTTCACCTCTGTGTACGATGATCTCGAAAACCTAAAGACGATTCTCGGCGATCAAACGCTCAATCTGGGCGATCTGATCAAATGGGAGGACGGCGACTTCAAGTACGCATTCAGCCAGACTGATCTGTTAGGCAGCAAGATTGACGAGTTTGCCCAAAAGATCGTCGCTGACATGGGCCTGACCGGCGACGCGGCAAAGGCGGCCGCGGACAAGATCAAAGCGTCATTCCAAGGCAGTTTTGAGTTCACGCAGCTCAATCAGATGATCAGCGATATTCAAAGCGCGTCGAGCTTTGCTGAGACGATGGACAGCTTCATGCGCGGAGAAACAGGTCTGCTGGATATGTTCTCTGCAGCGGCTTCTATCGCCGAAACACTGGGTCTTGAGATGCAGGAAGTCTGGAACTTTGAGGAAATGCGGCCAGAGGCAACGGCGGTCTACACGACAATTGACGCGATGGTAGACAAGATGGCCAGTGCGAATAACTATTCCGACGAATTCGCACTTCACCTGAAGGAAGCGGCCAGATTCGCGCAAGAGTCGCAGTCCCACCTTGCTTCGATGGAGTCAACGAACAGCGGGCTTGGCGGGCTGATCTCCTCCGCTGGCGATTTTACGGGTGGCGCGGCGCTGACCTACGAAACATATAAAAACCTTATGGCGGTCAGCAGGGAATACGGAGCTGCCATCGATTATGTCAACGGAAGGCTGACGGTCAATGCGCAAAAATTCTATGAAGTCACTGACGCTATCGCCGCGGAAGCGATCCAGACGGCGCAGCTTCAGGTGGCGCAGAACAAGCTGAAAATGAACGAGCTGATCGCAAAGTACGATCAGCTGACAGACGCACACGAAAAAGTTACAACCGGACAGCAAATCATACAGCTTCAGAACGAGTCAGCCGCTCTGGCTATACTCGCCAACGAGCTGAGCAACGCGACGAATGCGTTCACGCGTTTTAACAACGCGGCCCACTCTTCTGAGGGCGACATGTTTGCGAGTGCGAAAGAGGCGTATCAGATTATTTATGATACGCTCTATAATCCGGACAGCGAATTCTACCGCATGATCGGTGACGAAAAGTTCCAGCTTGCGTTAGAGCTTGACATCACCCCGAACGTCGATATCGACGATCCGGAGTTCCAGAGATCGTTCGAACAGATTGAACGATATTTCAGCGACGAGAACGGTCTGCAAAACTTCATCGACGATCTGACGAGCGAGGGGCTGATCAATTCAGCCGGGCAGTTTGATACGACTCTTTCCGAGATCGCGTCTACACTAAACATCAGCGAGGCCGCTGCGCGTGGGCTGATTCAGCAGCTGAATAAATTCAATGACCCGAAAAACAAGATTCAGATTGCGGAACAGGGTGCGGTAGAGGAGCAATCTCAGTCGATTCAGGAGAAAATTGCTGCGATCCGCAAGGAGACAGAAGACACGCTTGCGAAAATCGATGAGCTGAATGCAAAACCGGTTGATCCGCAGACAGAAAACGCGCAGACAGATGCACAGTCTCTGTCTCAAACCTTCAATGATGTTAAGGATAGCGTGACTAAAATCAATGAGGTTCACATCAAAAACTTAACCAGCGAGGCCAATGCAGCCGCCGTGACATTCTCTTCTACACTGTCGACGATCTATAAGACGCTGCAGAACATCGCCAAGATCAGTAAGATCAATATCACCTTCGGCATGAGCGGCTCAGGCGGCGGTAACGGCGGATCAAACCAGTCATGGCTCGAAAAGACCTGGGGCTCGATCAAACGCTTCTTCGGGTTCAGTAATGCCAAGGGAACGGACGGTCTCGGATTCCGGGGCGGAAAATCCCTGGTTGGTGAACTTGGACGGGAAATCGTTGTGGATGTCGATGGCGGCAGATGGTACACGGTTGGCAACCGCGGTCCGGAGATCGTCGATATTCCGAAGAACAGCATCGTCTTTGACCACGAAAAGACGGAGGCGATTCTGTCAAAGCGCGCTAAAAAGGCAGGTGCGGCTAACGCAGCCGGCACCGGCGGTACGGCGATGGCAGGAGGATTCCTGGACTGGCTGCAGGACGCGATAACCACCGCATGGCAGAACGTCACCGATGGCAAGGTCACCGGCAGCGCCGATGGCAAGGTCACCGGCAGCGCACCGCAGCTTGGTGATCAGGGAAATAATAAGAACAAGGGCTCCGGTGGCGGCGGTACCTCCGATGTGCAAGACCTGACGGCGGCGCTCGAGGAACTGACGGCGGCGTTTGAAGAGGTCAACAACGAATTCGATCAATATATCGCGCATTTCGATTATGACTACTTCCGTGCAGAACGCGCCAACGACTATGACACGATGCTGAGCGCCCTGCAGGGGCAGGCTGACTATTACCGTCAGGTGTACGAAGCGGCCGCCAAGGCAGTCGAAGAGATGCGGGCCGCAGGCGCAGATGAGAGCAACGAAGAGCTTCGCAGTATGGAATCCAATATGTGGGACGCATATGAGAATCTGTACGGCAAGATCGACGAGATCAGAGAGCTGTTTACAACGGCGCTCACCGAAGACATCGATAACCTGCAGAATGCGTTCTCCAATCTGGATACCATGGTCGAGGAATACAATACGACCGGCCATATCTCGACGGATACCTTCCAGGCGATCGCCGAGAACGGTCTCCAGTATCTGTCGCTGCTCCAGGATGAGAACGGCGAGTACACGATCAGCGCGGACAAATGCGCTGAGATTCTCGCGCTGCGCAGGGAACAGCTGGCCGTGGAGACCGCTATGTCCTATGTGGATCAGCTTTCTGAAGCCCTGCGGAACAATGAGGTCGGCACGGTGGAGCAGCTGCTCGATCTGCAGAATAAGATCGGTGACAGCACGTGGGATACGGTCTACGCCAATCTGGAGCTGCTGAAGACCCAGGGGCTGACCGAGGAAGAATACCAGAAGGCGCTGGACACCATCAATACATGGCGCAACGTCTCGAACGATGTGCTGGATGTCGATGTGTCTGATGTGGCGCAGGAGATTAAAAAGATCACCTCGCGCATTGAGCAGCTTCATGACGCTATCGACGATATGCAATCTGCTGTCGGCGTCTTCGAAACCATGCTCGACGAGATCGGGGAAAACGGATACATTACGGTCGATACCTTCCAGTCTCTGCTCGAAAACGGGATTCAGTACCTTTCTGTGCTGGAGTTTGAGAACGGGCAGTATTCGCTGAACCGCGAGGCGATCGAGGCGATCGTCGCGGCGAAGACCGAAGAGCTCGCGATCGAAAGCGCACTGGAGTATGTCAACCAGATCAAGCAGGCGGCACAGAACGGAGAGATTGATCGCGTCAACACGCTTTGCGGATTGACCGCTCAGCTCGCCCAGAACACATGGGATGCCGTGTATGCGCAGCTTGCTCTGCTTCAGACGAGCGAGGACATTACGGAAGAGCAGTATGAGGCAGCCAGAGCCAATGTCGAGAAGCTTCAGAATATTACCCCCATGGTCAATGCCGGTAGTGTGTTCAGAGCGCCGTCTGTCGATGACAGTTCATCCTCCGGCGGCAGCGATGAGGTGCGCACACTGGCCGATGATTTTGAGGATCTGAATGAGCAGATCGAACACTTCATCGCGCATCAGGAATTCATGTACGATCAGTCCGAACGTGCCCGTCACTGGGACGGCATGGCGCAGGCGCTGATCAATGAAGTAGGCTACTACAAGCGCATCATGCAGGAGGCGCAGGAGACGCTGCGGCAGCTCGAAGCGCAGGGCTACGACGATTTTGACGAAGAAATCCAGCGCGTCGAGGAAGGGTACTGGGAAGCCTATCGCAACATGTATGAAGCGCTGGACAAGATCCGCGCGCTTCGTGTGGACGCGCTGCGCGAATCCATTGACGGGATTACGAGCGCCTACGATAAATTCAAGACCGCGTCCGAACAGTACAACAGCAGCGGCTTTATGACCGTTGAGGTTTTCAGTGACATTCTGGAGGGCGGGCTCCAGTACTTGGCATTTATCAAGGAAGAAAACGGGCAGTACGTGATCAACGCTGATTCGATCAAGCAGTACACCGAGGCCCGGAAGGAAGAGCTCGCAATCGAGACGGCGCTTCAGTATATCGGCAATCTCCGGGAGGCACTGCAGAATCGCGAGATCGGCCGGCTTGACAATCTGATCGACGCCACGGAGCATATCTCCCACAACAGCTGGGATCAGGTATATGCGACTGCGGCGCTGCTGAAGGCTGAAGGGATGACGGCCGAGCAGTACGATAAGGTGATTCAGAACATCGACAGGCTGCGCGGGATCTCGGCAAGCGTGACAGGAGATCTGACTGCTGCCGAAGATGAGATCAGCGCGGGGCTGGACGACCAGAAAGACGCGCTTGATAAACTCCTTGGATATGTCGAAAGCCTGATCAAGGCTGAGACGCAGGATCGCATCAAGGCCATCAAGGACGAGATTGCGGCCTACAAGGAAATGATCGACCTGAAGAAGGAAGCGCTGGATACCACCAAGAAGGAAAACGAATACGAGCGGGAAGTCGCCGATAAGGTGCAGGAGATCGCGAAGATCCAGGCCAAGCTTGACCTGATGTCGCTCGACGACAGCCGCAAAGCGGTTGCGGAACGGGCAAAGCTGGCAGAAGATCTTGCCAGCAAGCAGCAGGAGCTGAGCGAGTATCAGGCGAACCACTCGTACGATCTCCAGAAGGAGGCGCTCGATCAGGAGGCCAGCGCTTACGAAGAGTCACGGCAGACTGAGATTGACGCGCTGAACGACAGCATCTCCAGTACCGAAAAGGTCTACCAGCTGGCCATCGAGCGGATCAGGACGCAGTGGGATACGCTGTATGCGGATCTGATCGCGTGGAACACGGAGCAGGGATCCGTCATCAACGACGAGATTACTGCCGCGTGGGAGGCCGCGTGCAATGCTGTGAAAAAGTACGGCGGATATGTCGAGGCCGTTGCGGCGACCACCGGAACGGGCGCGACGGGCGACGGCAGTCATTACGTGATCGCGGACATTCCGAAGTACCATAACGGCGGTATTGTCGACAGCGCGGGAGAACTGAACGACAAAGAAGTGATGGCCGTCCTGCAGAAGGGCGAGCTTGTCCTCAACGACGAAAAGAAGAAGGGCCTGTTCAGGGTCATCGACTTTGTGAAGGAACTTGAGGAACGGCTTCATACTTCCATTGGCAATCTGAAGAACCTGATGCCCACAGCCGCCATGGTACCAGCCATGGCCGGACTGCACGATATCAGCGGATACAGAGAAGGCGCTGGCAGCGCCGCCATTACGATCAGCAATAATTTTGCGGTGACCGTTCAGAGTGACAATCTCAATCCGGGCGATGCGCGTAAGTTTGGTGCCGAGATGGCGGACTCCATCACGGAGCATCTGTACGACGCTTTTACAAAGCGGGGCATCACATCGCTATCATTGCTTAGGCATACATAATCAAATACATGCCGGCCGGGAACGATCTCCCGGCCGGCTTTCTGAATAACGGGAAAGGAGGTGGATTGCTGTATGCTTATCAGGCTATCAGACATTGATTTTTCTTCGAGACAATTGCTCATCATTAAAAGACTTGATGGCACACCAGTCGGCATACTCGGCGACGCATCGCATATTAAGCTTGATGCCAAGTATAACGACATATCAGAATTATCATTTCAGGTGCCGATGCGTGTCGACGGCAGAGATTCGCTCTTTTATGAATGGATCGACGGCCAGCATCTGATTGAGCTGAAAGGAATCGCACAGTTTATCATTCAGAAGCCCACGGAATCCGGTGACAAGGTTCGAACCATGATGTCCGTCAACGCTTATTCGCTGGAATATGAGTTCACAAAAAAGAAAATCGCCATGCCGGAATCGACCTATAAGTTCTACGACGCGCTCGATCCGATGCGGGAAGATACCGCCATGGGAGCGATTATGGAGCTCATGCCAAACTGGCGAATCGGTTCCGTCGATTCAAGCATGCAGAATAAATACAGAACCCTGAGTCCGGAAAATGAAAATCTGTATAATTTCATTAAGGACACGGTTCAGGGATCTTATAACTGCATTTTCGAATTCGATACGCTGAACAGGACTGTGAATGTCAGAGACGCAACGCGAGATGCGGGTCAGAAAAGCGTTTTCATCTCACGTGACAATCTGGCGAAGGATATTTCCGTCACCGAACTCACAGATGACGCCGTGACACGGTTGGACGTCAGCGGCGCTGACGGGGTAGACATCCGCGATGTTAATCCGGCGGGTACGAATCAGATCATCGACCTCAGTTACTATATGACTGAAGATAATTTTGATTCCGCGTTAATTGCCAAATACAACGCGTGGGTTGATCTCGTAGAACAGAACAGTGAAGCGTTTTATAATTATAGCGTCCAATACTCCATATTGGTAGGTCAGGAGCTCGCTGAGGAAGCGAAGCTTGCCGATCTGCAGGGAGACCTGACATCCATGGAAAATATACGAGCGGTCGTGATTCAGGGCATCGCCGCAGGAATTCGGACACAGGCAGACTTAAATGCGGCGAACGCGAACATCGCTGCCAAGGAAAGAGAAATTGAGGCCAAGCAGGCGGAAATCAACGCGATCAAAGCCGACAAGGACGAAGCGATGGCAGCCATGCAGACGATTCGCGACGCGTGTGCCTGGGATGCATATTTCACGTTGGACGAACGGAAACAGATGGACTTCTATATGTTCGACAACGAGATCTCCGAACCAACCTTCGTAGCTTCTGATACGCAGGCATATCTGGACGGTTCCGGCCTTTCGATCTCGAGCGGTACGTTCAGAATCACGGACGCTGAGGTGGCGACCACCCAGTCCGCATCCGGATCTGTATTCCATCATATGACCGGCGGCCAGGTTTCATTCGGAACAACGCTGAGCGGCTATGTGGTCTCAGGCGTTGCGGAGCAGAAGCCAAATGGCAAGGTGCTTTGCAGTCTGTATCTGTCCAGCCCGGTTTATCAGGGCGAGACATACCAATCCGCATGCATTACCCTGTCCGGCACAGGAAGCGCAAGCGGAACGGATACCAGCGTGACCATCAATGTGACCGGATCGTCCTACCTGTATTTTACCCTGAACGCAAGCGAGTATGAAAAGCGCTCTGTGTCATGGGATCTGTATCAGTACGGGAAGGAGCTGCTGAGAAAGCTTGCATGTCCGTCCTATCAGTTCTCGATCGACAGCGCCAACTTCCTGGCCTTAGACCAGTTCATGCTTTTCAAGAACGAGCTGGAGCTGGGGCAGGCGGTCTACACCGAAGTCAAGCACGGGAAAATCCTGCAGCCCATCTGCACAGGTGTCAGCGTGGATTTTGACGATATCAAGAATCTGTCCCTGACGTTCAGCGACACATACACGGCGAATGACGGGCCGACCAAGCTGGTTGATCTGATCAGCAACAGTGTCAGCCTCGGGAAAACGCTCGCTGCCGGCAAATATACTTACGCATCCTTCACGGACAGCGGTGCGAGCACGGAGCTGAGAGCCTTCATCGAGTCCGCTCTCGACACGGCGAAAAACGCAATTATCTCCAGCTCCGGGCAGGCCATCACCTGGGACGGGGCAGGATTCAGGCTGCGCAAGTATACCAACAGCTCGCAAACTGCGTATGATCCGGAACAGATCTGGATGAACAATAACAGCATTCTGATGACGGACGACAGCTGGGCAACCGCCAAGATGGCGATCGGCAAGTTTGTGGATACCAATTTTGTCTCCAGCTCCAATCCAACAGGAACATGCTGGGGGATCGTCGCACCGATGGTAGTCGGGACGCTGCTCGCCGGAGAGAGGCTGGTGATTGAAAGCCAGAAAAAGAGCGGCGGTACGGCGGTTTTCCGGATGGACGAAGACGGATGCAGACTCTACAATACAGACTTTGCGATTTCAAAAACGGCCGGCGGCGTCACCATGCAGATCCTGGCGAATCCGGAGATCGGATTTGCAATCGGCACCGCCCCGCTGGTGAATGCGTCCACGGGCGAGCTGAATACGGAGAACGCAAAGTTCTACGCGGACGCAAACGGCAATCTGACGCTTAAGGGTACCATCACCTCCTATGACGGCATTATTGGCGGTTGGGCGATCGGCAATGACTATATCGGGAACAGCGATGTTTCGAAGGACAACAGCTCGGTTGGGCTTGCAGCCGTGTCCGGAGATAATTATGCCTTCTGGGCAGGAAACACAAAGAACAACATCAGCACCGCGGCCTTCCGGGTGACGGCCAATGGCGCGGTGTACGCGACCAATCTGTCGATCCTGGGCGGGCAGATCAGCATCTCAGACGCACAGGACAGTAATAAGGTCAAATTCAGCGTATCCAACCGCGGCATTCTGTATGCGACGGGTGCGCATATCGTGGGCAAAATTGAATCCGGAGAAGGCAGCATCGGCGGCTGGACGATTGGGACAAACTATATTGGCAACGCTTCAACAAAGAATCAGAGCCTTGTCGGCATCGCCGCAGCGACTGGCACCAGCGTTGTTTTCTGGGCTGGAAATCAGTCGAACGATCCAACCAAGGCAGCCTTCCGGGTACTTGGCAACGGATCTGTGTATGCCAGCAATCTGACGATTACCGGCGGCAAGATCATCGTCAACGGCGTTGAGGTTGGCACGTTCTCCACCTCCGGCGGAGCCAAGCTTGGCGGATGGAATGTCGGCAGCACCGATTTCACAGCAGGCGCCGGCGACTCACAGGTTGGGCTGTCCAGCGCGATTACGGCGAACGATATCGCGATTTGGGCCGGCGGTGTCCGAACCAAGGCCAAGTTCAGCGTGACGGGCGGCGGCACGCTGTCTGCGTCCGGCGCGAATGTGAGCGGCACAATCAACGCCAGCAAGCTGACCGTTGGGAACACCACGATTACAGACCTGGGCTTATATGTAACCGACACCGTGAACGGTATGGGCTTCTTGCTGAAAGCGGATTACCAAGCATTTCTTTCCGAGTACGAAAGTACTATCGGCAATATTCATAACAAAACACAGTATCTGCAGTCAAGCGGGCTGATTTCCCTGTCTGCGTTCAGCGACGATGTCGCAAAAGGAATTGTCACAACAAAGGCGGGTATATCACTCGACTCAAACGGTAAGATAACGATCTCATCCCTTGCAAATGATGCGCAGGGAGCCATCGAAACAGCTGCAAAGATTACGCTGAATTCATCAGGAGAAATTGTCCTCTCGTCATCAGGCGTGTCCGGCATTACGACATCCGCGTTTACGTTGAATACAAGCGGCATTGCGTTCCATACGAACGGAGCGTTTACCGTTACCGCAGGAAACTTTATGGTTGACCAATCCGGCGGAGTTACAATCAGTAAACTTTATGTTCAGGATTCAGGCGAACAAAGGGAAATTGATTTATCCGGAAATTTTAGCCAGGCCGTTCGTTATGATAGTGGCTCATGGAACGGCAATACGTTTAACGCCACAGTTAAATTATTCGGACAGGTTAATAAAGTTATCTCTTTGGGAGCGACAGTAACACCAATGTACGCAACAGTTACTGTTGAGGACCAGCGTGGAACGCAGTGCCGCGGCACAGTGACGCTTTACTTGACCGTTGCGGGTGTGAAAGGACGTGAGGAAACTGTCTCAAACTTGTTGATCGATGCTGGAAGCGTATATACCGCCGGAGCAAACCACGCCGATTCATTGTACACCAATGTTGGAACGCGTGAGCTCGGGTACATGGATCACGGGGAATTTATATCCGTCGGGAGTCATCATTGGTACTACAAATAAGGAGAAAAGGAAATGAAACAATATAAAATTATTCGCGCATACAAGACGCTGAGTGAATTATCGCAGCAGAAGGTTCCGCTTTCTGTCAGTCATAAGCTGTGGACGGTATCAAGAATGCTGAAGCCTCACTGGGATTTCCAGACGGAAAAAGAAATGGAAATTATAAAGAAATACAACCCAAATGTTTCCGCCGATGGAACCATTGATTTCGGAAATGAGGAAACAGCAAAGAAATGCAAGGAAGAATTCGAAAAAGTTGCAGCAGAGATGGCGGATCTCGATGTCGATCTTGGAGATTATAAAAAGGTCGTTTTACATTTCGATGATAAGCTCGAGATGTCTGTCGAGGATATGGATGCGCTCAGCGAATTTATTGATTTCGTTGAATAAAAGAATTGAAACGGAGTGATGGGATATGGCGTTTTACGGAAGTGCATTTACGTTTGACTCCACTCCGTGCGAACTATACGACCTCATGATGTACGACGTCGGTAATCAGGATGAAGACATCGAGATTACCGGCGTCAACACCATCGAGGACGAAACAGTTGGCGATAAGTGGAAACCGTATTTCTATGGCACAAGACCGGGGGAGAAGATGGAGTTCGACATTGTGTTCGGCGTGAATGAGCGCCGCCTGGATGACGAAAAGTATCTTGACGACTGGGAAATTGCAGAGGTTACATCGTGGCTTTGCGGCCATAAGGAATACAAATGGTTGTACATCGATCAGCCCGATAAGCAGCTTGTCGGCTATCGGTGTATGATTTCAAATTTACGGATTACGCGATATGGATCTGTCCCGTGGGCGATGACCGCCCATGTGACGTGTGACAGTCCATACGCTTATCTGGAAGCCAAGGAGATTATACAGACTGTTAGCGGGTCAAAGACTTTTGAAATATATAACGAAAGCTCTTTGAACGACTGGTATTATCCGGTCATCACGTTCGAGCGGACGAGTGGTACGGCCTTTTCCGTTACGAATAGCGCGGATGATAACAAGGGACCTTCGCTGACCGACATCCCCGGATCTGTCACAACGATCACTATTGACAACGAACATTGCGTTGTGGACAACAATCAGGGGGTGAATCTGTACTCCGGTTTCAACTTCACTTTCCTCAGACTACAGAGGGGATACAACACTATTACAGTGGAAGGTACAGGCACGCTGAAAATCAGGTGCGAGTACCCCATTAACGTGGGGGGATAAGAATGGCTAAAATCGATTACCAACGATACACTCTCCCCGATATCGAAATGTATGCAGGAAATACTGACTCGTGGGATTTTCCGCTGTACGACGCTGAAATGAGGCGTTACCTTTACAAGGACGTTACGGCGTATACGTATAAGCTGATCATCAAGGATTACGGCTATACACACAGACCGAACGGATCCACGTACTTTGCTCTGATCAAAACGGGCACGCTGAGCGTCGACGACGACGGTACGAGCGCGTATGTGCACTTTGATTTCGATAAGGCCGACACGAACGCGCAGTACGGGAAGTTTACGTATCAAATGGAAGCGACCGGAGCGGGTAAATACTTCTCCGCACAGGGCAACCTGTATATTACGAAAAATATCAATCAATGACGGGAGTGATCAATTAGTATGAACACGAGTTATTGGCGCAATAAGATGATGGACACCATGTATCAGGCGTCCAGCGGTAATCAGTTCTACATTGGTCTGTCGAGCTCAACGCCAACGGATGCGGGAACGAATGTAACCGAGCCTGTGGGCAACGGCTATACCCGCGTGCGGATTACCGCGTTCACGCAGGCCGTAGACGGATCGATTGAGAACACGAACGATATTGCGTTCCCGGTTTCGACGGGCACATGGTTCCCGGAGAACAGGCTCGCAACGCACTGGGTGCTCTTTGACGGTGCCGGAACGAATGCGCATCTGCTGTCCGCCGGAACGCTTGAAGAGCCGGTCGGTATCTGGAAAAACACGACTGTTACTATCGCAGCCGGAAAGGTTGTTATCACACTGACCGACGGCGCGACCTAACCTATGTTTATGTCAATCCCATTTCGGATGGGCGTACATGCAAAGATCCCGTTTTGTGTCGACATGGTCAGGGCGACGCAGATTCTGCCGAACGGGATTGAGATGGTCATAACCGCTGAACAATCGACGGAAATTCAGTGTGCTGTCGCAATGGTATTGCAAGAGGTCTCAATGATACTCTCTACGCGAAGCGGAGCAGAGACGAGCAAGTCGATTGATTTCAACGAACTTGCTGACAGACTAATCTTGACAGCGCGTAACGGTGTTGAATCACATATGCGCGTCGGCGTTGACAATGTTGAGAAACTTGCCATGATGCTGACAGCGTATCAGACGGATCCTGACTTGCTTATTGAAGAAGTGAGAAATGCCGTTCTGGAAAACAACCTTGTCATAAAGACACGAAATGGAATCAAAGTCCTGCCAACTATCAAGATCGAAGCAAAGGATGATCTTGTCATCACAGTTGCGAATGGGGTAGAGATTTCATTCACCAAAGCTCTGAAAAATATTAACAATTTCCTTGAGCTTGATTTGTCAAAGCGTATCGCAAAAATCAAACATTGGGATGAGCTGCAGCTTGATGGTGCAGACGCATGGAGGCTGAATCAAAAGGTCAGCACGCCATTCGAGCTCGCACTGGATGTAGGCATCATTGAAGATGACAGCGGCGTTATGAATCTCGTGCTTTATGCAAACGATGACGTTGAAACGATTCTGATACACCCAGTGATCATCGGTACGATCGATCCGAAGAAATTAGGAGAGCTGGATCCATATTTTATTCCAGACTACACAACTGATTAAGCATAAGGAGGTGTTCGATCAGTGGCATCCACTACACCAAATTTGAATCTTAAGCTCCTTGGAACATCTCTTGCAGATAAAGAAAAGTACTTCGAGGAATGGAGACAGGATATCAACGGAGAAACCGGCAACTCGAACATGCAGATTATCGATACGGCGGTGGGCAACCTGTCTACGAATAAGGTTGACAAAACTGACAAGATCGCCGACGCTGACATTGACGCTCTGTTTGCGTAAGATGGGGCGGTGATTACATGTTCATAATTGTCGACGACGAAAGAAAAATGATCGCCGTCAGCAGGGGAGACAGTGCTTTCTTTGACATTACTTTTAAAGGCGACGTCCCGGAAGATGGGACGGCCGCCATTTTTTCGGTCAAAAAAGACCTGAGAGGGAAGGTGCTTCTCAAGAAGAATCTCAAAATCTATGACGGCATTGCACAGATCAACCTGTACAGTCAGGACACAAATAAACTGGAGCCGGGCGATTATTACTGGGATGTTCGCGTGCTGTTCTCGGATTGCGAGGTCGGCACACCGGTACGCCCGAGCCGCTTTACGGTAATGGAGGCGGTGGGCGATGTCTAATCTTTCAAGTGTTGCCGTGCGCAGCAGGCGCATGGCCATCGGTCTTGAGCCCGGAGAAGGCTCCAGGGCTCCGCATACACCGGAGATCAACGCCTCTTCACGCAGCAGGCATACGGGCATCACGCTCGGCGTATCTGACGGCTCCCGCATCAAGCACGCAGAGAAGGCAGACCGCCTCACGACGCCGCGGACGATCAGGTTGGTCGGTTCCGTTGAGGGGCAGGGCGTTTTCGACGGGTCTGATAATCTGGTGATTCACACCGAGGGAGACTATCAGACGCTGAAAAACAAGCCGCAAATTAACGGCGTGACGCTGGAAGGCAACAAGTCCTCCGGCGAGATTGGCGTGCAGAAAGCCGGCGAATACCCGGACAGCCCGATTTCAAACGCTCAGATCGACGAGATTATCGACGGCAATGTGTCCGGCGATAACTCCGGCGAAGATGCCTCTGCTATGACAGCCGACGACATTGACCATGTTATCGGCTGAGATGGGAGGTGCGCAAATGAACAATCAGCAGGGAAGATATCTTGACGAGGCCGGCCTTGCGTACTTCTACGCACGGCTTCAGGATATTTTCATTCAGCGCGAAGGCGGCCCCGCCATCGACTACAACACTCTGTCTAATTTGCCGACGATCAACGGCGTCGTTGTGAAAGGCAATATGACATCTGAAGATCTTCTTCTTAGCTTGAGCTCCATTGACACCACCGCCGGCTGGCAGAACCGGAGAGACTATATCCCGAAGCGCGGGGAGATCGTGGTCTATTCCGACCACGCTATCCTTGACGGGGTTGCGGTTCCGGGCATCAAGGTCGGCGACGGGAAAGCGTATGTCGCAGACCTGCCATTTGCCGGGGACGAAATCCGGAACGAGCTGATCACGATTATCAACAATCACATCAGTGACATGGAAGCGCATGTCTCCCAGGCAGACAGGGACAGGTGGGACAACAAGCTCAACTACAAAATTCATGGAGAAGATCTGATCTTCAATAACCTATAAAGGAGTGATCTGCGATGTCAGATATCAGCAAAATTACTCTACCGAGCGGCAATACATATAACATCAAGGATGAAGTAGCACGACAGATGGCGTCCGCTGGTGTGACATTTACCATTTCTACCAGTGCAGCGAACACCCCGAAGGACGTTACGTGGGACAATAACGGAACGACGATTACAGGCACTCTTGTCGCTTCAGCGTCCACGACCGGGGTTTTCTATCTGGTCAAAGCAACAACCCAGGGCGGAAAGGATATTTACGCCGAATATGTCACGGTCAAGAACGGGAATGCTTATTCCTGGGAAAAGATCGGCACGACGGATATTGACCTCAGCGATCTTGGCGCTCTGGCTTACAAGGATAACGTAAGCACGAACGTTAAGCCTGAGGGAACGGTCAGTCAGCCGACGTTTACCGGAAACGCGATGACTTCAACCGGTGACTTCGTTCCGGACGGAACGGTCAGCAAGCCTACGTTTACCGGCACGGAAGGGACTGTATCAGTGACTGGTACTCCTGCGGGAACTATTTCTGTAGGAACAGGCTCTGCTAACTATACTCCGGCTGGAACGGTGAGTACGCCGACGATCACAGTGACTCCGAGCACCGCGACAAAATATGTAGCGGGTAGCGCGACAGGCGGTGGTTCTGTCACAGCCGGATCTGCTGCGAGCTGCACGCTTCCTACACTCGCCACTTCCGTTACCGATGAAACGTTGACGTTGTCGTGGACTGCCGGCAGCTTTACTGCTAATAAACCGACGGCTGTAACTCTGCCAAGCTTTACGAGCCAGACGATCGTGAGTGGTATCCAGAGTGCGAGCTCTTCTCAGCCGTCCTTCACTGGCACGGGTGCCAACCTGAAGTTCAGCGGAAGTTCCATGAGCTCCAGTGGTAAGTTTACTCCTGCTGGCAGCGTTTCTCAGCCTACATTCACCGGAACTTCCGGGAGTGTGTCCGTCAGCGGAACTCCGACAGGCACCGTATCGAAGCCGACATTTACAGGCACGCAGAAGGCATATACAGGTTCGTAATGTCATTTTGTGAACCTGAGAAAGGAGCAGCAA
>ODAJ014780399.1_pt1 | contig 16295 bp, 14 predicted proteins | sample 1539241 | NCBI WGS metagenome assembly ODAJ01 (sample SAMN02144231, study PRJEB22623) | gut metagenome | biome: sheep rumen | host: Ovis aries | place: New Zealand
CTATATCCCTGGTATGACTGATATGCGCTGCGGCTATAACCGATTGCTTCAGATAGTCAAGCAGACGACACACCATGATCCATACAATGGTGATGTGTTTGTTTTCATGTCGAAAGACCGCCGGAAGGTGAAGATGGTGCATTTTGAGAAGTTACCTTCATTGCCACCTGTCAGATGATGGGATTGTCTGTATTGAAATATTTTAAAAGCCTCTTTTCTGAAGCGTACTGATTATGAAAATATGCTACCCATGACAATTGGTCTTTGCAAGGTAGCTTAAAAAACAATAAAAAACTTAGTCAATTTAAATGTTTTTTACCTGAAAGGGCAACCTTTTGGGACTATACGTCAGAATTGGCTGCTTACCTGTTGTCGCGTCTGACGCAGTTGTTACGAAAGATGTAGAGCCGTTTGCAATTGTAGCGGGCATTCCTTCCAAAAAGATCGGTGAAAGAAAGCAACAAGAATTCATATACAAACCATATTTTAATGTCCATATAGTCTGATTGTGTGACTGGACATAGTTCTGGGCGCACAATTATAAATAAACCAATAGGAAATGAAAGCGGCAGCTAAGGTTGCATTTAACACAGCAGTATTATATGCTAAGATAATAGTTTCAATGGCGATTGCGTTGGTGTCAGTACCTTTGGTATTGAAGGCACTTGGCGCAAGCGATTATGGATTATATAATCTTGTGGCAGGAGTCGTTGCGATGTTGTCGTTCCTTAACAACTCTATGACGGTCTCCTCGCAACGATATATGTCTGTTGCTATGGGAACCAATGATGCGGAGAAGGTTAACATCATATACAATACAAGTTTCTGGCTTCATCTCCTGTTGGGTATTGCTGTGGTTGTTATCCTTGAGTGTGCTGCCCCCTTTATCAGCCGCTTAAATATTGAGCCGGACCGTGTAGGCGTTGCTCAAATAATATACCAGTTTCTCGTATTGAGTACATTCTCAAAGATATTGTCCGTACCTTTCGATGCAATTATCAATGCCCACGAAGATATGCTGACATTTTCTGTCATAGAGCTAATCGACTCTCTGCTGATGTTGGCACTGGCATTTGGATTACAATATGTCCTGTTTGATAAGTTAATCTTTTATGGTATCGGTGTCCTGTTCATTGCTCTCCTAACGTTCTTTATGAAATATATCTGGACGAGGATTGCCTATAAGAGATTCAAGATAGAACTTAGAAAATATAGGGCTCAACTGCAAACCAAAGATATGTTCGGATTTGCAGGATGGAATCTGTTTGGCGGCTTGGCAATGATTGGCAGGAACCAGGGCGTGGCCATTGTAATAAACATGTTTATGGGAACGGTGGCGAATGCCGCTTATGGTGTCGCCCATCAAATCAATGGCGCCTTGGGTCATTTCTCCAGCACGTTCCAGAAAGCCATTAACCCTCAACTGATGAAAAGCGAGGGAATGAACAACCGAGAAAGGCTGTTGAGGATATCGTATATCTCATCAAAGTTTTCGGTTTTGGCACTCTGTTTCTTTGCCATTCCTTTGATTGTAGAAATGAATGATGTCCTGTCTATTTGGCTGAAAGACAATATTCCTCCAGACACGGTCCAATTGAGTTGTTGTGTTATACTTTTATCTATTGCATACCAGTTTTCTACAGGCATTATGTCGGCCATACAAGCTGTGGGTGACATACGGAACTACCAGATTACAATGGGTGTTATTATTTTATTGAATGTTCCCTTGTCTTATTTCATCATCAAGGCGGGTTATCCTATTTATTATGCTACGGCGTGTTTTGTCGTGCTGGAAATAATCTCTTTTTTTATCAGGCTTTACTTTGGGAAAAAACTCGTCGGTATGCCGCCGGTGGCGTTTTGGAAAAAAGTGATTCGTCCTGTGTTACTTATCACAGTAGTCCCCCTGCTGATATGCCTTCTCCCTCATTATTTTATTGAGAGTATGTGGGGGCGTTTAATCATGACTAGCGTTGTTTATGGTGTTATTTATATGGTTTTAGTTTGGTTTCTCGCTTTTGAGCAGGAACAAAGAATGAGAATTATATCGAAGATTCAAAAAAGAATAAATAAATGAAAATAGGACTTTTAGCTTACCACGCGGCGTGTAATTATGGTGCTTTCCTTCAGCTTTTATCTACTGTTGAATATTTAAAAAAACGTGGACATGAGCCAAGAGTCATAAATTGGGTGCCTCGAGATTTTAAAAAATATTATGAAAAGACATCTCATCCAGATGTACGAAAGGTTTACGCTGATATGCGTGCTCTGTACTACCCAATGACTCGGCTTTGCGAAACGGCAAAAGAAGTTGCGGCTGTAATTGAAGAAGAGAATATAAAAGCTGTTATAGTTGGAAGCGATGCTGTACTTCAGCACCATCCTTTCCGAGAGAGATTTAAATTCCCATGTCGACGGATTATCTATATTTCTCATCCCACTAGCGATAGAATGTATCCGAACTGTTTTTGGGGTGAATTTAATAATTATTTGAGATTCCCCGTACCTATAATGGTTATTTCCGGATCGTCCCAAGACTCGAAGTATTACTTTATTACAGGAAAGACTAAGAAAAAGATGAAATCATCAATTTTGTCTTTTAACTATATTTCAGTAAGAGATGAATGGACTCAAAAGATGATTGAATACCTGACTGATGGGGGGATAACACCTGAAGTGACGCCAGATCCTGTTTTTGGATTCAATTTGAATGCTTCGGAATTACTACCCTCAAAAACTGACATTTTGGAGAAATTTAATCTGCCACAAAACTATATGATTGTGAGTTTTAGGGGCGTAAAATCGGTAAATCAAGAATGGATTACTGAATTTGAACAATATGCCAATAGTAAAGGTGTAGAATGTGTCAAGCTCCCTTATGCAGATATGGAGGCTTTTGGAAGTATCCAACATTTTGTTGGAAATAGGATCACTCCATTGGAATGGTATGCACTTATAAAATATTCAAAAGGTTATGTGGGTAACAATATGCACCCCATTGTTACTTCAATTGTAAACAATGTCCCTTTCTTCAGTTTTGACTATTATGGTATTCCAACCATTAATGGAAAATCTACAGATGGAGAAACCAGCAAAGTCTATCATATTCTCAGTATCGCTGGATTGTTAGATAATAGAGTGTTTACTTTGGGAGCAGAATATGAAGCTCCTACGCCAAAATTTGTTTATGAGAAAATTGAAAATTTCGATATTGAAAAAGAACATTGTTTTGCAAAGGATTATTTAGAGAAATATAAATTGATGATGAATAAAGTTTGTGAGCTAATAGAGAATTAGTATCATGGGCTGGTTTGTTATTTTTTGTTATGTCAGAATTAAGAGGAGTGTCTATTAATAGAAATTCGAGTTTGAGTGGCGTCGCCATGGTGTTGCTGGCACTATACCCTATGTTGCATTGGTATGACATCGGTTTGCCTATAGGATTGGGCGATGTGCTGATGATACTATTGTCTATGGTGGCGATTGGAATGCAAAAGTTCAAAATCCGTGCATATCCTTGGCTATTCTTGTTAGTATGGGCATATGTGGCAATAGTATGGTATTATTATAATATTTCATCAGACTTGAAAACGCTATTACCTGGAGGCATTTTTTTCTTTTTCTTTGCAGTGAATATGGGAACGGGTATTTCCCTGTTCCACATGGAGAAACTTAAGATGTGCATGAAGTTGGTTGTTATATTGGCAATCATAGTGTTCTTGTTTGAATACATCATGCTTTCTGTAGGTGGTATCAGATTCTGTATGGTTCCTAACTTAACTGGGCATTTTACATATGAGGGCTTAACATATGCTGAACTGGTAGCAAAACATCTATCCAGTAACAAACCCTGTGCATTTTTCATTGAGAAATCATATATGGCTTACTATCTCGTCATATATTTGTGTTTGGAACTCTTTACAGGGAAAGGTAAGGAGATGTTGATTACGCCTCTTTCTATAATTATTATCTTGGTGTTACTCCTGTTGCGTTCTGGCTCTGGTCTTGTGGGTATGGTTATCCCTATATTTGTCAAGATAATGAGTTATTATTGGCAAAAGAGGAGAGGTGCGGGTATATTGTTTCTTGCCATCTCAATTCCAATTGTCATTATGGCTGTGTATTTTTATGTTCGTACAGACATTGGCTCATCAATGCTGGAGAGACAGGATGAGATAACGACCGAAGGAACCAGTGGATTTACGAGGGTGATGTACGGATACTTTTTCTACGATCAGTTGGCGCCATTACAGAAATTAATAGGCACATCGGTGACAGACATCAATGATCTTATATACATTTCTTACTCAGACCGTAAATTCGCTTTGAACGGCATTCAAAATATCTTGGTGAGTCTCGGAGCAATTGGATTGGCATTGTGGATTCTGTTCTATTTGAAGGTGATGAGAGATACGACTTTGTGTGGAATCTGCTGTGTATGTGTGTTCTTTGTGCTCTCAGCCATAGAAGTGACATATCTTGGATCTTATATGTTGTTGCTAACTATTGTAGCTTGCTCTGAAATATCTAATAAGAAATTAAAAGTAACATGAAAGTATTATATATCTCTACACCAGCATTTGCAGACTGTGACTTTCCTCTGATAAAGGCTTATCAGGAAAAGGGCGTGGACATAACCTACCTTATTCTTATTGCTCCTTTTTCGCTGAAGTCAACATTATTTAACATTAAATCTATTTTTCCTAAAACGGGAGTATTTCCGGTTACAGTATATCCTGAAATACAGCGATATGCAAATTATATGGATATGTCTAAAGTATATGTGGGAACGCGTACGGGTTGTCATATATATAATCCTTCAACATGGAGGATGGTTTATGAGTTGAGAAAATTCGTTAAAAACGGGGAATACGACATCGTGCATACCGACACCTATTTTCGGGGGATTAGCAGGAGCTTGTATTCACTGGCGAATGCCATCGTTACCACGATACACGATCCATTTCCTCATGAAGGAGCTGATAGTTGGGACAATAGAAAACCACGGGAAGTGGCCGTGGCAAGTTCCAAGGGGATTGTCCTGTTGAACAAGACACAGTTGTCTCGATTCTGTGAAGAATATCAGGTACCTTCGGAAAAGGTACTTATCAACTCGTTGGGCGTATATGATATTATTAGAAACTTTGTAAAGGATGAAGTGCCGCCAAAAAGAAACAACATCCTCTTCTTTGGGCGCATAGCCCCTTATAAGGGCGTGGAGTATCTATGTGAAGCGATGGATGAAGTACGGGGGCGGATTCCTGATGCAACGCTTACTATAGCAGGAGGTGGGAAATATTATTTTGACATTGAGACTTATGCGCAGAAAGACTATGTGGAGGTGCTGAACCATTATATTACCATGGAAGAGTTGGCTCGCCTACTTGGCCGTTGCCAGTTGTCTGTATGCCCTTATAGTAGTGCCACCCAGAGTGGTGTCATTATGACAAGTTTTGCCATGGGGAAACCCGTGGTGGCCACCAACGTAGGCGCACTTGGCGAGATGGTAAAGGATGGATGGAACGGATGCCTTGTGGCTCCACGCAATGCCCACGCTCTGGCTGAGGCCATTATTGAATTGTTGACCGATGATAGCAGGTTGTCGCGTATGAAATGTAATATTCTGGAGGAGTATCGAACTGGTGACCGGTCATGGTCGTCGATAGCAGAACGTTACCTTGCATTCTATGAACAGATACTTAATGGTTGAAAATATGCATAAGTGGCTTATTGGCGTTTTGATGATGATTATCTGTTCGTGTGCCACGAGCAGGCTAACACCGCAAATGTATGGTGCGAAGGGTGACGGAGTGACAGATGACTATGCTGCGATTCAGGCTTTGTTGGATGTCGGTGGAGACATCTACTTTCCTGCAGGTATTTACAGGGTGAGCAATGTACTGCATGTTACAAAAAGTCATACTCATCTGAAATTACACAAGAATGCGATTATTGAATGTTACGAAAGAACGATCAGGACAGAAAAGTATGGAAATGCAGGAGCGACCCTTGTGTTTAATAGTCCAGCAATCGTCAGACACCCTACGACTGATGGCGAAAGAATTGTTGACGTTGGAATAGAAGGCGGTACTGTGAGAAATCGTGCACCAGAAAACCAGCAATATCCACCTTTTAATAATGAGAATGCCATAGGTTTTACCCATTGCCGTGGGTTCTATTGTAGGAATGTGACTATTGAGTATTGCAATCGCAAGGGAATAACAATGCAGTATTTCAATGACGATGGTGTGATTGAAGGGTGCGTGATAAAGAATTGCGGTGTGCATGGCATTACGGTGGAGAGTAACAGCAATAATATTGTCATTCGCAACAATACTATATTGATGAACAGGGCAGCGTTGGCTAGAGGGGAGAATACCAGCAACGGAAGGAATTACGGGATGCACATTATTGAAAGTGAGGGTATCAAGATTGAGAGGAACAGTGTCGTGACAGACTGCGGCGTTGGTGTTTACAGCAACGATTGCGAAGCGGTCAGTTTTCAAAATAACAGGTTTGTATCAACTGCGGAAAGAGCGTTGGTGCTTAGTGCAAGACCTGGTAGAAACAGTGAATATGTCATTAAAGGAAATACGTTGCAAGGAATAGACTTTAGCCTCGATTTATCGGGGTTGAATACGAATAGTGAATTTTTTGTTGAAGGCAATAAGTGCGCAACAAGAGTCCGTATCGCCAATTGTATTGTGAGATTGAGAAAGAATACTGCCACTTCGTGTGTGATTGATCGGCCAGTGGAAGCCCCCTGGATAGTTCGCAACCAGTTTGGGTTTGTCAACGTGACGAATGCCACGGAAAGCACACGACCACTGTCGAAAGATAATGTGTTGGAAAAAGCCTACCATAACTGGGGACCAATTGAGGGAAAAGATAAAATTAAGGAAAAACAGAATTACAAATTACAATAAAGATGAAACAATTAGGAGTATGTTTCTTTGCATCGATATATGAGCGGACTGGTGCAGGGAAGGTTGTAAGATCTTTCAAGGAAAGCGGGAATTTGTTTGAACGTTGCGGCTTGAATACGACCATGTACTCGCTTGACATAGACGCTGCCCATGTGACAACCCAAAAAGTTGATGGTAAACTGTCTCGCAGCGTGAAGAAAGCTGTCAACTGGGCACTGAAAAAGAGCGCCCGAGGCTCTTTTGAGCTGATAGATAGGTTGTATTATAACAAGGGAAGGGCAGTGATAGGCAAGAATTGGGATGACCTTATGAAAAAGGATGTGCTCATCTTCCATGAAATATATACATGTAATGCCTATATAGAGAAGTGTGAAAAGGAGGGTTTGGAGGCTAAGCCATTTATTCTGGTATTGCATAACAATGGAGAGTTGTTCAAAATGGATACTATCTATTACCCTAAGATTGCAGGCAGCAAATATATGAAGGTGTTTGAGGGTAGAGCAGAAAAATGCCTAACAGCTGCATCAAGAATTGTGTTTGTCGCTCATGGAGCGAGGAATCACTTCAAAAATCTTTATCCTAAATATGCGGGGAAGGCATGTACGGTATATAATGGTATTGCTGACTTGGAGGAAGTTAATAATCCATTGTACGATGGCAATGTCAATATGGTTACGGTTGGAACAGTCAACGCAAGGAAGAATCAAGTAATGATTGTGGAGGTGATGGGACGTTTCAAAGGGAATAATGATTTACATCTGACTGTTGTTGGAGGTGGTGACCGGCTTTCAGACTGTGAACAATTAGCAAAAAAGCTTGGTGTGGAAAATCAAATCTCATTTCTTGGAGGTCGGGATGATATACCGCAGATTTTGTCAGGCTGTAATTTGTTCGTGATGTCATCGCTTGACGAAGGATTGCCCATTGCTGCCATTGAAGCTATGAGAAGCAGTCTGCCAATGATTTTGACAGATGTGGGAGGCAACAAGGAACTGCTTGACGGGAATGGTTTTTTGATAAAGCCAGAGGCAAACGAGCTTTATGGGGCACTTTTGAAGTTTATGGGTTCTACTGAAAAACAGAAAGAAATGTCAGTGAAGTCAAGGGAACTCTTCAAAGAGAAATTCTGTACAGATTCGATGATAAAAGGATATTGTGAATTAATTAATGATATCGTATGATGAACATGTTGGTATTGGCAAGGAAATACAACGATATTTTCTATGCTATTTCCACAGACGAGTGGGAAAAGACAGATAAACATTATCTACTGATGATAACAGACAGGCTTGACATAGTCTCATACCCTATGGAGAATATGTTTGATGGGGTATATACGATACACTCGAGTACTGGTGTATTGGAGATACTGAAAGAAACAAAAACAATTAATAAAATTCTCTCTTCTTTGGATTATGACATTGTGACTACTTCAAATTTGGCAATAGTAGTGAATATGTTTGTAATTAATAATAGGAAGACAAAGAAAGTAATTCTGTTGGAAGATGGAATCATGAACTATTATGATTTTAAATCCTCTCGCAGGTTGACTAAATTGATTGTAATGGCTTTTCTAGGGATAAATGAGCGGAAGATACAGAAAAAGATAACCTGCACATACCTATTAAGTCCTGATGAAGCAGTGTATTATTTTGGCGAGAAAAAAAAACTGCAACTAAAGGGCAAAATGTTTGCAAAATATGCACGGCTCAATGAGTCATTGAGAGGAAAGTCTATCTTCGTGGGGCAGAATTTCTATGTAAAAGGAGGTATTACTATTAAAGAATATTCTGATATGGTAAACAGAATAATTAAGGAGAATAAAATTGATTATTATCTTCCACATACGATGTCTAAAGAAGGAGAGGACATCAAGTGTGAAATATTTGATGTGTTAGGGTCGAATGCAACATTGGAAATATATGCATCGGTGATGGATTATAAAGTATTCAGTTTTTCGTCTTCTGTACTTTATACAAGTAAGCTGATAAACCCAAATATCAAAGCTGTTGCAATTAAAAGTGAAAAAGCCAGTGTACCTGTTGGTTGTGATATTATTTACAAAAATGTAGATGAGATTATACAAATATAACTTATAATATGCAAGATGTAACAATAGTTATCCTGACAAAAAATGAAGAAAAGAACCTTGCACTATGTTTGGAATCCGTTAAAGGTTTTGCCAAACGTTGCGTGGTGGTAGATAGTGGCAGTACCGACAGGACAAAGGAGATTGCCATTGAGCATGGTGCGTATTTCTATGAAAATCCTTTTGTGAACTATGCCACTCAGTTCAACTGGGGGCTTGATAACACCAACATCAGGACAAAATGGGTAGTAAGACTTGATGCAGACGAGCGGTTCACACCAAAACTTTGTGCTGAACTGGAGCAACAGATGGCTAAGCACGAAAACGACGATGTGAATGGCTTCGTGCTGGAAGCCCGCCTGTTCTTTATGGACAAAGAACTGAAACATGGTGGAACACGCAAGAAGAAATTGATGGTGTTCAAGAACGGCCTTGGCAGAATAGAAAACCGCAAGATGGACGAGCATACGGTGCTGTCGGAAGGTCGGGCATTAGACATTAAAGAAAAATTCCTGCACTATGACTTCAAAGACTTGACATCATACGTAAAGAAACTAAATTGGTACGCCACGCGCGAGATGCAGGACTATATGGAGGGTATGTTCCCCAAAGAGGGGTTCGATGCATCGGATAAGGAAATTGAACAGGTAAGAAAAAATAAAACAAGGTACTACAAGGCTCCTATATTTTGGCGCTGTTGGGCTTATTTTTTCTATGCTTACCTAATTAAAGGCAATTGCAGGAATGGGAAAGAGGGTTTTATCTATTCATTCTTGTATCACTTGTATTATCGCATCTTGGTTGATGCGAAGATATACGAGCAACAGAAATATAATCGTGAGTTTGAGGTAACTGGAGATTTAAAGTAGAAATATGAGTAAACATATATTTATAGGAAAACATATACTTGTGTTGGAAGGTTACTAATACAATGTGTTGATGTTGGATTATAAGTAGAGCTAGGCAAACTCATGATAGAAGTATGAGAATACCTTTGATCCCTCGTGTGAAGGTTTATTACACCTTCAAAGATTTATTGGGATGTTTGTTCATTTCAGAACGAAAGGACTGGCATAGGAAGACTTGTGAATCTATTCTTTCATCATTCTTTGACGGAGAGAAAGCCTTGCTTGCGCCTTCTGCCCGCGACGGGATTTATGAATTGCTTATCAGGCTACCACAAAAGAAGGTAGTGATACCTGCATACACTTGCATTGCCGTCAACGAGGCGGTTTTGTTGTTGGGAAAGGAAATTGTATATAGCAAGACAGAAGAGGGCTCTTTTAATTCCGGCTATCAGGAGTGCATAGATTCCGACAGTATCGTGTTGGCGACTCACCAATACGGTTTGCCTTGCAATATTGAGGCAATAGCCGCTAAATGTAAAGAGGTGGGGGCGGTCCTGATAGAGGATTGTGCCACATCGATGGGTACAATGGTGAACGGTAAGAAGACCGGAACATTCGGTGATTATGCTGTGGTGAGTTTTAATGCCTCCAAGCTTATCAATGTGCCTCCCTTTGGCGGTGTGCTGATAGGGAAAGTCTCGGAAATGCTGAAGCGTATTGAGGATGATGTTGATTGGCGAAAATCCGACAGGAAGTTTAAAATAAAGGGGCTTATACGTGGGGCTGCATTCGTGACAACAAAGAATCCAGCCTTCTACAGGTTGTTCCACTATCTGACCATACAGTCGAAGGGTAAGTTCCAAAAGACCGAGCATGAGAAACCGGCAGAGCAGAAGACGACGCTCTATTCCTATCGGTTTTCTGAATGGCAGGCTTATATTCTGGCAAAGCATTTAAGGAATCTGGATAAATTGTTTCAGCGCAGAAAAGAGCTGTATCGGTACTATGATGAGCATATTACCAATCCTCTTCTGATAAAACCGGCCGTTTGTGAGGATGCAGTGTGCTGCAGGTATGCCGTGCTGGTGGAACAGAGAGACAAGTTTTACCAGGAATGTGTAAGGCAGGGCATCGATATGGATTTCAGCCACTGTTCATTGGGCTGCCCTAAGAGCTATGAAGAAGAGCATAATATGGCTTCACATATTTTGAATATACCTTTCAATACTAATCTTACAAAGAAGGAAGTAAGTAAAGTGATTGAGGTTGTTAATAGTATTAAATTGTAGATGTTCATGGACATTAAATCAATAGTAAAAGGCAAACACATTTTGGTGTTGGAAGGCTATTGTAAACAGTGTTTACCTTTTATCCGAGGTTTTAAAGAACTGGGCTGTGAGGTTAGTGTACTTTGTGGCTCAAAACTGGATTGTGGCTATGCCTCACGCTTGCCTGACCATAAGATTCTTGGTGTATGTGATCTGCACAAAAAAGAGGAATCAGAAGAATATATAATCAATCTTATAAAAACAGGGAAATACGATATTGTTTTTCCTGTGTTTGAGTTTGGCGCAAGAATACTGGCACATCATAAAGAAGAACTTTCCAAGTATGCTATCATTTGTGCCAATGAGAAAGATACATTTGACAGAGCTAATGACAAGAATGAGGTGATGAGGGTATGTATGGAGAATAATCTTCCGTGCCCTATTACATTATTTGATGTTCAGAGTCCTGAAGATGTTGATGGTGGAGGGCTGGATTATCCTATCATTATTAAACCTCGTAGTATGTTTGGAGCTCGCGGATTCCATGTTTTTCATAACAAAATAGAACTGAAAGATTATGTTGAGGCTCAACATATTTCCTTATCTAATTATGTGGTTCAGGAATGCATACCATTAGATAGTCACGTGATAGCAGGTAACGTTTATGTGGACAGAAACGGGGAGGTGAAAAGCTCTTTCATCTATGATAGTATACATTTGTACCCTGAAGACGGAGGTACCAGCACCATGAATGTTCTGATAGACCGTAAAGATATACATGAAACTTGTGCGGCTTTGGTGAAAAAAATGAACCTCCGAGGGGTGATTGGCATTGACATGATGATAGACAAACGAGATAATGTTGCAAAGGTAATCGAGATAAATCCCCGTGCGAGTCATGCTATAACAATTGGATTCCTTTCCGGTTTTAATCTTTGTCAGCAAATCCTTGAAGACGCTTATGACCTACCAGTAACACGGTTTGATAAAAGTGATACAAGTTTATGTCTTAGAATTGGACAAACGGATATGTTATGGTTTCTGAAGAGTAAGAATCGATTTAAGAAATCTCCCAGTAGGTTAGGATACAAAAAAGTTAGGGAACAGATGTTCTTTTGGGATGATCCCCTCCCTTGGTTTGCCTTTCTGTTAGAAGGACTTAAGGATTTCAGAAAAAAAATGAAGGAGAAGAAACAATGACGATACTTGTAACGGGCTCTGCCGGAATGATAGGCGGATATGTTGTTAAAGGGCTGATAGAGAAGGGGCACAAGGTCGTAGGCGTTGACCGTGTTATGCCAAGGGCAGAACTTAGAGCTAAGAGCGAAGAACTAAGAAAAGACGTAGTGCTGGATTTGTCGGACAAGGAGGCTATTAATAAACTTTTTGAGGACAAAAAGATTGACCGCTGCATCCATCTGGCAGCTTTAGCGCACACAAAAGGAGTGGTTGATACAACATGGGAAGCATTCAAGAAAGTGAATGTAGATTGTGCTGAGAATCTGTTTGAGGCTTGTTCCAAGCACAATGTTCCGGTGTTGTTCATCAGTACTGTTGATGCCATAGGAATGGTGAAGGGATTGATTACACCAGAGTCAGAGTTGAATCCCATATCTAACTATGGAAAGAGCAAGGCAATGGCAGAAGGCAGGCTGAAGGAAATTTGGAAGGAGTGGAGCAATTGTGCAAATGAAGGCAACAGCCAAACTTGTTTGGATACTGCTGAGTGCAGCCAATTGTCGTTTGGATACAATATCTACCGATTCTCTCCTGTATACACAGAAGACGTAAAGCGTGACATTCAAAAGCGCTACTATCTGAAGTATCCCGATTGGGCGTATCTTATTGGTGGTGGCCAGCAGTTCGAGGTACTGAATGTAAAAAAAGCTGTTTCCTCCATGGTGGATTGGGTGGACAAGCCCGTGGACAATACCATCCATATCATCAAAGATGAGGAGCTTTTGGACAGTGCCAAGGTAATTGCAGAAGAAAAGGCGGAGGGAAGAGCGAAGCATGTACTTCGCATTCCTCGCTGGCTAGTTGTCTGTGGATATTATTGTATCAAGCTTGTATTTGGCAAGAGCAATAAGACATATTTGGTGTTTAAGGCTCTTTGGCCGTTTAGGACGATATCATCAAATTGAAAACTCGATATATTATTACTATAATCTGCCTGTTAGTTCTCCTTGTAGTTATATGTTTCAACTGGAAATATGAAGTTATTTCAATTAATCTAATTGGAGGAGAAGAAGATAGTGAACTGAAGGTGATGACTTGGAATGTACATTGTTCAGAGGGGGCAGATGTCATCAGGCAAAGAAAAATAGCAGAATTAATTCTAAATGAGGATGCAGATTTTGTGCAATTAAATGAATATAATCAGGATAGTTGTACAGTGATAGATTCACTTCTTAAAATAAAGTACCCTTTTACCGAAGAGTATCAAAGTCATCAAATATGCGGAGATATTTTTTACAGTAAACGACAAATGACAAATTCTGGTCATGTATGGATTCCAATTCAAGGAAAGTCAATCCAGACAATCCAAGCGACTATAAGAGTGGCGAGCGATTCTGTGCAGATATTGGGAGTACACATGGCGAGCAATCGTTATGATGAATTTACATTTGAGAAAGAGCTTCAAAGTGATACCACATCTTACGAAAAATATAAGTATGCACAGAAAAACCGATGCTTTCAAGCCCATTGGACAAAGAAGGCGATTCTAGAATCAAAACATCCTGTAATTGTAATGGGGGATATGAATGACTTTAATAGTTCTCCGCCATTGGATACTTTAACGTCGTGTGGGTTGAAGGATAGTTGGTGGGAAGGTGGAAACGGCTATGGGAGTACGTTTCACTCAGGATGGATGAGATTGAGAATAGATTATATCCTACATTCGAAGGAATTGAAATTAGAAAGAGTAAAAGTGATAGATACTGATTTGAGTGACCATAATCCTGTTGTAGCAGGGTTTAGTATCTCAAAATAAATCAAGAATTAGAGAGTTATGATATACAGAATAATAAAGAGAATATTTGACTTCTTATGCGCCTTGTTGGGTATTGTGGGCACTTCGCCCATTTGGTTGCTCTCTATCATTATGACGGAGCTGAGTGACCCAGGACCGCTGTTCTATTTCGCCAAAAGAGTGGGGAAGGACAACAAGGAGTTCAATATGTGGAAATTCCGTTCCATGCGTGTAGCGAAGGGAGCTAATGAGGCATCACTTCGTCCTGACCAGGATCGTATCTTTTGGTGGGGTAAGATTATGCGTAGGCTTAAGATAGATGAGCTGCCGCAGTTAATCAATATCCTCAACGGCACGATGTCAGTTGTAGGACCACGACCGGCAGCTGTTGACCAAGTGGAGATAACTCGCGGTGGCGAGAATGCTATCGCTGCGACAGTGCCTTGTGGCTTAACAAGTCATTCAAGTCTATGGGACTATATATACGGTGACCAGTTTCCAGATGAAGAAGAATACAATGCAAAGGTGCTTCCTATCCGCTTAAAACTGGATGTTTACTATGTAAAGAATGCATCTTTCTGGGGAGACCTAAAACTTATTATCTGGACGATGTTAGCTCTATTTTATACAGCACTTGGACAGTATCCACAGTGGATGCATAATAAGTTGGTGGAGTATAGTTCAAGAGTTTAAGGGTTAAAGAATTTCAAGATGTTTAAGGGGAGGTGAATTGTAAAAATGTAATGATGAGTTTGTTCGTCGAGTTAATTCAAGTTGCACTTGGAACCAGAAAAAATTTGAGTATGGTTCCATCGGAGGATGATTGGCAGCAGGTATATGATACGGCTGTCAAACAGTCATTAGTGGGTGTTGTGCTTAGTGGGATAGAAGTAATTAGAGCTAAGAACGCAGAACTAAGTGTACCAAAGATGCTGTTGCTGCAATGGATTGGTGAAGTGCAGATGATAGAGCAGCAGAACAAAAAACTAAATGAGGCCGCTGAACATTTAATAAGAGTCTTTAAGAATGGAGGGCTTCGTAGCTGTGTGCTGAAAGGGCAGGGAGTAGCGAGGTTGTACGATGGGTCTTTAAGTTTGCGGAGGCAGCCTGGAGATATTGACTTGTGGGTTGAAGGTGGTAGAGAAAAGGTCTTGCAGTTTTTAAAGAATAGCTACTTGAAAACAGGTACGGTTGTCATCCATCATGTGGATGCAAGTATCATAGATGGTGTAGAGACAGAAGTCCATTTCCTGCCGTCATATTCATATAATTACTTAAGGTATATAAAATATAAGAAGTTTTTCAAGGAGGAAGCAAATCTGCAGTTCGACCATTTTGACGAGCAAGTAGGCTTTGCATATCCCACAAATAGGTTTAATGCCGTCTATCTGATGATGCATATATTCCGCCATGTTTTTCACGAGGGAATTGGTTTGCGACAGTTGATGGACTATTATTTTGTACTGATAAATCTTACAGACGAAGAACGCGAGTGGGCATACGGAAAACTGAAATGGTTTGGACTTGGGAAGGTGACAAGTGCTGTGATGTATGTCATGAAAGCGGTTTTCCTGATGGATGACAAGTATCTGTTGTGTAACCCTTCCGAAAAGACTGGCAAATATCTTTTGGAAGAGATTATTGTAGGAGGTAACTTCGGTAAATTTGGAGAACAATACGAAGCCGCCCACAGCGGTAGCAGTTTTAATCTGTATCTGAAGAACCTCAAACGTCTCGGGAAAGTATATTCCTTATGTCCCTCCGAAGTCCTCTGGGCACCAATATGGAAACCCTCCCATTGGCTCTGGAGGAAGTGGAAAGGGTACGTGTGATTAGTTGAGAGTTAGATGCTGTAAAATGGCAGAAGAGTTAAGTTCATATACACCTCAAGACTTGGCAGACCTTGATGCTTTGATGCATGAGTTATCTGCTACAAGTTTCTGTAACGAGGAGATTTTGAACAATGCCTTGAACGATGCAAATGTTCACGTGTATGTGATTAGGGATGGCGGTAACTTCTTTTTTGAACACGGATCATACGAATAGACACGGATTTTTCATTAATTCCGTAAACATCGAAAAGAACAAAAACATCGAAAACCCCTTCTGACGTTTGTGACTCCTATGGAGTCTTTGTGCTAAGTGTTATGGCTTTGCCTTTAAGAACAAGCTCTTACGTCAATTCCAAAC
>ODAJ012170321.1_pt1 | contig 16293 bp, 15 predicted proteins | sample 1539241 | NCBI WGS metagenome assembly ODAJ01 (sample SAMN02144231, study PRJEB22623) | gut metagenome | biome: sheep rumen | host: Ovis aries | place: New Zealand
GGTCTCTCAGTCGGACCTGCAATGCTTTTCTCACGAAGATGGATGCTTTGCTCCGGAATTGAAGTATTATAGCAGCCTGTCTGAACCGATATAAAAAAGACCGGCCCAAGTGACCGGTCCAACAGACATACTCATTAATCAGAAGAAGAAAAATCCCCCGCGGCCGCCCATGCAGCAGTTGCAGAGCATATTGGCCAGACACAGATAGTAGCACATCTGCTGCTGGCTGACATTGTTCATACCGCCGAAACCGTAGTAGCGGTTCTGATTCTGATACCAGGTACCGCTGTTGGTCATCTGGTTGACCAGCATAGAGTACATCTGGTTATCCGGCTCCATGTCCGCCGCCCGCTTCGCGTAATCGAGGGCCGTGACATTGTTGCCTATACCGCGGCTCGCGATGGCTGCGTAATAGTACCAGCGGGCTCTTCTGTTGATCTCCGGCACGCCGTTCAGAGCGTTCAGTGCCTCACGGAAGTAGCCGTTGTTAATGTAGTTGCGGGCTGCTCTCTCCTCATTGGTCTCCGCGCTGTCCTGCGCTCTCTGCTGGTCGGAGTACTGCTGCCACTGATTGAAGTACTCGTTGAAGGCTCCCGCGCTGCCGTAATTTGCATAACTCTGATAACCCGGGCCTCCGCTCTGCTGATAGCTCTGGCTCTGAGGCTGTCCGTATCCGCTTGTCCCGCGCTCACGGGCGTCAAGGATTTGGCGATAGGATTCCTGCACTTCCTTGAACCTTGCCTCTGCGTACTCCGTATTATCCGGGTTCTGATCCGGGTGCCATTTTTTACTTTTCTCTCTATATGCCTTTTTGAGCTCGGCATCCGTACAGCCGGGATCTACGCCCAGCACCTTATATGGGTCGGCTATCATTTCTGTTCCTCACTTTTCTTCTCGCGCTTTTCCCTGACTTCCTCATATTTCTGCCAGACACCTGAATAGATAATGTTCCGGAGAATATCGACATCCTGGACGATCGGAAGCCGTTCAAATGACTTTGCGCACTCGGAGATCATCATCATGAGAGTGTTCTCCACAAGGGCATCGAAATCCTTTCTGTCCTTGCTCGGCTGCCAGGGATTGTATGCCCCTTTCTTCAGATCCTTTTCCAGATCCTCAAAGGCATCGAGCAAATAGATGAACTTGCCGAGATAAAAGCCCAGCCTCCGCAGCTCATCCGACCACACGCTATCCTCATAGACCAGCAGCTCGGCCAACATATTGCCTGTGAACCCCGCCACTTTATCCAGATTATACTCGCGCCGCTCCTCCGTCTGAGCGAGGCTCCTTGTGGCTTCCTCGAAGACTTTTGCCTGACGGGGGTATGCGTTGGCAGCTCTCTCGAATTTTTTCTTCTCTTTCCTGACAAAAACTCTGCCGATCATGCTTCCGTCATCGTTCACATCATCCAGCATTTTATAGTAGGTCAGGAGGAGCGTCATGTCCGCGCAGTAGTCCGTGATCTCGTTCATCAGCATATCCTGCTTTCTGACCGGATGGACCATGCAGCGGTGCCGCTCGCTTTTCAGCGGCAGCTCCATGTAAGCGTTGAGCAATATGTCGACAAAAGTCATATCGTATGTCAGTTCAAGCTTCCCTGATATGCCGTATTTTTTCTCAAGGACTCTGCAGAGACCGCAGTAAAAGCTGCGGTATCGGTTGTAATCTTTGAGCTTCAGTTCGTCCTGATTGACCATAACGTATCCGAACATGCTGTACCTCCGGCAAATGTCATAGAATTGATATTCCCATTAAAACAAACGAGGCACGACTTGAATGGTGCTTCTTCTGCCCGTTATTCAAGCCCTGCCTGATTTTGCCTGTTATATGCCGTACAGTTTTTCAGGTCTTGCCCGTGAACTGTCTGCCGCACTTCCTGCAGGTAATTTTGATGTGTCCCTTCCCTCTCGGCACGCGGAGCTGCTGTCCGCATTCGGGGCACTTGAAATACTTGTAATCTTTGCGTTCGGACTGCTGTTTCTTCTTGATCCTGAAAAATTTCCTGATGGCCGCAGTCTTCTCGAGGTACCAGCGGTTCTCGGCGGATCGCTTCGCATAATTCTTTGACAGGATCCGGAACCACGTGTAAATGAAGATGATCCATGTAAAAATGTTCAGAACAGTTCCGGCGATGCCGCCCCTCAGGAACATCGAGATGACAATGATCACAAGCAGGGCATATACAAGGAACATGCCGAACGCGTCGGTGCCGTAGCGCCCGATCATAAAATTGCGGAAACGGTCACCGAGCCTTCGAAAAAAATTACCCATTTTTAATACTCCAATTCGTATAATTGCGGGCGGAACCCGCATAAAGCCATGATAATACGTAAAAAACGCATTGGCAAGGAATAGAATTGGATTTATAAAACTTTAATAAAGACAAGTTTAATAAAGTTGAAAAATAATAAAAAAAGTGCTTGCATTTTTCTCAGCACTCGCATATAATAACACTTGCGTCAAGGAAAGACGCAAAAAACAAATGCGCTTCTAGCTCAGTTGGTAGAGCACCTGACTCTTAATCAGGGTGTCCGGGGTTCGAGTCCCCGGAGGCGCAGGCTCAGAGAAAACGGAAGACTTTCGGTCTTCCGTTTTTTGTTATGCGACCCCGGCTGATCATTCAGCGCTCGCACTGAACTTTTTCATGCGTCCGAACAGGCAGCATGAAAAGCGGGGTCGAGCAGACGAAACGGGCTGTTGCATCAGACGTTGTCTCGTCTTAATGCCACAGCCCGCTTATTTTACAATACTATACCTCAGCCGATCACTTTCTGGATCAGCGCCTGGAACTGATTCGGTGCCATACCGCCGATCGCATTCTCAACGACCTCGCCGTTCCTGAAGAACAGGAAGTTCGGGATGGACATGACCTTATACTGCATGACCGCGTCGCCGTCCTCATCCACGTTCAGCTTGCAGAATTTCATTTTGCCGTCAAAGAGCTCCGCCATCTTGTCCACGACCGGGCTCATCATCTTGCACGGGCCGCACCAGTCTGCATAGCAGTCCAGAAGGACCGGCAGCTCAGATTTCAGAACTTCGTTCTCAAATGTATCGGATGTAACTTTTACTACCATACTATACCTCCTTTGTTTACGCCGTCCGGAAAGCACGCGGTCTGCGGTGCGTTCGCGGGGCTTTGATGGTCTACACTTGTGATACATTTACTATAACACAAAATTTAAGTTTTGGCAATTATATTTTGTCACATTTAATTTTATTCTTCCATTCTTTTGGGCGCCGGTCTCGCGCTCTTCCGAAAGACCGATAGCCTGTCTCACAGCTTTGTTTCTTCCTCCGCCTCCGCCGAAGGTTTCTTATACACAGCGATGAGTTTATTGATCTTATTTCCGAGCAGAGAAAACTTTCTCTCATACTCGGTCATAATATTGTCCACACCCATAACTTCATCGCGGTGAAGGTCATATGTCACGGCGCGCAGCTCCCAGTTCGGCGCTTCATTGAACTCCTCCACGGAAAAATCGAACAGTGCCCGGTTGTCCGTCTTGAATTCCAGGACACCCCCGTCGATCAGAAATTTCTCATACAGCGCAAGAAATTCATGGGAGGTAAGTCGGCGCTTTGAGTGTCTGGCTTTCGGCCACGGGTCGGAGAAGTTGAGGTAAATGCCTGCTACTTCGTTTTCGGCAAACACCTCCGGCAGTCCTCTCGCATCCATGCGCAGAAAATGCAGATTCTCCGGAGGCGTGAACTCCGCGGGATCCATCTCCTGCTCCATCGCCTCGATCGACCTGGAAGCCGGGTCCATGGCCGGTCTCCCCTCCATCTTCTGGCAGGCTCTCATGAGCACGCTCTCATACATCTCTACGCCGATGTATTCATTTTCTGGGTGCCTTGCGGCGAGCTCCATCAGGAACCGTCCCTTGCCGGTCCCGATTTCGACATACAGCGGTCCTCCGGAAAAGGCACTCCACCTACCCTTCCGCTCCGCCGGGTTCTTAATTACATACGGGCTTTTTGCCACTATTTCTTTTGCTTCCGGTATATTTCTTAATCTCATGCAGTCATTATACACCACTTGCTCGCAATTGTCAGGGCAGTTCTTATCATGTAAACGGGGCTGCCGCATCAGGGAGCGTTCTCATTGTACACAGCAGATGCCCTTTGCAAATGCATGCTGTTCGAAGTGAGAACGCCGTCCGATGTGACAGCCCCGCTTTACATTTTAGTCTTCGTAACCGTTCGGATTATGGCTCTGCCAGTTCCATGCGTCAGTGCACATATCTTCCAGATTCTTCTCAGCGACCCAGCCGAGAACCTCGCGGGCTTTCGTCGGGTCCGAATAGCAGGTAGCGACATCGCCCGGACGTCTCGGATCGATAACGTACGGAAGATCCTTGCCGCAGGCCTTTGAGAAGGCTCTGATAATGTCGAGTACGCTGTAGCCGTTGCCGGTGCCGAGATTGAAGATCTGGACACCCGGAAGCGTCTCCATTCCCTTTATCGCAGCGACGTGGCCCTTTGCCAGGTCAACTACGTGGATGTAGTCACGGACGCCGGTGCCGTCCGGTGTGTCATAGTCATTGCCGAAGACATGGACTTTTTCAAGTTTGCCTGTCGCGACCTGGGCTACATACGGAAGCAGGTTGTTCGGGATGCCCTTCGGGTCCTCGCCGATGCGTCCGCTGGCGTGAGCGCCGATCGGGTTGAAGTAGCGGAGCAGCATGACCTGCCACTCGTTGTCGCTTCTCCAGATGTCTGTCAGAATGCGCTCCTGCATTGCCTTGGTCTCGCCGTACGGATTCGTGCGCTCGCCCATCGGGCACTCCTCGGTGATCGGAATAAAGGCGGGATCGCCATAGACTGTCGCGGATGATGAGAAGACGATCTTCTTCACGCCGTGATTTCTCATAACATCGCAGAGGACCAGGGTGGACTCGATATTATTGTGATAGTACTCGATCGGCTTTCTCGTGGATTCTCCGACGGCCTTGTAGCCTGCGAAGTGGATGACCGCGTCGATATCCTCATGATCGAACAGCTCATTCATCGCCCGCTTGTCCGTCACGTCGACCTCATAGAATGCCGGGCGTTTTCCCGCCAGCTCCTCGATACGGTCAACAACGAGCGCCTTCGAATTATACAGGTTGTCAGCGATGACAACGTCATAGCCCGCGTTAATAAGCTCAATACATGTGTGGCTTCCGATAAAGCCTGTTCCGCCTGTTACAAGAATTCTCATATGTCATTTCCTCCCTTGTATTATCACAGTGTGCCAAGGAACCGCAGGAATGCCGCATGGCCTTCCTCGGTCCACTTATAGACGCCGGCGTCCTCGAGGACTCCTGTAAATACGTGGCCGATCTCCGTGCGGATGATCTCCGTCACATTCTCTGCATTAATATCTCCGTATTTCGGAAGGATGGTCTCCCTCACCCAGTCAGCATGCTTTTCAAGGACTTCGTCCGCCGCGACACAGGCCGCAATCTCCTCATCGGACATGCCTTCCGCCCTCTTTTCTGCCAGCAGCGTTCCGAGCGCGCTCATCTCCGCTTTCAGGCGGGACGGCAGTACAGCGAGACCCATGACCTCGATGAGGCCGATGTTCTCTTTCTTGATGTGGTGATACTCTGGTCTCGGATGGTAGACGCCGAGCGGCCGCTCTGCCGTCGTGATGTTGTTCCTCAGCGTGAGGTCGAGCTCATACTTGCCGTCAGCGATTCTCGCGATCGGTGTGATCGTATTGTGGGGCACACCGTCCGTGTACGCATAGACATATGCGTCCTCGTCCGTATATTCTCTCCATGCCTCGAGCACGTGATCCGCGAGCTCCACGAGTCTTTCGATCTTCTCGCCGCGAATGCGGAAAACGGACAGCGGCCACTTGACGATGCCGCTCTCAATATCCTCAAATCCCGGCACGGTGAACGGGATCTCTATGCCGGCTTTGGCCATTGCAAATGTATAATGGCCGCCCTGGAAATGGTCATGGGCCAGGATCGATCCACCGACGATCGGCAGGTCCGCGTTGGAGCCCAGGAAATAATGCGGGAACTGGCGCACGAAATCGAACAGCTTGCAGAAAGCCGCATGGTTAATCGCCATCGGCGTATGCTCGAAGTTGAACGCTATGCAGTGTTCATTGTAATAGCCGTACGGGCTGTACTGAAGACCCCATTTCGTATCGTTGATCGTGATCGGAATGATGCGGTGATTCTCGCGGGCCGGGTGCGTCAGAGTTCCGGCATACCCCTCGTTCTGCGCGCAGAGGAGGCATTTCGGATAGTTCGACGACTTTGCCTTTCCGGCCGCAGCGATCGCCTTGGGGTCCTTCTCCGGCTTGGCGAGATTGATCGTGATATCAATGTCACCGTACTCGGTGGCCACCTTCCAGCGAAGGTCCTTCTTGGCCCTGTAGCGGCGGATATAATCCGTGTCCTGGCTGAACTTGTAGAACCAGTCTGTCGCCTCCTTCGGCGACTTCTCATATAAACTCCAGAATGTCTGCTGTACCTGGGCAGGCCGCGGTGTCAGGCAATTCATGAGTCTTGTGTCAAAAAGGTCCCTCGACGCGATGCCGTCCTCGATTATGCCGCGCCGAACCGCCTCGTCCAGAAGTTCTGCCAGAGTGCTCTCAAGATCAACATTCGCAAATGTCTCATCTGTCTCCTCATAGTATTCCTCATGGAAACAGTCGAGAAGGAGATTGGTTGCGTAGTAGACTTCATTTTCCGGAAGAAGCCCTGATTCCAGACCGTATGTTATAAGTTTTTTAATTGATGTACTGAGCATATGCCTGCCTTCTTTCTCCTTGGTCATGCAAATAACTTTTCGCGTGAATATCAGCCGGCTCGTGCCGGCTGCGCCTTCGGACCCATGGCAGACGCGCATGCGCCAGCCTGCCATAATCATCCTTTCACTGTATATAATATAATAAAGGTGGTATCTGTACCACCTTTAAATCGTGCAACTTTATGGCAAAATCGCTCGCGCTCCCTCCGCCGGCCACGCCCCGTAAAAATCAACGGACAGACCGGTTTTTTTCTTGTACTCCCGGCTGATCGTCTCCATGAATGACGGGATAGCGGATTCCCTTACAATGTTGACTGTCGAGCCGCCGAGACCGCTGCCGATCATCCGGCTCCCGATGACCCCGTCAATACTCATAGCGGTGTCGACCAGATAATCGATCTCCTCGCAGGTCACCTCGTAGTCATCCCGCAGCGAGAGATGGGACGCGTACATGTACTGACCGAATTTCGTGATATTGTGGGCCCGCAGCGCGGAGACAGCCTGTATCGTCCGCTGGTTCTCGTAGACGACATGCCTCGTACGCTTAACGAGGAGGTCATCCATCAGGATGTCCTTAAATGTCTCGAACTTGTCGATCGAGAGATCGCACAGGTAATTGATATGGACGTTCTGCTTGAGCCTCTTCAGCGCCCTCGCGCACTCCGCTCTCCTCGCGGCGTGCATATTCCGATCCGGGACATGCTCGATCTGGCTGTAGACAATGACCAGCTTGGCATCGCCCAGCTTGAACGGCGGATACTCATAGCGCATAGTTTTAGCGTCGAAATAGATCGCATGGCCCTCTATGCCCATCATGCACGCAAAGTGATCCATAATACTGCTGTAGTAGCCTATATAATCGCTCTCGGCGAACTGCCCCATCTTGGCAATGTCCACATTCGTGACATCCGTGAGCTGGTACATGTCACGCAGCATGACACCGGCGAGCGACTCGAGAGCAGCGGAGGAGGCCAGAGCCGCCCCGAACGGAATATCTCCGCCGACGACCAGGTCGAAACCGCAGTCAATAGGCTGTCCGTTTTCCCTGAACGCCCAGATCATCGCCTTTATATAAGATCCCCAGTTCTCGCGAACGAGAGGTCTCAGATCGTAGATCGTGTCCTCCACGATCCCCTGATCATCAAAATTGATCGAGAACATGCGGATCTTGTGATCCTCACGGAGCCTGATCGCGCCGTATATTCCGAGAGTGATGGCGCACGGGAAACAGTGTCCGCCATTATAATCCGTGTGCTGCCCGATCAGAGAAAGCCTCGCAGGGGCAAAAAACGTGCCAATATCCCCTTCGCTGCCGTAGAGGTCATAAAATATTTCCAGAACTTCTGCTATTGTCATCTGATTATTCCTCGCATGTGTACTACAAATGTAATTTTATTCTCAGAAGAAATCATTTGCAATGTACACAATGACGAAAAAACAGCCAATAATTTTGACAATTATTTTAGTGAGCCGCCGCGTTGCCGCCAAAGAGCAGCCTCATCGCGCATTAAGGTCCCTCCATAGGACACTCCCGCGCATGCCTGCGGGATCCGCGTGACAGGCGGTTCACATAAAGTTTTGTACAGCCCAAATCTCAAAAAACTTAAATTTCGGCACTTTGCCGAATTTTTGCCCCTTATTTTACTGCGCTAAAGTTGACGTTGAAATTATCGGCGAGGGGCTTATCCACAGGCAAATTATCCACAAAATCCATGATATACCGAGTTAATCACAAAATTATCCACATTATCCACCATTTTTGCGGTGATTTCTTACGTCAACCGCGCCTTGTCAAGCAGAACATTTATTTTGTGGATTTTTCCGAGTGACATAATGCGTTACCCGGAATATCGCACATTACGTCAACATCCGTCCCGCGCCGCAATGAAAAAGGGCTGCCCTAAACGGCAGCCCCGATGCGCTCATTGCATTGTCTCGTTTATCTTTTAAGCGGTCTTCCGTCCCCGTCCGTGCTGATGCTTCCCGTGAGGATCAGAATGAATTCCACGAACGCCCAGATCCCCGCGGCAAGACCGGAGATTCCGAGCGTAAGGATCGACAAAAGACACATGGTCAGCTGGATAATGGCCTTTTTCTTGTATCCCAGATAGAAATTGTGGGCACCGAAGCCCCCCAGGAAAAACGCGAGCAGAGCGGCAGCAATGTAGCTCTTGTCACTGTACTGCGTCCCATAGGCGTCATACATATTCGGCACCTGCTTCTGGGCGTAACCGTACTGAGGCTGTTCGTAGAACGGCTGGTTGGTATACTGCTGTGGCTGCACCGGCTGACCGTTCGCGTTCTGCTCACGGAACTTATCGCTGTCCACATGGTCTCTCCAGTCTGTCGAGGTCTTCTTGTACTCTTCTGCTTTTGAAGGACTGTCGAGCTCTGCCTGTGCTGCCCGGATGGTATCGTCGCTGTATCCGTAGTCCGGGACGTCCTGCTTCTTAGAAGTTGCGGCCTCCCAGCCGGCGAATCCCAGATCCTTTGCGGTGTTGTAACCGAAACTCCCTGATTTCAGACTGTCCGCGGAGACATCCTTTGCCGGTTCTTCCTCAGGCAGGTACGCAAATGCGGAATTTCCCTGCTCCAGCTCCTTTTTATACTGATTCTGAATCTTTATACTGACCGCTGCTCCGCATTCCGGGCAAAATTTTCCGCCACCTGTAAGGAGTGCGCCGCAATTTTCACAATACATACGTTACCTCCGTGTTTATAAACATGTGACTACCACACCCGATAGAGATCTCTCTGTGGGGCTTAGATAACCACATACATATTATCATAAAAAAACGGTAAGTCAGTCAGTTTTCAGTATTTTTTATCAGACCTTAATGAAAAATTCATTTTTCTTTAATGCCTGCCGGTTCACAGGTGGAATGTATTTTTATAAAATTATATTTTATAAAACATTTCTCTTTCATCTTCGAACCGTTCATGTTAGAATATCCGTAAAGAAGCAAGGAACGATATCGGCTTAACGCCGCAATTCAGAGCTGACCTGAAAATAACAGTTTTTAATAAAGGAGGTACACATGTACGATTTAATCATCATCGGATCCGGCCCCGCCGGTCTTTCTGCAGCCATCTACGCGACCCGCGCGAGGCTCGACTTCATCATCATCGAGCAGAACTTCATGGGCGGCGGCCAGGTCGTCAACACTTATGAAATTGACAATTATCCGGGTCTCCCCGGCATCAGCGGACCGGACCTTTCTATGAAGATGCAGGAGCATGCGCAGAACCTCGGCGCCGAGTTCGTGACGGAGACTGTCACAGAGCTCGATCTTGATGGGGACGTAAAAAAAGTCACCACGGATATGGGGACATATGAAGCCCGGACAGTCATCCTCGCAATGGGAGCTGAGCACAGAAAGCTCGGCACTCCCGGCGAAGACACATTTGCCGGCATGGGCGTATCCTACTGCGCGACCTGCGACGGCGCTTTCTACAGAAAGAAGGACACAGCCGTCATCGGCGGAGGCGATGTCGCGGTCGAGGACGCGATCTTCCTCGCGCGCCTCTGCAACAAGGTCTATGTGGTACACAGACGCGATGAGCTCCGCGCAGCCAAAATCCTTCAGGACCGCCTGTTTGCCATGCCCAACGTCGAGATGGTCTGGGACAGCACGCTGAAATCCATTGACGGCGAAGGTCAGGTCAGAAGCATTGTGACCGTCGACAAAAAGGACGGCTCCGAGCGCACGATCCCGGTGGACGGTGTGTTCATCGCTGTCGGTATCCAGCCGATCAGTCATCTCGTCTCCGGCAAGCTGGAGCTCGATCAGGGCGGCTATGTCATCGCTGACGAGACCGGTGCCACGTCGGTCCCGGGCGTATTCGTCGCCGGCGACCTCAGAAAAAAGCAGCTGCGTCAGATTATCACCGCGTGCGCTGACGGTGCCAATGCTGTCACAAGTGTCCAGGATTACCTGATAAAGCACTGATTATAAGACAGTGTCAGGTAACAGTTCAGGCAGGCAGTTAATATAGTTCGTTAACGGCTCAAAGCATCCATCTTCGTGAGAAAAACATTGCAGGTCCGACCGCGAGCTTAGCAATGCATATGCATTGCTAAGCTCGCAGAGAAGGACCTGCGTTTTTCGATGAAGATGATGTTTGCGACGTACCTCAGCCCCTGGACAGCCTGCCTGAACTGTTACCGTGTCAGACATCCCTGAAAAATATGTAAAAACCCCCGGACAGGAACGTATGTGAACCTGTCCGGGGGTATCTTTGTCTCAACGGCTTTTTCTCTGTTTCTGTTTTTTGATGACCTTGAGACGCGTGAACTCCTCGCGCTCCTTCTCCTCCAGGGCCGCCCCGATCGTCTTCGAGAGTTCCTCATAGTGGGGGATCGTGATATTCTTCAGCGCGTTGGCCCGCTTCTGCGTCTTCTGAATGTTGGCTGCCAGCCGGTAAGCCGCCGTCTCCACCTGGGCAAGCCTCACGGTCAGATCCTTGACGCGGGCAAATGCGGCCCTCGCCTCGTCCAGCGAATCGCGCGTCCTGAAGAACGCGTATGCCGGCCTCAGGTTCTGCTCCGCGTCATAGCGGACCAGAGGGATCTCCGTGCCCATGACACTTCGCGTCTTGACCTCGATCGACATGTCGACCGGCAGCGTCTCGGCGATCGTCTGCACGTTCTCTATCCCCATCTGCATATTGGCCTTCTGAAGCGATGCGTAGGCTTTGCGGTAGGTCTCATTGATGACCTCCTGGATCTCTCTGGCCTCCTCCGTGTAGGCAGTCAGCTCCCGTATCAGGATATTTCTCTTTTTATCCATAAGGTCATATCCCTGTCTGGCAAGCTTCAGGGAATTCCTCGCCCGCATCAGATTTCCTTTTGTCGGGACCTCATTCGGATCCATACTCTGCCCTCCATCTTAAATCACTGTCATTCTTCCCAATGCACGGTCCGTCGGCGTATGCACCGCTATCCCCGGACCGACGCCGATGCGCCGGCATCACTTCATTTCCCTGTAATACTTGTCCAGAATTGCCGAGTCGACACGGTCGAGCTCCGACTTCGGGAGTATACCGAGAAGTTTCCAGCCGATATCCAGCGAATCGCAGACCTGACGATCCTCATAATGACCCTGACCGACAAACTCCCGCTCAAAGGCCTCGCCGAACTTCAGGTATTTCTTATCAATGTCAGACAGCTCATCCTCGCCGATGACGGACGCAAGTGACCTGGCGTCTGTGACTCTGGCGTAGGATGAGAACAGCTGATTTGCGACCGCCTGGTGATCCTCGCGGGTGTACTTTGCACCGATGCCGTCCTTCATGAGTCGCGACAGCGACGGCAGGACGGAGATCGGCGGATAGATTCCCTGACCGTTCAGATTCCTGTCGAGAACGATCTGGCCTTCCGTGATGTAGCCGGTGAGGTCGGGAATCGGATGCGTGATATCATCGTTCGGCATGGTCAGGATCGGGATCTGTGTGACAGAGCCCTCCTGTCCGGCTACGATCCCGGCTCTCTCATACATGGCCGCAAGGTCGGAATACAGGTAGCCCGGATAGCCCTTGCGGGATGGAATCTCACCCTTGGACGAAGAGACCTCGCGCAGCGCTTCACAGTAGGAAGTCATATCCGTCATGATGACCAGGATATGCATGTGCTTCTCATATGCCAGGTACTCCGCTGCCGTCAGCGCGACACGCGGGGTGATAATGCGCTCGACGACGGGATCATTTGCAAGATTGAGGAACATGGTGACGTGATCAGACACGCCGCTCTCCTCAAATGTCCTCCGGAAATACTCAGCCACGTCGTATTTTACGCCCATGGCGGCAAATACGACACCGAATTTCTCGTTGCTGTCCCCGCCGAGGTTGGACTGCAGGACCAGCTGGGCTGCGAGCTCATTGTGCGGCAGACCGTTGCCGGAGAAAATCGGCAGCTTCTGACCGCGGATCAGGGTCGTCAGCGTGTCGATCGCGGAAATTCCCGTGTTGATATAATTTCGCGGATATTCGCGGCGGCAGGGATTGAGCGGCATGCCGTTCACGTCGACCCGCATCTTCGCGGCAATCGGTCCCAGACCGTCGATCGGGCGGCCGATACCGTCAAAGGTCCTGCCCAGGATATCCTCGGACAGAGCGATCTCCATCGGGTGACCGGTGAGAACTGTCCGCGTATTGCGAAGGGACATGCCGTCCGTGCCCTCAAATACCTGGATGACGGCTCTGTCCTCATAGCACTCGATAATTCGACCTATGCGCCTTGTGCCGTCCTCTATCCGAAACTCTACGATCTCATCGTAGGCGGCTCCCCGAAGGCCTTCCAGAACGACCAGGGGACCGTTAATTTCACTCAGACCAAGATATTCAATTGACATATGATCCCCCCTTACGCGTTACGCTCGAGCACGTTCTGATAGAACTCGTCGATTTTCTTTTTATATTCGTCAAAAAGATCGAGACGGCTGTTGGGCACGTCGTACTTGATGGCGATGACTTTTTCAAATATGTTATCCTGCCGAAGGACAGACATCGGATGGCCCTCGGCGACCAGCCGTCTCGCAGTGTCATAGAGATACAGGATCGTCTCCATCATCCTGAACTGCTTGATGAGAGGAACATTCTGATCCTCGGAGTGGAAAGCATTCTGCTGAAGGAAGCCGAGGCGAATGACCCTGGCGATCTCCAGTGTCAGCTTCTGGTCGTCCGGAAGGACATCGGAGCCGATGAGCTTGACCGTCTCCATGAGCTTATCTTCCGCATTGAGCAGCGCGACGATGCGGGTCCGGTACTCATTGAACTTCGGATCCACATTGGTCTTATACCAGGCGGAAAAGTCCATACCGTACTCACTGTAGCTTTCCATCCAGTTGATGGCCGGATAGTGGCGGGCATACGCCAGGGCTTTATCGAGACCCCAGAAGCATCGCACGAACCTCTTGGTGTTCATCGTGACAGGCTCGGAGAAATCTCCGCCCTGCGGAGAGACCGCGCCGATGATAGATACGGATCCGACAGCGCCCGAGAGAGTGGTCATCTCCCCTGCCCGCTCATAGAATGCTGCAAGACGGGAGGCCAGATACGCCGGGAAACCTTCCTCCGCGGGCATCTCCTCCATGCGGCCCGACAGCTCACGGAGAGCTTCCGCCCAGCGGGACGTGGAGTCGGCCATGATAGCAACGTCGTAGCCCATGTCGCGGTAGTACTCAGCCAGAGTGACGCCCGTGTAGATGGAAGCCTCGCGGGCAGCGACCGGCATGTTGGACGTGTTCGCGATCAGCGTCGTGCGGGCCATGAGCTTGTTGCCGGTCTTCGGATCCTCCAGCTTGGAGAAATCCTCGAGGACCTCCGTCATCTCGTTGCCGCGCTCGCCGCAGCCGATGTAAATGATGACGTTGGCATCCGAAAATTTCGCGATCGAGTGCTGCGTCATCGTCTTTCCGGTCCCGAAGCCTCCCGGGATCGCTGCTGTGCCGCCCCGGGCGATCGGAAAGACCGTATCGAGGACTCTCTGCCCGGTGACCAGCGGATGGCTTGCAGGAAGCCTTTTGGCCGCAGGCCTTGGAACGCGGATCGGCCATTTCTGAGCCAGAGTGAGTTCCCGCGTCGTGTGGTCCGGCAGCTCGACGGTCACGATCGGATCATTGACAGTGTATCTGCCGTCCGGCATGACTTTCCGGACAGTCGCCTCCGCAATGAGCGGTGACATCATTGACCTGTGAACGATAGACGGGGTCTCGGGGCACTCAGCGATCACGGCACCGCCGCGTATGACGTCGCCTTCCCTGACCTTCATTGTCACATCCCACAATTTTTCCGGATCCAGCGAGTCGACAGCGACGCCTCTCGCTATGTACTTGCCCGAAGCTTTCGCAATCGCATCGAGCGGGCGCTCGATGCCGTCAAAAATGTTGTTGAGGATGCCCGGGCCCAGTGTTATGGACATGGCGTCTCCCGTCCCGTAGACGATCTCACCGGGCTTTATTCCGCCGGTCTCCTCGTAGACCTGGATGGTGGTGATATCATTTGCAAGAGAGATCACTTCACCGACAAGTCGGTCCTCGCCGACATAGACCATCTCCGCCATCTTGAACCCGACAGCGTTCTTAAGGTAAATGACAGGCCCGTTTATGCCGTAGATCACACCTGTTTTTTCTGCCATCAGTCACCACCTCCGACCCATACATAGCCTTCTTCGGCATCCGCGGTCAGCGTTTTGAAGGAATTATCCATGAGGACATGGCGATTCCCGATAAACGCGCGCACGCCGCCGTCAAAACTCTCCTCCGAGATGACCGGCCTTATCCCGGTCTCATTTTCGATGAGCTCCGCATACTTCTCATCCGCGGGATCTAAATAGACCACCGCCGCGTCGCCCTCCGCGAACTCTTTGACCTCGGAGACCTTGCGGACGAGATACTCCGCATACTCAGGCTGCTCCCGGAAAGCTTCCAGTTTTTCTCTGACCAGAGTGAACATCGTCATCCTGATCTCATCCTGAATTTTCGCCATCTTCTGGCGGATCTCCTGCTGGCGCTCGGAAAACTCGCGGTTGGTATCCCGCACGATCGCGGCAGTCTCCTCCTTCAGCGCCTCACGGTCCCTCTGCTGCCGCTGCGCGACATGCTCGTTATAGAGAGCGTCCAAAGACTGCTGATACTCTCTGAGCAGAGCTTTGCCTTCAGCCCGGGCTTCTTCCGTCGCCTGCTCAAAGAGGGCATCTAATTTTTCATCTATTGTCATAATTTTAACCCTATCGCTTCATTGACATACGCGGTGATGAAGTCGCTGCGGCGGCCGCTACCGTGACGGTCCGGCACATCGATAATGATCGGCATTTTTGTTGCCAGCTTTACGCTGTTCACATAGTCCGGAAAATCTCTGCCGAATTTCTCGGTCAGCAGGATGATACCGATCTCCTTATCCGCCAGAGCTTCATCGAAAGCCCGCATGAGTTCATCTTTTCTGTGCACGACGACGCCGGGGATACCCGCAAGGCGCATGCCTGTCAGTGTATCCACATTGTCGCTGATCAAAAACATTTTCATATAAACTCCGTATCAGTTCCCCTGAGCGGGAACATTCACTGATCCACTGTCAAAGCGGATCCTCTCTCAACCGAGCTGACCGATGATCATGAACGAAATAATAAGACCGTAGAGGCATACACCTTCCGCCAGACCTACATAAATAAGAGATTTACCGAGAATACTCTGATCCTCGCTGATCGCGCCCAGAGCTGCCGACGCCGCGCTCGCGACCGCGATGCCGCCGCCGAGGCAGGAGATGCCTGTTGAGAGCGCTGCCGCTATATAGCCGAGGCCTTCCTTAAGCCCTGAGCCGGCTGCCGCCTGCGCTTCGTCTGCAAATGTCGGAGCCGCGCCGGCAAACAGCGCGACCGTTGCGATGATGAGCAGGCCGAAGAATGTGAACAGGTTGATCGCGAGGGCCGACTTGAATCTGCCCTTTGTCCTCTCTCCCTTAAGGAAAACGAGTCCCGGGATGAAAATGCTGAGTATGAGTGCTGCGCATAATGCGATCTGAATTGCAAGTGTCATGATATGACCT
>ODAJ012177775.1_pt1 | contig 16293 bp, 14 predicted proteins | sample 1539241 | NCBI WGS metagenome assembly ODAJ01 (sample SAMN02144231, study PRJEB22623) | gut metagenome | biome: sheep rumen | host: Ovis aries | place: New Zealand
AGGGCATGTGCATCGTCCAGTGCAAACACTGGACGATACCTCTATTCTGTTTTCCCGTCCCCCGCAAGGGAAAACAGAATGCAGACGAATGCTGCCCGGCAGCTCCGGAGCGCAGCCTTACCAGGGATGAGGTCCGTTTTTCAGCGCGAGATGATCCCTCTTTCTTTTGTTTGCCCAAAAGAAAGAGGCAAAGAAAACATCACTTAGGAAGAGTTATAAATACAAAGCAGGACGCTTTCAGCGCCCTGCTTTGACATTTCTACAATATCCCATCTATAAAGATTGATTATTTCACATTATGAGTATATTTACATTTGGGGTAGTTAGAACAACCATAAAAAGCCCCATATTTGCCATTTCGTAGTCTTAACTCGCCTCCACAACGAGGGCATTTTCCTTCTTGTATGGTCGTTTGTTTTTCAGTTAGTCGTTCCCCGATTGATTGAATATGCCTGCTCTCAAACTCTTCTCCGATAAGGTTAATTCTACATATCCTATCATAAATCCAAGCAACCCTATTGCTTGGAATTATTTCCTGCGTATAGTTAAGAATTAGCCTTTTCAATTGGGACATATAAATGACGGGCGTTGTAGTTTCAACTTTTAGGTCGCAATCGTTTGAAAACACAACAACTGGCTTGAATACTCTTATGTCCAATTGGAGGTGCTCTGCCAAAGCAAATGTGTGCCCCCAATTCTGTTTTATAGGATTATAAAAATAATGCCCTGGTGTTGTCTTAAATGTTTGTTTCCACCGCTTGCTTTTCTCTGAGCCAAAAATCCATCCACCATAATTCTTCGTCTCAATCACGAAAACGCCAAACGGAGACACAACAACGTGGTCAATCTGTGTAGTGTATTTCTTGCTTGGGTCTGTGCTCTGGTCAGGAATTATCACATTGTTGATAACAAGATAATCTTTTGGGAGAGAATGTAAAATGTGTGAAACTTCATTCTCTCCTTCTTTGCCGATGTTTGAAGGGTTTGTGCTATCAATGGCATATCGTAGAACCTTGATTAGCAGGAACACTATTATTCCGATAACAACAACTACCAAAAGCGGCATTTGCTCACCCCATCGCAGAAGCCTTATTGGTGATGATTCTATCATAAAAGAACACCGCAATCAACGATAGATTGCGGTGCTTCCCTCCAACAGCCCGATATACCTTATACGCCGTCGTTCTGCTGATGTCGCAGAGCCTCGCTAATTCGGTGAGATTGAACGCTCCGTTCTTATACTGCGGATAGTGCCAAAGAAAGTTTGCGGGAATATCTTCAAGCGTGGTCTGCGGTCTGCCGATCCGCCTTGCGGTACCCGAAAAACGCTTCGGGCTTGCGCTGCTCCTCGCGTTTTTCGACCGCTGCGGAAATTGCGGCATTGCTGAATCTGCCACCGGCAGCGCAAGGCCGCAATTCCCTTCGCCCTCGCGTTCCGCATACCTGAACGCACACGCTCGCGGATGATACGCAAGGCTGATTTGCTTTCCTGATCCCCCGCGAGGGAAAAGAAACGCAGCCGCCCCGCAGCTCCGAAACAAAAAGCCCGCCAACAGGCGGGCTTTTTGTTATGAAAAGGATGTCAGCTCCTGTCCTCAGAGTCGGGGTCCGGAATGGACTTATGGTTTTGCAGCCACTGCTTTTTGGCGAGAACGCCTACTTGCCGCTCCAGCTTCCGGTACTGCTCGTACTCACTCATCTGCGCGACGCCAACGACGTCCCCGTCTTTCACCAGGTATGTCTTCAGTTCTGAATCGAGAAAATACTTCCTGCAGGGGAAGACACGCGCCGGCTTGCCGTTGAGATAAAGCAGATAATACTTGTCCCCTTCCGAAGCGCGCAGGTACTCCTGCCGATCGACCTCGATGCATCTGCGCCCCTCTTTTGCGGTCTTGTGAAATAACAGCTGATACTTCACGGAAGCCGCCGGAGAGTCTGCAGAGGAGCTGTCCCACGATTCCTTGCCTGTCACCCGATTCTTCACAAGATACATCTCCCCGTCCCGGATCGCTTCCAGACAGAAAGCGTTCTCTTCCGTTTTCCGCTGTTTCACCCACAGCGCGAACACGCAGCCGGCCACACAGCATACACTGATCAGAAGGCAGATCCCGAGGGATTCCCGGTTCATCAGGCCGAGCGCCAGAAAAACGGCCGCGACCATGATCGCTCCGACCGCGACCCCAGCGGCGTCCGAGCTGTGTTCCTGCCGGAATTCCTCCATCAAAGTTTCTCTGGAGAGAAGAAGCTGTTTGTACTCTGTATTTGCCATTCCATACACCTCATCGGTCCTATTTTTACCAGAAACGCACGGACAAGTCAAGGGAAGCGATCAAAGCCCCGCGCAGGCTTCCCTCGCGCTCAAATCCGGAAGCGAAGGAAGACGATATGGATTTACCATCCCGGATCCTCTGTCTGATGGAGAGAAAACGCACATCTCTCCATCATCTTTTTACATCTTCCAATAGAATAAACCATTGTTTTTAAAATCCTGCTATGGTAGAATAAACCAACAACACGAATGAGGCTCTGCGTTTTTCGTGCGTAGTCTCATTTGGGGCTACGCACTTTTTTTCCCAAAAAAAATACGTAGTGAGAATAAAAATGAAAGAGAGGTAAGAAAAAAAGGGGAAACAAATTGAAAAGGCACTAAAAACGATTGGGGCGACTATTTTGATTGTTGGCACATTAGCATCACTGGCTGTGGGAATCGTTTTTTTGGCACAAGGATACAGTTTCTATGTTCCTCTTGGCCTAGGTATTTTGATTGGCGGAAGCATAGCTTCAATTATCGCAGGATGTCAGATATATGGTTTAGGAGAATTGATTGAGACGAGCAAGAAGATTGCAGACAACACTGCCTATGCTCATAAGGAAGCATAAAAATGGAGGGTCAAAATGAAAAGAAGAATAATTGCCATACTATTGTTATTGTCTTTGTCCGCGTTGTTATGCGGCTGCGGTGTTACGCTCAATAAAGAAGAACAGTATGTCAGTCAGGATGCGGAACAGCTTTCCTCAATAAAGAGTCCTTCAAAAATCGGAATCAGCGGGGACATTCTGCTTGTCTCTTTTACCAACTCTGATGGAGAACCCGTATATATTAGTTTTATCAACGCGACAGGGAAAACAGTTGAAAAGAACGGGCTTGAATGGCTGGATGGCACATCAGTTTTCAGAAATCACACATATCTCGGCGACTTTGACGATGTTTCCGAACTGAACAGAAGCGACTATTCCAGCGAAGACGATTACTTCGTCGCCTGGGCAATGCGTCGGATTTTTTTGGAGGCAAGAGTTTATGCTGCGGGATGGGCCTTCGCCGTTCACGCAGGGGGCGATACAAACTATACAGATTCCGATGGCGTCAGTTATACTCTTGTCAGCGGAGAAAATGTGGCAAAATATCTGAAAATGGATTATGTGAATTGAGAAAATGCATGTATTAAAGCATAATACAGCCAAATCAGCAGGGAGCAAATCGCTCCCTGCTTGTTTGATCCACCCGGCTGATGCCTGCCCGCCGCGAATCTCCGCCCTCAGCAAAGCTTGACCCGGAAGCGCCTTTGCGCTTCCGGGTCTGATTCGTTTACAGGATCTTGTTGATCTCCGCCTCGATGGCTCTGGCCTTGTCCTCGGGAACCAGCTTTTTGCTGACGACCAGATCAAAGATCTCGCCGCAGGACTTTTTGTTGAAGAGCTTGATGGGATACTTCATCAGGTTGGGCGCGTACTGCTTGATGATCTCCACGCATTTGGGGTTGGCGAAGCAATCCTTCACCGTCAAGCTTCTGAAATCCATGGTGATTCTCCTTTTCCAGTGTTTTTCCGTTCTCGCGGTACTCTGATTTTATCACAGCTCCTGCTGCTCGTCAACGATGCGGCGACGGCGGCGGCGACGGAGGGCTCGCCGATAACCCCGGTACAGCACCACGGCGCTGCTGATGGAGGCGATGGCGCAGAGGGTCACCAGCACCAGGAAAGCCCGCCCCTTCAAAAAGCCGATGAGGGGGTTGAACTGGTCCAGGATCACCAGCGTCAGCAGGGCCAGCCACAGAGAAATGCACAGATTGGGCATGAACGCTTTCCAGAACTTCATCGCTTCTCCTCCCAGCCCTCTTCGGTAATCAGCAGAATGTCGCCCAGCTCCCGCCCGGCGCCGTTGCTCTGCCGGCTGTAGCGCTGGTGCAGGAAGGTCATCAGCGCAGAGCCGCCGCCGTCCAGATTATAGGCCACGGTGCAGCCCAGATCCTGGAACACCTGGGCCAGCTCCGGCACGGTCATTCCCTTGGAATAGCCGTCCTGCCGCCCGTCCACCACCACAAAGCAGTAGTGCCCCGGCTCGTAGTAGCCCACGGCGCTGCGGGGATTGGGATAGGAAACGGCGGTGCTCAGCTCATATTTGGGCTTCACCTTGCCGTTTTCGTCCAGCAGGGAGGGGCCGAAATTCCAGGCCTGCAGCACGCCCCGGCTCCAGATGTCCTCCACCGTATAGTCATAGCGGCCGTAGCAGGCCATGACCCCGCTCTCATACAGCACGCACAGGTCGCACTGGGTCTGGTCGGACATGTACAGCACGCCGTTGCGGGCCAGAAAGCCCTTGGGCTGGTAGGCGTAGAAATCGCCGCTGATGGCCAGGATCGCGTGGGAATCGGCGTCCATCTCCATGGCGTCCTGGGTGGAAAAGTAGGCCAGCTCATTGTTGGCGGTGTAGGTGCGGAAGTTGTCGATGCTGGCCACGTAGATATCCGCCACGTGGTACACCGACTTGCCCGCGCCCTCGCCGAACTCCCGGGTCTCCACCGTGATGGACACCTGGGGGCTGGTATAGGAGTGGTCTGTGACGACCACTTCGTCCGTGAAGTGCTCCGCAAAGCGGATCTGCCACTCGGTGCGCCCGTCCGGGGTAGGCTCCGGACTGGGCTCCGCCGCGGTCGGCGCAGGCTCCGCCCCCTCCGGAGCGGGGGTCTCCGCCTCCGGAACAGGCGCAGGCGTCTCCGCCGCGGGCGGGGCCGTGACGGCGCCGGGCGGCACCGGGAGCTGGGCCTCCGGGGCGGGGGCCGGGCTGTTGGCCCGGGCCTGCAGGATGGGCAGGCCCAGCTGGAAGAACACCACCAGGCCCAGGGCCAGTACGGCCGCCAGGATATCGGTCAGGATCACTTGCCAAATCGGCTTCGGTCTGTCATTTCTCATGCTTCTCGTTCTCTTTCTTCGTTTTCCTCCGGCGTAAGCAGCAGCGCCTCAGCGCAGCGCAGGCCGTCCACGGCGGCGGAGGTGATGCCGCCGGCGTAGCCCGCGCCCTCGCCGCAGGGGAAAAGCCCCCGGACGCGGGACTGGAGGCTTGCGTCCCGCAAGATCCGCACCGGGGAGGAGGAGCGGGTCTCCGGCGCGGTGAGCACCGCCTCGGGATCGTCAAAGCCGGGCAGCTTTCTGCCCAGGGCCGGGATGGCCTGCTCCAGCACGTCGGTGATGCGGCGGGGCAGCACCTCGTGCAGCTCCGTCCAGGTGACGCCGGGACGATAGCTGGGCGTAACCCGCCCCGGCCCCTCGCTTTTCCGCCGGGCCAGGAAGTCCCCCGCCAGTTGGGCCGGGGCCCGGTAATTTCCGCCGCCGGCTGCAAAGGCGGCCCGCTCGATCCGCCGCTGCCAGCGCATTCCGGCAAGCACATCCCCCTCCGGGAAGTCCTCCGGATGCAGGGTGACCAGCAGCGCGGCGTTGGCGTTCTCCCCGTCCCGGGCGGAATAGCTCATGCCGTTGGTGACCACGCCGCCCTCCTCCGAGGCGGCGGCGATGACCTCCCCGCCGGGGCACATACAGAAGGTATAGGCGCTCTTCCCGTCTGGCAGATGCACGTTCAGGGAATAGTCCGCCGCGGGGAGCTCTCCCCGGGGGCGGCCGTATTGGGTCCGGTCGATGTCCGCCTGGCGGTGCTCGATGCGCACGCCCATGGAAAAAGGCTTGGGCTCCATGGGCACCCCCAGGTCCCGGAGCATCTCAAAGCTGTCCCGGGCGGAGTGGCCCAGGGCCAGGATCAGCCGCCGACAGGGAATGCTCGTCTCTCCCGCGGCGTCCTCCACGCGGATGGCCCGCAGGCTGCCGTCCTCGATCACAAGGCCGGTGAGCCGGGCGCCGAAGCGGACCTCTCCGCCCAGCTCCAGGATCTCCCGCCGGATGCGCTGGACCACGTCGATGAGCACGTCGGTGCCGATGTGGGGCTTGGCGTCATAGCGGACGCTGTCCGGCGCGCCGTGGGCGGCGAACTGGTCCAGGACCCATTGGATGCGCTTGTCGTGGGTGCCGGTGTTCAGCTTCCCGTCGGAAAAGGTGCCGGCGCCCCCTTCCCCGAACTGGACGTTGCAGTTGGGGTCCAGGGTCCCGCCGGCGCGGAAGGCGTCCACCGCGGCCTTGCGCTTCAGGGCGTCCTGCCCCCGCTCGATCACCAGGGGCCGTGCGCCGGCCTTGGCCAGCACCAGGGCGGCAAACATGCCCGCCGGGCCGAAGCCTGCCACCACCGGCCGGGAGCCCGGGGCAAAGGAAGGGATTACATATTGATACGGTTCATAGGCGCTCACGTCCGGGCCGGCGGCGCGCTGCAGCACCAGCTGCTCGGAGCCGCGGACGGAGACCGCCGCGCTGCAGACGTAGTGCAGATCGGCCTTGTCCCGGGCATCCAGGGAGCGGCGCAGCAGGCTGAGGCTTTCGATGCGCTCCGGCTTCAGCCGGAGCTTTTTGGCCGCCCGGTCCCGCAGGGCCTCGGTCGATTCCCCGGGAGCCAGGCGCAGCTTGTTGACACGGATCATGTTCCCAGCCTCCCCGCCAGCCGTCCGCTGGCCCAGGCCCACTGGAGGTTGAAGCCTCCGCAGTCGCCGTCCACGTCCAGCAGCTCTCCGCAGGCGAAAAGCCCGGGAACCAGGCGGCTCTCCAGGGTCCGGGGATCGAAGTCCGCGGTGCGCAGGCCCCCGGCGGTGACCTGGGCCTGGTCAAAGCCCTCGGTGCCCTTTACAGGCAGGAGAAAGCCGGTGGCTGCCTCCGCCAGCGCGGCAACGGCGCTGTCGTCCAGCGCGGAGAGGGGCAGCGCCCCGTCCACGCCGCTGTATTTCACCAGCATACGGCCCAGCCGGTTGTGGAGCATCCCGGTAAAAATCTCCCCGGCGGGAATGGCCGGAAAGCTCTCCCGCCTCTGCGCCAGCAGCCGGGCGGCGCCGGCGGCGTCAAAGGGCAGGAAGGAGATGCGCAGCGTCAGCCCCTCGCCCCCGGTAGAGGCGGCCCGGGACAGGTCGAAGACCACCGGTCCGGAGACGCCCTTTTCCGTGAACTGCAGCTCGCCCCGGGCCTCGGCCAGAAGCTGCCGGCGCCGCAGAAGCTGCAGCCGGCAGTCCGCCCGCACGCCCTTGAGGGCACGGGGATATTCCGGGGCGGTGGTCAGCTGCACCAGGGCAGGATAAAGCCCGGTGCGCTTATGGCCCAGCGCTTTGGCCAGCTGGTAGCCGTCCATCACGCCGCCGAGCTTTGCCCCCGCGGCGCCGCCGCAGGCCAGGATCACCGCGTCGGCCCGGAAGGTCTCCCCTTCCGTCTCCGCAAGGAAGCGGCCTCCCTCCCGGCTGAGCGCCCGCACCGGGCAGGCGGTGCGCTGCTCCACGCCCGCTCGGTCCAGGGCAAAGCGCAGCACGTCCAGAACGGAATTGGCGGAGTTGGAGAGGGGGTAAACCCGCCCGCCATACTCCTCCTCGGTCAGCAGGCCCAGACCGTGGAAAAAGTCCAGGGCCGCCGCCGGGGGAAACTGCTCCAGCGCAAAGCGGGCAAAGGCCGGGTCCTCCCCATGGTACCGGGCGAGGGTGGCCCCGGTGTTGGTCAGATTGCAGCGCCCGTTGCCCGTGGCCAGCAGCTTGCGGCCGATGCGCTGCTGCCGTTCCAGGAGAAGGACGCGGTTTTGCGGATTTTCCGCGGCGGTGAGGGCGGCCATCTGGCCCGAGGCGCCCCCGCCGATGACAAGCACGCTTTTCATCGCTCAGCTCCTGTGCAGCATGTCATGGGCAACCGGAGTATAGAAGAGACGGTTGACCTCCTCCGGGTCCCGGGTCCGGGCCAGAATCCACATGATCTTGGCCAGCACCGCCTCCGTGGTCATGTCGAAGGCCTCCAGGATGTGAGGGTTCCCCTTCAGCCGGGTCCCCACGCTGTAGACGGAAAAGTCCGAGCCCTCGTTCTGCACCTGGGTGGTCATGACCAGGAATTTCCCGGCCTGGGTATAGCGGTGCAGCACCTCAAAGAGCCGGTCGTCGTCATAGGAGGGCAGGCCCCCTACGCCGAAGCATTCCAGGATCACGGCGTCCTTGCGCTGCAGCAGGAACTCCAGCTGCTCATGATCCGTACCGGGGACCATTTTTATGAGGCCGATCCGCCGGTCCAGCTCCTCGGAAAAGAGGGGCTTGTCCCGGTGCTCGGGCCGTATGTAGCACAGAAGCCGGTGATCCAGCAGCACGCCCAGATCGGGGTAGTTGATGCTGGAAAAGGCGGCGAAGCTCTTGGAATAGGTCTTGCGGGCCCGGGTGCCCAGGATGACCCGGCCGCTGAACACGATGCACACCCCGCACAGCTCCTCCGAGCAGGCGCAGGTAAAGGCGTCGATCAGATTGAGCTTGGAATCGGTGGAGTCAAAATTGATGGGCTTCTGGGCGCCGGTGAGGATGATGGGCTTGTCCGCTCCCTGGATCAGATAGGACAGGGCCGCCGCCGTATAGGCCAGGGTATCGGTCCCGTGGCTGATGACAAAGCCGTCATACTCATGATAGTGGGCGCGGATGGCCCGGGTGATGGCAATCCAGTGATCGGGGGTGATATTGGTGCTGTCCAGATTGAAGAGGGACAGGCAGTCCACCTGGCAGAGCGCGGAGATCTGGGGCACGTACTGCAGCAGCTGCTGCGGCGTCAGCTCCGGGGTCAGCCCGTCCTCCGTCATCCCCGAAGCGATGGTGCCGCCGGTGCCGATCAGAAGAATCCGTTTCATGGCTTGATCCTCCATGTTAGAATCTTTAGACTATTATATCAACGATTGGAAAAAATGCAATCCGAATCGTGCTCATACCTGCCGCTTTCCCTTTCCGCCCCGGCGGAGCACTCGGATTGCCGGGGAAACGCCGCGGTAAGAGTTGACATTGCGTGGTCTTCTGCGCTATAATAATCTGTAATTTTGCCGGATTCGAGGAGAAGATATGGACGAGAATCCTGATCGGAAGCAGTCAAAGCTGCGTCTTCTGGCGCCGGTGCTGCTGGCCGCGGCGCTGCTCCTGTGCCTGGTCCTCTGGGGAAAGGGGCCGGAGGAGCCCGAAGCGGAGAGCCCGACGGTCTCCGCGCTGCCGCTGCCCTCCGCGGCGCCGAGCCCGACGCCCAGCCCGACTGTCCAGGATGCGGACGCAGATAAGATCCGCATTTCCGAGCTGATGCTGCGCAACCGCGCGACTTTACCCGATGAAGACGGGGATTTCCCCGATTGGATCGAATTGGAAAACCGGTCGGACACGGCGGTGGAGCTCACCGGCTGGCGTCTGACAGACAAGGAAAAGAACCCGGGCTGGACCTTCCCGGAAACGGTGCTTGCGCCGGGAGAGCGGCTGCTGCTCTTTGCCTCGGGCAAGGACCTGCCCGGCCACCTCAGCTTCTCCCTCTCCGAGGGGGAGACCCTGTCCCTCTTCACCGCCCGGGGCACCCTGGCGGATCAGGTCCTCTGCCCCGAGGGCGAGGCGGACCGCGCCTGGCTGCCCGACGGAGAGGGCGGCCTGGAAGAGAGTCTCTATCCCACCCCGGGACTTCCCAACACCCGGGAGAGCTACACGGCGCTGATGGAGGCCCGGGAGACGGAGAGTCCCCTGGTCATCAACGAGGTCGTGGTGTTCAACCGGGACATCCGCCGTCTTGGCATCCTGGGCGAGAGCGACTGGGTGGAGCTGAAAAACGTCTCGGAGGAGGCCATCGAGCTTTCGGACTATTATCTCTCCGACGACAAGGACCAGCGCCTGCTCTTCCGCCTGCCGGAGCAGACGCTCTATCCCGGCGGCTTTTTCCTGCTGCGCTTCCATTCCTATCCCTACTCCCAGGGCACCGCGGCGCTCTGCACCGCCTTTACCCTGGATTCCTCGGCGGAGCGGCTCTATCTGAGCCGGGAGGACGGGAGTCTTGCCGACTATGTCTCTCTGCGGGGCATCCCCCGGGGCGGCAGCTTCGGCCGAATGCCCGGGGAAAACGGCTGGTTCTTCTTTGCCGACACCAGCCCCGGCAGCGACAACGCCGATGGGAAGCGCTGGATCTCGGCTGCGCCCACCGTGACGGAGCCGGACGGCGCCTTTGACGATGTGGACAGCGTCACCGTGACCCTGCAGGGGGAGGGCGAGATCCACTACACCACCGACGGCAGCTATCCCACCGGGGAGAGTCCCCTCTATGAAGAGCCCATCACCCTGGAGCAGACCACCATTCTGCGGGCAGTGGCCGTGGAGGAAGGGGCGCTGCCCAGCCCGGCGCTGACGCTGAATTACTATCTGAACGAGTACCACAGCCTGCCCATCGTGAGCCTGGTGGCGGACGACAAGCGGCTGATCGGGATCTACGACGGGGCCATCAAGGACATCGAGGTCCCCTGCAGCCTGTGCTTTTACGAGCAGGACGGCGGCTTCAAGATCTCCTGCGGCGTGAAGATGCACGGGGAGACCAGCCTGGCCCTGCCCAAGAAGAACATGAGCCTGCGCTTTCGCGGAGCCTACGGCCAGGCGGAGCTGGACTATGATGTGTTCGGCTACGGCGAAGGGACCGTGTTTCGGAACCTGCTGCTGCGCGCCGGCCAGGATCAGACGCACGCCATCATCCGCAACGAGCTGAGCACGGAGCTGGCCTACGCCGCCACGGACCGGGTCGTCGTCTCCCGGAACCGCTACTGCGTGCTCTATCTGGACGGACGCTACAACGGGATCTACGCCCTGGGAGAAAAGCTCAACGAGGCCACCTACGCCCAGCGTGCCGGCGTCAGCCGGGACAGTGTGGAGGTCATGACGGCGCCCCTGAGTAAAAACACCGACTTCTATACCCAGGTCTTCGCCTATGCCGACAGCCATGATCTGGCCGCGGCGGGGAACTATGAGGAGATCTGCTCCCGCCTGGATGTGGACAGTCTGATCGACTGGGTGATCCTGGAGGGCTGCGTGGGCAACCAGGATCTGAGCAGCGGAAACGTCCGCTACTGCCGCTCCCTGGAGAACGACGGAAAGTGGCGGCTGATGTTCTATGACCTGGACGGCGCCTTCTACCACACGGAGACCTGCTTCTCCAACATCCTCTCCCCCTGGTCCCGCACCGTGAGCCAGACGGCGAAGCTGGTGGGACACCTGATGCGCAATCCGGAATTCCGCACCAAGCTGGTGCAGCGGGGCAGCGAGCTGATCCCCACCGCCTTCTCCAACGAGCGTATCCTGGAGGAGCTGAACCGGCTCAGCGCCGAGATCGACCCAGAGGTGGCCCGGGACTTTGAAAAGCTGGGCGGCAAGAAGCCCAACTGGGACTGGAACATCGACTGGCTGCGGGATGAGATCGAGCTCGGCGACTGGAACAAGGCCTGCGTCACCAACTTCTGTTATCTGACCAATCTGTCGGCCCGGGAGCGCGCCAAGTACTTCCCGGACTGACCGCAAGCACTCCCGCACCGGGAGCCGATAAGGACCATGATGCGATATGAGCGAAACCAAGTTTACCTTTAAGCGCACGGAAAAGAAATATCTGCTCTCGGCGGAGCAGTATGAGCAGCTCTGGCAGCGGATGGAGCCTTACATGGAGCCGGACGATTATCCGGTCAGTCTGGTGTGCAGCCTGTACTACGACACCGAGGACTACCGGCTGATCCGCCACTCCATTGAGGGGCCGGTGTACAAGGAAAAGCTGCGCCTGCGCAGCTACTCCGTCCCCGGGCCGGATGATCCGGTGTTCGTGGAGCTGAAAAAGAAGCTCAAGGGCGTGGTGTACAAGCGCCGGGTCAGCATGAGCGCCCAGGAGGCGGAGGCCTGGCTGGATCAGGGCCGCCATCCCGCCCGGGACAGCCAGATGATCCGGGAGATCGACTGGGTGCTGCAAAGCCTGCGCCCCAAGGCCAGAGTCTATCTGGCCTGCGACAGGCTTGCCTGGCGGGCCAAGGAGGACCCGGAGCTGCGCATCACCTTTGACCTGGACATCCGCTGGCGGCAGGAGGATCTGAGCCTCTGCGCCGGCGACCGGGGGGAGAGTCTTCTGGCCCCGGGAGAGGTGCTGATGGAGATCAAGGTCCCCGAGGCCGCGCCTCTCTGGCTTGCCCATCTGCTCAGCGAGCTGGGCATCTTCCCCGTCAGCTTTTCCAAGTACGGCACCTGCTACAAAGAGCACATTCTGAAAGAATACATATTCGGAGGTTCCATCCATGCTTAACAGCGTTCTCTCTGCGGAAATGACGATCACCCAGTTTTTGATCTGCGAACTGACGGCCATGGTGCTGGGCTTTGGCACATCCCTGGTGTTCCTGCTCCGGGACCGGCACACCGGCGCCTTTTCCCAGTCGCTGGCCCTGCTGCCCGGCGTGGTGTCCCTGGTCATCATGCTCGTCAACGGCAACATCGGCGCGGGGCTGGCCGTGGCCGGCACCTTCGCCCTGGTGCGCTTCCGCAGCGCGCCAGGCTCCGCCAAGGAGATCACCGGCCTCTTTATTTCCGTGGCCATCGGCCTTGCCTGCGGCATGGGCTATGTGGGCGCGGCGGTGATTTTCTTCGTGCTGATGGCCGCCTACGTGCTGCTGCTCGGCTCTGTCCGCTACGGGGAAGAGGGCGTCAAGCACCGCCATCTGAAAATCACCGTGCCGGAGGACGTGGATTACGAGACGCTGTTTGACGATCTCTTTGAGAAATACACCAGCTATCATGAGCTGCACAAGGTGCGCACCACCAACATGGGCACGCTCTACGAGCTGCACTACCGCATTGAGCTGAAGGACCCCCGGCACATCCGGGCGTTTATCGATGAGATCCGCTGCCGCAACGGCAATCTGAACATTGTCTGCGGCCGCGAGGCGGACAAAGACGTGATGTGAGGCGAAATCATATGAAAAAACTTCTTCCCATTCTCCTTCTGCTGGCCCTGCTGCTGACGGCCTGCGGCCAATCCGGCGCCGAAACGGCGGGCGGAGAGAGCCAGCCCGCAGCAGATCCGGACCGCACGTTCATCACCTTCAGCGGCAGCGATGTGACCATCCGCGGCGGCGGCGCCCGGGACAACGGCAGTTCCGTCGTCATCAGCGCGGCCGGCACCTATGAGCTCAGCGGCGCAAGCAGCGAGAAGACCCTGGTGGTGGACACCGGGGACGATCCCATGGACGTGACCCTGATCCTCAACAATCTCCAGCTCAGCAGCCTGACGGAATCTGCCATCCTGGTAAACCAGGCCGGACACTTCCGCCTGCAGCTGGCCGCCGGCAGCGATAACCGCTTGAGCACCGGCTCCGAGGACCAGCTCCAAACGCCCGATCCCGAGGCCAGCGGCGCCGCGCTTTACAGCTCCGACGACATGGATATCGAGGGCGAGGGCGCCCTCACGGTCTGCGGCTATCTGAACAACGGCATCGGCTGCAAGAACGACCTGGATATCAACAGCGGCAGCATCACCGTGATCGCCGCCAACCACGGCGTGAAGGGCAAGCACTCCGTCCAGGTCAAGGGCGGCAGCCTGAGCATCAGCGCCGGGGGCGACGGCATCAAGTCCGAGACCCTGGACAAAGAGGGCAAGGGCTTTGTGGAAATCAGCGGCGGCAGCGTTTCCGTGGAGGCGCTGGGCGACGGCATCCAGGCCGCCACCGAGCTGCGCATCAGCGGCGGGACTCTTTCCGTCGGCGCCCGGGGCGAGGACGCCCAGAGCAGCAGCAGGGCCCTGAAGGGCGAGAGCCTGGTGCAGATCTCCGGGGGCGAAATCTCCCTGGAAAGCAGGCAGGACGGCATCCGCTGTGTGAACGGCAACGTGGAGATCTCCGGCGGCGAGCTTCGTATCCTCTCCCTGACCGACGGCATCCGGGCCGGTGAAAAGGAGACCGGTCTGGGCGATATCAGCATCAGCGGCGGCAGCGTCAGCATCAGCGCCGGCAAGCGCGCGGCCGAGGCCCGGGGCAGCTTCCTCGTCAGCGGCGGCAGCCTCTTCGCCCTCTGCGCCTCCGACAAGCAGGACGCTCCCGCGCTCAGCCCCTATCTGCTGTGCAGGCTGGTCGGACCCGAGGGCGACAGCGTCCAGGTGGGCGAGCTGTTCAGCCTCAGCGCAGGGCTCAGCTACAAGAGCGTCCTGGTGGTCTCCGGGGAGCTGACCTCCGGCCAGCAGATTGTCGTCTCCAATCGGCAGGGCAGCGTCAACGCGGAGGTAAAGGGCTGACTTTCGCTCCGCTCCACAGTTTGATACAAACGAGGACACTTCCATGAGCGATGCAAATCTGAACAAAAAACAGCGCTTTCGCTTCAGCCTGATCCTGGTGACCATCGGCATCGTCTACGGGGACATCGGCACCTCGCCCATGTACGTGATGAAGTCGATCCTGGAGGGCAACGGCGGCATTTCCCAGGTGAACGAGGACTTTATCATCGGTTCCCTATCCCTGGTGATCTGGACCATCACGCTGCTGACCACCTTCAAGTACGTGCTGATCGCCATGAAGGCGGACAACCACGGCGAGGGCGGCATCTTCTCCCTGTATTCTCTGGTGCGAAACTGCGGCAAGTGGCTCATCTTCCCGGCGATGCTGGGCGGCGCCGCGCTGCTGGCAGACGGCGTTCTGACCCCGGCGGTCACCGTCACCACCGCGGTGGAGGGCCTGCGCAGCATTGAGCCCATGAACCGCTTTCTGGGCAGCGGTCAGGGCACGGTGGTGCTCATCACCCTGGCCATCATCTCCCTGCTCTTCGCGGCCCAGCGGGCCGGCACCAGCAAAATCGGCAAGGCCTTCGGCCCGGTGATGCTGCTCTGGTTCAGCTTCCTGGGCGTGATGGGCGTCCTGCAGATCCTTCATCTGCCGTCGGTGCTGCTGGCCTTCAATCCCCTCTATGCCGTGCGGGTGCTGCTCAGCCCCTACAACAAGGCGGGCTTCATGATCCTGGGCAGCGTCTTTCTGGCCACCACCGGCGCCGAGGCGCTGTACTCCGACATGGGCCATGTGGGCCGGGAAAACGTGTACTTCAGCTGGCCGCTGGTGAAGCTGTGCCTGATCCTGAACTATCTGGGGCAGGGCGCCTGGATCCTGCAGAACCGGGGCGACAGCTCACTGGCCCTCATTGAGGATCTGAACCCCTTCTTCCTCATGCTGCCGGAGATGCTGCGTCCCTTTGCGGTGCTCCTGGGCGCGGCGGCCGCCATCATCGCCTCCCAGGCGTTGATCACCGGCTCCTATACCCTGGTGTCGGAGGCCATCCTGCTGGATCTGCTGCCCCACCTGGAGATCCGCTACCCGGCGGACACCAAGGGCCAGCTCTACATCCCCAAGGTCAACAACATCCTGTGGATCGGCTGCTGCCTGGTGGTGCTGTACTTCCGCTCCGGGGCCCGGATGGAGTCGGCCTACGGCCTGGCCATTACAGTGACCATGCTGATGACCACGGCGCTGCTCAGCGTCTATCTGCTGCGGGTCCGGAAAAAACGGGTCCTGGCGGCGCTGGTGCTGGTGGCCTTTGCCGCCATCGAGGCGGTGTTCTTCCTGTCCAGCCTGGGCAAGTTCCTCCACGGTGGCTACGTCACCGTGATCCTGACCTTGCTGCTGCTCTTCCTCATGATCGTCTGGCACCGGGGCACCCGGCTGGAGCACCAGTACAGCACCCGGCTGAAGCTGCAGGATTACATTGCCAATCTGGGCAGACTGAACCGGGACGAAAGCATCCCCATGCTCTGCAACAACCTGGTCTATCTGGGCATCAACAACGAGGCCGGATATGTGGACCGGGATATCCTGTACTCCATTCTGGACAAGGACCCCAAGCGGGCCCAGGCCTACTGGTTCGTCAGCGTGAACGTGCTCAACGAGCCGGACACCTTGGAGTATCACGTGGACACCTTCGGCACCGACTATATCTTCCGGGTCCGCCTGGATCTGGGCTTCAAGTGCAGCCCCCGGGTGAACGTGTATCTGCGCCAGATCGTGCAGGATTTGCAGGCATCCGGCGAGCTTCCCATCCAGGACAAGAAGTACTCCATTTACGGGCAGTCCACCGTGGGCACCTTCAAGTTCTGCATGATCCGCAAATCCGTCACGCCCAAGACGGAGCT
>ODAJ014782507.1_pt1 | contig 16288 bp, 17 predicted proteins | sample 1539241 | NCBI WGS metagenome assembly ODAJ01 (sample SAMN02144231, study PRJEB22623) | gut metagenome | biome: sheep rumen | host: Ovis aries | place: New Zealand
GAATACTTTGTGTATTGCAAGAAAAAGTGACGAAATCAGGGCGCGGTTTTTCCGGAAGATGCCGCAGGCGTATTGTGCGGTGTTGCCCTAGGTATAATTATTGTACCATATCTGCTTTTGAAATCAAGTACGCAGTCTTTTCATGCCCTGTACAGTTATTATACTGAGTCTCAAAAATAAATCAAGTACGCAGATCACTCATACATAGTACGGTGCGTGATACCATGGGCGGGGAAAAGACTGCAAAAAGGCAGTTTTTCGTTTTTGCAGAAAGCAACACTCTTAATTGTGCTATTCAAGAAAAACATCCTTGACAAATCTCATCCCGTGCCGCAAAAAGCGGAGAATACGCATGAAAGGAAGTCTTTGGCGCAGGGGAGGGGCTCGCCCCTCCCGGCGGTACGGTGTTTCATTGAAAAAATGTGAGGCGAATTCGATCATTCTGTGAATCCGCCTCACATTTTTTCGCTTTTGTGTTTCTGTTCTGCCGGGAGGGGGGCCTCCCCTGCGGTGTAACTGGGATTAGCATTTTAACCGGCTTTTTTGCCTGTTTTCATTCTCCGCCCGGCCGCTGCGGCAGGCCGGGCGGCTTTGTCAACTCCGAATTCCGAATTCACGCCAGCCCTCTCGCGTGCAGCACGCTGTTGATCCACTGCCTCTGCTCCGCGTTCATTTTCGCGTACCAGCTTGAGGCCCGGATCTGCGCCCACACCTGCTCCGGCTGACTGCTGCCGCGCAGCGCCGAGACCCAGGAGGCCACCAGCTGGAAGGGCGCGCCCTCCGGCTCGGCTTCCCTGCCGCCTGCGCCGCTTTTGCCGCTCTTGCCGCTCTTGCCGCCGCCCGATGCGCCTCCGCTGCCGCCGGATGCGCCGACGGAGGACGCGGCGCCGTCACCCGCGCTCTGCCGGATGAAGGCCTCGTACTGTCCCTCCGTCCAGCCGAGGGCCTCAAGCTGCTCCGGCGTCAGCGTCAGCCCGGCCTCCAGCAGCAGCTTGGCCGCCGCAGCGAGGCGGCTGCGCTCGGACTGGCGGGCGGCATAGGTGGGGCTGCCGTCCGGCATCACGCCCGCCATCTGCGCGATCTTCAGCTCCGTCTCCACGCCGAAGCTCCTGAGCTTCCAGGCGTATTCCGCCTCCCAGCGGGCAAGCTCGGTATTGAACTGCGCGACGCTTAGGTTTCTCTCCCGCGCCCAGCGCTCCAGCTCCATCAGCTCCGAGAGCTGCTTCTGCGTCAGCTGCAGCACGGCGTCGGCCTTCTGAAACTCGCCCCTGCGGCATGGCGATCTGATCGCGCATCGTCTGAAAGCCTGGCTGCGCGTCCTCCTCCGCCCGCTGCAGCGCCGTCACGCCCTCCTCCACCGAGCGGTCGATCTGCTGCTCGGCCTGCCGGCGGGCGGCTTCGGTCTGCTCCTGAAGCAGCTGCCGCTCGCGCGCGGTGTCCACTTCCGGGAGCCTCTCGAGCGCCGGGCTCTGCGCCGCTGTCAGCTCCGCGCGGATGCGCGCCGAAGCGCCGCCCGTTTCCTCCAGCTGTTCCTTTTTCTTCTCTTCCTTCGCCATTGCGTCCTCCTTCTCGACAAGACCCGGGCTGCCCCGGGCCTTGTCCGATCATTCCTCGCTGTCCGCGCTTCCGGCGCCTGCGGCGTCCGCCAGGCCCTCGGCCAGCAGATAGCCCAGCACCGCCGCGCCCTGCAAAATCACGCCTGCGACGGTGTTCGCCGTCGTTTCCGCGCCGCCGAAGGCGAGGATCAGCCCGCTCACGAAGGCCGCCACCGCCATCCACAGCTTCCGGCTCGTCAGTTTCTTCTTCCAGTCCATTTCAATCTCCTTTCTCTTCGCCCCCTTGCCAAAGGGGGCTGCCCGCAGGGCTGGGGGATTCCGCGCACTACGCCCCCAGCACCATTTTCACCAGTACGCCGATCACCGCGGTGCCGATTCCGGCGATCCCCCAGAGGATCGCGGAGAGCTTGGTGTTGATGACCGCGAATTCCGTGTCCTTCTTCGCCATGCGCTCCTCAAGGCTCAGGACTCTCGCCTCCAGCTTTTCCAGCTCATTCATGTCCTCACCCCCAGCAGATGCGCCCAGCTCACCGGGCCGCAGACGCCGTCGGCCTCGATGCCGCAGCTTTTCTGGAAGGCGGTCAGCGCCTGTTCGGTCGCCGCGCCGAAGTCTCCGTCGGCGCCCCAGCCGCCGCAGGAGAAGCCCCGCGCGATCAGCACCGCCTGCATCGCCTTGACGGCCTCTCCCCTGTCGCCCCTGGCGAGCACCGGCAGTCTCACCGCCGCGGTCACGACCGCCTCTTCGCCCCCTTGCGAAAGGGGGCTGTCAGCCGCAGGCTGACTGGGGGATTCTCCGCCCTCGTACCGCAGCACACAGTCCCAGGGGCAGTTGTAATAGCTGCCGATGCAGACCTCGCGCCCGGTCTGGTCGCCGCTCTGCCCGCCGGTCACGCCGCCGCGCTCGTTGATGCTGGCCTTGACGGTTTTCCCGCCGCCGATGTACAGCTCCGCATGCCGCGCCGTATTGAGCAGCACGTCGCCCCTCTCGAGCCCCGCGCCGCTTTGCGGATCGACCTGCGCCGTCACGTCCCGGAAGCCGCAGGACGTAAACGCGCCGGGCATATTCCCGGTGTAGCTGGCGCCCCTCTGCCGCACGGGCACACCCGCCGCCTCCCACGCGGAGATCACGAAGGAGCTGCAGTCATAATCCGGCCCCCAGCGGCTCTTCTGATCGTAGCCGTGCCGCGCGTCGTCCGCGACTGAGAGCGCCCAGGCCACCGCCCGCTCGATCGTCTCCTGTCTTGTCATGTGCCCGCCTCCGTGATCCGGTCGCCGCGGTCGAGGAAGATGCGCACCGGCACGATCGCGCTGCCGGTATCGAGCAGCAGCCGAACCCGCCGGATCTCGCTGCCGGTATCGAGCCGCAGCAGTCCGAGCCGCCTTGCCGTACCCGCGACGCTCACCGGCCCCGTGACCGTGTGCGTGCCGCCGCTTGCAAAAGCCGCGCCGTTGACCGTGAGGCCCGTCGCCTCATAGCCTGCCTGGGCGGCGAGGCGGACGGTGAGCACGTCGCCGTAGGTCAGGATCGCGCCGCTGGAAAGCGCCGTGCCGCCTCTGAGCACCGTCACCGTGCTGCCGGCCCCGGCGGAGACCGTCAGCAGAAAGCGCTTGCGCGTCGCCGTCGCCGCCGCCGTCACCGCCCCGGTGACGGTATGCGTGCCGCCGCTTACAAAGCTTGCGCCGTTGACGGTATGCGCGGCGAGGTCATAGCCCGTCTGCGCGGCGAAGCGGACGGTCAGCACGTCGCCGTAAGTCAGCGCGGCGCCGTTGGAAAGCGCCGTGCCGTTTCTCAGCACCGTCACCGTGCTGCCCGTCCCGGCGGAGATCGTCAGCGTAAACTGCCGCGTCACGTCGAGCGTCTGCGCCGCCTCGCAGTCGGAGAAGGTCATATAGTAGCCGCCCTCGACATAGCGCAGCCTGGCCCGCACGAAGAACTCCGCCGAGGCCGAGCCGTCGGCCGCGTGATCGACCGTCGCGCTCCAGCGCGCCGTCTCCCCGGTGACGGAATCGGCCAGCTCATACCAGCCGTCCTCGCCCTGGTGGAAGTAGATGTAGTAATGGAGGGTCTGCGCGCCGCTGCCGCCGCCGTTGAGCAGCGCCGTGCCGTTGCAGCGGACGAGGGCGGTATCCAGCAGGAAAAACTCCCCGCCGTACTGCGGCGCGCAGCATTGCAGCGTCACGCTGAGGCTGCTGCGGTTGAGCGCGGCGTCATAGCTGCTCTCGACCTTCAGCCGCAGCCTCGCGTTCTGACCGAGCCCGGCGGTATCGTTCCAGCCCGCCGCGCCCGGGATATACGAGATCGCCATACGCGCCCTCCTCAGTCAGCGGCGACGAGGAAGATCCGCCCCGCCGTGCCGGGCGCCGGCAGCTCGTCCTCGGAGGCGAAATAGTGCACGCCCTCCCGGAGCCGGATCGCGCCGTCCGGCGCAAAGCCGGCGGAGAAATTGTCCAGGTAGCCCGCGGGCGCGAGGCCCTCGCCGCCGAGCAGCCAGACGTTCGAGCCTGTTTTCTTCAGCACGGCGGTGCTGTAGCGGTTCAGGATCGTCTGCGAGCTCCCGGCGCAGCGGATCGTCACCTCATCCCCGGCCAGGATGCTGACGGCGCCGCTGCCCTCGCGGCAGATGACGATCTCCGTGCCGATCGGAAAGGCGACCGCGGAGTTTTTCGGCACTGTGAGCGCCGTGGCCTCGCTGCCGAGGCACTGGAGCATCGCTCCCTCATCCGAAAGAGCGAGCGTCCGGGAGCTGCTCACCGCCACGATCCTCCGGCTCAGCTGCACGGGCCGGACCTTCCCGTTTTCGAGATCGGCCTTGCCGGTGAGCGCGTCGGCGGCGAGCTTGTCTGCTGTCACCGCGCCCTCGGCGATTTTTCCTCCGGTCACGGCGCCGTCGGCGAGCTTTGCCGCCGTCACCGCGCCGTTTGCGAGCTTTGTCGAGGTGACGGCGCTGCCCGCGAGCTTTTCTCCCGTCACGCAGAAGGCGGCGAGCTTGGCGCTCGTCACCGCCATCGCCGCCAGCTTTTCCGCGGTCACCGAGCCGTTGGGCAGCTGCCCGGCCACCGCGCCGCTGAGCTGGGACTGCAGCAGCTCCACGGCGTTCTGCAGCGTCGTCGCGTCGATCTCCGGCGTCGGTGTGAAGGGCAGGTTCTCCGCCTTCAGCTCCGACACCAGGAGATTGAGCGCGTCGCGCACCTCATCGAACAGCAGCTGCATATCGTCCCTGACGCGCTCCTCGTTTTCCTCATAGCTGGGAAAATCCGCGGCGCTGCGCCAGCTTTTGCTGTATTCAAACGTACTCAGAGCCATTATCTCTGCCTCCCCTGATAAGAATAGAACACCTGCGCCGACACGACCGACAGATCCTGTCCCAGCGTGTTGTTGTACAGGCGCATCGTGAAGTGCCGCACGCCCCGGCAGCGGCAGCGCCGCCGGAACACCGAGGCAAAGCCGCGCCCGCGCAGCGAGCGGAAGGAAAGATTGCGCGGCACGAGCCCCCAGCTCCAGGCGCGCAGCTCGCTCTGATCCGCACGCCGTTCGTGGTCGGTGATGTAGCTGAGCGACGCGGTGGCGTTGGTGTCCGAGCGCATCACAAGCACGACGGAGTTGACGTTTTTCAGCCGGTCATAGCCGCCGAAATGCTCGGTGGCGAAGCGGTAGACCTTCTCGATGGCCCGCCCGTAGTCGGCGTAGACCCGCTCGAAGCCGCTCAGACGGCCCTGCGCGTCCAGATGGCACAGCCTTTCGCCGTCGGCGGCGAAGGCGCGGGCGCCGATCTCCGTCCAGTAAAACCACGAGGGATCGCCCGGCTCGGACAGCTCATAGTCCCAGACCCAGGCGTGTCCGCCCGCCGAGAGCACATAGCGGTGCCCGTCGTCGATGGCGCAGGCCGGGCTCGCCTTCAGATCCTCCAGCAGCCCCTTCACCGCGCCGCCGCCGTTGACCTTGCGGGAGATGCAGGAGACATTGTTCTCATAGGCCGCGCTCGTGTCCCGCAGCCGCAGCACGCCGTGGCGGCTGTGCGCCCAGACGAGGTTATTCTCCACCAGGCACACCGTCCCCGGCCGGTCGCAGCCCAGCTCGCTGTTGATGGGCACGAAGGGCATCTCCGGCGTGGCTCTCCCGTCGAGCGTCGTCTCCGACACCGCCGTGCGCCCGAGGGAGTTTTCCTTGAACACGATCAGATAGCTCTGCTGCTTGCCGAAGCCCGTGATCGGGTCGCTGCTGTCCCCGGCGAGCTGATACTGCGGCATCGGGAAATAGCCCGCGTCCATCGCGATGTGGCTGCCGTTCCAGAAGTAGGCGTTGGGCTGCGCGGGGCTGCCCGCCAGCACCACGCACAGCGTCCCCGTGCCGCCGCAGACGGCGGCATAGCGGCAGTCCATGATGCTGCTGGTAGCGTCCGGATTTGCTTTCGTGTAGCTGATGCGCACGGTGTTGTTCGTCGCGGGACTCGTCACCGGCGGCGCCGTCTGAAAAGTCAGCGTTCCGGCCGCGGCGTCCACCGTGTAGTCCTCCGTGCCGAGGCTCACGCCGTCCACCGTCACCGCCGTCACGCCGTCGATGTCCCGCACCGGCAGCTGGTAGACCGTCACGCCGCTTTTGGCGTTGTACCAGACGGTCTTTTCGCCGGAGAGCCGGTTCTCCGGCTGATAGAGATCGCCCGCGCCGCTCTCGGGATCGGCGTTGATGAGCGTCACCGGCGTATAGGCCGCGACAGGCTCCGCCGAGAGGCTGTCCGTATCCGCCTCATAGCGCACCGCGACGTAGGCGCCTCTGTTTTTATAGTAGAGCGCGCCGTTATAGCGGAAAAAGCTGCCCGCGTTCTCCGGCAGCTCCGAAAGGAGCGTTTGGAGCGTTTTCTCCCGCAGCTGCCAGGCGCAGAGCGCGCCGCCCGCGTGGAACACCAGCCGGTCGTGGAAGGGCTTCTCCGCCATCGCCCAGGCGCTGCCGCGCGCCGTGTCGTCCAGCCACACCTGCCCGTCGCGGCAGTTGAGAGCGCCGTCGCGCCACATCAGGTTCTTCATCTCCGGGCTCTCGTTGCGCCGCAGCCGGTAGTCCAGCTCCCAGAGGTTCAGTCCGCCGGAGAGCCGCTCATAGCTCAGGCTGTATTCCCGGTTGGCCGCGGGCAGCGTCATCGTTGTTCCTCCTGCCATAAGCGCGCCCTCACCACAGCTCTGCGCAGTCAAAGCCCGCGTAGGCGTCGCGCACCTGGCTGCGCTCGGTGAATACCGCCTCGCCGATGCGCCGCAGGCGGCTCTCCCACTCGTTGTGGAGCGCGGCGTAGCGGAAGGCGTCGTCATACAGCACCAGCTGGCCGGCCACGAAATAGGGGATGGCCGAATGGGTGTCGGGGCTGTTGTCCAGCGGCACGTCGTCGTCCGGCTCATTGCCCACCGAGGCGGGATAGCGCCAGTATTCGGCCCAGAGCCCCGTCTCCCCCGCCGGCAGCATCAGCCGGTGCCCGAGCAGCCGGTAGCCGTGAAAGCGCTCCCCGCCCGACGCGCGCAGCAGGCCGCCGTTCATCAGCCGCCAGCAGTCCGGCGGCAGCGTGACGAGCTCATAGCCGCCCGCCGCGGTCCTGTCCAGCTCGTCGAGACAGACCGCCGCCGGGATCTTCTTGACCGTCGTGGCAATCTGCATCACCGCGTCGTCCACCAGCGAGGGCATGGCCAGCACCAGGTCGGCCTGCTCGTTATAGCTCAGCGGAATCTCGCTGCCCGCGACCGTGCTCGCGTTTAAAAGCCGCAGCGCGGCCCGCTTGACCTGTCCGTAGGTCATTGCTTGTCACCTCCATCAAGTCCCGCCCGCCCGACCCGCGGGGAATCAGCCGATATTCAGCACCGTGGTGCCGGCGGCGATGGGCTTGTTCTCAGCGTCCAGCTCCGCCACGCGGATGAACTTCATGCCGGAGGCGGGCGTCAGCTCCTTGCTGTCGGCGTCCAGCTCGGTCCAGCTTGCGATCGTAACGGCGGTGCCGAAGCTCACAGCCGGCAGCGAAGCGGCGGCGGCGGCCATCGCGTAGACGCGCTTGACGCCCTCCTTCGCGCCGTTGACGAAGAGCAGGGTCTTGCCCGGGGCGACAGCGGAGGTCATCACGCTCAGGCTCTTCATCCCGGCCTGGCCGCCGTGCACATAGACGGCGTTGATCTTCTCGTTGAGCACGAAGCAGTCGTAGATGAAGCGGCCCTCGACGAGATAGCCGGAGATGCCGGGAGGGTTGTCGTGGATCTTGTACTCCTCCAGCTGCTGGGGCGCTGCCGCGGCGACGGCGTGGGTGATGATGAAGGCCGTCCCGGCGGGCAGGTGGTTGGAGGGCACCTTCACGATGCGGCAGCCGTCCACCTCGCCGATCACGCCGCGCGCGAGCATGTCCTGCGAGGCGTCGCCGTACTTGACGAAGGCGGCGTCCTGCTTGAGAAGATTGGCGAAGCGGTAGCTGCAGAAGGCCACGCGGCCCTTGCTGGGCACCTTGTTGTCGCCGAGCTTCTCCATGCCCGCGAGGAAGGCGGCGTAGGCGTTGGTCTTGTCGAGGGCGCCGTCGGCGTAGTTGCCCGCGGCCATGGCGCTCTCGGCCAGGGTCTTGAACACATAGGTGTCAAATTCCGGCACGACCACCTCGCGGATCTGCCGCGCCAGGGCGCGGCCCGCGTCGGACACCATCTCGGACTGGAGCTTGTCGCCCTTGTCGATGATAAAGGTAAAGCTGCGGTCGCGCGTGACCTCCAGATTCTGCACGCTGCGGCTCAGATCGGTGGGCACGCCGTAGCGCTGCTCGCCGCTGCGGGTATAGTCGTTCATCTGAACGACCGGGAGGCTGTAGACCATAAAGGTCTTGCCGCCCTTGAATTTGTAATCCTTGCTCAGCGCCAGCATGGCCTGAGACTCCTGAGCGAAACGCTCATCCACCTGCTTGAGGTATCTGCTTGCCAGGTTCATTCCGCCTGCCATATGAGTCATCTCTCCTTTTCAGTTTGTTTCCCCAAAGGGGTTTTTCAATGTTTTTGCCGTAGCTTTGCCACGGCAAAAACACCCTGAGGCGAGCTGTGCGAGCCCTCGCGCCGACCAAGCGAGGCTTGTCCCTCGTAAGCCGAGTGCGATAAGCGCGAGTCCTCACTTGTGAAACCGCGTTTCACAAGTGACATTACCAGCCGCTCTCGAAGCCCGCGAGGAAGGGATCTGCCGGGCGCATCTCCGCTGCGCCGCCCCTGCTCACGCCGCGCACCGGGGCGCGCCCGGCGGCGCTGCGGCCCGCCTCGCGGCGGCTGTTTTCCCGGCGCAGGCTCTCGATCTCGGCCCGGTGCTGCCGCTCGGTATAAGCCGCGAAGGCCGCCGTCAGCGATTTCTTCCCCCGCAGGCTCTCCAGCACCACCTCGGTGGGGATGCTGTGCCCCTGCATCTCCGGGAACACGCGCAGCAGCTCCTCGGTCTCGGCGCCGAAATCGCGCGCCGCGTCCGCCTCCTTCAGCTCGCTGAGCTCGCGCAGCCTGCGCTGGGCGCGCTCCGTGGCCTGCGCCTTCTGCCAGATCTCCGGCAGCTCGCTCTCCTCGAGCTCCACCTGCCGGTCCTCGTGATCGACGCGCGCCGTAAAGCGCAGCTTGGGTCTCTCCGCCGTCTGCTCGCCCGTGGTGGGGGCGGCCCCCGGCGTCTCGTCCCGCGGCGGCTCTGTGTCCGCCGCATCATCGTCGGCAAAGATGTCCTCGTCCTCGCTGTAGCCCTCGGGCAGCAGGACGTCCTCCGCCTGTTCGATGGTTTCGTTCATCGCTGTCTCCTTTCATGGTGAGAAAGTCGTTTTTATTTCCATTACGCGCTGTGCGTCCGCATCAGCGCCCGCTGCGCGACCTTCGGCAGCGCCTCATAGCGCCCCTGCACCGTGCCGGTGAGGCCGCCGAAGAGCTTGTCCTCGTCGAGCGCGCCGCCCATGGCGGGCGCGCCCTCCGCGCCCGGCGCCGTCTGCTCAGTCTGCCGCTCGCGCTCGCGGATGCGCTCGATGAGCTCCTGCCTGCGCGGGATCAGCTTGTCAGGGATGCGCTCGAGATAATCGACCAGCTCCAGCACGCCGTCGCGGCGCAGATTGTCGAGCGTCTGCACCATGGCGATCTCGCTGTAATAGGTCGTCGCGCCGACGTCCACGGCGATATTCAGCCAGAGCCTTTTGAACTGCGCGAAGTCAAAGTCCTCCATCACGCGCCGCGTCACGCTCTGCATCCGCATCTGCCCGCTCTGAGGGTCGATCACCGGCCGTCCGGCCTCGTCGGTCACGGGTTCCTCCATTTGCCGCTCGCGCAGCAGCGGGCGCTGCCCGTAGTAAGTGCCCATCATGTCCAGCAGGATCGCGCCGATCTGCTCGAGCCACTCGTGCAGCCCCGCGCGCACGTTCTCCAGCGGCACCTCGGAGCTCGACTGCAGCACCATCAGCGCCGAGGTATTGTCCGGGCGGACGTTGCCCATCTGGGCGTCGGTCGCGCCGAGGCATTCCTTGGTGTAGCTGAGGGCCTTGTCGATGGCGAGCATGATCTGATTCGACATATCCGCGGGCTGGATGTTCGCCGCCACATCGCGCAGGCTCATCTCCGGCGGGAGATTGCGCACGCCGATGGCCGAGCCGATCTCGTTGTCCCAGCCGGCGATCAGGTCGGCGTTATAGACGGTCTTCGGGAAGCTCTGCAGCTGCAGGTGCCGGAACACCAGGGCCATCATGGAGTTGATGAAGATCTGGTTCGGCACGATGCCGGTCACGAGCGCCCGCCCGTGATACTGGTTCTTCTGCTTTTCCCAGTTGCCCCAGGCGACCGGGTAGCGGCTGAGACCCGTATCCAGATCCTCATAGATCACGCCGTCCTTCGTCGCCTTCGTGACGAGCACGCGCGTCACCTGCCGCGTCTTTTCGCACTTTTTCCATACCGTCTCGCCCGCCGGGCCGATTTTGACGCGGCCCTGTTCGTCCCGCTCGGGGACGGGCTCGCCGTTTTCCGTCAGCAGCTCGGTCACGGCCCGACCCTTGTCGTCCGTCACGCGCTCCGTCTCCGTCACCTTCGTGTACAGCAGCACATAGAGCGCCTTTCCGGTCTTGTCGTCCTCGGGGGCAAGCTCGGTTTTCCCGCCGACGCCCGCCTGGTCGCCAAAGTCCGCGTCCGGCTGGATCTCGCCCCTCGCGCGGTATTTCGCCGCCTCGCGCCTGAGATTTTCCACCGTGTCGCGCCCGACGATCAGGATATAGGGCTGGCTCTCCACGTCCGGCGTGTTGGGATTGCCGAACATCACGTTGATGCCGTCCACCAGCTCCATCCGGATCTCGCCCCGGCAGCCGCCGAAGGCGCCCCCGTAGGGCAGCGCCTCGGGGTCCCAGTAAAAGTGGGCGCAGTAGTCGCCGGTCTGCGCGCCGTCGAGCAGCGCCTCGCGCACCCGGTAGTCCAGCTTGAACTTCTCGAAGAGGTTGCGCACCTCCGCCGTGGCGCAGACGGCGGCGTTCGTCCCGGGATCGGCGAGGTTTTCGCCGTCGTAGTAGCTCAGCGGCTCAAAGCTCACCGTCACGGCCGACGAGGTCAGGGAGGCCACGAAGAGCGAGGCGATGCGCTTGATGATGTTGAAGGTGGGACGCGCCAGGCGGCTCATGGCCTCCGTCTCCGGGATATGCAGCCACTGGTTGCCCGCAAAGAACTCGATATTCGTGTTCACCAGCTGATACTGGTTGGGCGTCAGGGAATTGTTGTAGGCCCGACCGAGCTCGTAATAGCTCCAGGCCCGATTGTGCTCGCCGCCCTGCTTCATCTCTCATCCTCCCGCATCATGCGCTCCGTGCCGTAGGCCACGTCCGCGTTATAGCCCATCAGCGCCCGGAAGGCCCGCTGATCGGCCTCGATCTGCCGCAGCCGCTCGCTCTCGTCCGGTCCCGGCGCGGCGGGCGGCGCCTCCAGGCTCTCCCTGGCCCGGGAGGCGAAAAAGCCGAGCGCGAACACCGCCGCCCCGAGCAGCAGCCCCGCCAGACCGCAAATCAATTCTGTCATGCAAATCCTCCTTGATTCAATTTGGAATTCGGAGTTCGGAATTTCGATTTCCCCCACCCCGTAGGGGCGATTCACGAATCGCCCGCCCGTACAATCCCCGTCCACCCCGTAGGGGCGATTCACGAATCGCCCGCCTTCCCCAAAGCCTTCCCCTCGAGGGAAAGGTGGCACGGCGCGTCCCCCGCAAGCGCCGTGACGGATGAGGTGTCCTCACTCCTAACTCCTCACTCCTAACTCCTCACTCCAACTCCCAACTCCCAGCTCCTCACTCCCCGTACGGATTAAACAGCACGCCCGGGTCGTTGAAGGCGCGCTCCTCGCGCCCTTCGCGCCCCGCGCCCGGCCCGGCGGGCAGCGTGCCCCCGGCGTAGATCAGCCGTGCGAGCGCCTGGGTCGCCGCGTCCACCATGTCGTCGTGCGCCCCGGCGGGAAAGGCCGTGAACTGGTCGATAAAATCCTCGGCCCAGTCCGCCTTCTCCGCCGTCGGCACGAACACATGCCCCGCCTCGATGGCCGGGGCGACGGCGTTGACGCGGGCGAGCTTGCCGCCCAGGGGATTGACCGGGATGCAGAACAGCTCGCGCTGCAGGGTCTGGATAATGGCCGGGCCGTTGGCCTTGTCCTCGATCAGCACCGCCCGCGCCGCCGGATAGAGGCGGGCCACGGTGCGGATCGCCGCGAGGGTGCCGGGAAAGTCGAGGTGACGGTTGAGGCAGCAGCGCAGGTAGTAGTTCTCCCCCAGCTTGCCCCAGACCTGGATGCTGACGAAGTCGTTGTTCTCCCCGCCCTTGAAGGCCGCGTCCACGCTGATGAGCTCCGAGGCAAAGCGGCTGATCTCCGCCGGGTCGTAGCGCCGCCACCAGCTGCGGCGGATGAGGCTTCCCTCCTCCGGGCGCGGCGCGCACTGGTAGAGCGCCGCCCAGGCCCGCCGCCCGCCCTTCGGATCGGCGAGATAGGCCGCCTTGAACTGCCGCAGCCAGTCCCCATCCTTGCCCAGCTCCGGGCAGAGCGGCTCGCCGGGCGCGCGGCCCATCGGGTCGTCCTCCTCCGCCTCGACCGGCAGCCGCAGCAGCTGCGCATGTCTCTCCGTTTTCAGGATGCGCGCCGCGAGGTCGTCCTCATGCCAGGGGGTCATGATGAGGATCACCTTCCCCCCGGCGGCCAGGCGCGACTTGAGCGAGTGCTGCCACTCGTCCCAGAGTCTCTCGCGGTAGACCGGGGAATCGGCCTCCTTCCGATTTTTCACCGGGTCGTCGATGAGGATCAGCTCCGCGGGGTTGCCGGTGATGCCGGCCATGATGCCGCGGCTGATGAGCCGTCCGGAGCGGTTTGCCAGCTCCAGCTCCTGCGCCCGGTCCACCTCGCCGACCGCGATGCCGAAGAGCGAGCCGAAGCGTCTGAGCTTTTCGCGGTTGCGGCGGCAGAAGCGCTCGGCGAAGTCGCTGTCGTAACCGGCGAGGATGACCCGGTGCTCCGGGTGCCGCCCGAGATACCAGGCGGGCAGGCTTTCGGTCACGGTGCAGCTCTTTCCGTGCTGCGGCGGCGTCTCGATCACCAGGATCTCGTAGGCGTTCGGGCTCTCCCGCTCCAGAAAGTCCTGCACCCGGTCGGCCAGAAACTCGCTCAGCCGCGTCCGCTTCCAGCCCGGCCCCTGCACAAAGGCCAGGTACTCGGCAAAGCGCCGCCGCGCCAGCTCCCGCCGCGCCAGCTCCGCGAGGGCCTCAGGATCGCGCCGTCTCATGTTCACGGCCGCCTCCCGCCGCCAGCTCCAGCAGCTCCTCATCGCTCAGCTCGTGCATCAGCGGCGCCGCTTTCCCACGCGGCTTTTTCTTCGGCTCCGCGGGCCCGGCCAGATCGCGCAGGAAGGCCGCGGCCTTCAGGTCGCCGCCCACGGCCTCCTTCCACTGGGCATACAGCAGCGCGCCGGCCCCTGTGGGCTCCACGCCGCGCGCCTCCAGCTCCTGTCGGAGCTCCTCGTCCTCGTCCAGCGTCCGGCTCAGCACCGCTCTCGCCAGCTTCTGCATGTCCGCTGTTTTTCTCCTGTTTCCCATGCCTTTTCTCTCGTCCTCCTTCCCTTTCCGCCTTGAACCATAGCCCCGGTTTCGGCAAAAAACAATGACATCCTTCCCGCAATCCTCCCCTGTCATTCTGAGCGAAGGTGCAGCCGGAGTCGAAGGATTTCCGGCTAAACCTTTCCTGTCATCCTGAGCGGAGGCGCAGCCGGAGTCGAAGGATCTTAAATGCTCAAGATTCTTCGGCTGCGCTTCGCTCCGCTCAGAATGACAGGTTCCGTGAACGGCAAAGCCGCACGGCGCGTCCCCCGCAAGCGCCGTGACGGATGAGGTGTCCGCTCCTTTCGCCCCCTTGCCAAAGGGGGCTGTCGCGCGAGCCTGCTCGCGTGACTGGGGGATTCCTCACAAAACTGATGACATCCCTGCCGCTTTGTGTTATGATAGCTTTATCAATCCAAAAAGGATCCTGCCTATGAAATGTCTTGTCAGATTCACCGGCCTGCTGCTTGCCCTGCTGCTGCTTTTCTCGCTGCTTGCCGCCTGTACGGCCGACGAGGTCGATCTCGCCCTCAACACCGCCGCCGAGCTTCTCGAAACCGAGGAGAGCGCCGCGCCATTCCCGGAGGCGCCCGCCCCGGTCGTCCTCCCCGCGGAGGAGGAAACGCCGGCGCCCGCCCCGGATGCGCCGGAAACGCCGGAGGAGCCGGAGCCGACGCCCGCCATCGACGAGGACGGCGTCTATACGTCCAAGGACGAGCTCGCCCTCTATATCCACACCTACGGCCATCTGCCCTCGAACTTCATCACCAAGGACGAGGCGCGCGCCGCGGGCTGGAGCGGCGGGTCGCTGGAAAAGTTCTGCCCCGGCAAGTGCATTGGCGGCGACCGCTTCGGCAACCGCGAGGGGCTGCTGCCCGCGGCGAAGGGCCGCACCTGGACGGAGTGCGACGTCAACACCCTCGGCGCGTCCTCGCGCGGCGCGGAGCGCATCGTCTTCTCCAACGACGGCCTCATCTACTACACTGGCGACCACTACGACAGCTTCCAGCAGCTCTATTGACCTCCCCCTCCCTCCCCGCCTCTCCCTCCCAACTCCTCACTTCTCACTCCCAACTCCTCACTTCTCACTCCTAACTCCTCACTCCCAACTCCCAACTCCTAACTCCTCACTCCTAATTCCCAACTCCTCACTCCCAACTCCTAACTCCTCACTCCTAACTCCTCCCTCCCAACTCCTCACTCCTCACTCCTAACTCCTCACTCCTCCTTCTCCCCTCCAAACGACGAAACCCGCTGTCTTTAGACAGCGGGCGTCTTTTGTCGATATTTGTCATTTTCTGGATATTCGACAAAAACTGACATCTTCCCCGAAAAAAACTGACATTCTTATGTCGAAATCTGTTGAGCAATTCGGAACGATGAAATATTATGTAAACAACTTGTTCGCGGCATTCGACGGATTTCTTTTGTTTACGAGTGTCATTTATGGTAAATTTACTTCGACAACGGGACATTTCCTGCAAAAAAATTCAGCGCTTCCCGCGCGCCGTACATAGGGAGGAAAAACATTATGGAAACCAAGATTCGAATTCTCTTAGCCGATGCCAACGCTGACTTCCGCGCTTCGATGAAGGAGCTCACTGCCCGGGAGGGCGACATGGAGCTGGTCGCCGCCGTCGATAACGGTGCGGATGCACTGACGCTGATCTCGGAGCTCAAGCCCGACGTTCTGCTGACCGACCTGGTGCTGCTGAAGCTGGACGGGCTGGAGCTGCTGCGCCGCCTGTCGGCCTCGGGCGTCAAGCTGCCCACCATCGTGCTCTCCAGCTTTGTCAGCCAGCGCATCGTCTCGGAGTGCTCCGAGCTCGGGGCGGACTATTTCATGCCCAAGCCCTGCGAGATCCCGACGCTGCTCGAGCGCATCCGCGCGCTCACCGCGCCGGTGCGCAGTCTGCCGACGGTGGGCTTTGAGCCCGCGCGGGACGCGGCCCGCCGCGAGTCGCTGGATCTGGAGGCGGTCGTCACCGACATCATCCACGAGATCGGCGTCCCGGCGCACATCAAGGGCTACCAGTATCTGCGCGAGGCGATCATCCTCACCATCAACGACATGGAGATGATCAACGCCGTCACGAAGGTGCTCTATCCCGAGGTCGCGCACAAGTTCAACACCACGCCCAGCCGCGTCGAGCGCGCCATCCGCCACGCGATCGAGGTGGCCTGGGACCGGGGCGATATCGAGGTGCTGCAGAAGTTCTTCGGCTACACGGTGTCGAACATCAAGGGCAAGCCCACCAATTCGGAATTTATCGCCATGATCGCAGATTCGCTCACGCTTCGCCAGAAGCAGGCGCGGCGGTGACGCAGGCGGTTTGTTTCGTAGAACTTGCATAAATATTCTTCCGTTTGTTTATAAAAGCTGCACAATTTTTGGTGGATTCGTCCCTTGTTTTGCGGCGGGGAAAAGACTATACTTGCGCCAGCAAACGAAAGGAGGCAACAAACCATGACGAATGATTTCGTTCTGTCCCATGGATTTGAGGCCGAGGGCGAGCAACAGTTACCCAATCTCTTGAACGACAAGGATTTTGCATTTTATTACTGGACGCTTCCCTTCTGCGCCCTGTAATACTGTTTTCCAATAAAATGCTTCATTTTATTGGAAAGGCATCGCGTAAAACGCGCTGCCACAAGCTGTCGACAAAGTGTCGACAGCTT
>ODAJ012178512.1_pt1 | contig 16287 bp, 31 predicted proteins | sample 1539241 | NCBI WGS metagenome assembly ODAJ01 (sample SAMN02144231, study PRJEB22623) | gut metagenome | biome: sheep rumen | host: Ovis aries | place: New Zealand
CTTTAAACTGATTATACCAGTTCGATCACTGCGACTTCAGCAGCATCCCCACGGCGAGCGCCGACACGGGTGATGCGGGTGTAGCCGCCGTTACGCTCTGCATACTTGGGTGCCAGCTCGTCGAAGACTTTCTTTGCAACGTCTTCACGGGTAATGAACTCAAGTGCCTGGCGATATGCAGCCAGTCCCTTGTCTTTGCCAAGGGTTATCATTTTCTCGGCCAAAGGAGCGATTTCCTTTGCACGGGTCACGGTGGTTTCCATTCTGCCTTTATCCAGGAAATCCGTTACCTGCTGGCGAAGCATCGCTTTCCGCTGTGCGGTTGTCTTGCCGAGCTTTCTTGTTCCGGGCATAATTGCATTTCCTCCTGTTACTGATTTTCCTCATTGGCCAGGGACAAGTTCATCGCCTGAAGCTTCAGCTTCACTTCTTCGAGGGACTTGCGGCCGAGGTTACGGACCTTGATCATCTCATCCTCTGTCTTGGAGACAAGGTCTGCTACGGTATTGATATTTGCGCGTTTGAGGCAGTTGAAGCTTCTTACGGAGAGATCGAGCTCTTCAATGGTCATGTTGAGCATCGTGTCCGGTTCTTCTTCCTGCTTCTTCACCACGGTGGAAACCTCGGTTTCCGCTGTCTCGGAGAGATCGGTGAAGATTTTGAAGTGATCACGAAGGATCCTTGCCCCGTAGGAAAGGGCTTCTTTTGCTGAGATTGTCTTGTCCGTCCACACTTCCAGAGTGAGTTTATCAAAGTCTGTCTGATTGCCTACACGGGTGTTTTCCACCGTATAGTTTACTTTCAGAACAGGAGTGTAGATAGAGTCTACCGGGATTGTCCCGATGGGCATGGCGGAATTCTTGTTTCTGTCCGCAGAGACGTAGCCTCTGCCCTGGTCAAACACAAGTTCCATGCTCAGTGCACCGTCTGGACCCAGTGTTGCAATCGGCTGATCCGGATTGATAATTTCAACTTCCGCATCCGCCTTGATATCTCCTGCCGTTACCACGCCTTCGCCGGAAGCTTCCAGATAGAGCGTCTTCGGTCCTTCGCAGTAAAGCTTGGCGATGATGCTCTTTACGTTCAGAACGATTTCTGTAACGTCTTCCTTCACACCGGGAATCGTTGAAAATTCGTGCTGGACCCCTGCTATCTTAATGCTCGTAGCAGCATAGCCGGGCAGTGAGGAGAGAAGCACTCTGCGCAGAGAATTGCCGAGAGTCGTTCCGTAACCCCGTTCCAGAGGCTCTACAACGAACTTCCCGTACGAATTGTCAGCCAGCGGATCAAAGCATTCGACATGCGGCATATCGAAACTGATTTTGTTGGTTTCGACCATTACTGTATTTTACCCTCCTTATAATTTTGCGCACCGATTGTGCGTGCTGTGGATCAATGTTTCCGGTTTGAGGGTGAAGATTACTTGGAGTACAACTCGACGATGAGGTGCTCTTCGATCGGCAGGTCGACGTCGTCTCTCTGCGGTGCAGCAATCACCTTTGCAATGTTGTTGGTCTTGTCATACTCAAGCCATTTCGGTGCCGTACGGAAGGAATTTGCTTCAATGTTCGCTTTGATTTTTTCAATGCTGCGGCTGCTCTCCTTGAGAGCAATCACCATGCCGGGCTTTACCTGGTAGCTGGGGATGTTGACCTTGCGGCCGTTCACGGTGATGTGGCCGTGGTTCACCAGCTGGCGTGCTTCACGACGGGTGGATGCGTAGCCAAGGCGATAGACAACATTGTCAAGGCGGCTTTCGCAGAGGATCAGCAGATTCTCACCGGTCTTGCCGGCCATCTTGGAGGCCTTCTCATAGTAACCGCGGAACTGCTTTTCAAGAATGCCGTACACAAACTTGACCTTCTGCTTCTCGTTCAGCTGTGTGGCATACTCGGATTTCTTTTTTCTGGTCTGTGCGCCGGGATTGCGCGTGGTCTCTTTGGTAAAATAGCCCATTGTTGCCGGGGAAATTCCCAGAGCTTTGCATCTCTTGGCAACCGGCTGTGTATTCTTAGCCATAAATCATTATCCTCCTTGCCAAAATCAGACGCGACGTCTTTTCGGAGGACGGCAGCCATTGTGTGCAATGGGTGTGCAATCCTTGATCATCGTCACTTCGAGGCCTGCGGTCTGCAGAGCACGGATAGCAGCCTCACGGCCGGAACCCGGTCCCTTCACAAACACTTCAACGCTCTTCAGGCCATGCTCCATTGCTGCACGTGCAGCAGTTTCTGCAGCTTCAGATGCTGCGAACGGAGTGGATTTCTTGCTTCCGCGGAAGCCGAGGCCGCCTGCGGACGCCCAGGAAATTGCATTACCCTGTGTATCAGTGACTGTAACCATGGTGTTGTTGAAGGAAGAGCTGATATGAACCTGGCCCTTTTCAATATTCTTGCGTTCTCTTCTGCGTGTTCTGACTTTTTTCTTTGCGTTATTTGCTGCCATACTTCATATCCCTCCTTTACTTCTTCTTGTTTGCAATCGTGCGTTTCGGGCCCTTGCGGGTACGAGCGTTCGTCTTGCTTCTCTGTCCGCGAACGGGAAGTCCGCGGCGATGTCTCATTCCGCGATAGCAGCCGATTTCGGTCAGGCGCTTGATGTCAAGTGCTGTCTGGCGGCGCAGGTCACCTTCCACGATGTAACCGTGGTCAATGCATTCACGGAGCTTGTTTTCTTCTTCTTCGGTCAGATCTTTTACTCTGGTATCGGGGTTAATCCCGGTCTTCTCCAGGATTTTGAGTGCGCTGGTTCTGCCGATACCGTAGACATAGGTGAGACCGATCTCAATTCTCTTGTCCTTGGGCAGGTCAACGCCGGCTATACGTGCCATACTTTCTTATCTTCCTTTCGATAATGTTTCCCGTTTCGGTCTCCGGGGCTTATTCCCGCCGGAGGGAGCCCTACGGATCCATACGGGGTTTTTAATAATGTGGGACAGGAGCTAAAATGTTCAGCCCTGACGCTGTTTATGCTTGGGGTTCTCGCAGATGACCATCACTTTGCCTTTCCGCTTGATGATCTTGCATTTTTCGCACATGGGTTTTACGGAAGGTCTTACTTTCATTTCTGGTACCTCCTATTGTTACTTGCTTCTCCAGACAATGCGGCCGCGGGAGATATCATAGGGTGACATCTGAACCGTAACTTTATCGCCCGGCAGAATACGAATGAAATTCATCCGGAGTTTTCCGGAAATATGCGCCAAAATAATGTGACCGTTGCCGATATCCACCTGGAACATGGTATTGGGAAGTGACTCTACCACAGTACCTTCCAACTCGATTACATCGTCTTTAGACAAAATATTATTCCTCCATCAGTTCAGAAGCTTATATGTCGTCTGCCATTGTCAGTATCTCCGGCTCGCCGTCTGTGATAGCGACAGTGTTTTCATAGTGGCATGTCAGGGATCTGTCTGCCGAGACCACCGTCCAGTCATTGTCCAGAACCTCGATTTCCCAGCTCGGTCCTGCTATGACCATAGGCTCTATGGCAATCGTCATTCCCTTCACCAGTCTCGGGTTCCCGCGATGTCCGTTCTTTCGGTCGATTCTGAAGTTCGGCACTTCCGGGGCTTCATGCAGCTCCCGGCCTACGCCGTGTCCGACGTAGTCGCGCACAACGGAAAAACCGTGTGCCTCCACATATTCCTGAATCGCACTTCCGATATCCGAAATGCGATATCCTTCTCTGGCAAATTTGATGCCTTCAAAGAAGCTCTGCCGTGTGACCTCAATGAGTTTTTTTGCTTCCTCACTGACTTCCCCGCAGGGGTAGGTCCCGGCACAGTCTCCCGTAAACCCGTGGATCATGGCACCAACGTCAATCGAGACGATATCACCGTTCCGGATCACTCTTTTTCCGGGTATACCGTGTATGACCTCTTCGTTCACAGAAACACAGGCGCTTCCGGGAAATCCTCCGTAACCCAGAAATGTGGGTTTCGCACCGCATTTCACGATATAATCATGCACATATTTGTCTATCTGTTTCGTTGTCACTCCGTCACGGATCGCTTGTCTCGCAATACTGCGGGCACCGGCTGTAATCCTTCCGGCCTGACGCATGAGCTCAATTTCTCTGGGGGATTTTACGTAGATGGTATCTGACATAGATCAAATCCCCAGGGCTTTTTTAATCTCTGCCGTGGTGGCTTCAATGGTGGGCTGGTTGTCAACCTTCACAAGTTTCCCTTCCTTCTCATAGAAGGCCTTGAGAGGCTCCGTATCTTTATGGTACGTTGCAAGCCTTGCCCGTACGGTTTCTGCCGTGTCATCCTTGCGGATGCCCAGCTCTCCGCCGCAGAAGTCACATTTCCCCTCCGTTTTGGGAGGATTGCTGATGATATGGAAGGTTCTGCTGCAGTTCTTGCAGGTTCTTCTTCCGGACATACGCTCTACAATCGTCTCGTCCTCAATCTCGATGGACAGAGCCTTGTCGATCACGATCCCCATCTCTTCCATGGCCTCCGCCTGCGGGATGGTTCTGGGAACGCCGTCGAGGATGTAGCCATTGGCGCAATCCTCTTTTGCCAGGCGCTCCCGGATGATGCCGATAATGACATCATCCGGAACCAGCCTTCCGGACTCTACGAATTCCTTCGCCTTCAGTCCGGTGGGCGTCCCTTCACTCATTGCTGCGCGAAGGATATTGCCGGTGGAAATAGTCGGGATATGAAGTTCTGCGCTCAGGATATCAGCCTGGGTGCCCTTTCCTGCGCCCGGGGCGCCTAAAAGAATCAACCTCATAGCCTGTTACCCTTATTAATCCAGGAAGCCCTTGTAGTTGCGCATGAGCAGCTGTGCCTCAATAGCACGGATGGTCTCAAGTGCAACACCGACAACGATGATGATGGAGGTTCCGCCGAGAGACAGGCCGGTAAGGCTTGCCGTCTTGCTGAATACGGAAATCAGAATCGGCACCGTTGCGAGAATACCAAGGTAAAGTGCTCCGAACAGGGTGATCTTGTTCAGAACCTTCTGAATGAATTCGCTGGTGGGTTTACCCGGACGGAAGCCGGGGATATAACCGCCGTTCTTCTTCAGGTTGTTTGCCACTTCAATCGGGTTGAACTGAATGGTGGAATAGAAGTAGGCAAAGAAGATGATCAGTGCAAAGTACAGAATTGCATACCAGACCGTGTTGGTCTGTGCCCAGCCGCTGTTGCTGTGGCCTGTGAAGGCTGCGATGGTGGCAGGCAGGGATGCAATGGACTGTGCGAAGATGATCGGCATAACGCCGGACATATTCACCTTCATGGGCAGATGTGTGCTCTGTCCGCCGTACATCTTGCGGCCGACCACTCTCTTGGCATACTGCACCGGGATTCTGCGCTCGGCATCGTTCACGAAAACAATCAGAACGATGATAGCCAGTGCTCCGATGTACATCAGCACTGCAACCCACCACTTCAGGTTGCCGCCGATCACGTTGCTGATCGTGCTGACAATGCTTGTGGGGAAGCGGGAGATGATGCCTACAAACAGGATCATGGAGATACCGTTGCCGATGCCGTATTCGGTGATCTGCTCACCGAGCCACATAATCAGTGCAGAACCGGAGGTAAAGGTCAGTACAATGACGATTGCCGCCCAGACACTGTCTCTTGCCTCTGCAATGAGAAGGCCGTTGTTCTTGATGAGCATGTAGTAGGCAAAGCCCTGCAGAAGGCCGATGGCTACCGTGGAGTAACGTGTGATGGAGGCAATCTTTTTCTTGCCTTCCTCGCCCTCATCCTTGCTCATGCGCTCGAGTGCGGGGATTGCAATGCACAGCAGCTGGATGATGATGGATGCGTTGATGTACGGCTGGACGCTCAGGGCGAAAATCGTTGCCTGAGAAAATGCACCGCCGGACATGACGTTCAGCAGACCCAGAACAGTGTTCTGCAGAGAAGTGAAGTAGCTCTGCAGAGCAGCCGTGTTGACATACGGTACAGGGATTGCATTACCGATACGGAAAACAAGCAGAATAATCAGTGTGAACAGGATCTTCTTGCGAATCTCCTCTACACGCCATGCGTTCTTTAAAGTCTGAAGCACTTAGACCACCTCTGCCTTTCCGCCAGCCGCTTCAATCTTCTGTTTCGCGGTCTCGGAGAAAGCAGCAGCCTTTACTGTCAGTTTCTTGGTGATCTCACCGTTGCCAAGAATCTTCACACCGTTTTCGCACTTGGAGAGTACGCCGGCAATAATCATTGCCTGGGCATCAACCGTTGCGCCGTCCTCAAATTTATCAAGTGCAGAGACATTCACTGCTTCCAGGGGCTTTGCAAAAATGTTGTTGAACCCTCTCTTCGGAATACGACGTGCCAGAGGCATCTGGCCGCCTTCAAATCCGATGCGGGTGCCGCCGCCGCTGCGAGCCTTCTGGCCTTTGTGTCCGCGGCCGGCTGTCTTGCCGTTTCCTGTTGCATGGCCTCTGCCCTTGCGCTTGTCAACGTGGGTAGAGCCGGGTACGGGAGAAAGATCGTTAATATACATTCTCTTTTCCCTCCTTATTCTTCTGTAACCTTCAGGAGATAGCCGATTTTTGCTATCTTACCTCTGGTTGCGGGATTATCGGGCTGGACAGTCTCGTTGCCGATCTTGTGCAGACCGAGTGATTTAGCCGTAGCGATGTGGCTGTCAAGTCTGCCGTTCAGGCTCTTGACCAGCTTGATTTTCAGTTTCGCCATTTGTCCTGTCCTCCTTAACCCTGAACTTCTTCAGGAGTCTTGCCTCTGGCTGCTGCAACCTGGGCTGCGTCACGCAGAGACTTGAGGCCTTCCATCGTTGCCGCAACAACGTTGGCCGGGTTGTTGGTGCGCAGGCACTTGGTACGGATGTCACGGATTCCCGCAGCTTCCACCACTGCACGTACTGCACCGCCGGCGATAACGCCGGTGCCTTCAGGTGCCGGCTTGAGAAGGACACGGCCTGCGCCGAACTCGCCGATCACCTCGTGGGGAATGCTGGTTCCCTTCAGGGTGACACTGCAGATGTTCTTCTTGGCATCTTCAAGGCCCTTGCGGATTGCTTCGGAAACTTCATTCGCCTTGCCCATGCCGAAACCGACACGGCCGTTTCCGTCACCTACAACACAGAGTGCGGAGAACTTTGCGACACGACCGCCCTTAACGGTCTTGCTGACACGGTTGAGGGAAACTACTTTCTCGATGAACTCGGAAGGAGCTTCTTCTCTGTTCCTGCGTTCTCTTCTGTCATTATTATATGCCATTTCGTTATCCCCCTTCCTTAGAATTTCAGGCCGCCCTCACGGGCGCCTTCTGCCAGAGCCTGTACACGGCCGTGGTAAATATAACCGCCGCGATCGAACACGACTTCTTCAATGCCCTTTTTCAGAGCACGCTCTGCAACCGTTGCACCGACTTTCTTTGCTGCGTCGCAGTTGCTTCCGAGGCCTTCAAAGCCTTTTTCAACGGTGGATGCGGAAACCAGGGTATTGCCTGCCACATCATCGATGATCTGGGCATAGATGTGATTTTCGCTGCGGAAAACACAGAGACGGGGTCTCTCCGGAGTGCCGGAGATCTTTCCGCGAACTCTGTTGTGGCGCTTCATGCGCTGTCCTTTAGTATCAGGTCTTTTAATCATTCAGGCGATCCTCCGTTTACTTGGCACCGGTCTTGCCTTCTTTGCGGCGAATGGTCTCGTAGTCATACTTGATACCTTTGCCCTTGTAGGGTTCGGGAGGTCTCTTGCCACGGACTTCAGCTGCAAACTGGCCAACCTTCTGCTTGTCGATTCCTTTGATCACAATGTGGTTTGCATCGGGAACTTCAATCTGAATATCGTCCGTCTCGGGAACAATAACCTGATGGGAGTAACCCAGATTCATCACAAGCTTCTTATCTTCCTTGGAGGCACGGTAACCGACACCGTTGATCTCCAGCTTCTTCTCGAAGCCATGGGTCACACCGATAACCATATTGTCAATCAGGGTTCTGGTGAGACCGTGATAAGACTTGTTCTCTTTCGTGTCATCAGGACGGGAAACATGGATAACGCCGTTATCGATCTCGACCTTCATCTGGGGAATCAGAGTACGCTCAAGCGTGCCCTTCGGCCCTTTGACAACAATGTGATTGCCTTCCTGGATGCTGACCTCGACACCTGCCGGGATCGTAATAGCCTTCAGACCAATTCTTGACATGTCTCTTCCTCCTTACCAAACGAATGCGAGGACTTCACCGCCGACGTTGAGCTTGCGTGCCTTCTTGTCGGTCATGACGCCCTTTGAGGTGGAGACAATTGCAATGCCGAGGCCCTTCAGAACGCGGGGAAGCTCGTCAGCACCTGCATAAACACGCAGACCGGGCTTACTTACACGGCGGAGGCCCTGGATTGCCTTTTCTTTACCGGGGAGATACTTAAGGGTGATGCGGATGATGCCCTGTGTGCCGTCATCGATGATCTGATAGTTCTTGATGTAGCCTTCCTCGAGAAGGATTTCAGCAATCGCTTTCTTCATCTTTGAAGCGGGGACATCAACGGATTCGTGCTTTGCGCTGCCGGCATTGCGGATTCTGGTCAGCATGTCGGCAATGGGATCTGTGATTTGCATTCTTTCTTTCTCCTTATTTAGAGTTACTGCCCATTTAGGCAGTTTCAGTGATGAGGTTCCGCGTCAATGCTTGATTGACCGCGGCCTTTCATCAGCGGATATGAATAAAGAACTCCGAATGTTCCGTGATGATAGCCGATTGTTTTCGGCGTTCATCACTTCACATTCGTCATTCGTCATTCCTTAGAAGCTTGCCTTGCGCACGCCGGGGATCTGTCCCTTATAGGCGAGCTCGCGGAAGCAGATACGGCAGATGCCGTAGTTGCGGAGATAAGCATGAGGACGGCCGCAGATTTTGCAGCGGTTGTATTTGCGGGTGGAGAATTTAGCAGGGGCCTGCTGTTTCAGAATCATTGATTTCTTAGCCATGATATTCTCTCCTTCCTCAGCTCATAAACGGAGCACCCATGAGCTTGAGCAGCTCACGTGCTTCTTCATCAGTCTGTGCCGTGGTGGTAATGGCAATGTTCATGCCGCGAAGCTTTTCAATTTTGTCATACTCGATTTCCGGGAAGATGATCTGCTCTTTGAGACCGAGGCTGTAGTTGCCGCGTCCGTCAAAAGCGTCTGCGGAAATTCCGCGGAAGTCACGTACACGGGGAAGTGCGATGTTGAACAGACGGTCCAGGAACTCCCACATACGATCGCTGCGGAGCGTTACCTTTACGCCGACCTTCATGCCTTCACGAAGTTTGAAGTTTGCAACAGACTTCTTTGCAACCGTTGCAACAGCATGCTGACCGGTAATAGCAGAGATGTCTTTAATGACAGCTTCCAGTGCCTTTGCATTGTCCTTGCAGTCACCGCAGCCGACAGACACGACGATCTTGTCGATACGGGGGATCTGCATGACGGACTTGTACTGGAACTTCTTCATCAGAGCAGGAGCAACTTCCTCAACATACTTTTTCTTCATTGTAGTCATTGTGGCTGTTATCTCCTTTCTCAAACTTCTGCGCCGCACTTTTTGCAGATACGGACTTTCTTGTCGCCTGCAATCTTGTGGCCTACGCGGGTAGCTTTGCCGCACTTGGGGCATACAAGCTGCACTTTGCTGGCATAGATCGGGGTTTCAACTTTAATGATGCCGCCGTCTTCGCCCTGCTTGGTCGGCTTTCTGTGTTTGGTAGCAACGTTAACGCCTTCTACCACCACTTTGCCGGCCTTCGGCTCAGCGTTCAGGACCTTGCCCTGTTTACCCTTGTCCTTACCGGACAGAACCACGACTTTATCGTCTTTTTTAATATTCATTCCGGTACCTCCTCAGATTACTTCCGGAGCAAGGGACAGGATCTTCATGTATTCCTTGTCGCGAAGCTCACGGGCAACCGGCCCGAAAATACGTGTTCCGCGGGGATTCTTGTCACCGCTGTTGATGAGCACTGCAGCATTCTCATCAAAACGTACGTAGGTGCCGTCTGCACGTCTTACGGGCTTAACCGTACGTACGATAACTGCACGCACAACATCGCCCTTCTTTACCTGACCGCCCGGAGCAGCCTTGCGGACAGAGCAGATCACTACGTCACCAATGCTGCCGTACTTACGGCCGGAGCCGCCGAGCACACGGATGGTCTTAAGTTCTTTTGCGCCGGTATTGTCTGCAACTTTCAGATAGGTTTCTTCCTGTATCATTTACGGCGCCTCCTTACTTTGCTTTCTCGACGATTTCAACCACGCGCCATCTCTTATCCTTGGAAAGGGGGCGGGTCTCCATCACACGAACGATATCTCCGATCCCGCACTCATTGTTTTCATCATGAGCCTTCAGGCGATATGTTCTTCCGATGATCTTTTTATATGTCTTGTGTGCAACATGGTCTTCGACAATCACAACAACCGTCTTGTCCATCTTGTCACTGACAACTTTACCCGTGCGAACCTTACGGAAAGTAGTTCTATTTTCTTCCATTATACCTTACCTCCTCAGTTCTGCTTCTCGCGCAGAACGGTCTTCACGCGAGCGATATCACGACGGGTAGCGGAAATCTTGGTGGGGTTGTCAAGATGGTTGGTAGCATGCTGCATACGAAGCATGAACAGGTCCTTCTTGAGGTCGACGAGCTTGCTTTCAAGCTCTGCAACGGACATGTTGCGGATTTCGTTTGCCTTCATCTTATTCACCCTCTCCTTCTACAGCTTCCTTCGCAACGATCTTGGTCTTGATCGGAAGCTTGTGGCTGGCGAGACGAAGAGCTTCACGGGCTGTCTCTTCAGGCACACCTGCGATCTCAAACATCACTCTGCCGGGTTTTACAACGGATACCCAGTACTCCGGGGAGCCTTTACCGGAACCCATACGGGTCTCGGCCGGCTTTGCAGTAACAGGCTTGTCCGGGAAGATCTTGATCCAGACCTGACCGCCACGCTTGGTGTAACGGGTCATGGCAATACGTGCTGCCTCAATCTGGTTGGAGGTGATCCAGCCCGGCTCGGAAGCCTGAAGACCGAACTCACCATAAGTTACCACATTACCGCGTGTTGCTTTGCCCTTCATACGGCCACGCTGTACTCTGCGGTACTTGACTCTTTTCGGCATTAACATTAGTTTTTGCCTCCTTCCTCTGCGGGTGCTGCAGGACGGGGTGCACGGCGTTCACTGTTCTGGAATGCCGGTCTGTTGCCGTAGCCGCCCTGACCGCGATTGTCGCGGTTGTCACGGTTATAGCCACCCTGACGGTTGTCACGGTTGTAACCGCCCTGACGTCTGTCGCCCTGGCGACGGTCGTCTCTTCTGCGGCGCTCGCCCTGGGGCTTGCTCAGATCCATGGTTCTCGGAGTGGTGCGGAGTGTCTGAGAAAGAACTTCACCTTTGTAAATCCAAACCTTGATACCGATGCGGCCGTAAGTGGTGTCTGCCTCTGCAAAGCCGTAGTCGATGTCTGCACGGATTGTCTGAAGAGGAATGGTGCCTTCGTGATATGTCTCGCTGCGGGCGATTTCAGCACCGCCGAGACGTCCGCCACATTTAATCTTGATGCCGCGAGCGCCCATTCTCATGGCACGACCCATAGCATTCTTCATGGCACGGCGGAAGCCGATACGCTTCTCAAGCTGCTGAGCAATGTTCTCGGCAACCAGCTGAGCGTTCATGTCAGGTGTGCGGACTTCCACGATGGAAATCTTCACATCCTTGCCGATCATTTTGCTGACCTGAGCTTCGAGCTTGGTGATCTCTTCGCCGCCCTTACCGATTACAACACCGGGTCTGGAGCAGTGGATATAAATCCTGACCTTGGAGGAATCACGCTCTATCTCAATGGTAGGAACACCGGCGGAATAGAGAGCCTTCTTTAAATAAGTACGAATCTTGTGATCTTCAACAATAAGATCGCCGACCTTATCTTCTCTTGCGTACCATCTGGAATCCCAGTCTTTGATAACGCCAACGCGCAACCCATGCGGGTTAACCTTCTGACCCATTAATTCTGCCTCCTTTCCTTATTCTCTCTCCGCAACAGCGACATAGATGTGGCTGGTGCGTTTATTGATGCGGTACATACGGCCCTGTGCACGGGGTCTGCCTCTTTTGAGGATCGGGCCTGCACCGGCATACGTCGTGCAGACATAGAGCTTTTCCGGATCCATCTCAAAGTTGTTCTCTGCGTTTGCCATAGCACTCTTGAGAACCTTGATCATCAGCTCACATCCGGCTTTGGGGGTGTTTTCCATCATAGCAAGTGCAACGTCAGCATTCTTGCCGCGAATCATGTTGCAGATGATTTCAACCTTGCGGGGAGCTATGCGGGCATATTTATGCTCTGCGTAAGCAATCTTTTTTTCGTCCATGTGAATCCTCCTCATTTCGCGGTCTTGCTACCGGAGTGGCCGCGGAATGTACGTGTCGGAGCAAACTCGCCGAGTTTATGGCCAACCATATCTTCCGTGACATACACGGGAACATGACGACGACCGTCATGAACAGCGATTGTGTGCCCAACAAAGGACGGGAAAATGGTAGAGGCACGAGACCAAGTCTTCACGACCTGCTTATTGCCGGTCTTGTTCATTTCATCGACTCTCTTCAGAAGCTCAGGAGCTGCGAAGGGGCCTTTTTTAATACTTCTGCTCATTAAATTCCCTCCTTACTTCGCATTGCGGCGTTTGACTATGAATTTATCGGTACGATTCTTAGTCTTGCGGGTCTTGTAACCGAGTGCAGGCTTGCCCCAAGGAGTTACAGGGCCGGGACGGCCGACAGGAGACTTGCCTTCACCACCGCCGTGCGGGTGGTCAACCGGGTTCATAACAGAGCCACGAACCGTCGGGCGGATGCCCATATGACGTTTACGGCCTGCTTTGCCGAGATGAATGTTTGCGTAATCAATATTACCAACCTGTCCGATGGTTGCCATGCAGTCCAGACGGACCTTGCGCATCTCACCGGAAGGAAGACGAACTGTGGCCATACCGTTCTCTTTTGCCATGAGCTGTGCAGCAACACCGGCAGAACGGACGAGCTGAGCACCCTTGCCGGGATAAAGCTCGATGTTGTGAATAACCGTGCCAACGGGGATGTTGTTCAGAGGCAGAGCATTACCGGCCTTGATATCGGCGCCTGCACCGGAAACAACCGTGTCACCTGCTGCGAGACCGACAGGAGCAAGGATGTAACGAAGCTCGCCATCTTCATACTCGCAAAGAGCGATGAATGCGCTGCGGTTGGGGTCATACTCCAGGCGAACAACCTTTGCTGACATATCCAGCTTGTTACGCTTGAAATCGATCACACGATACTTCCGACGGTTTCCGCCGCCCTTATGGCGAACGGTGATGCGGCCATAGCTGTTACGGCCGGAGTTCTTCTTCAGAACTTCCAAAAGGCTCTTCTCAGGCTTTACATGCTTTTCAATGCCGTCAAACCCGGAAACAGTCATTCCTCTTCTGGCAGGAGTAGTCGGTCTGTAAGTTTTAATAGACATTCTTCATTCCTCCTTATGCCATGCCTTCGAACAGTTCAATGTTCTTGGAGTCAGCGCTGAGCTTCACGATTGCCTTTTTCCAGGAAGCCGTTTTGCCGGAGGGATATGCGCCCTGGCGCTTCTCTTTTCCTCTGACATGCTCGGTGGTGACTTTGATCACTGTAACGCCGAAAATCTCTTCAACAGCCTTTTTGATCTCAATTTTATTCGCATCTTTTGCAACTTCAAAAGCATACTTTTTGATATCAAGATCTTCCATGGACTGTTCGGTAATGATCGGGCGAATAACTACATCGTATGCTGTCCTCATCAGGCGAACACCTCCTCAATCTTGGCAAGTGCAGCCTTGTCAATAACCATGACACCGTTTGTGAGAATCATGTAGGGGCTGAGGATTGTTGCAATCGTTGTTGCCACACCGGCAATGTTGCGGGCGGACTTTACGACTTTTTCATCAACCGTCTCGGTTACTACAAGAGCTTTGCCGTTAATCCCTATGTTGTTCAGGAATTCTTTGAAGGCCTTGGTCTTGATCTCATCGACTTTCAGACCGTCAACCACAAGGATTTCATTCTCAGCTGCTTTTGCAGACAGAGCAGATTTCATTGCGAGGCGCTTCACTTTTTTGTTGAGCGTGTAGCTGTAGTCACGGGGCTTGGGAGCAAATGCTACGCCGCCGTGGGTCCATTCGGGAGCACCGGCATAGCCTGCACGTGCACGGCCTGTGCCCTTCTGGCGCCAGGGCTTCTTGGTTGTGAAGTCAACCTCGCCCTTGGTAAGAGCACTCTGTGTGCCCTGACGGCAATTTGCCAGGTGGTTCTTGACGGAATCGTGAAGAACACTTGTGTTCGGCTCAATGCCGAAGATGGCTTCGGAGAGCTCGATCTCACCGATCTCTTTTCCTGCCATGTTAAATACTTTTGCTTTAGGCATTTATGCTGCTCTCCTTTCCTTACTTTGTACGTGCGGAAGCCTTCTGCGGGTTGACACGTGCGGAAGCCTTCTGCGGGTTGAGGGAGATACCTGCGGCCTCGCCCTTCTTGACAAGCTGAGTCTTGACGGTATTCTTGATGTAGACGATGCTGCCCTTGGGGCCCGGTACTGCACCGCGAATCGCAATCAGGTTCAGCTCTGCATCGACCTTCACAATGTCCAGATTCTGAACTGTGACCTGGTCAACACCCATGTGGCCGGCCTGCTTCTTTCCCGGGAAAATACGGGAAGGATCCGTGCTGGAGCCCATGGAGCCTGCATGACGGTGAACCGGACCGCCGCCGTGGCTGGTAGGAGTACGGCCCTGGCCGAAGCGCTTGATAACGCCTGCATAGCCGTGACCTTTGCTCGTGCCGGTAACATCAACTTTCTCGCCCTCAGCGAAAATATCTGCCTTTACAACATCGCCGACTTCAAACTTGTCGGTCTCTTCCAGGCGGAACTCCTTGAGGTGCTTGAGCATCCCGGTGCCTGCCTTTTTCAGGTGGCCCTGCTCAGGCTTGGAGAGCTTCTTTTCGGCTACTTCTTCATAGCCGAGCTGGACTGCTTTGTAGCCTTCCTTCTCTTCCGTCATCTTTGCAGTAACCACACAGGGGCCTGCTTCAATGACAGTGACAGGAATGACTTTGCCGGCTTCGTCAAAAATCTGAGTCATGCCGACTTTTTTGCCAATTATGGCTTTCTTCATTCTATTTCCTCCTATCGGTTATTGGTTACCTAGCATGGCTCGTCATTGGGCAACGGCCGGAGGCTGGCAACTTAACCCTTCCGCATACGCAAGCTGCGGAAAAAGGGTCATAACAAATTACTTCTGTTGAAAATCAGAGCTTAATCTCGATTTCAACACCTGCGGGAACTTCAAGGCTCATCAGAGCTTCAACCGTCTTCTGGGTGGGGCTCATAATGTCGATGAGGCGCTTGTGAGTGCGGCGCTCAAACTGCTCACGGCTGTCTTTGTACTTGTGCACTGCACGAAGGATGGTGACGATCTCTGTCTTTGTGGGGAGAGGAATCGGACCGGAAACTTTTGCATCGGTGCGCTTCGCAGCTTCTACGATAGTCTCAGCAGCTTTGTCAATCAGCTGATGATCATAAGCCTTGAGGCGAATGCGGATCATGTTTTTACCTGTGGTGTTTGCCATTTTCTTTTTACTCCTTATATTTCGTACGTTTTGTTCTGCGTACGGATGGGATCAAGTTTCATACACACATCCGTGCGTATCAGACCAGTTCTAAAAAACAAACCGGCTTTTGGCCGGTCATCCTCTGCCCTGCGATATACGCATGCATTCTATGAAAGACCCCAGCCGCCCGATTACATGCCCTGACCAGCAGGACACCGGACATACTCCACGAAAGTTACCTCGTTTTCACGAGCAATCTCCCGCTTCATCGCATAGCTTGCACGGTTCCGCACAAGCTTGTATATACTACCAAATTGAGACTCTGAAGTCAAGAACTTTTTACAAAAAAACGAAAAAATATTTCAGCTTTTCACCTGACAGTGGAAAAGAGTTTCCGAATATGATATTATTATTTTCATGAATCAGTAAAGACGAATTGGCAGGATAAGCGAATGGATACAAACAGTATAGAAAAACTCCTGATATCTGAGGAGGATGCAATCCGCCGTCAATTGCGGGCAGATACGGAAGTGGATCGGGATCGTGCGAAAACCGTTTCCCGTTTAAATGACACTCTATCCCACGCACTTCTGCGTTACAACGCAGCCAGCACAGGAGACAGACCTCGGCAGGCTATTGCAGACAGTCTGGCTGCTGCGGTACGGGAAACCTTTGCCTTTCTT
>ODAJ012147635.1_pt1 | contig 16280 bp, 8 predicted proteins | sample 1539241 | NCBI WGS metagenome assembly ODAJ01 (sample SAMN02144231, study PRJEB22623) | gut metagenome | biome: sheep rumen | host: Ovis aries | place: New Zealand
TGTTGCAGGCTTCGATGACGTTGTCATCTCTGACGCTGCCGCCGGGCTGCGCTACATATTTAACGCCGCTGCGGAAAGCTCTTTCGATGTTGTCACCGAAGGGGAAGAAGGCGTCGGAGCCCAGGGCCACGTCGGTGTTGCCGTCCAGCCATGCGCGCTTCTCTTCCGCTGTGAAGACAGGGGGCTTCTCGGTAAAGAGGGCTTCCCACTTGCCGTCTGCCAGTACATCCATGTAGTCCTCACCGATGTAAAGGTCGATAGCGTTGTCTCTGTCCGCTCTGCGGATTCCCTTCTTGAAGGGCAGGCCCAGGACCTGGGGAGACTGACGCAGATACCAGTTGTCGGCCTTGCTGCCTGCCAGTCTGGTGCAGTGGATCCTGGACTGCTGGCCGGCGCCGATGCCGATGGCCTGGCCGCCTTTGACATAGCATACAGAGTTGGACTGGGTATATTTCAGAGTGATCAGGGCAATAGCCAGATCATCTCTTGCCGCCTTGGGCAGCTCTTTATTATCGGTCACGATGTTGGCAAACAGGGCGTCGTCTACGACCAGCTCGTTACGGCCCTGTTCAAAGGTGATGCCGAAGACCTGTTTCTTCTCGACCGCCGCAGGTACAAAAGCGGGATCGATCTTGAGGACGCAGTAGCCGCCTTTTTTCTTCCTGCTGAGAATCTCAAGAGCTTCCTCGGTATAATCGGGAGCGATGATACCGTCGGAGACCTCTCTGGAAATCAGGCTTGCTGTACAGGCGTCACAGGTATCGGACAGGGAAATGAAATCACCGAAAGAAGACATTCTGTCGGCGCCTCTTGCTCTGGCATAGGCACTGGCGATGGGAGTCAGGGGACCTTTGTCCTCTACCCAGTAGATCTTGGCTTCCACATCTGTCAGGGGCAGGCCGATGGCTGCGCCCGCGGGAGAAACATGCTTAAAGGAAGTCGCTGCAGGCATGCCTGTGGCTGCCTTCAGTTCTTTGACCAGCTGCCATCCGTTCAGGGCATCCAGCAGGTTGATATAACCGGGTCTGCCATTGAGGACCTCGATGGGAAGTTCGGAACCGTCTTCCATGTAGATGCGGGAAGGCTTCTGATTGGGGTTGCATCCGTATTTAAGCTGTAATTCTTTCATTTTACCTCTTTCTTTTTGGCCGTTTGGACCGGCTGCTTTTATTGATGATCACCTTACTGGTTCTTGTTGACGATCCTGGTCTCGTAAGTGCCGTCTGCGATATTGATGAAGCGGACGAACAGGGAGACTTTATTGTCCTCATTCAGAGCGTCCCAGACGCGGTCTGTGAAGGTATCGATGTCCGCTGTGAATTCCTGGTCGAAATCAACTACCGTAGGCTCGCCTGTGAAGCTGGGCAGGGGATTGCCGTCGCCGTCATAGGTGTGGATGAATCTGCCCTTGCCGGCCAGCGGATTCTCAAAAGCGAAGGTATAGCGCAGGCAGGCGGAAGGATCGCCCTGATCGCTCTTCAGGATGGACATGGCATAGCTGTATCTGCCGTTCTCAATATGCAGGATGCCGGAAATGCGGGGGGTATAGTTGGGACCGTCGGGCTCGAACTCTCTGCCGCGCAGGGACTGCTCGAAGGTCATCTGCTTATCCATGCCTTCATAGATGGTATCGGTCTGGTCGCCGTTGGTCACGATGGTCTTGTTGCCAAGGACTCTGACGGGGGCGTAGATGATCAGGCTGGGGTCTTCCATTTTGGAAGGATCAAATGCTTCGGTACGGATGCCTTCACCCTCTGTAACGAAGACGCGGTTACGGCTGTTGCTGCTGCGGCCCATGATAAAATAGGCTGTGATCGCTTTGCTGCCGTCTGCGGAACGGCCGATGACAATGCCTCTGCCGGGATAGCTGTTCTCTCTCAGTTCTTTTTCAAGGATACTCATATTCCAGTCCTGCCTTTCCTTTGCTTATTCAACGTCGGATTCAGTTTCTTTCAAATTCTGGTATTCCTTACACATTCTAACATGAATAAATAGCTTGTACCATTGGCCTAAACTTCCATAAATTTGTGTAAGGCCATAACCGCATTGGGCAATTTTTCCATTTTTCCGGAGATTTTTCGTTCTTTTTGCTGAATGACAGCCGGACTATACAAAAACGGCGGACAGCTCCGCTCTTGTCAGCCGGTCTGTCCGCCGATTTATTTAAAGTGTTTCTTTCATGCTCCGGAATCAGATTTCCAGTTTCTTCTTACCGCCCAGCCATGTGGGAAGCTCATCCGCTCTGCCCTCTTTGATCCACTGATGGTACTCGGCAGTAGCCGCGAACATAACGTCGCCGGAGGAGTTGATCATGGTTTCCACAGAGTCCTGCACGACGCCGATGATGAAGCCGACGCCGACGACCTGCATGGCGATCTCATTGGGGATACCGAACAGGGAGCAGGCCATGGGGATCAGCAGGAGGGAGCCGCCGGCAACGCCGGACGCGCCGCAGGCTGCCAGGGTCGCCATAACAGACAGCAGGATTGCGGAAGGTACGTCGACCGCGATGCCCAGTGTATGGGCCGCGCAAAGCGTCATGACTGTGATGGTGATGGCCGCGCCGTCCATGTTAATGGTTGCGCCCAGCGGGATCGATACGGAATACATATCCTTGTCCAGGCCCAGCTTCTCGCACAGGGCCATGTTGACGGGGATGTTGGCCGCGGAGCTTCTGGTGAAGAAAGCGGTGATGCCGCTCTCACGCAGGCAGCGGAATACCAGGGGATAAGGATTTCTCTTCAGATAAATGAAGGCGATCAGCGGATCGACGACCAGGGCTACCGCCAGCATGCAGCCGACCAGCAGGGCCAGAAGCCTGCCGTATTTGGTAAAGATCTCGAGACCGTTGGTGGAAACCGTGCTGTAGACCAGGCCCATGATGCCGAAGGGCGCCAGGTTAATGATCCAGCGGACTGCCTGGGAAACTGCGTCGGAAGCGTCCTGCAGCATCCTCCTGGTCTCATCGGAAGCGATTCTCTTAAGTGCAAGACCAAGGATAACGGCCCACAGCAGGATACCGATATAGTTGGCGTTGATCATGGCGTCGATGGGGTTGGCTACCATCTTGGTGAGCACGGAGATCAGGACTTCTCCGACGCCCTGAGGCACGGATTCGGCCACATACTCCTCCGCGAAGACCATGTCCTGAGGCAGGATAAAGGAACCTACGACTGCCACAACAGCGGCCAGCAGGGTGGAAAGCATGTAAAGGGCAATGACGGTGCCGAACTTGCTGTCCATTTTTTCGCTGCCCTGGGCCAGAGCGCTGACGACCAGCACAAAGACCAGAATGGGAGCAATGGCTTTCAGGGCGCCTACAAAGAGCGTTCCGAACAGGGGGATGACCACGGCGCTCTTGTAGATCATGCCGATCGAAGCGCCGATGATCATACCGATCAGGATCCGGATGATCAGGCTCGAATGGTTATACAGATTGATAATTGCCTTCATTTCTATAACTCCTCTTTTCTTTCTACGGACTCTTTCCAGGAATCAGTCCCCTGTCCCGCCGTCCATAACCGGGAGACAAATGTCCGCGTATGCTCTATTGTAACACAGATTGCTGAAATCGGCACTTTTTTTGAACCGGGCGTCAGACTTGCCGGTTCATTTCTGGACCGGGCGTCAGACTTCCCGGTTCACTTCCCGGCAAAAAAACAGGACCGGTCTGTCCTGCCCGGACAGACCGATCCTGTTATAGTTCATAGCTGTTTATATATTGATGCTCATCATTTGTCCTTGATCTGGGCGTGCAGGGCCTGCAGGGACATGGTCTCGCCCTGTTCATGGCCTTTCAGGTAGTGGATGCCTTCCGCCGCGGCTTTGGCTGCGGCAATGGTGGTCATATAAGGAATCCTTGCCTTGATGGCCGCCTTACGGACATAGCTGTCATCGTGGACGCTCTCATCTCCGGAAGGAGAATTGACGATCACGTCGAACTTGCCGTTGGTGATCATATCCAGGATATTGGGGCGTCCTTCATAGACCTTCAGCACACGCTCAGCCTCAATGCCTTCCTCCTGAAGGGCCTTGTAGGTATTGCGGGTCGCGTAGATCTTGAAGCCGTCCTCCCGGAAGCTCCTGGCCAGCTCAACGACCTGGGGCTTATCCTTCTTGTTGACGGAGATCAGGACGGAACCTTCCAGAGGCAGTCTGGTGCCGGCCGCTTCCTGTGCCTTGTAGAAGGCTTCACCGGTCGTGGTGGACAGGCCCAGGACTTCACCGGTAGACCGCATTTCAGGTCCCAGAACCGGGTCGACCTCCTGGAACATGTTGAAGGGGAATACCGCTTCCTTGACGCCGTAATAAGGGATATGCTGCTCTTTCAGCTCCGGAACAGGGGATTTCCTGCCGGTCAGCTCGGAGGTAATGATATCCGTAGCGATCGGGACCATGCGGATGTTGCAGACCTTGGATACCAGCGGGACGGTACGGGACGCTCTGGGATTGGCTTCCAGCACGTAGACAGTATCGTTCTCAATGGCGTACTGCATGTTCATCAGGCCGACGACATGCATCTCTTCCGCGATCTTTCTGGTGTACTCCTTGATGGTCTCCAGATGCTTTTCGGAAATATGTTTGGAAGGAATGATGCAGGCAGAGTCACCGGAATGGATACCTGCCAGCTCAATATGCTCCATAACAGCCGGTACGAAAGCGTGGGTGCCGTCGCTGATGGCGTCCGCCTCGCATTCCATGGCGTTATTCAGGAAACGGTCGATCAGGATGGGACGGTCGGGGGTTACGCCGACAGCCGCGTTCATATAGTCGACCATATGGGCATTGTCATAAACGACTTCCATGCCGCGGCCGCCCAGGACATAGGAAGGACGGACCATGACCGGATAGCCGATCTTTTCGGCGATGCCAATGGCTTCTTCCACTGTCGTGGCCATGCCTGACTCGGGCATGGGGATGCCCAGCTTTTCCATCATGCCGCGGAACTGGTCACGGTCCTCTGCCAGGTCAATGACAGCGGGGGAGGTGCCCAGAATCCGGACGCCGTTCTTCTCCAGCTCGGAAGCCAGGTTCAGAGGGGTCTGTCCGCCGAACTGGGCGATGACGCCTACAGGCTTCTCCTTGTTATAGATCGACAGGACATCCTCCAGGGTCAGCGGCTCGAAATAAAGCTTGTCGGAGGTGTCATAGTCGGTGGAAACGGTTTCCGGGTTGCAGTTGACAATGATGGTCTCAAAGCCCAGCTTCTTCAGGGACAGGGCCGCGTGGACGCAGCAGTAGTCGAACTCGATACCCTGGCCGATCCGGTTGGGACCGCCGCCCAGGATCATGATCTTGGGCTTGCCGGTGCTGACTTCATTGGCATCTGCCGCGTTATAAGTGGAGTAATAGTAAGCACTGTCCTTTGTGCCGGAAACATGTACGCCGTGCCATGCTTCCTCAACGCCGATGCCAAGTCTTCTGCCGCGGATCTCATCTTCGGATACGCCCAGAATCTGGGCCAGATACTTATCGGCAAAACCGTCTTTCTTGGCCTGTGTCAGCATCTGGTCGGTCAGACCGTCGATGCCTGCCGCCACAATGGCTTCTTCCTCTTCCACCAGCTCCTGCATCTGCTCGATGAAGTATCTCTTGACATGGGTCAGATCGTAGATCTCTTCCACTGTCGCACCCTTGCGCAGGGCTTCATACATGATAAAATGACGCTCACTGCTGGGAGTCATCAGGAGTTTGAGCAGATCCCGCTTGCGCATTTCATAATAATTCTTGACATGCCCCAGTCCGTAACGGTCCTTTTCCAGAGAGCGGACGGCCTTCTGGAAGGCCTCTTTATAGGTCTTGCCGATGGACATGACTTCGCCGACGGCACGCATCTGGGTGCCCAGCTTATCCTCTACGCCCTTGAACTTCTCAAAGGCCCAGCGGGCGAACTTGACGACGACATAGTCTCCGTCAGGAACATATTTATCCAGTGTCCCGTACTTGCCGCAGGGGATCTCGGACAGGCTCAGGCCGGAGGCCAGCATGGCGGATACCAGGGCGATCGGGAATCCTGTTGCCTTGGAAGCCAGGGCAGAGGACCTGGAAGTACGGGGATTGATCTCAATTACGATGATGCGGTCGGTCTTGGGATCATGGGCAAACTGTACGTTGGTGCCGCCAATGACCTGGACCTTGTCTACGATCCTGTAGGCCTGCTCCTGCAGCCGGTCCATGACCTCCTTGGAGATGGTCAGCATGGGGGCGGTACAGAAAGAATCTCCTGTGTGGACGCCCATGGGGTCTACATTCTCGATGAAGCAGACAGTGATCATGTTGCCGTCCTTGTCACGGACGACTTCCAGCTCCAGCTCTTCCCAGCCCATGACGGATTCCTCGACCAGGACCTGTCCGACCAGGGAAGCCTGCAGGCCGCGGGCGCAGACGATCTTGAGCTCGTCTCTGTTATAGACCAGACCGCCGCCGGCGCCGCCCATGGTATAGGCGGGACGAAGGACGACCGGGTAGCCCAGTTCGTCCGCGATGGAAAGGGCCTGTTCTACACTGTAAGCGACTTCGGAGCGGGCCATGGCGACACCGATGCTCTCCATTGTCTCTTTGAATTCAATACGGTCTTCACCGCGTTCAATGGCATCGACCTGTACGCCGATGACTTTCACATTATATTTATCAAGGATTCCGGCCTTGCTGAGCTCCGCGCTCAGATTCAGTCCGGACTGACCGCCCAGATTCGGAAGCAGCGCGTCGGGGCGCTCCTTGGCGATAATCTTTTCCAGTCTGTCTACGTTCAGAGGTTCGATATATGTTACATCTGCCATCTCAGGATCCGTCATGATGGTCGCGGGATTTGAGTTGACAAGTACGATCTCATATCCCAGAGAACGGAGAGCCTTGCAGGCCTGCGTCCCGGAATAGTCGAATTCACATGCCTGTCCGATAACGATCGGGCCCGAACCAATGATCAGCACTTTGTGGATGTCTGTCCTTTTGGGCATTGAAGTTCCTCCTTACCAGATAAAGTGTATACAATCATACGTCAAATTAACCTCAATGATTATATACTGCTCTTTCGGAAAAATCCATTAAATAATATTTTTTTTGAAACCAATTTTTTGATTTAGGTCCTATTCGGTATCTTTATCGGTTTTTTTTCGATGGATTATGTGCAAAATGACGGAACTGATCAGCAAAAGGACCAGCCCGGCCAGACTGAGCAGGCCGCCCTTGCGGAAAGCAGGCATGGTATAGCGCATGGAAATCTCATTGGTGCCGTCGGTCAGCGGAATGGAGACCAGCCAGTCTCCCACGGTATCCGCCTCGATTGTCTGCCCGTTGCGGGTGATCACCCATCCTTCATTAGCCGGTACGGCCAGATACAGGCTCTGCCCCTCTTTGCCCTCGGTCACACAGGAAACATGTCCGTTCTCAATACTGTATTTGTCTGCTTCCCCTGCCCGCAGCTCCTCCGTGACCGCCTGCAGGGCTTCCGGATCCAGGGCATAGAAATGACCTTCCATTTCGTCCATGACCCTGGCGGTCTTCACATATATACCGGTATTGGAACGCTCTCCCGCAGCCATCTCCTCTTCGGTCAGGAAGGTCTCCGCGTCTTCCAGGGATACATCCCTGACACTGCGGACCAGTTCATCTTTGGCGTCATAGGCCGCTTCCAGCCAGACCCTGGCCGTATTGCCTTCTTCGAAAGGAATACTGAAAAGGCTGGGAGAGAGCCAGCCGGCGTATTCGGTCTGGTATACATAGTTGACATGCAGAAGGCCGGAGACCGATGACTTCCATGGCAGACAGCCGTACAGGTACTGTCCTTTGGGAATATCATGGACCTCCCAGCTGATGGTATAGTCATCCTCCCTCTTCATTTCAGCTTCGACCGGGCTGAACAGGCGGACCTCATGTCCCGCCAGGCCGCTGTAAAGGGCATTGATGTACTCAAAAGAATTTCCCTCATATTCCGGATTCACGCCGGCGCCGTCATACACAAAGGCCATGGGCAGGGCATAGGGATTCTCATAAACACTTTTGCCGTTGCGTCTTTCCAGTTCGCTGATTTCCTGAAGGCCGGGAATCGGATCGGCGGACAGGACATAGCGGATTCCCAGCAGGGCGTCTGCCGGGAGCACGGACGTATTGACGATCGACATACAGTTCTCTTCATTGCGGTAGCCGATCCTGTCCATGAACTCCAGGTTCATCAGGTCTCTGGTGGAGGAATAGCTGGCGGCGGACCAGTAGTTGTAGGCCATGCTCTCATTGTATTCCGCCATCGTATTATAGTTATTGATGCTGCGGCACCTGGTCTGGGAGATCCGGTAGAGGCCGTCATCATAAGCCTTCACGTCGCGGATCTGGGCCGTCTGGGCCTCCACATAACCGGGATAGTCCCCTGCCATGGTGGACTGCATGTTGAACATGACCACTTTGGCGTCAAAAGAAAGCTCCGCCACTGTCAGCAGCAGGCACAGACCCATGGCGATGAAAGAAACGAGTTTTCTTTCCCTGTTCCTGAAGTACAGATAGAGGAACATGGAGCAGGCAATGGCCAGCAGCATGGTAAAATACAGCATCTTGTAGTTCTGCCGGTTCTCAATGAAGTTGCAGAGCATCAGGAAAAAGCCGAATCCCCAGCCGGCCTTGAGGACCAGTACGCCTGTATCCTCTTCGTCTTCCTCCTGTCCGGTCCGGGCAAAAAAGACAGCCGCCAGGAAAATGAGCAGGAAAGTGCCGGTATAGGCATAACGGTACCAGTAACTGTCCGCCCGCTTAAAGAGGGAAAAGACCGAGCTCAGGGGCCGGTAATAACAGCACAGGAAAAAGCTCAGGGACATCAGGCCCGCGATCAGCCTGCGGCGGACTGAGGTACGCCTGGAAATAAAGAAGCAGACAGCGCCTATGATGGCCACGGATCCACAGTAAAGGGAAATCCTGCCCTGGTCGCTGGCCGCCCCGAGGGTATAGCCTTCCACTGCCGTGAACAGATTGGCGTAGAACTGGCTCAGGAACAGCTGCTGGTCTCCGGACCCTACCGTGCCGCTGCCGCCGAAGAAGAGCAGGATGGTCGGCAGAAAAAGGACAGAACCGATCAGGACTCCAATGGCCATGCTCCAGATATACAGGAACAGCCTGGCCGCAGCCTGGCGGAAACGGATGACCCCTTCATCCAGCAGCAGGGCCGCTTCAAAAACGAACCACATGATGGCGAACAGACAGCTGATGCCGGCTGTGTACCAGTTGAACAGGATGGAAATACCCACTGAAAGGCTCAGCAGGAAGATCCTGCCCTCTTCCAGGCAGTACCAGACCCCCAGCAGGATCAGCGGCAGCATATAAACGCCATCCAGCCACATAAGGTTGCTGGCCTGAAGGAAAGAATAATTCATCCAGGCATAGGCCAGAGACAGCATAAAGGTATAATGGCGGGCGAGCCTGCCCCGGAAACGGGTCTGCAGGAACCAGGAAGCGGTGCCGGCCGCCAGCCCCAGCTTGATGGCCACAGCGATATCAAAAAAGCTTTCGATCTGCGTCTTCTGCACAAACAGGAGGAGCAGGTTGACGGGAGAAGCCAGATAATAGGCGAACAGGGCGATGTTGGACTGGCCCAGGGAAGAACTGAAAGAATACCAGAGACTGTTGTCTCCGTTCATGCAGTCCTTCAGGTAAGCATAGAAGTCCAGATACTGGATATTCGCGTCCGCGGAAGCCAGGGAATTGCTGCCGAAAGGAGCGTAATGAAAAAGCCTGTAAAAGGCTATCGTGCATAGAGCAGCGAACAATGCCGTCAACAGGCTGAAGATGAATCGTTTGACTGCGGAAGGCCTGGCGCCCTTATCTGTGTTATTCAAGCAGGTTCTCCTCCTTCATAAGACCGGTACATAGAACCGGTATCCGTATCTTTACGGGATAGTATACTATCTTTTTATTGTAACTGATTCGGGATATTGAATCAACGTCCCTTTGCGGCAGAAGCGGACATGGAGCAGACAGCGCAGCAGACCGGGGCCGCCGTATCCGGACGCTTCCTCTGTCCGGCAGCCGGAACCGCATGGCGCAGACAGCCGCCGGCAGGATCCCATGTCCTTCCGGCGGCTGTTTGTCAGCGTATTTGTATTCCTACGGCAGCGCAGCCGCTGCCTCCGCGGCAGAGCGCTGTCAACTGGATGACCCGCTATTATTCAGGGATCATTTCTGTATAGTGTTCCGTACCGTAAATATCTGTCAGACGATAGCAGGCCATTACTTTGCCGCCTAAAGGCTTATTGGATATGGTCAGCTCACCGGATACGGTCATGGGATTGCCCATAAAGTAGTTGGCCTCGAACTCGCGGTCATAGGTATAGTAGTCACAGGTAAAATCAAGCTTATCGCCGTCTTTGATCTCTTCCAGTCCTTTGGCTTCTGTATCCGTTTCATCCTCCGCGTATACTTTCCGGGCGCCGGCAACATAGCCATCCGGATTCTCATTGTCAAATATGACGATCAGTCTGACTTCTTCTCCGTTCAGGAAAGCCGGTACGAAACCGGTGATGCAGAAATTGTCACCTTCTCTGACGGAAGAAGTCCTGTAATACGCGACCGGATGATCGTTAATGTATACCCAGGTATTGTCCGTGGCACCGATCAGGTCCCCGTCTTCATTGAAGTCATAGACATTGTCCTTGCCCAGGTCCATGTAGCCTTCCCCGTCATCGTAGAACATACACAGATCCAGCTCCTGAATCAGATCCCACTGATCCTCCGGCATGGTCAGAACGTACTGTCCGTCTTTTTCCGTCCAGAAAAGATACTGGGTATCGAACTGGTTGCCTTCGATATAGGCAGCCGTATCCTCAAGGCTCAAAGACCTGCCGGTAAAGAAGCCGTAATTCGAGGGAGACATGCCGCTGACAGAAGAGCTGTCACCGCCCAGGAAGGCATTCAGCAGCGTCGTAATGTCATCGGAACTCATATGGGAACTCTCGGTGGGCATATCGCCGAACAGGGAGCCAAAGGGGCTGCCGGTACCGCCGGATGTGACCTGGCCGGATGCCTGCAGGCCGGCAAACTCTTTGATGCAGGCCGAATAGGACTCATCCAGTCCGATCTGCTCATAGGTATCCGTGGCCGAAGTGACCATGCTGCCGGTCTTTCTGTAAGGGAAGTAAACGGAAAGTCCGTAGGCATTGGTCATCGTGGTCGATGTCCGGTTGTATTTGACCGCGCTGTTTACAGCTTCCGCCAGTTCTTTGCCTTCTTTGGTCCCCAGGTTCTGGGCAAAGTGGACCAGATCTATCTGATCGATTCTGGAAGAAGTGGCGAATTCCCGGGTGCTGATCCGGGCATTGGATACCGCCTTATAATTATCCTCTTTGATCAGTTCCTGTGTTTTCTCGGAAAAAGCCTTGAAAGGCTGGGGCAGGGTCTGGCTCAGTTCTGCCAGATCCACCACCGACAGGGTCGTTCCCTGTCCTCTGCACTGGGAAGCACAGGTGCTGACAAAATCGTCAATGATTATCTTAGACAGCTCCGGCGTACTGATGGACGTATTGGCAGACAGCTGGGACAGCCAGTTGGTATAATACCAGCCGATGCCCGGTTCGGTCTCTTCGGACGCCAGCATATAGTCCGCGTATTTGCTGAGCATAAGAGCGTTCTCAGCTGTCGCCATAAGGCACGCGTCAAAGCCGATAAAATCAAATGTAACATCTTTATTGGCTTCCAGGGCTTTCTGAATGCCTGCCAGGGACATGGAGCCTGACCTGGGATATTTCTCATCATAGCCGTAGCCGGACACAGAACCACCGCCATGATCCCAGAAGATCAGGATGTTGCGGCTGGCGTTTTTATATTTGGCATGTCCGTATTTAATAAAACCGGACAATGTCTCGGCGTCCGTCATGGGTTTGGCGCCCATATCATTTTCCAGCCTGGAAAGACCCTGGGTGGATATCTCATAAATCTCATTTTTGGAAGATGAGATGGCGTTATTCTGCCATTTCCTGCAGCCGCCGGTATAGATCAGGATGTGGACCTTGTCGGAAAGTTTGGCCTTCAGCATCTCCTGCAGATCCCTGGTCGCCATGGCGCTTCTGGACTCCAGATCGGTGCCGCACAGATAGACCATGATATTGACCTCATCCTGGCCGTTTCCCTTCAGCTGGGTGAACTTGTCCCTGGCGCCTTCCGCCACTTCCATATTCAGTTTGCCGGTATTGGCATTGGAAGAGGTCCAGCCGCCGCTCTGTCCCCCATTGTCACCGGATGAAATCATTTCATGATAATTATCATAGCCGGAATAAGAAGAAGAGCTGCCCGAGGACGATCCGCCGTTCAGCAGAGACATGGCTCCGCCCCCGCCGCCCAGCAGGACGACGATCAGGGCAATGATCATCATCAGCGGGTTCATGCCGCCCGGTCCTCTCTGTCCGCCGGAACCACGGCCTCCGCCGCCGGGTATACCGCCGCCGACCTGACCGGCACCGGATTTACCGCGTCTGTAGACTCCGCCGCCTCCTCCTGTTACTTTTTTCTGTCTGCCCACAGGCCTGTTCTTATCCATAATCTCCCCCTTTTTATAAATCGGAAACGCGGCCGTCCCCGCCCCGGGAACCCCGCAGGATATCTGTATCTCCATTATACGCTACTGACAGCCTGCAGCGCTTAACTTTTTTATGAGATGCAGACGATTTGTAATGTTTGTAATTGATTTTGTAATTGATTTTCTTATTCAGGTATTCTAAAATGCAATTCTTCCATTTATAATATAAAGGTTCCTGCAGCATAATGAACTTGAGGTCAGCCAAATGATTGAAGATAACAGCCGGATTTCTGACCGGATCAATACAGAACATACCAATACGGAAAACAGCATGCCGCTGGTGGATGGCGAAGGCAGCGCTGAAACTGCGGTGCCGGATCATGCTCCTTCAGGGGATGCTTCTCCGGATCATGCTTCTTCCGGGGATGCTTCTTCGGATCATACTTCTTCCGGGGATGCTTCTTCGGATCATACTTCTACAGAAGGATCTGCTCCGGATAATACTTCTTCAGATGGATCTTCTTTGGATAATACTTCTTCTGAAGAATCTTCTTCCGATGAAAAGGACGACAGCGACAACAGTGAAGAGGAATTTGACCTGCGGAAAGAGGTCATCAGCTGGCTGAAGTCACTGGCCTTCGTAATCGCAGCAGTCCTGTTCATCAACAACTTTATTATCGTCAATGCCCAGGTGCCTTCCAGTTCCATGGAGAATACCATCATGCCCGGCAACCGCCTGATCGGCACCCGTTTCACCTACTGGTTCTCCGAGCCGGAACGGGGGGATATCGTGATCTTCCATTACCCTCTGGATGAAAAGATCATTTATATAAAACGGGTCATCGGCCTGCCGGGTGAAACTGTCAGGATCGAAGACGGCAAAATCTATATCAATGACTCGGAAACGCCCCTGGACGAGCCCTACCTGAAAGAGGAATGGCTTGTCGAAAACACCGGCTTTTCCTACACCATCCCGAAGGACTGCTGGCTGGTACTCGGCGACAACCGCAACAATTCCGCGGATTCCAGGTACTGGCCTAAAAAAGCACTGGAAATGGGTCTTGTCTCATCAATAGAGGAAGGCGAAGAAAAATACAGCTTTGTTCACAGCAGCCAGATCATGGCCCGGGCGGCCTTCCGCTACTGGGGCGGATTCAAGGTGCTGACGGAATGAAGAACATCCGGCACAGTTTTCCGGCAGTCCTGTGACATTTTATACTTACATACGTGATTGAAGGACAAAAGCGTCCCGGTTACAGACCAATCCGTCTGAAACCGGGACGCTTTTTCCTTTCGTCATAAATATGCTGTATGAGAAACAACGGATGGCGGCCTCTCACAGCTCAACTGACCAGCGGCAGTATATAGTTGACCCAGAACCAGCTGACCGGCATGATCAGGATCATGGCCGGAATCATATCCGCGACCGGAAAATTCCTGAGCTTGAGCATACGGAAGCCGGTTGCCAGCAGAAGTACGCCGCCGGCTGCTTTAAAATCATTGATCATCACCGGCGTTGTCAGCGGGAAAATCACTTTCGCCAGTACGAAAAGCAGCATGAAGATCAGGAACTGGGGAACGGCGATCAGGGAAACGACTACGCCCAAAGTACAGGCGAAGATCATATTCAGGTTCATCTTAAAATCCGCCGATAAAAACTTTCCGACCGCGCCTCCCAGCAAACCGCCTGTGATGACTGCGCACACGTTGATGATTACACCGATCGGCATCTTTCTTCCTCCCCTTGATGTATTTTGAAGCGTTCATTTTCTTTCTCACTGTCCGAGCGGGATCTGCGTCCGGATCCTGTCCGTCTCGCCCAGGTCTAATTCTATATCCAGAATTCCTTCTTTTTCATCCAACTCCCGCAGAATTCTGCCCCAGGGATCCGTTACGATGCTGTGCCCGTAGGCGATATAGGACGCTGTCTCATCCCTTGCCGGTGAGCAGCCGGCCATAAAGATCTGCTGGTCCAGGGCCCGGCTGCGGAACAGGGTCTGCCAGTGGGCGGGACCTGTGGTCATGTTAAAGGCCGCCGGTACAAATACCATCCTGACACCTGCCCGCCGCATCTGCTGGAACAGATCCGGAAAACGGATATCAAAACAGATACAGACCCCCATTCTGCCGTATTCCGTATCAAAGACCGTCATTGCCTTTCCCGGCGACAGTACGTCCGATTCTTTGAAATACTGACCGCCCGGTACATCGATATCAAAAAGATGCACTTTACGGTGCTTTCCGATCAGCTCACCTTCCCGGTCAAATACGTAGGAAGTATTGTAGATTTTCCCCTCTTCATCTCTTTCGGGAACCGAACCGCCGATCACATAAAAATGATTCGTCCGGGCCAGCTTTGAGAGGAAGCAGTATACGCTGTCTCCATCCTTCTGCGCGAACAGAGGAAACTGACTGTTGTCATAGGGACAGGTGAATATTTCCGGCAGAAGAAGGAAATCAGGCATTTCTCCCTGATATTGGTCCAGCATATCTCTTACCGCATCCATATTTTCCCGCGGGGACGCATATGTTTTCTTCTGCAGCGCCAGTATATGAACTTTCTGATCCATACGAAGTCTCTCCTTTCTGCTTCGAACCCATAAATATAAGATATCGTTTTCATTTTTTCTTTGCAAGTTAAGACCGTACTTCTGCCGGACGGGGGGTGGGCAGGAAAATGATTGGAAATATTGAGTTACAGGGGAAGAAATGCTATGGTATTAAATGTAGAAAATTTCGTTTCAAAAACATATTTTTAAACATATTTTTAAAACATGTTTAAAAATATGTTTAAAAAAGCACACTATTAAACAATCCTGTTTCAGAACGTTTTCAGAGAACGAGGAGCTTATGTTTGAAATTTTAGTAGATTCTGCCGCTAATCTTCCCGCTGATGTCGTGGAGAAATACGGCATTCATGTATTGGTTTTTATGAACCTTGTGGACGGCCGGGAAGTTCCCGGTTTTATCCCGGGCCTTACCCAGGAGGAAGAGCGCGCCATGGGCAGGGATTACTATAACGCGATCCGAGCTGGTGCCACCGTTAAGACTTCCCTGATCAACAGCGGCGAATTCCAGGATTATTTCGAGCCTTTCCTCAAAGAAGGCAAAGATATCCTGTATATCTCTCTGAGCAGCAATATCAGCGGCACCTACAACGCCGCCAGAATCGCTGCAGAGGAACTGCGAGAGGAATATCCGGAACGTCAGATTTATCTGATCGATTCCCTGAACGCCTCCCTGGCTCAGGGAATCCTGGGGATCTACGCCTATGAATTCCGTGAAAAGGGTCTGCCTCTTTCTGAAATCGCGGATGTCCTTGCGGAAACAGCCCACAGTATGAACGGTGTCTTCACAGTGGACAACCTCAAATATCTGTCCCGTACCGGCCGCCTGCACGCCGGCGTAGCCCTGGCCGGCAACCTGCTGCGGGTCAAGCCGATCCTGTGCGGCAATAAGGAAGGCTTTATCGTCCAGCATAGCCTGAAACGGGGCCGCAAACAGTCTTTGAACGAGCTGATCGACCTGGTGTGCAATAACATCGTTGAGCCCGAAAAGCAGATCATCGGTATCGCCCACGCGGACGCCTATGAAGATTCCCTGTATGTCATGAAAGGAATCACCGACCGGGTGCATGTCAGAGAGTTTATTAATACTTCCTATGACTTCTGTACAGGCTCTCATGTCGGGCCGGAGACCATAGCCCTCTTCTTCATCGGCTATGACCGGGAGCTTCAGGGCAGGCTGGTCAATGAAAAGCTGAAAGAAAAACGGATCTTTGACTGGCTGT
>ODAJ012108368.1_pt1 | contig 16273 bp, 16 predicted proteins | sample 1539241 | NCBI WGS metagenome assembly ODAJ01 (sample SAMN02144231, study PRJEB22623) | gut metagenome | biome: sheep rumen | host: Ovis aries | place: New Zealand
ACGCGGCGCATGGTGCGTATCACGGTGGCGCGTTTGAGGAACGTGTCCTTCACTCCCTCGTTCACCACCAGGTCCACATAGCGGCGGCGGTAGCGCAGCTCGGGGTCGTCGAACTTGTCGTAGGCCACTCCGTCCTTGTATTTCACGATGGGCAGGGGCTTGAGCGACTTCGACAGCAAGGTCAGCTGCTGGGCGTGAACGCTTATCTCGCCGGTCTGCGTGCGGAACACAAAGCCCTTCACGCCTATGAAATCGCCTATGTCAAGCAGGCGTTTGAACACCTTGTTATACAGGTCTTTGTCCTCGCCGGGGCAGAGGTCGTCGCGCGACACATACACCTGTATGCGCCCTTTGGAGTCCTGTAGCTCGGCAAACGATGCCTTTCCCATCACGCGGCGGCTCATGAGGCGTCCTGCTATCACTACTTCGCGCCGCGGCGCATCGTCGGCGAAGCTCTCGCGGATGTCCGTAGAGAAAGCGTTGGTGGGATACTCGGCTGCCGGATACGGGTCGATGCCCATCTCGCGCAGCTCTTGAAGTGCTTGACGGCGAACAATCTCCTGTTCGCTCAGTTCTAAAATATTCATATATGATGTGTTCTTGAAATCGCTTTACGGTGCTAAGCAAATGCAAAAGTAAGCAGATTTTTGCTAACTACCTATTTTTAAGACCTATTTTTCAGCCAAACAAGAAAGTAATATGGGCCATATTACCGACCAATATGGGCCATATTACTCACCAATATGGGCCATATTACTCACCCACCCCCGGCCCCTCCCCAAAGGAGGGGAGCCGAAAGGCCTTCTCATAGGGTCTGTGAGACCTATAAGTCTCATAAGACCTATAAGCCGTCCCCCCTTGGGGGGGAATTGAGGGGGGGCTCCTCCCCCCTTAGGGGGACTGAGTGGGGCTTCTTCGGGGGCACTGAGTGGGGCTTTTCCACATTAGTTAAATATAGTTTAAAAAGCGCGGCGAGTGCTCATTATTGGGATTGATTTAGTAATTTTGCGCAAAATTTGGGGTTCTATGCCCTTATTCGTACAAGTAACAAGCCTGCCAAAGATAATGGGAAAACGCAGAAACAAAGCTGGAAAGCGCCGTAACTTCCACGGAACGACCCTGTTGATAAGCACTTCGATGGTGCTCATACTGCTCGGCATGGTAGTGCTGACGGTGTTCACAGCACGCAACCTGTCGGCATACGCCAAGGAGAACCTTACGCTCACGATGATACTTCTGCCCGAAACCTCCTCACAGGAGGCGCAGCAGCTGTGCGCGCAAGTGAAAAGACTGCCCTACATAACCAACATCAACTACATCAGCAAGGACAAGTCGCTTGCCGAGGGAACGAAGGAGCTGGGTGCCGACCCCACCGAATTTATCGGCGGCGAAAACCCCTTCACTGCTTCCATCGACCTGCAGCTGCGCGCGGAGTATGCCAACAACGACTCCATACGCTGGATATCGAAGCGACTGAAGCAGTACAAGAACGTTGCCGACGTGGATTACCGCAAGGAACTGGTCGAGAGCGTGAACAAAACGCTCCAGCAGATAAGCCTCGTGCTGCTCGTGCTGGCAGCCCTGCTCACGGTGGTTTCGTTCTCGCTAATCAACAACACCATACGTCTGAGCATCTACTCGCGCCGCTTCTCCATCCACACCATGAAACTCGTGGGAGCCTCGTGGGGCTTCATACGCCGCCCCTTCATCCGCAAGGCCGTGGCTCAGGGGCTGCTGTCGGCAATGGTGGCAATGATAGTGCTCGGCTGCGGCATCTATGCGCTCTACTACTGGGAGCCCGACATGATAAAGTTCATCGACCGCAAGGTGCTGGCGTTCACCGCCGGAGCCGTGCTCGTGGCCGGAGTGCTCATCACTACGCTGTGTGCCGAGTTCTCGGTAAACAAGTTCCTGAGAATGAAAGCCGGCGACCTGTATAAGATCTGACAAGCAACAACATAACAAACACACAAATAATGGATAAGAGAAATCTTGCTTTCGGCAAAACAAACTTCATTATGATGGCCGTGGGAATGGCCGTCGTGGTGATTGGTTTCATCCTTATGAGCGGCGGCACATCGACTGAAGAGGCGTTCAACCCCGACATCTTCAGCGCGATGCACATCAAGGTGGCTCCCGTTGTCACCTTCCTGGGCTTCGTTTCGATAATAGCCGCCATCATCTACAAGCCTAAGAACGAAACCGAGGAGGGCAAAGACAAATGAATTGGATTGAAACGATTATCATTGCCATAGTAGAAGGTTTGACGGAGTTCCTCCCCGTGTCGTCAACGGGACACATGATTATCACTCAGAACCTCTTAGGCATACCCCAGGGCGACCCATTCGTACACGCTTTCACCTTTATTATACAGTTCGGAGCCATCCTGTCGGTGGTGTGCCTGTACTGGAAGCGCTTCTTCAAGTTCGACAACACGCCTGCGCCGGAAGGCAGCTCGTGGTTTCAGCGCATGAAGCACCGCTATTATTTCTACTGGCTGCTGATTGTCGGCGTGCTGCCAGCCGTCATCATAGGCTTGCTCGCCAAGAAGTCGGGTGTGCTCGACTGGCTGCTCGACAGCGTTGAGGTGGTGGCAGTGATGCTTGTAGTGGGCGGTATCTTCATGCTGTTCTGCGACAAGCTGTTCAACAAAGGCAGCGAAAGCACACCGCTGAACGAGAAGCGCGCCTTCAACATAGGTCTTTATCAGTGTATTTCGGTCATCCCAGGCGTGTCGCGCTCGATGGCTACCATCGTTGGCGGCATGACACAGGGGCTCACCCGCAAGCGCGCAGCCGAGTTCTCGTTCTTCCTTGCCGTGCCCACGATGGCCGGTGCCACGCTGCTCGACCTGCTCGACCTGCTGAAGGGTGACACTACATGGGCCACTTCCCACAACATAACGATGCTGGTGCTGGGCTGCGCCGTGGCCTTTGTGGTTGCGCTGCTTGCCATGAAGTGGTTTGTGTCCTTCCTTACGAAGTATGGTTTCAAGGCTTTCGGCATCTACCGCATCATTGTCGGCAGCATCATAATCATCTTGCTGCTCACCGGTCACTCACTTGCAATGGTAGACTAAATATGGACTTCAAGGAAGGCGAGATAATAGCCATCGACAAGCCCTACGGCATGAGCAGCTTCGGAGCCTTGGCCCACATCAGGTTTCTCTGTTCCAAGAAGCAAGGCAGCAAGGTGAAGATGGGCCACGCAGGCACTCTTGACCCGCTTGCCACGGGCGTGCTCGTGCTGTGTACTGGCAAGAAGACCAAGCAGATAGAGCAGCTGCAGACCCATACCAAGGAGTACGTGGCCGGAGTGCAGCTCGGAGCCACCACTGCGAGCTTCGACAAGGAGCACGAAGTGGATGCCACCTACCCCACCGAGCATATCACGCGCGAGCTCGTAGAGCAGATGCTGACCCGCTTCGTGGGCGAACAGCAGCAGGTTCCGCCATCGTTCTCGGCCTGCATGGTGAACGGCAAGCGCGCCTATCAGCTCAGCCGTAAAGGCAAGGAGGTGGAACTGCAACCCAAGACTATACAGATCGACGAGATAGAGCTGCTCGACTTCGATGCCCAGACCAAGCAGGCACACATCAGAGTGGTGTGCGGCAAAGGCACATACATACGCGCCCTGGCCCGCGACATAGGCTCGGCACTCGGCAGCGGAGCCTATCTGACATCGCTGCGACGCACACGCGTGGGCGACATAAGAGTGGAAGAGTGCCACGACTTCGACAGTTTTGCCGAATGGCTCGACCAACAACAGTTAGCAAACAGTCATCAATAACAGATATGAAGCTATCACAATTCAGATTTAAACTACCCGAAGAGCTTATTGCTCCCTACCCCCACACCTCTAAGCACGAGATAAAACGTGCCGACGGAACGGTGGCTACGTTCAACGTCACACGCCGCGACGAATGTAGGCTGATGGTGCTTCACCGACAGTCGGAAACCATAGAGCTATACAAGAAGGACGAAAAGGGACAGCCCATAGAGGGCCAGTACCTCGACTTCCGCAACATCATCGACTACTTCGACGAAGGCGACACGTTCGTGTTCAACGACACCAAGGTGTTCCCGGCACGCCTCTACGGCACGAAAGAGAAGACCGATGCCAAGATTGAGGTGTTCCTGCTGCGCGAACTCAACGAGGATATGCGCCTGTGGGACGTGCTCGTGGAGCCTGCAAGGAAGATACGCATCGGCAACAAGCTCTTCTTCGACGAGTCGGGAACGATGGTGGCCGAGGTGATTGACAACACCACAAGCCGCGGACGCACCCTGCGCTTCCTCTACGACTGCCCCCACGATGAGTTCAAGAACGAGCTGTTCCAGCTCGGAGAAACTCCGCTGCCTCACTATATCCTCGAAGCGCGCGAGAAAGCAGAGGTGCCCAAGGGCGTGCAACCCGAGGATGCAGAGAACTTCCAGACCGTGTTCGCCCGCAACGAGGGTGCCGTGACCGCTCCGGCAGCCGGACTGCACTTCAGCCGGGAGCTGATGAAGCTCATGGAACTGCACGGACTGGAGTCTGCTTTCATCACCTTGCATTGCAGCCTGAGCAATTTCCACGACATTGAAGTGGAAGATCTCACCAAGCACAAGATGGATTCGGAGCGCATGAAGATAGACAGCGAAGCCTGCCGCATAGTGAACAAGGCGCGACAAGAGGGCAAGCACATCTGCTCGGTGGGCACAAGCGTGCTGAAAGCTACCGAGACAGCCGTGGGCACCGACGGAATGTTGAAGGAATACGACGGATGGACCAACAAGTTCATATTCCCGAAATACGACTTCGGCCTTTCTGACTCCATGATTGCCAACTTCTACCACCCGATGTCGACCCTGCTCATGGCTACGGCTGCCTTCGGAGGCTACGAACTGGTTATGAAGGCTTACGACCTGGCTATAGAACACGGCTTCAAGTTCGGTTGCTACGGCGATGCCATGCTTATCGTCAACGACTAAACGCACCAAAGCGATGCACACCACCTACCTTGCCCTGGGCTCCAACCTTGGCAACCGCCGGCAGCTGATGGCAAGAGCCATTGAGCTGATAGGCCGGGAGGTGGGCACCGTAGAGCGTAAGTCGGAGCTCTACGAGTCGGAGCCGTGGGGCTTTGACTCGGAAAACAGATTTCTCAATGCTGTGGTAAAGGTGCAGACCGAGCTTGAGCCGATGGAGCTGCTGCGCACAACGCAGCATATCGAGCGGCTCCTGGGACGCAAGCACAAGACTGCTGCGCCAACAGGACCAGCCGGCAACAGCAACAAACCAGTCTACCACGACCGCACGATGGACATAGACATCCTGCTCTACGACGACCTCAGCATCGACGAACCTACCCTGAAGATACCCCATCCGCTGATGACGGAGCGCGACTTCGTGATGGTTCCGCTCAGAGAAGTAATGGAGAGCAAGGCGTAACACAAACCGCAACAAAACAATATGGCGAGTTGGAACCTGCAAAGGCTATCCAACTCGCCAGTTCTTTTCTAACGAAAAAGAGCCGACAAGTTGTCGGCTCGCTTTATTTTCCCGTCGGCCTTTCAGCCAGACCTATGTTTGCTCTGTTTGTCGGGAGGCTGTTCAGCCTGCTGTTTACTTACGCAGGCCGAGCTTCTTCACGATAGCACGGTAGCGCTCGATGTCGCGCTCCTTGAGATACTTGAGCAATGCGCGGCGCTTACCTACAAGCATGGTGAGCGAACGAGTAGTAACGAAGTCCTTGTGGTGCTTCTTCACGTGCTCTGTAAGGTGCTTGATGCGATAGGTGAAAAGAGCAATCTGGCTCTCAGCAGAGCCTGTGTCGGTAGCAGACTGGCCATACTGACCGAAAATCTCTGCCTTGGTTGTCTTGTCTAAGTACATGACTGAAATTGTTTTGATGAATTTTGATTAAATATTACATCCTTCTGAAGCACACCGTCTTCATCATACGGCGACATCATCGAATGCATCGGAGTTTCCGAAAGTGCTCCTCTGGTTCCCTGCGGGTTCCCGAAAAAGCGGTGCAAAGGTATCTATAATTTCCCAATAATCAAAAAAAATGCAAGAAAACTTAAACCAACTTACAGCGTAAACATCAATAATTGTGTACATTTGCAGACGGAGAGCCTTGCTTCAAACCACAGCATGGGCCGTCTCCCCTCCGTAATCAATAACCACTGGCCTCACTCAGGGAGACAGCGAGGCCATAAAAAAACTCATAAAACCATGAAAAAACTACTAAAAAACCGCTGGAGCCGTGCCTTGACACTGTCTTTCGCCATGATGTTCGCCTTTGGCATGGAAGCCTACTCACAGTATGTGCCCTCCATTCCGCGCAACCAGCAGCGCACCACACGCACCACAACACGCCGCAACGTGGCCTGGGGCTCGCAGTACGACTGGCTGTCGACGCGCTACGCCAACTATAGCGACATCCAATACATGGACCGCGGTCAGGTGAGAGTGATGCTCAACTCCATCTATGCACGCCACGGACGCTACTTCAAGGATGCCAACCTGCGCCGCTACTTCAATGCGCAGTCGTGGTATCGCCCCTGGCGCAACGAGGTTCCTTCCAGCGCTTTCAACAAATACGAGCGTGCCAACATAGCTTTCCTGTCTAAGTACGACTGATGATGAAGATAACGACAACCATCTCGGCAGTGGCAGCATCGCTGCTGCTGGCCTGCAACATTGCAGGCGGCAACAGCGACAAGCCAGGACAGGCAACACAGCAAAGTACGAACGTGCCCAAGGGGGCTGAAATACTGATGAAGTGCTACCCCAACTACGTGAAAGGCTACCGCGACGGCAAGCTGCTGATGAGCGACGGCTCGACGATAGTCTACGACGATGGCCGCAAAAAGTCGTTCGTAGAGAAGCTCGACGATGCCGATCCGGAAGATATGTTCGCCTTCAAGTACGACCGCAAGGCCGCAGCACCAGCCTACCTCGATGATGCCGGGCGCAGTCGCTGCGAGCAACTGTTCAAGAAGATGTACGGCTCAACGCAGGCAGAGGTGCGCCGCCACTTGGTCAAGGTGCCCTGGTTCGGCCAGAGCGTGCTCTTCACCAGCGTCAATGGTGCTGCCGACAGCCTCAAAGCCGTGGCACGCGAGCTGGCAAAGATGCCGCAGTACAAGCAATACTTCCGCTCAGAAGGCACATTCTACTGGCGCCCTGTGCGCGGTGCTAAGCGGCTGAGTGCCCACTCCTACGGCATGACCATCGACATAGGAGGCAACTTCAAGACCTATTGGCTCTGGAAAAAGCCCGGTGCCAAGGAAACCGACCGCGTGGGATATGAGAACAAAATGCCCCACGACATCGTGAAGGTGTTTGAGAAACACGGCTTCATCTGGGGTGGACGGTGGTATCATTACGACACTATGCACTTCGAGTTCCGCCCTGAGATACTCATGGCCAACAAGTAACAGCACTACAGTGAGTGGCAGGACATACAGCTCCTGCCACTTTCCTATAGCCACAAAAACACAGAAAAGCCTTGCAGACTGCGGTCTACAAGGCTTTTTCTGTAGCGAGGGTGGGTCACGATCCCACGACCTCCGGATTATGAATCCGACGCTCTAACCAGCTGAGCTACCTCGCCAAAACCAGCTTCGCGGCATCGGAGCCGCCGAGCTATTAGCTGTTAAGCGGGTGCAAAGGTAAGCCAAAATTCCGAACTCTGCAAATTATTTTCGCAAATTATTTGCCATACGGGACTTTTTCAACCTTTTTTGTGTACTTTTGCAAAGCAATTGCCAAGCCGCCGGAAGCACTCTGGAGGGCGCAGCACACCACAGCCTGCAATGTTTAGAATAAAGAAGCTCGACATATTCATAGCCAAACAATTCGGTTTGTTGTTTGCCGGAACATTCTTCATAAGCCTATTCGTGCTGATGATGCAGTTCCTCTGGCAATATGTCGAAGACCTCGTGGGCAAGGGTTTGTCCATGACGGTGATGGCGCAGTTCTTCGGCTACATGGGCCTGATGCTCGTTCCGCAAGCCCTGCCGCTGGCGGTGTTGCTGTCGTCGCTTATCACCTACGGCAACCTTGGCGAGCAATCGGAGCTCACGGCCATAAAAGCATCGGGCATCTCGCTGCTCCAGTCCTTCCGCTCACTTATCTTCATAACATTCCTCGTGACCCTCGGCTCGCTCTATTTCCAGAACAACGTGGGCCCCTCAGCACGTATGCACCTCTCCCAACTGCTTGTTTCGATGCGCCAGAAAAGCCCTGAGGTGGAGATTCCCGAGGGCATATTCTACGACGGAATACCCCAGACCAACCTCTACGTGCAGCACAAAGAGCCCAAGACCGGCAAGCTCTACGGCCTCATGGTCTACCGAATGACCGACAGCTACGAGGATGCAGCCATCATACTTGCCGACTCGGGAATGTTGCAGTCCACTGCTGAGAAGAAGCACCTGCTGCTCAACCTGTGGAGCGGAGAGTGGTTCGAGAATATGCGCTCGCAGCAGATGGCCGGCAGCGCCAACGTTCCATACCGTCGCGAGAGCTTCATCCACAAGCGGATAGTGATACCCTTCGACGGCGACTTCAACCTTGCCGACGGCGCGGGGTTCATGGCAAGTGCCAGGACAAAGAGCCTATCGCGCATCAACAAGGACATTGACTCGCTGAACTTATACTACGACAGCATCGGACGAGCATACATGGAGGAGTCGCGCCTCTACTACTACCCCAGTCCGAAGCTGCGCCGCAACCAGCTTGCCACAGCCACGAAGATAGCGCAGGCAAAGGATTTCGACATCGACTCGCTCTACGAACACCTGCAGCCCGAGCAGCGACGGCAAGCCGTCAACCGCGCCCTGAGCAAGACGCAGGGGGCTATCAGCGACTTCGACTTCAAGAAGATGGTGACTGACGACGGCGATCAGGAAATAAGACAGCACAAGATAGAACGCATCAACAAGTTCACACTGGCCTTGTCGTGCCTCATCTTCTTCTTCATAGGCGCGCCGTTGGGAGCCATCATACGCAAAGGCGGACTGGGCGTGCCCATAATCGTGGCGGTGATAGTCTACATCGTGTTCTACATTCTCGACAACACGGGCTACCGCATGGCCCGCGGCGGAATGTGGGAGATATGGTTCGGCAAGGGACTCTCTACCGCCGTGCTCACCCCAATAGCCATTTTCTTCACCTACAAAGCCAACAACGACTCTGCCGTTTTCAACATCGACGCATGGCGAAACACCATCTTCAGGATGCTGGGACTGCGTCTGAAACGGAGCATACAGCACAAAGAGGTGATAATCAACCACCCCGACTATGCCAAGGATGCCGAAACACTGCAGGCCATAACGCGCGAAGTGGAAGCCTACGCACAGCACCACAAGCTGAAATATCCGCCAAATGTGATTAAGGTGTTCTTCCGTTACCACCCCGACAACAAGATAGCACGCATCAGCGACGCACTCGAGCCGGTGATAGAAGACCTCGCCAACACTCGCGACCGCAAGATTCTGTCGGAGCTGAACCACTATCCCATACTGGCAGTGAAGGCTCACACACGCCCATTCGAACGCAAATGGATGAACATAACGGCTGCTGTCATCTTGCCGGCAGGCATCTTCTTCTACTTCAGGATGTGGCGCTTCCGCCTGCGTCTGCTCCGCGACCTCATCACCATACGCAACACCAACAACGAGATTGTAGGGCGGATAAGTCAGCTTTAGCTCGCACCTGCACTCCACCGAGGGAGAACACACCTTATTATATATATACAGACAGTTGCCGTTTCCACACCAATCTGAGTAGATGATGCTGGAAACGGCAACTGCTTTATGGTCGTCCGCCTTGCTTTACGGGCTTTGCCTACCGCTGTCTGGCGGCCTCTTCGCTCTTGATAAGCTGCACGTTGGTCTGCTCGATGATGCTAAGGCTGATGGCGGCATTGTTGTTGCCGGGCCTATACCAAGGCTGCTGGCCAAACCACTCCTGCAAGTCGCGCGACTGGAAGCGGTAGCCGTGGCGCGCCAGTATCTCGTTTCGCAGCAGGCGCAGCTCCTTCTTGCTTGCTATCTTCGACAGATAGTAGCGGTTGAGCAGCGCGTTCGACGTCACATCGCTTGGCCGCTCAGCCTCGAGAGCAGCCTCCTGCCCCATGCAGTCATTGAGGTTGTCGGGCGTGAGCACCATCGTCCACATCGCATCGCCGTCGGGCTTGCGCACTGCAAGGAAGTTCATGCCGTCCTTGCGTATGTACTGCACACGCCAGCCGAACTCTGCTCCGGGTATCGACGGCTCGTCGGCCTGACTCGAAGGCACGAGCTTGTATTCGCCACGGGCTGCATCAACCACCTCGAGCGACATATAGATCTCGCCCGTGCCCACGAAGAACACGGTCTTGTTGCCCCAGATGGCCTGCACTTCCCACAGCGTGGCACCGTCGAAGAACTTGTCGCCCTTGCGCACCGTCTGTGCCTGCACTGCGCAGAAGGTCCACAGGCACAGCATCATTATCGTCAAAACAGTTCTCTTCATATAACAGACATTAAAATTAGTCAAGTTCCTTACTTTGCAAATGTACATAAAAGCTTCCAACAGCCTCTCCCCGTTAACTCAGATTAACACTGTTGCCGGTAAAAGTAACTACTCAGCGAAAGGTTCGCAAAGCGCAACACTCGGCCTGAAAGGCCAAAAATCAGTCAGCCCCGAGCAGCACCCGGGGGTATAACACACTATCATCGTTTGCCCTGAAGGGCAAAAGCATTTCGTGCGCCAGAATGATTTTGCCACGATGGATAGGTTGCTATAGAACCATAAAACCCAGAGCGATGCCCTGGGCTATGGGGTTGCTGCCCCCTTCGGGGCACTCTTTTTTTATTTATAATAACTACCGAAACTTGAGTTATATAAATAAGGTGTAGCCTTTATATCTTGGGGATACCCAGCTCCTTCATCATGTCGGCCAGCCACTGGTCGGTGATCACCTTGCCGCCCTTTGTCTTCTTGGCCTGCTCAGCCATCTCGTTGAGCATATCAGGATAGTTGGCATACTTCTTCTCTATTTCCTTCAGTTTGTCGAGGTCGCTGAAACCGGCCTTATCCACTTCCACGGCAAAAGGCTTGTAGGCCAGCATGGCCTGCTTGAACTGCTCCTTCCACTCGTCCTCGCTCCACTTGTCGCCCTCGGCCTTGGCCTTGGCAACGATGTCGGCCAGCGAAGCTGTCTGCTCGGCGGCGGCAGCGGCGGCAGGTGCAGCTGCGGCAGCGGTGTCTACGGCTGCTACGGAGTCTTTCTGCTCAGCGTTCTTGGGAGTGTTGTTACCACACGATACCATTGCGATGGCTGCTACAGCCACTGCGGCAATGCTCAGAAATGCTTTTTTCATTGTTGCTTGTCTTAGATTTAGTAAATATTGTATAAAAAACCGACTGCAATATTAAGCATTATTTCCGTAAAAAGCAAATTACTCCGACTTTTTCATTGTCCGCCGCTCGCTTTCCCCATGACTTCAGACTGCCCAAGCCGCATCGGAGCAGCAATCGCCGTGGTGCGAAATATGTTTACAACCATGCTCTGAATACTCGTCCGCAAACAGGCAAGCAGGCAAGAGGCTGCAAACAGGCGAGTTTCGGGTATCGCTATAACTCCCGGAAGCCACGAAAAGGAGCCTCTTGCGCAGCAGAAACAGCCCCAGGCCCCTTGCTCCCCGGGCTTCGGGGTGAGCCGCGAGTGGCCTTGCGAGCCTTTCCGACAGGGGCGGTAACGTTTCTCCAGCAGCCCTGTAGCAACGCTACAGAGCCTCCGGAGAAGTGCTCCAGCTATCCCGGAGCAATGTTACGGAGCCTCTGGAGAAACATTACAGCCCCCTCCGTAAAATCCAGCAGCGCGCCATCCACCTCATTACAAGAGCATTACAAAGGGAGCCTCAGCCACCCCACTCCTCGCAAGGCAGCAGTCCATCAATGCCTGCGAGCCACCTGCGAGGAATAGGGAGCAGACAGACACGTGGCGGAAACACCAATGAGCAAACAAGCAGAAAGTTGCTAAACCAGAAGCCGCAGAGCCAGAAAAGTAGTGAGAAAGCCGCCAGAAACTGTCCGAAAAAGGAACCGCCTCGCCTCTCTGCCACTCCTTCCAGCCACCCGAAAGGCTTTTTCCGACTCCGAAACAGCAGTTCCCTGCTCTGAAACAGCACCTTCCGGCGGCGCGTTTTTTGCTATTTTTATTTTACAAATCACCATTTTCCCACTCACAACCGCCTTGCCCCATAAATCAAAAGAGAATGTGGAACATTCCAAACTTGAGCGACGCAAGGCAACTATTCAGCGAAACGGAATTTACCGCCCCGGATGGGGCAATGACATATCAGCCCCGGGCAACGCCCGTGGGAGAGAATGTAGCATAGAGAAACGCCCTGCATGGGCAAAAGCATTGCTCACTGGTAGTTATTTTGCCCTTTCAGGGAGAACGATGATTGCGTACTATGCCACAGGGCAATGCCCTGGGCTATAGGATTGCTGGCCTTTCAGACCGACTTCCCCAAACTTCCGAAACTTCAATACATTATAATTATGTACTAAGTATGAGCGTTATGTCAGCTAAAACCCTTAACTTTGCAGGGCCTTAGCCGCCCACTCGGGAAACGGCAAGCCCACTCCGACAGACAAAAACACATACACGATATGGAAGATTTCAAACTGAGCAGCATTGAGGATGCTGTAAAAGACTTCAAAGAAGGAAAGTTCGTCATCGTTGTCGACGACGAAGACCGCGAGAACGAGGGCGACCTCATCATCGCAGCAGAGAAGATTACGCCCGAGAAGGTGAACTTTATGCTCAAGAACGCACGCGGCGTGCTCTGCGCCCCCATCACCCTGAGCCGCTGCGAGGAGCTCGACCTGCCGCATCAGGTGAGCGACAACACCTCGGTGCTGGGCACTCCATTCACCGTCACCGTGGACAAGCTCGAGGGATGCTCCACCGGCGTGTCGACCCACGACCGTGCTGCAACCATACTCGCGCTGGCCGACCCGGCCTCAACGCCGCAGACCTTCGGCAGACCCGGACACATCAACCCCCTCTATGCCCAGGACAACGGCGTGCTGCGCCGCTCGGGACACACCGAGGCAGCCATCGACCTGTGCCGTCTGGCTGGCCTCTACCCCGCCGGAGCACTCATGGAGATAATGAACGACGACGGCACCATGGCGCGTATGCCGCAGCTGCAACAGATGGCGCGCCAGTGGGACATGAAGATAATAACCATCAAGGACCTCATAGCCTACCGCCTGCGCACCGAGTCGCTCATCGAGGTGGGCTCGGAAGTGGATATGCCCACCGAGTACGGGCACTTCAAGCTCATCCCCTTCCGCCAGAAAAGCAACGGACTGGAGCACATGGCACTCATCAAAGGCGAGTGGCAGGCAGACGAACCCATCCTGGTGAGAGTCCACTCCTCGTGTGCCACGGGCGACATTCTGGGCAGCAAGCGCTGTGATTGCGGCGAACAGCTCCACAAGGCGATGCAGATGATAGAGAGCCAGGGCAAGGGCGTGCTCATATACATGAAGCAGGAAGGACGAGGCATAGGGCTGATGAACAAGATAGAAGCCTACAAGCTGCAGGAGCAGGGCATGGACACGGTGGAAGCCAACGTGCATCTGGGCTTCAAGCCCGACGAGCGCGACTATGGCTGCGGCGCTCAGATGCTGCGCCATCTGGGCGTTCACAAGATGCGCCTGATGACCAACAACCCCACCAAACGCGTGGGACTGGAAGCCTACGGACTGGAAATAGTGGAGAACGTGCCCATCGAGGTAAGGCCCAACAAGTACGACTACCGCTACCTGAAGACCAAGAAGGAGCGCATGGGACACAATTTGCACTTGGATTGATTTTTCTTTCATTTTGTTTCGCAGAACAAACGAAAATCTGTAATTTTGCAACCAGAATAACAAAAACACCAACAATATGGCACAATTATCCGACAGACTCAACCGTCTGGCTCCCTCTGCGACCCTCGCCATGTCGCAGAAGAGCAGCGAAATGAAAGCACAAGGCATCGACGTGATAAACATGAGCGTGGGCGAACCCGACTTCAACACCCCCGACCACATCAAGTTGGCAGCAAAGAAGGCTATCGACGACAACTACTCGAGGTATTCGCCCGTGCCCGGATATGCCGACCTGAGAAAGGCTATCACCGAGAAGCTCAAGAGGGAGAACGCCCTGGACTACTCGGCATCGGAGATTCTGGTGAGCAACGGTGCCAAGCAGAGTGTCTGCAATGCCATCATGGCACTCGTGAACCCGGGCGACGAGGTTATCATCCCGGCTCCGTACTGGGTGAGCTATCCGCAGATGGTGCTTCTGGCAGGCGGCACGCCGGTGTTCGTAAACGCCGGCTTCGAGCAGGATTTCAAGATGACCGCCCAGCAGCTTGAGGCTGCCATCACGCCCAAAACGCGGATGCTGATACTCTGCTCGCCCAGCAACCCAACGGGAAGTGTCTACGGCAAGGAGGAGCTGAAGGCCCTGGCCGACGTAATCCTCAGCCACGACGACCTCTTCGTGCTGGCCGACGAGATATACGAACACATCAACTACATAGGTCATCACGAGAGCATCGCACAGTTCCCAGGCATAAAGGAGCGCGCCATTATTATAAATGGTGTGTCGAAAGCATACGCCATGACCGGCTGGCGCATAGGCTACATGGCCGCGCCGGAGTGGATAGTGAAGGGCTGCAACAAGCTGCAGGGACAGTACACGAGCGGTCCCTGCTCGGTGAGCCAGAAGACTGCCGAGGCTGCCTACACCGAAAGTCAGGAGTGCGTGGAGCAGATGCGACAAGCCTTTGAGCGCCGCCGCGACCTGATAGTGGAACTGGCAAAGGACATCCCCGGCCTCGAGGTAAACACTCCGCAGGGTGCGTTCTACCTGTTCCCCAAGTGCAGCAGCTTCTTCGGCAAGAGCTGCAACGGCAGAACCATCAACACCTCGTCGGACCTCGCCATGTATCTGCTCGAAGAAGCCCACGTGGCAACAGTGGGAGGCGACGCCTTCGGCGATCCCGACTGCTTCCGCATGAGCTATGCCACGAGCGACGACAACATCCGCGAGGCCATGAGGCGCATAAAGGAAGCCCTGGCACAGCTGAAATGACAGCTGCGAGGACAGCAGAAAGCATTACACATTATATAATATGGTGCATAGCATAGACCGCAGAACGTCTATCGGCTATGCACCATAGCATAATAGGCTGTTTAAGGTAAAGAAAGGTGCAGTTAAAAAGTGTTAACAACCGTTTTGTTTCCTACAGAATTGCTATCTTTGCGCTTGTGAGACTGCCCTGTTCGGCAATAAATCTAATACCTAAACGTTAAGAATAACATCACACAAACATCAAGTCAGACATTTACAACAACTTAATTCATCAATAACTAAAATTTAAATTTCAAAACAATTATGGCAACTACACAAAAAGCAGCCCCCAAGAAACAGTCTGAGGGCTTTCAGGGAGTAAGAGGCGCATTCTGGATTATCGTCGTTTGCGCAATCATTGCAGTTCTTCTGTTCAACTTCTGGATGGGACGTGAGGCTAACTTCGCCGACGCTACCAAGGAAACACCTATCAACGTATGGGGTACAATCTTCAAGGGTGGTGTCATCGTGCCTGTTATCCACACATTGCTGCTCACCGTATTGGCTCTCTCTATCGAGCGCTGGCTGGCTCTGAAGACCGCGTTCGGCAAGGGTGCTCTGCCCAAGTTCGTAGCCAACATCAAGGAGGCTCTCAACAAGAACGACTTTGCCAAGGCTCAGCAGCTTTGCAACAACCAGAAGGGTTCTGTAGCCAACGTGGTTTCGGCTTCGCTCAACGCTTACAAGGAGATGGAAGCAACCAGCGGCATCAAGAAGGCTCAGAAGGTTGCTAAGATCCAGCAGGCTCACGAGGAGGCTTCGCAGCTCGAAATGCCTACGCTGACCATGAACCTCCCGATGATTGCTACCATCGTTACTCTGGGTACACTTACCGGTCTTCTCGGTACGGTTGTCGGAATGATCCGTTCGTTCTCGGCTCTGTCTGCTGGTGGTGGTGCTGACTCTGCAGCTCTTTCTGCCGGTATTTCTGAGGCCCTTATCAACACCGCTTTCGGTATCGGTACTTCTTGGTGCGCCGTTGTAGCCTACAACTACTACACCAACAAGGTTGACAAGTTGACATTCGCACTCGACGAAGTTGGTTACTCAATCGCTCAGACATACGAAGCAAACCACGCAGAAGAGGCTTAA
>ODAJ012182231.1_pt1 | contig 16270 bp, 12 predicted proteins | sample 1539241 | NCBI WGS metagenome assembly ODAJ01 (sample SAMN02144231, study PRJEB22623) | gut metagenome | biome: sheep rumen | host: Ovis aries | place: New Zealand
TTGTCGTGTCGTGTTGGATGATGCTAATCATGTGACCAAGGGTTTCGGCTCTGTGAATAGTCGTGTTTATGATGCTATAAGCAGTGGCAGGTTGGTATTTACAAACGGTTCACTGGGAAATGATGAAACATTTGGTGGATTGATACCGGAATATCATTCACAACAACAGCTACATGAACAGTTAACTCATTACCTTGAAGATAATGATGCATATAATAAAAAGATAAAAGAATTGCAGGATATTGTATTAAATAATCATACCTATGCACATAGGGCAAATAGATTAAAGGAAATACTTGTGGATTATTATTCCAAATATAAAATTTCAATTAAGATACCTGCTCCATCATGGGATGAAGCACATAAATGGGGAGATTTCTACCTGGCTGAAGGATTAATGAAGGAATTCGTCAAACGCGGTTTTGTGGTAAAATTACAAATACTTCCTCAATGGGATGATGATAGTGACTCAATATGTGATGCAGTTATAGTTTTAAGAGGATTGTCCAAGTATAAACCAAAATTGCCTCATTATAATATGATGTGGAATATTTCCCACCCTGATTTGATAAGTCTTGACGAATATTCTTCTTATGATTACGTATTTATCGCATCACAGAAGTGGGCTGATGAAATATCTAGAAAGGTTGATGTTCCGGTAGAGTGTATGTGGCAGTGTACGGATACCAGCAGGTTCTATCCTGATTATAAGGAGGAATATAAACATGAACTCTTGTTTGTAGGTAACTCACGTAAAGTTTATAGGAAAATCCTAAAGGACTTGCTTCCAACCAATCATGAATTGGCTGTATATGGTGCCGACTGGAAAAAGCACATAAATAAAAAATATATCATAGCCGAACACATCGATAACAAGGAGTTAAGATATGCATATTCCTCCTGTAAGATATTGTTGAATGATCACTGGGATGATATGCGTGAAAAGGGTTTCGTTTCAAATAGGATATTTGATGCATTAGCCTGTGGTACCTGTGTAATATCAGATGACATCGAAGGATTAAACGACTTGTTTGGCGATAGGGTGATAACATACAAGACACCATCTCAATTAAAAGAGTTGATAGATGAAAATCTGGAGAAGGATAATCAATATGATGTGGAATTCATGTCTCAACATACCTACTCAAATAGGGTCAATCAATTCATTAATATACTAAAATAATTTCTTTTGTTTATTTTTCAAAATATTTATTATCTTTAGATTACATAATATAATAATAGTTAATTTATGAATGAATATTTTTTTTATATCATTTTTTGTATTAAATTACTCATGATATACAGTGATGTTCATATCATGAATGGGGATTAAATATGAATAACATTGGATTTGACAGAATTTTTACTAATTTCAATAAATACAAATCGTTATTGGCGGAATTAGTAAGACGTGACATCAAGATAAAGTATCGTAGGTCTGTATTGGGTGTTCTTTGGAGTCTACTTGATCCGTTACTTTCCATGATACTGTTAACAATAATCTTTTCCACATTATTTAGACGTGTAGAAAATTATCCAATTTATTACTTAACTGGGATGACGGCTTTTACTTTATTCAGAAGTGGATCTACTCAGGCAATGCGAAGTATCATTTCCTCATCGGGTATATGGAAAGTTATGTATGTTCCGAAGTACATTTATGTAATATCGGCGGTTGCATCAAATTTTGTAACCTATGTTCTTTCATTATCTGTTTTATTTGGAATAATGTTTGTACTTAATGTGAAGTTCACAGTTTTCATACTATTTGCTAGTTTGCCTATACTGATATTGCTTGTATTAACAGTAGGTGCTGGATTGATAATGGCTACAATAAATGTATTCTTTAGGGATATGGAGCATTTATATGCAGTATTTTGTACCATGTTAATGTATGCTATGCCTATATTTTATCCGGCAGATATCGTCCCTCCACGTTTCAGGATATTTCAAACATATAATCCATTGCTGCAGATAATTGAAGCTTTAAGAGATTGTTTCTTGTATGGAAAGCTATATGAACCGTTTATGATTTATTATTCGGCAATATGTGCGGTAATATTATTGGCGATTGGTCTGTTATTATTTTACAAATATCAGGATAAGTTTATCTTATATGTATAGTGAGGCGAAATTATGGATGATGACGTTATTATAAGGGCTAATAATGTAAGTATGGAATTTAACTTAAGTCAGGAAAAGACGGATAACCTTAAAGAATACTTTATCAAAGTATTAAAAAGAGAACTTAGGTTTCAATCATTCTGGGCATTAAAGGATATCTCCTTTGAAATAAATAGGGGAGATAAAATAGGATTTATAGGATTGAATGGTGCAGGAAAAAGTACATTACTAAAAATTATTTCCGGAGTTATGAAACCTACAAAAGGCAGTGTTGATATAAATGGAAGAATAGCTCCATTATTGGCATTAGGTGCAGGTTTTGACATGAATTACACGGGTAGGGAAAACATATACCTGAACGGTGCCATTTTAGGACACAGCAAAGCATTTATGGAAAATAAATTCGATGAAATAGTGGAATTTTCGGAAATAGGTGATTTTATAGATGTACCTGTAAAGAATTACTCATCAGGTATGAAGTCACGTCTGGCATTTTCAATAGCATCATCAGTAAATCCTGAAATACTGATCTTGGATGAAGTGTTATCCGTAGGTGATATATCTTTCCAGAAAAAATGTAAGGAAAGAATGTCTAACATGATGCAGGATGATGTTACATTACTATTTGTATCACACTCTATTGCACAAGTAAGAGATTTATGTGATAAAGCTGTATGGCTTAATCAGGGACAACTGATGTCCAAAGGAGAAGTCAATACAGTATGTAATGAATTTATTGACTATGTACAAAAAAATAAATTATTATAACTATTTTTTATCTTTTTTTTAAATTATTATTGAGGATTTTTATATGAACAATCAGGTAAGTGTAATAATACCAAATTACAATAATGTTTCTTTATTAAAACAATTGCTTACTTCTCTGGATAAAATCACAACACCATTTGATATTATAATAGTTGACAACAATTCCCAGGATGATAGTGTTCAGTTTATCAAAGACAATTATCCTCAAATAAAACTCATAGTAAACGATGAGAATAAGGGATTTGCAGTTGCCGTCAATCAAGCAATCATGGAATCGAATTCACCATTCTTATTTTTATTAAACAATGATACTGTTGTATGTGAAGATGCCATTGATGAATTATTAAAAACAATAAATCTGGATTCCAATATCTTTTCAGTATCCTCCAAGATGATTCAGTATAATAATCCCCAATTGATAGACGATGCCGGTGATGAATATACCATCCTTTCATGGAGTAAAAAGAGGGGAAACAACAAGGACGTATCTGGATATTCTACTGATTGTGAAGTATTCAGTGCATGTGCCGGTGCAGCATTATACCGGGCAGAAATCTTTGATGAGATAGGATTGTTCGATGAGCAGTTTGAAAGCTATGTTGAAGATATGGATTTGTCATTCAGGGCTCGAATTCATGGTTATAAATCCTATTACTGTGCCAATGCCAAAGTGTACCATCATGGGAGCGCTACAACAGGTTCAAGATACAATCCATTTAAAGTAAAGATATCTGCAAGAAATAATATTTATTTAATCCATAAGAACATGCCTCTGTGGATGTTATTGTTCAATTTTATATTCATAGTCATGGGGATAATAATTAAATACATATTCTTTTACAGAAAAGGTTATTCCTCCTATTACATTGAAGGAATAAAAGAAGGATTAGCTACAAGGAACAAATTGAATAAAACCGAAATAAACTCCACTAAAAATCTTTTGAAGATAGAATGGCTCATGATTAAAAATACTATTTACTATATATTTTAGGGGGAAAGAGTATGGATTTGTCTATAATAATCGTTAATTATGGAACTTATCAATTAACAAAAGATACGGTAATTTCCTTATTGGATACGATTGTTGATATCAACTATGAAATAATAATAGTTGATAATGATTCACCGGATGATAGTTTTAACAGATTGGATGATGATTTTAAAGACATCGATAACATTATGTTAATACAAAATGATAACAATGATGGCTTTGCCAAGGCAAACAACATTGGAATAAGAAACTCTACCGGAGAGTATGTATTGCTATTAAACAGTGATGTCATAGTAAAAGAACATACAATTAACCAATCATTAAATTATATAAAGGAAAATAAGAATATCGGATGTCTCGGATGTAAGGTAGTGCTTCCTGATGGTAATCTTGATAAGGCCTGCAGAAGATCATTTCCAACTTTTGAAGTATCATTCTACAGATTAACCGGTCTATCCAAACTATTTCCAAATAGCAAACGTTTCAACAGGTATAATTTGTCATATCTTGATGAAAATGAGGTTTATCCTGTTGACTGTGTGGTTGGTGCGTTCATGTTGATTCCAAGAGATGTGCTAATCAAATGTGGGTGTCTGGATGAATCATATTTCATGTACGGTGAGGATATAGAATTATGTTATAACATTAAGGAGTTAGGTTATGATGTAATCTATTATGGAAAAACAGAAATAACTCATTATAAAGGTGCCAGTGGCAAATCAAAGAGATTATTGTATGAATTTCATAATTCAATGCAAATATTTTACGATAAGCATTATAAACAATCTGACAACTTTTTAATAAATGCCATAACTTATATAGGGATATGGTCCTTGTATTATGTTAAATTATTATTTTTATGATTTTTCCTTTTTTTAAATTCATTTTTTTTAGTTTTAATTTTTTATAAGGTTTAAATAGAAAATTTTTATAATTATTAAAACTATAAATAATAATAATAGTGGTATTATGATTCGAGAAAATCAAAGAGTATTTAATCTGGTGAATGTTGCAATTGATGCATTTATAGTATTATTTGCTGTAAGAATTGTTAATTCATCATCATTTGTGAATTTAACCCATTTGTCTTTTCATTATGATTATTTAACTCAGTTGGTTTTGTATATCTTTTTAATACCAAGTTATATACTTTTTTATTATGTGTTCAATTTATATACACCTCAACGTACTAATAGAAGTATCTTTTCAGAGTCATCCAAGATTTTTAGGGTTATTGTCACTGAATTTATTTTCATGTATATGCTTCTGTTACTGAATATTATCCGGGTTGACGCATATTATGTCGTCTCAATACTCTTTGTAACGTTCATACTTGCAGTTGTAGAAAGAGCATTACTCAGGTTAACTCTAAGGAAATTCCGTAAGGAAGGTTTCAACATTAAATATGTTTTGATAATAGGTGCAGGGGAAGTCGGTGAAAAATTAGCCGACACAATTAAAGTCAATACATATCTTGGATATAAGATAATGGGATTTTTGGATGATTATGTGGAAGGTTCTGTTAACGATGTTAAAGTAATTGGTAAAATTGGGGATATCGAAAAAATATTGGCCAACAATATCGTTGATAGGGTCATTGTAAGTATATCTCCAAGGCATTATGACTTATTGAAGAACATCATTAACAGCTGTGAAAAGATGGGAGTCCGCGCAGATATTGTTCCGGATTATTATCAATATGTATCAAGTAACTTTACTGTAGAATTAATTGATGATATTCCATTAATCAGTGTAAGAAACTTGCCATTGGACATAACATTTAATAAACTTGTAAAACGAGTATTTGATGTATTGTTTGTAGTAATAGTTTCCATAATAATCTCTCCATTATTATTGGCTGTTGCATTAGGGGTTAAATTCTCATCTCCAGGTCCAATAATATACAAACAGGAAAGAGTTGGTGAAAACGGTAGAGTTTTCGAGATATATAAATTTAGAAGCATGACTACCGAGAATGAATATATTGATGATCAAAAGTGGACTCAAAAAGATGATCCTAGAATAACCACTTTCGGTAAGTTCATCAGAAAAACAAGTATTGATGAATTGCCTCAATTCTATAACATACTCAAAGGGGACATGAGTCTAATCGGACCACGACCGGAACGCCCGTATTTTGTTAGAAAATTCAGGGAATCCGTACCTAAATATATGATAAAACATCATGTACGTCCGGGAATGGCTGGATGGGCACAGATTAACGGATATCGTGGAAACACATCAATTGTCAAACGAATAGAATATGATATATTCTATGTGGAAAATTGGTCCATATGGCTGGATATTAAGATATTCTTAAAGACAATTCCGATGTTGCTATTTGATCAGAACGCATATTAAGTATATTAATTAAATTTAGTGATAACATGTTCGAATATGAAAATAAAAAATTAATGTTTATTCCGGTAATCATTGCATTTCTGGTAGCAGTATATGTGACATTAACAACTAACGGTCCATTAAGTTGGGATATATACACTCATATAAACTATTCTTTGGCCTATCTGATTAACGGAATAACCACAACAGATCCTTTACTCAATGCGCCATTGGGAAAAACCATTGGCTATGCGCCATTGTTTCATATACTGTTGATAATCACCTCATCCATAACCGGATTAAACCTGATACAATCTGCCCAGGTGTTTCAGGTAGTATTTGTTACAATTGCTATGATAAGTGTGGTTATCATATCCTATAAACTCTATGGTAGCATAGCAAGTTGCGTATCTGGAATATTGCTGTTCTCAAGTTTCATGTTTACAAGACTCTTGCTTCCTATTCCGGAGACAATATCTGTAATCTTCTTCTTATGGGGAGTATATTTCTACTATATTTCTATTGACAATGAAAAGATAGCATACACATTAATCAGTGTATTAATGGGATTGTTAATACTCGCGGTTCACTTTTCAACATTCATATACTATGTGGCGATAATTTCACTACTGTCATTGGTATATCTGATATTGTCAAGAAAGCTACGTGTAATATCCTCCTATCTGATGTTTATGATACCTTTGGGCATAGTGTTAATTATAGGTTATATGATGATAAACACGTTGAGTCCGGAAAAGGCTCTTGAATTATTAAATGGAACATTTTCCATCATAAATGATCCTATGTCATTATTCATGGGTCAAAAAGCTATGGGGCTTGAAAGATATGTAAAATGTGTTGGTATTCTACCATTAATATTTGGTATAATAGGTTTTGTTTATTCCATCAAGAATAGAAAACACATATTTATTGCTATGTGGGCAATATTTGCATTTATAATCAGTAATCTTCATTGGATTGGAGTTCCTGTTTACACATACAGACTATTGATTTATTTAGTAGTTCCAACAGTACTTCTTGGAGGTTATGCTTTCAGTCAGTTGATGGACAACTTCAATGTGAAAAATAAAAGTACGATACTGATTGCATTGGTAGTTGTACTATTGCTGTCATGTATCAGTTTGGGATTTTCATTATCTGATGAATCATTCAAGTACTCCAGTGTCAGCACGTCTCAATCAAAATTCCACACGGCACCACCATCAGCCGAAGAAAGTGAGGTAATTGACTGGTTTAAAACGCAGAACATATCTACAAATGAATCAATGATTACTAATAATCTATTCTTTGGTATGGTATTGTCAAGTAGTGATGTCATTCCGATGCATTATAGTTTTGATGTGTATACAAGTCCATCTTCTCGCAAAGCTTCATATTACGGATTGACCGATGAGAACATTTCATACATAGTATATGATAAGTCATTGGTAATGAGTAATTCATCGGATTATTCCAATCTGGATGTAGTATATGTTGAAGGGGATTATTATCCAGTCTATTACTTTACAAAACCGATTGATGAAGATAACTTCAATCAGATACAGGTTTCAGGTACATCCAAGGTATTTGAAAACAATCGATTTATTGTATGTCAAGTACAATAAACACCTTTATTTACTTTTTTAGAATAATAATTTTTAAAGTCTTTCTTCTCATTCATCTTTTTTTTAGAAAATTTTAAATTTGATTTTTTTAATAAATAATTAATAGTAATATGTTTCGAATTATTTTTTTTTTAAATTATTAAGATGAGGTTATCTAATGAATATAACTATTATAGGAACAGGTTATGTAGGATTGGTTACCGGTACATGTTTTTCAGAAATGGGAAATGAAGTATACTGTGTTGATGTCATAGAAGAAAAGATTGAATCATTGAAAAAAGGGATAATACCAATATATGAACCTGGATTAGAAGAATTGATTAAAAAAAATTACGAGAGAGGAAACCTGCATTTTACCACTGATTTGGCACAGGGACTGGAAAACTCTGATTTATGTTTTATAGCCGTGGGTACACCAATGGGTGAAGATGGAAGTGCTGATTTACAATATGTTCATCAAGTAGCAAAAGAAATCGGTCAGACAATCACTCATGACATAATAGTGGTTGATAAGTCCACAGTGCCTGTGGGTACGGCAAATGAAGTTAAAAAGATTATACTATCTGAATTGGATAAAAGAAATAAAAAATACAATGTATCAGTCGTTTCAAATCCAGAATTTTTAAAGGAAGGAAATGCTGTAAATGACTTTATGAGGCCGGATAGGGTTGTTGTCGGATGTGATGATGTAAATTCGGAAGAAATGATGAGAGTACTCTATGAACCTTTCACAAAAAATCATGAAAGAATGATTGTCATGGATGTATGCAGTGCAGAAATGACAAAATATGCTTCAAATTCAATGTTGGCAAATAGAATATCATTCATGAATGAAATGGCCAATATCTGCGATAAGGTAGGTGCAAACATTGATAATGTACGAAAAGGTATGGGTAGTGATTCAAGGATAGGAAATAGCTTTTTATACGCTGGATGTGGATATGGTGGAAGTTGTTTCCCAAAGGATGTAACAGCTCTTATCAAAACGGCAAAAGACAATGGATATGATCCAATATTGCTTGAAAGTGTTGAAAAGGTAAATCATTCTCAAAAATATTACTTATTAAATCAAATTAAAGAGGTATATGGGAATGACTTAAATGGATTGACATTTGCCATATGGGGTTTAGCGTTCAAGCCGGAAACTGATGACATGAGGGAAGCACCTTCAATAATACTCATTAAAGAACTGCTTAAAATGGGTGCAAAGATAAACGTATATGATCCAAAGGCTATGGAAGTTGCAAAGGAGTACTACTTTAAGGATTTGGACGTGAATTATTTCGGTGATAAATATTCAGTATTGCAGGATGCGGATGCATTAGTACTCGTAACTGAATGGAAAGAATTCAGAAGCCCTGACTTCAAGAGAATAGAAGAGTATTTAAACGATAATGTAATCTTTGATGGTAGAAATCAATTTAAAAATAGTTATATGAAAAAATTAGGATTTAAATATTATGCAGTGGGAAAATAGATTTTCCCGCATAATACTTCTATTTTTTTTATTCTTCAGAAGAAGATTCAGAAGAAACTTCTCCGTCCACATCTACATATAAATGACGTATTTTATATGCTTTGTCTTCTTTGTATAAAGTAAATGTTATATCTTTTTTACCCGGCGTCATTGTAATGTTAACAGGTATTTTAATGGATTCTCCGTTTTTTAAACTTTGATTAATGCTATCTACTGTGTTGTTGCCCGACTCATTTTTACTTTCAATCACTACTTTATAGTTAACATCGGCATTTTCCTGATTTGTTAAGCTAATATTAAGTGGAACTTCATCATCGCTACTAAATGAATAATATCCATCAGAATTATTTGATGCAGTAATTCCTTCTATGGTGAATGTCGTGTTTCCTGCAGGTGTTGTTAGGCTTTGTGTATTGATGTATATTCCTGATAATATAACCAATATTAGACTAATGATTGTCATCAATATTAGTAATTTCTCTATCAACGGATTGTTGAATCGCATGTTCAATGGTACTTTTCTAGATTTTATGAGATATATTGGAATCAATACGAATAATGTTAGGAATAATAATATTAATGAGACTACTCTCATGTTTAATCCATGATGTAGCTGTGCATATGCAAATCCTACGATTGACATAGTGATTAAACTTAAAAATACTGCTATTCCAAGTCTTTCAGGCAATTCAATTTCTTCTGTTTTAGGTATCGCTGCGTTTATCATCAGATATCCTGGAATAAAGAATACGAATGGAACGCATAAACCAAACCATAATGGTATAACACTAAATGGTGGCACATTTATTCCAACGAAACTAATCAAACAATAGGCGGCTATTGCATACAATGATTCATGAGTACCTTTGCTTAAGTACTTTTTGACGTATTTATTTTCAGAATAATCTATTGTCCTTGAATGTTCAAGATTTGTCAGTAATATGACTAGTATACATAATATGGCAGTTATGATTATAAAGTTTCTTGTTGAAGCGCCAATTGTATATCGGGTAATCAATATACCAACTAATGATAAGAATATCGATAGTGTAATGACTTGTATAGGTTTTTTAGTAATGTCAGTGATAGTGTCTTTTGGATATAAAACTTGTGTACCAGATAAACCTAAAATAATAAATTCCACTGTGAATAATGCTAAAAATACAAATAAATTATTTACTGAAGATATTAATGCATATACTAATGGAATTATACTTAATACTAGTAGAATAATCATAGTTTTTGATGGTTTTTCTATGATATTTATCCCTCCCAAGTAAATAATTAAACTTATTATATTATTTGATTTTTAAATATTAAATTATTTTCTATATTTTTAATATTTTAAGTGGGATATTTTGGCAGATGACTTTTTTTCAATATTGTATAATCAACGATTATTTTCAATAATTTATTATGTTATGAAAAAGTAATATAAGTATATACTATGGGGATATTCTTATGACTAATAAAAAAATTGAAGAAATACTCAATAAGGATAAAAAATTTTTACTAATAATGGTGCCTATCATTATTATTTTGTCCTTATTTGTGGTTTATACACTTATTCCATCATTTAGTCAAGGCAATATTGAAAACAATATCATATCATTAATCGAAAAATCAACTAATGATACAATATCTATATTAACTGGTGAAGATAATAGTAATGCTTCTCAGGATGATGTAGAGTCGGATGTAGTATCTTCTCAAAATGTAACTAACCGTGCACAGAATTCAAGGGGCACTACCCATAATCCCACTACAACGGATACAGGTACTGTGGATACACCTGCTACCGAAGAGGTTATCTCATATCCGGATGTTCAACCAGAAGCACCTATACCTGTGGAGCCTAATTATGATGTGGTTGCTCCGGAAAATCCGGAAACAGTATCTGATGGTTCAACGGGAGGATAATCATTTTTTCTTTATTTTTTTTTAATTTAATCATTTTTTTCTAATTTTAGGAGGATTTTATATTGTTAAATGCAGAGAATTTTATAACAGATTTTAAGGGTACCAACGGAAAGATAAGATGTAGCAATGAGGATTTTTATGTTGAAGAGGTTCCTTTATCATTGCCTACAGGTCAAGGACCTAATACATGGATTGAAATATTAAAGAATGGAAAGACGACTCTTGATGTTGTATTGGACGTTGCAAGACATTTGCACTTAAGTAGAAAACGAATGGGTTTTGCGGGTATGAAAGACAAATCCGCAGTTACACGTCAATGGATATGTGTAAGTAACATTACGCCTGAAGAACTGCCTGATGATTTGGAAGATGTGTTATATAACGTTAAAATACTGGATATCAAATCCAATCAGAAAAAGCTGCGTATAGGGCAACTGAAGGGAAACAAGTTCAGAATAGCAATAAGAGATGTTGAAGATGCAGATGAGGCTTGTGATAATGCAAGAAGCGTTTTGAATTCTCTTGAAGTTACAGGAGTTCCAAATTACTACGGCTATCAACGTTTTGGTGAGTTAAGATCAAACACTCATCTTGTTGGAAAAGCATTAGTTGAAGGAAATATTAAAAAAGCAGTCGATACATATATAGGAAATCCTACTGATGGTGAGTATTCTCAAATCTATCAAGCAAGACAATTATACGATGAAGGAAAATTACAAGAATCATATGATCTTATGCCTAAAAGTATGAGATATGAAAAATACATGCTTCAAGAATTAATACATTCAAATAAAAAGGGTCAACTTGAAGAGAAGGATTACATCAAATCAATAGAAGCACTACCAAAACCGTTAAAGAGAATGTTCGTAAACGCATATGAATCATATCTATTCAACAAGATTGTCAATGAACGTTCAAAAATAGGAATAAACAAATACTATCCCGGTGATATAATAATCGATCAGGAAGAACATTGGGTGCATGAAATAAATGAAGATACGATTGAAGAAGACATCAACAATTTCACATTAAATCCAACAGCACCACTTGTCGGTTCAAAAGTTCCGCTAGCAGAGGGCGTTCAGGGTGATATAGAAAGAAAAGTCCTGGAAGAGGAACACATAATTCAAGAAGAATTTGCATGTCCAAAAACACCCAAATTAGGAAGTCATGGAATAAGACGTTCAGTAAGATTCAAAGTTGAACAGACAAACGTTAAAAAAATAGAAAACGGAATAGAAGTGGAATTCTTCATACCGCGAGGATGCTTTGCAACAGCCGTATTAAGGGAAATAATGAAGAAAAACGTATAATTAAGCAATAAAAAAAATAAGAAAAATCTTATTTTTCTCTTAATATTTCCGGAGTGTATCTTTTAAGTAGTAAAGATAATGTTATCACTGTAACTGAACTCAATGCCATTGCAAATGCACTATATTCTGGCCTAAATACAATATTCCATGGAATCAATACTCCCGCAGCTATAGGTATCAGGATTATGTTGTAAATAAATGCCCAGAATAAATTAAGCTTAACCCTTGACATAACCTTCTTACTTAACTGTAGACCTGCAACAGCACTGGTTAAATCTCCATTTATGAGGATGATATCACCGGATTCTATTGCAACGTCAGTACCTGTACCTATGGCAATACCTACATTGGCCTTGGTAAGGGATGGTGCATCATTGATACCATCACCGATAAATGCAACTATCTTATCTTCGCCCTGCAGTTTTTTAACGTAATCTAATTTTTCCTGTGGTAAAACTTCTGAAATTACATTATCTATTCCCACTTTCTTGGCAACTATTTCTGAGGTATTTCTGTTGTCTCCACTTATCATTGTAGTTTCGATATTCATTTTATGCAACTGGTCTATAGCCTTGGCACTGTTTTGCTTAATCTTGTCCTCAACAGATACTAAAGCAAGCACATTTTCATCCGATGCTAACAGTACGCTGGTTTTCATCTCGTTTTCTTCCTTTTCCAGGTCACTGGTGATATTGCCATTTATGTCTATGTTGAAGTTTTTCATCAGTTTCTTATTTCCGATATAGTATTGTGTATCATTAATCTTTCCTATAACACCCATACCTGATATGTTTTTAAATTCATCCACGTCATATAATTCAAAGTTGTTTTTGTTTTCGTTGTTAAATAATGCACTGGATAATGGATGTTGTGAATACAGTTCTATTGAACGCAATATTTTAATAAGCTCATCATCACTACTTGAAGTATAATTGATAATGTTGCTTAGGGTAGGTTTGCCTTCAGTAATTGTACCTGTCTTATCAAGAAGTATAGAGTTAATCTTATCTGATACCTCTATTGTCTTTCCATCCTTTATCAAAATTCCATATTTTGCTGCCTGACCAACACCGACCGTAAGGGCAGTAGGAATGGCAAGTCCCAGTGAACAAGGACATGCAACAACCACTATTGAAATGAATATACTTAAACTGAACAGGAATGGACTTCCTATCACAACATACCACACAATAAATGCAATAATTGCAATTACCAATATTGTCGGAATGAAATAGGTGATTACCCTGTCGGCTAATTTCTGGATAGGTGGGTTGGAGTTTTGAGCCTCCTGAACCATATTGATTATCTGTGAAAGTACTGTCTTGTCACCCGTGTTTGTCACTTTGAACTTAAACGATCCTTCCTCGTTAATTGAACCGCCAATTACCTCTGAATTCTTCTCTTTCAATACCGCTTTTGATTCACCGGTTACCAATGATTCATCAACATGGCTTTTTCCTTCGATGATGATACCATCTAACGGAATCTTTTCACCGGGTTTTACAACAACCACATTACCTTTAAGCACGTCATTAATGTTTTCTTCCTGTTGAACAAGTTTTCCGTCAACAATCTTCTCAACAATAGCGGTTGTTGACTTTAATTTAACCAGTTGATTGATTGCATCAGATGTTTTTGTTTTTGCTCTGTCTTCCAAGTATTTTCCAAGCATCAGGAATGATCCTAACATTATACTGGTGTCATATAACATAAAATGGGATGAACCTAACAAGTGAAATGTACTAAGGACACTAACTATAAAGCTCACTCCAATACCTAATGAGTACATCACATCCATATTAAGATTAAATAATTTAATTGCATTAAATCCTGATTTGAAAATAGGATATGTTACATAAATAAGCGGTACAACAGTAATTGCCAATAGGATGTAGGACTCATTTGGACCTAAATCAATATTGGAGAACATCAAATACATAAGTACTGCTGAAAAAAAGAATCCTATGATAATCCTATATAACTTCTTGTTTAAACTATCCTTATGTTTCTTTTCTAATAGTTCATTGTTATTAGAATTATCATCATGTAAACCCATATATTCGAAGCCTATGCTGTTAATTTTTTCTCCTAGTTCTTCAATAGTTACTTTTTTAGGATTATATAGAACATCTGCCGTTTCACTGACAAGATTTACATTAACAGAGTATACTCCGGGGGTTCTTGATAAAGCCGTGGTGACTGAGCGTGTACACATTACACAAGTCATACCGGCGATATTTATTGTTTTTTTTTAATGGTTGCTGGGAATCCAACGTTATCTAATGAACTTAGTATCTCTTCAACATCCAAGTTGTTTTCATCATATTCGACTGTAACTTCTTTTGTCTCTAAATCTACATTTACGTTGGATATGTTTTCATTGTTGGTTAATGTTTTGGTAATTGTGTTTTCACAAGCACTGCACATCATGTCTTCTACAATAAATACTTCTTCACTCATATGATACCTCCTATATTTTAATAAATGATTATATTTAAAATAAATTAGATTATGTTTGTATAATAATAGTATATCTTATCTTAATATTAAAACTTTTTTAAAAAAGATTATTGTTGTTTTATCAAATGAAATTAGCTAAGGGGGATGTAGAGTAATAGTCGGATAAGTTAGAGAGGTTGCTCTCTCCTCCTCTCCTCAGAACCGTACGTGTCCGTTTCCAAACATACGGCTCAAGCGTATTAGTTATCTGAAGAAACTAAATGTAATTACAAGTTTATTTTATATTTCATATAAACATTGGTAATTGTTTTTGAATTTAAATCTTTCAAAATATTCATTGAATTCCTTTTTGTATGGTGTTGCTTTATATTTAATACACCATGCATATTTAATATGAATCCATTTCATACGTTTGATTTGATTGCCTGTTTCAGGATTAGTAAACAAATACTTATCTTTTATTGTTTTATCCCTGCATGGTTTAAAGTGTTTTCCTTTAATCCATTTGTGAGACTTCTTAGGATATAATCTCTTAAGAAGACGCTTAATGCGGTGTATTATAAACCAATCCATCTTATTAAAGGTTTCTTTTGCTGATGTCATTCTCCAATAATAAGCAGTACCAATAATAAGGTTATTTAGTGAATCAATAAAATTTTCTATATCCCCACCATAAGCCTTTCTAAAAATACTTCTTGCTTTATCTTTGAATGAAGTTATACTGCTTTTTGATGGTTTAGTATATACAATTTTCCTATTTTGGTTGAAATAGGATTTTATGTTGATACCTAAGAAGTCAAATCCATCATCAATATGTGTAATTCTTGTTTTATCCTCAGCTAAAGTCAATCCTCTCTTTTCTAGGTAAGAACTTAGTAATTTTGGCACTTTATATGCATCTTCTTTTGTTTTACATAGTATTACAAAATCATCAGCATAGCGCACCATAACATAATCTGAACGATTACGATGTGTATGAGTACCATCCTTTCTTCGTTCTTTATTGTACTTAATATTTAAGGCTTCTTCCATCCCATGAAGTGCTATATTAGCCAACAATGGTGATATAATTCCACCTTGTGGAGTACCACTACTTGTTTCATGAAATACATTATTATTTAAGTAGCCAGCCTTTAACCAACGATTAATCGTTTTAGAGGCCGGAAAATACTTAATTTGTTCCATGATATAGTCATGGTCAAGAGTATCAAAACAAGATTTAAAATCACCTTCAAATATCCAAGGACGATTA
>ODAJ012180017.1_pt1 | contig 16261 bp, 17 predicted proteins | sample 1539241 | NCBI WGS metagenome assembly ODAJ01 (sample SAMN02144231, study PRJEB22623) | gut metagenome | biome: sheep rumen | host: Ovis aries | place: New Zealand
CAATATGGGCCATATTACCGACCAATATGGGCCATATTACCGACCAATATGGGCCATATTACCGACCCACCCCCAACCCCTCCCCAAGGGAGGGGGGCCGAAAGGCCCTCTCATAAGTCTTTTGAGACTTATAAGCCCCATAAAGTCTTACAGCCCACCAAGCCTCCGCTGTCGTGGGGGACTGTGGTAGCTGACAATACATTTGTAGTGTGGCGATACGTGCAAAAAAGCAAACTTTTTGCACGCTTTGCACTCGTTTTTCGTAACTTTGCAAGCAAATTATCAACCACATCAATGAGTAGAATAGTAATTAAGGACAAAACCTTCGAGACCTCGATACCCGAAGCCGAGATATTGGAGCGCGTGTCGGAAGTGGCCAGCCGCATCAACAGCGACATGGCAGGCAAGAACCCTCTGCTGCTGGCAGTGCTCAACGGCTCGTTTGTCTTTGCTGCCGACCTGATGCGCCGCCTGACCATACCGTGCGAGATAAGCTTCGTGAAGCTGGCTTCATACGAGGGCACAGGCTCCACGGGCGAAGTGACCGAGCTGATAGGGCTCAACTGCGACCTCGAAGGACGGACAGTAGTAGTTGTTGAAGACATTATCGACTCGGGTCTGACGATGGAGCGGCTGCTTCCCACCTTGCAGAAGTACAATCCGGAGTCGGTTCATGTGTGTACGTTGCTGCTCAAGCCCGGCAACCTTCAGGCTAAGCTCGACATCGAGTATGTGGCAATGGAGATACCCAACGACTTCATAGTGGGCTACGGCCTTGACTACGACCAGGCCGGACGCGGGCTGCGCGACATCTACACCGTAGTGGATAACTGATGGGGCTAAGAGGACTTTAGGTCACTAAGGACTTAAAGGAATCCAAAGACCCTAAGGACTTTAGCAGATAACGAAATGCGCATCATAAAGCTGCCCCATCTGCCCAGCGACACCAAGGATGTGCGCCAGGGCGATTATCTTCCCGACGTGTGGAAGGGAAAGGAAATCAAAGTAAAGCAAAACCAAGTAGAACAACATATTAAAATGAAGAACATCGTGATATTCGGCGCTCCCGGCTCAGGCAAGGGAACGCAGAGTGACAAGCTCATTGCGCACTATGGTCTGGAGCATATCTCCACAGGCGACGTGCTGCGAGCAGAGATTAAGAAAGGTTCGGAGCTGGGCAAGACCGCCCAGCAGTATATTGACCAGGGGCAGCTCATTCCCGACGAGCTGATGGTGAGCATCCTTGCCAAGGTGTACGACTCCTTCGGTCGTGCCCACAAGGGTGTCATCTTCGATGGCTTCCCCCGCACAATCCCGCAGGCCGAGGCTCTGAAGCAGATGCTCAGCGAGCGCGGCGACAAGGTGGCTGCCATGCTTGAGCTCGACGTGCCCGAGGAGGAGCTGATGAAGCGCCTGCTGCTGCGCGGACAGCAGAGCGGACGCGCCGACGACAACGAGGAAACCATCAAGAAGCGCCTCGTGGTGTATCATTCGCAGACCATGCCGCTCATTGAGTGGTACAAGAAGGAGGGGCTGCACCACCACATCGACGGGCTGGGCGACCTCGACCGCATCTTCAAGGACATACAAGAGGTAATCGACAACATCTGATACACTAAGACAACAGGCGGCACGGATTGCATGGATAGCGGCTTGCGGTATCCGTGTAATCCGTGAAGCGTATTATGACAAAGGCTTATGGAAAGTAATTTCGTTGACTATGTGAAGATATACTGCCGCTCGGGAAAGGGCGGACGCGGCTCTATGCACCTGCGCCACGTGAAGTATAATCCCAACGGCGGACCCGACGGGGGCGACGGCGGACGCGGTGGCAACATCTATCTGCGTGGCAACCACAACTACTGGACGCTGCTCCACCTGAAGTATGAGCGCCACATACGCGCCGAGCATGGTGGCAACGGTGGTCGCGACAAGTGTCATGGCACCGACGGCAAGGATGTCTACATCGACGTGCCCTGCGGCACTGTGGTTTACAATGCCGAGACGGGCAAGTTCGTGTGCGACGTGTCATACGACGGCCAGGTGGTGATGCTGCTCAAGGGCGGTCGCGGCGGTCTTGGCAACTACCAGTTCCGCTCGGCCACCAATCAGGCTCCGCGCTATGCCCAGCCCGGCGAGCCAATGCAGGAGATGACCGTCATTCTGGAGCTGAAGCTGCTGGCCGACGTTGGACTGGTGGGCCTGCCCAATGCCGGCAAGTCTACTCTGCTCTCTGCGCTGTCGAGTGCGCGTCCCAAGATAGCCAACTACCCCTTCACCACGCTTGAGCCGAGCCTCGGCATCGTGGCTTACAGGGACCAGAAGTCGTTTGTCATGGCAGACATACCCGGTATTATCGAGGGTGCCAGCGAGGGTAAGGGACTGGGACTGCGCTTTCTGCGCCACATTGAGCGCAACTCGCTGTTGCTGTTTATGGTGCCGGGCGAGACCGACGACATAAAGCGTGAGTATGAGATTCTGCTTGCCGAGCTGTCAAACTTCAATCCCGAACTGCTCGAGAAGCACCGTGTGCTGGCTATCACCAAGAGCGACCTGCTCGACGACGAGCTAATATCGATGCTGCGCGAAACGCTGCCCGACGACCTGCCGGTAGTGTTCATCTCAGCCGTTACGGGCCAGGGACTCGACGAACTCAAGGATGTGCTGTGGGCAGAGCTCAACTCGGAGAGCAACAAACTGAAGTCTATCACCGCCGAGGACACCCTTGTGCATCGCGACAAGGACATGAGCCTCTTTGCCACAGAGATGCAAGCCGAGGGCGAGGACATCGACATCGTTGAGGCCGAAGATGTCGACGACATTGAGTTTGTCGACGACATAGAAGACATTGACGAAGAGTGAGGCCAGCGCAGAAGCTTATCATTCCAGCCTATGACGATCAGTGAGCGTGTGAAAAGTCTGTGCCGACGTGCCTCTCGCATGGAGAAGAGTGGTTCGGCTATCCCCTGTTTCCCGTGGTGTTCAAGAAAGCCGGTTTCAAGACATTCTTCTTCGACAACCAGAAGGAAGCCACGGACGGTGGGGATTACATACGACATAGCGCACACACTGTTCAGGCTTGCATCGATAGCCACACCTTATTATAATAATAGATACGACGTGACAAGCAAGGACTACGACTGTGGGCGGAGAGTGGTGCAGGGAAAGTGTGACTATGACGAAATAATGAAGCAGAAGCAATGAAGACCAAAAGCACAGACATATATGCAAAGCCCAGTCTGCTGCGCTACGACATCGCTGACGAGGTGCTGGCGTTCAGCACGATGCGCCACGGGGGAGCCAGCACGGGGGCATACGCAGAGATGAACATCAACTACTATTGTGGCGACGACCCACAGGCGATAGCCGAAAACCGCCGCCTGCTGTGCAGCGAACTGGGAATAGCCGACAGTCAGCTGCTCTATCCCCACCAGACGCATGGCTGCAAGGTGGTGGAGATTGACCGCGAACTGCTTGCATTGCCCAGTCTTGAGCAGCAACAGCGACTCGACGGGGTTGATGCCGTTGTCACCAGGCAGCGAGGAATATGCATAGGAGTGTCTACAGCCGACTGCATACCTATTATAATATATGACCCTCTGCGCCACGCCGTGGCTGCGGTTCATGCCGGATGGCGCGGCACTGTCGGGCGGATAGTGCAGAAAGCGGTGGCCAAGATGGCGGCGCGTTTCGGCTCGGAAGCCAGCAGCATGAGTGCGGTTATTGGTCCGGGAATATCAAAAAAGAACTTCGAGGTTGGATGGGAAGTGTGGCAACAGTTTGCCGATGCAGACTTCCCGATGGGCGAAATCTCCGACAGTGCGGAGCTAAACGACCGTGGCCGTCGCCCACACATAGACCTGCCGCTATGCAATAAGCTGCAACTCATTGAGGCAGGACTGTCCCTACACGCCGTCACCGAATGTGGGATATGCACCTACGACAACGCTGCCGACTTCTTCTCGGCACGCAGACTGGGCATCGACTCAGGCAGGATATTCACAGGAGTGATGCTCCGAAACCTATAGATTACTACCAACGATATACAGCAGACCATGAAACAACTAACGATAGTTATTCCCTGCTACAACGAACAGGAGGTTATACAGGAGTCGTTCGACCGCCTGTCGGAACTTTCTGCCAACGTTGAGAAACAGAAAGGCTACCACACAAGACTCCTTTTTGTCGATGATGGTTCTACGGATGCCACATGGCAGATAATAGAAAGGCTCAACAAGGAGCATTGCCAGTTGGTAGCCGGGGTGAAACTGGCTGCCAACGTGGGCCACCAGCAGGCTCTCATGGCAGGGCTTGAGCACGCCGTGGCCGACAGCGACATCGTACTGAGCATCGATGCCGACCTGCAAGACGACATCAATGTGGTGCCACAGATGATTGACAGCTGTGAGGCAGGCTGCGATATAGTGTACGGTGTGCGCCGCGACAGGCAAAGCGACACGTTCTTCAAGCGCTCCACGGCGCAGCTCTTCTATCGGATGATGGGCCGTATGGGGGTGAAGACGGTGTATAACCATGCCGATTTCCGCCTTATGTCGCGCCGGGCAGTGGAGCATCTGTGCCAGTACAGAGAGCGAAACCTCTTTCTGCGAGGCATTGTTCCGCAGCTGGGATTTCCCACAGCCACCGTTTACTACGACCGCTCGCCGCGCACAGCCGGCACGACCAAGTACTCGCTGGCAAAGATGGTGGGGCTGGCTGTCGACGGCATCACCTCGTTCAGCATACGTCCTGTGCGCATGGTGATGGCTATGGGGGTGCTGTTTCTGCTCATAACGTTTGGAATATTGTGCTATGTGCTTCATGCCTACATCGTAGGTGACACCGTTCCCGGATGGACTTCGCTGATGCTCTCGGTGTGGTTTGTGGGTGCGTGCATACTCATAGCCTTAGGAATAGTGGGCGAATATGTGGGGAAGACCTACATCGAGGTGAAAGACCGTCCGCGCTATCATGTCGAACAAACACTTGGGAGCAATGCAGTACAACGGGATTAGGCTTGAGAAGCCACTTGCGGCAGGCATGAAGGCAAAGCTGTTGCTGCTGTTCTTCACTACGGCAACGGTCGTAATGCTCTTCATATCCAAAGACTCCTACCTGCACTATATGTTCAACCACTTCGACTCTGCGTGGTTCTTCGTATGCGGAAAGGCGTGGATGAACGGGCTGACACCCTACGTAGACTTCTCTGATTCCAAAGGACCGCTGCTCTGGCTGATATATGGAGTGGGCTATCTGCTGTCGCCTCGCGATTATGTAGGGGTGTTCTGGCTCTCGTGCGTGGCCTATACCGTGACACTCTACCTCAACTTCCTCACAGCACGCATATTCTTGCGCGACACCAAGACAAGTGCGTTGGTGGCAGTGACGATGCTCAACTTCTATCTGGCAGTGTTTATGCACAACGAGACTCGCTGTGAAGACTTCACCTTGCCATTCCTCTCGGCAGCCATCTGGGGCGTTTGCCGATGGCTGTATGCGCCTGACGGTTCGGCTATCCGGGCCTCAGTGCTCGTGGGAGTAGCCTTTGGCGCAACACTGATGATGAAGTTCAACATTGCGGCAACAACCGTAGGGTTGGGGGGCTACGTCGTTTATGCCGTGTGGCGAGAGCGTGGCAGCGTACTTGCTGCTGTGGGATGGATGGCTTTCGGAGCCGCCATGGTGGTGTTGCCGTTTGTGGCATACTTCCTTGCCAAAGGCTGCTTTCAGGCTTTTCTGTATGAATACTTTGTGCTCACGTTTGAGACCACGGCCAACAAAGCACCCGTACAGAGTGGACTGAGCAGTATGCTGTTGCCCGCCAGCATCCTGGCACTCGTGGCTTGCGGCATCGGTGTGTGGCTCTTCAGAGGCGTGACGTTGCGCCACCGCAACTTTCCGGCTTTGGCTTTCGCCCTGTGCTATATGCTCTCCGTGTTCAATGCGCGAAAGTATTATTTTGCAGTGTGTATGCCATACGCGCTGTTTTTGCTTGTTGCCGTAGCTTTCTGGCTGCGCCTGCATAGGCTATCAGCCATCAAGACATCTGCCATCGGCATACTGATGGCGGCTTTCGTTACGCTTACCAACCTGATTGGCCATGACCTCCGCAACCGCGACTTCGGAGATTTCATTACTCAGGACAACATAGCAAGGCGCACGTTCTACGCCTATGAGTATCTGATCTCACAGGTGGATGCTCCTCGTATGGTCAACATGAACGACGGAGCAGGGCTCGGCATCATGTCGGAAGCATTGCCGGCGTGCAAGTATTGGTCGCTGCAATGGGGCGCAACGCCACAGATGAAGCAAGACATCATGGATGCCTGCCGCAGTGGAAAGGCCGACTTTGCAGTAGTCAACCGCAACTCTTTAGCCGAAAGAAAGCAGCTGAAGGCATGGGGCTGGCATGAGTACGACTACTCGTCGGACATATATGACAACGTGTTGCTGAGCAAAAGGAAGCTGCGGCTGCTGCCCAAAAAGTTCCCCGGAATGGCAGATGCTGCCCGGAAACGCTCGATAGAGTAGAGCAAGGTGAGAGATGGAAGCCGGATGGTATTATGAATAAAAAGTAATCAGAAATGAGAAACAACCAGGAAAAAGTATTCCAGATAGCCGGTTGCAGCAAGAGCGTGCTGTTGCTGCTGGCTGTGATGGGCGTACTCTACGCCATTTGGGTATGGCTCACGCCGCCAACGATGCTCGACGACATACTGTACAGATGCGTGTGGGAACCCGACGAGACTGCTCCAAGACAAGCTCTTCACACTATGAATGACGTGCTTCGCTCGCAGTGGATTCACTATTTCACCCACCTTGGCCGCCTCGTGCCCCATCTTGTGGCACAGTTGCTCTATTGCTTCACGTCCGACAGCGTGATAAAGGTGCTCGACACGGTGGTGTTCGTCCTGCTGTTATACTTTAGTTGCCACTACATTGAAGGTAGACGCAAGACTGCTTTCTCGCTTCTCATGTTCTGGTTTCTTATCACAATCGTCACCTTTGGCAGCGGCAGCGCACTGCTGTGGCAGATGGGAGCGTTCAACTATCCTTGGACCGAGCTTCCGGTAGTGGCACTCCTTTGCTATCTGCGACACATAAAAGACCGGGAAATCACCATGCGGCACTTGGCATTGGCTCCTTTGGCACTGTTGGCAGGCTGGACTCACGAGTCGCTTACGCTGCCCATTGCCATTTCTATGGCTCTCTATGTGGCTGTAAACAGGAAGAATATACTGAAAAGTGCGTTGTTGCCTTACTTCGTTTTCTTCACAATAGGCACGCTGCTAAACACTTTCTCGCCGGCAACACTCCAACGGGTAAACGAATACCACATCTCTCTGTCGACGCGTTTGTTCTACGGAGTTTCTACAATGGTGTTTACGGTGAAAGTGTTTTGGCTGCTCGTGATAGCCCTGTTTGTGGCTTGGCGTAAGCGAAAAGCCGTGCTACGGGCTGAACTAAAAGACCGTTTCTATATCTACTTTGCCACGTTTCTGGCTTATGGAATAGTAATGACAAGTGGCGCAACGGTAACTCGTACAGGCTACCATGCAGAGTTTCTGGCATCGATTCTGCTTGTTTCGCTTCTCCATCGTTTCAGTATGCCAAAGCTGAAGCGTAGCTTAGCCATTGTCGTTGTAGGCATTTCGGTGGCTCTCATGCCTTTCTCGCTGGAGCTGATGGCCAAAAACCACGCAAATGCAAAGTATATAGAAAAGCAGGTTATGGAGCAAAAAGCCAGTCTTGTACGCGTGCCAAGCCTCGATTTCCACGATGATGTTATTCACCGTTGGGCCTATCGGCAGTTCATAACCGAACCTGTCATTTTTGGATCGCAGAAGGTTTTCAATCCAAACTACGACCAGGTGTTGTCGCTCCATGCTGTCTTGGGGCGCAATGATGTGGTTTTCTTTCCCAAGGAATTTGCTGACAGCATCGACCGTTCGGCAGATGCCTACAAGTCATTGGGCGTAAACAAAGACTCCACTCAGTATATCTGGCAGGTTGCCAAGGATGCTGACGTGAGTCGCGGAGTGGACTTGCTGCTGCGCCATGCCGAGCGTTCAGACCGACCTTTGTATAATAGTTTCTTCTTCCACGAGGGCGACACCTTCCATATTGAACCGCAAGAAACGTATGAAATGAGTCTGCGTTCACGACGTTTCCTGATGATTACGCCACCACCAAAGCACGTGATGCGGCGCGTGAAGGCTGTTCAGCCAGCCCGTTAACGCCCCTTATGGCGGTTTGCCCGTTGCTCACGGTACTTGGCTTTCTGCTTTGCAGAGCCAGAACCGTGGGCACCGGTGATGTATTTCTTCTTTTTTGCCTTGGTCTTCACCTTGTCGTCGTCCGACTTGCGGCTACCTCCACGCTTGAAAGAAATCCCGTTTTCGAGTATGGAAATGAAATCGTCCATTTTATAATTCTTAATTTATAATTCATAATTCATAATTATTGCTAAGAGGATAGGGCTGCCAGCTGACCACTTTTATTTATGGAGTAGTTTTGGATGACTTAATAATAGATGTTGTTATCTTTATTATTTCAACGCAATCGGCAAGCATACTGTCAGCTTCTTGGCGTGAAATGTAGTCAGTATCCCTCAATAATTCTATCCAATATTCTGTTTCGCTGGCTTCTTTGAGTGCAATGCCAACTTTTGAAGCAAAGTCTGCTTTTGAATAACCTCTAATAGCCTCTTTTATATTAGCCCCAATGCTTGTGCCACTCCGAAGTAATTGTTTACAAATAACATAGTCATGTTCCTTTTCGGATAAGTATTTGTAGAGCTTTACACACCTTACAGAAAATGCGTAACTCTTTTCAACAATTATATTTTCGTCCTTACCCTTCATTCTATTTAGCTATTTGTCTTTCAATTATGAATTATGCATTAAGCATTATGCATTGTATCAGTGGTGGAACAGCCTTACGCCCGTGAACGCCATGGCAATGCCGTACTTGTCACAGGTTTCTATGACATTGTCGTCGCGTATGCTGCCGCCAGCCTGAGCAATATATTCAACTCCGCTCTTGTGGGCACGCTCTATGTTGTCACCGAAGGGGAAGAAGGCATCTGAGCCGAGAGCCACGCCTTTGTTGGTTGCTATCCACTGCTTCTTTTCTTCCAGCGTGAGCGGTTCGGGCTTCTCGGTGAAGAACATCTGCCATGTGCCGTCGCGGAGCACGTCTTCATACTCGTCACTGATGTAGACATCGATGGTGTTGTCGCGGTCGGCGCGCCTTATGCCGGGCTTGAAGGGCAGCGACATGACCTTGGGACACTGGCGCAGCCACCATGTGTCGGCCTTCTGTCCGGCCAGTCGGGTGCAGTGGATGCGGCTCTGCTGTCCGGCACCGATGCCGATAGCCTGGCCGTCCTTGACGTAGCACACACTGTTAGACTGGGTGTATTTCAGCGTTATGAGCGCGATGATAAGGTCGCGGCGAGCCTCCTCGGTGAACGTCTTGTTAGCGGTGGGGATGTTCTCGAAGAGCGACGGGTCGTCGAGGCGTATCTCGTTGCGTCCCTGCTCGAAGGTGATGCCGAACACCTGCTTGCGTTCTATGGGCTGAGGCTTGTAGGTCGGGTCGATCTTTATCACGTTGTAGCTGCCCTTGCGCTTGTCGCGCAGTATCTCTAATGCCTCGTCGGTGTAGCCGGGAGCTATCACGCCGTCGCTCACCTCGCGCTTGATGAGTGTTGCCGTGGCTGCGTCGCACTCGTCTGACAGGGCTACGAAGTCGCCGTAGCTGCACATACGGTCGGCACCACGGGCACGGGCATAGGCACAGGCCAGCGGTGAGAGCTCAACCTTAACGTCGTCTACGAAGTAGATTTTCTTGAGAGTGTCGCTCAAGGGCAGTCCTACGGCTGCACCGGCAGGGCTCACATGCTTGAACGAGGCAGCAGCAGGCAGGCCAGTGGCGGCCTTGAGCTCGCTCACAAGCTGCCATGAGTTCAGGGCATCAAGGAAATTGATGTAGCCCGGACGGCCGTTGATAACTTCAATGGGAAGCTCGCCTTCTTCCATGAATATGCGTGAAGGCTTCTGGTTCGGATTGCATCCGTACTTCAGTGACAGTTCTTTCATAACTTGGCTTAAATGTTTTTGTGGCTGCGAAAGTACGAAAAATATGTTAAATAATTGTATGATTGGACCAAAATAGTTAAGTTTGCAACAAAACATCCCCACCACTTTAAAAAACATCTGGCACCATGAAGCATAAGAAGTTATCCACCGTTACGCTCTCATTCTTGTCTGCAGGACTTGCCTTGCTGGGCTTCGGAGCGTGTGGCCCGTCGGACAAGTTACAGAAGGAAGTAAACAGTCTCAACAAACTGATACGTGCCAAGCAGAGTGCCAGCGAGCGCATCGGCAGGGCGGAATGTGTCTACGGCGGCCCAAACCTCAACGATGGCAGCTGGGAAATCAGAAAATCGCCCGAGCAGATTGAGTTAGAGCAGTTGATAAAGCGCCGCGACTCGCTGCAAAGCATCATAGACAAACGAAAGACCAAGTAACCGTAATGAAGAAGAAGTATAAGAAACTGTCACCCTTGATGTTGTCGGCACTTTCGGCTGGCTTGGCTGTGCTCGGCTTCGGAAGCTGTGGCTCAAGTCGCGTAGCCATCAAGGAGAAAGAACAGAACCTCACAGCGCGGCTTGACCACACTTTAGCCGAGGAGAGCCGCCTTACGTCGCTTTATCAGGAACTGACTAAACGGCGCGACGAAGTGATACGCATGGGGCGCGGAGTGTGCGTCTATGGAGGGCCAAACATGAGCCGCGAAGAAGTGAACCGCATAGTGCGCGAAGCCGAAGAAAGGGCTAATCAGGAAGCCGCTGGCATAGAAGAGCAGATGAAGGACGTTTCGCACCAGCTCGACAGTATCAGCGACGTGAAGCGGCAGACCTATAACGAGCTCGAAAAGCTTAAACAGAAGAAATGAAATATAAGGAGCTGTCTTTGCGAAAGCGACTGGCATTGGAGATACAACGGAAGATTCAGCATCATCTTGTGGCTGAGCATCCGTTGTATCAGTTGTTTTGGGAGTGTACGCTGCGCTGCAACCTGCGTTGCCGCCACTGCGGAAGCGACTGCAAGACCGAGACGGGGCATCCCGATATGCCGCTCGAGGACTTCCTCCGCGTGCTCGACTTGATAGCAAAGCGCACCGACCCGGCACAGGTGTTCGTGATAATCACCGGAGGCGAGCCGCTCATGCGACGCGACATCGTCGACTGTTGCCGCGAGATTGACCGCCGGGGCTTCCCCTGGGGCATGGTTACTAACGGACTGGCCGTCACACCCGAGCTGTTTGCATCGCTCGTGGCAGCCGGTATGCGTGCCATGACCATCAGTCTCGACGGACTGGCGAACAATCACAACTGGATGCGCGGCAACGATGCCAGCTTCAGCCGTGTGGAGCGGGCCATCGACCTGCTCGCCAATGAGAAAAACGTGGTGTGGGACATCGTCACCTGCGCCACGGAGCACAACTTCGACGAGCTGCCTGCCTTGCGCGACTTCCTGATAAGCAAGGGTGTGCCATCGTGGCGACTGCTCGACGTGTTCCCCGTGGGGCGTGCTGCCAGCCAGCCTGAGCTGTTGCTCTCCGACGGACACCTGCGGCAGCTCATGCAGTTTATCGCCGAAACGCGGCGGCAGGGCCTTATCGACTGTGCCTACGGCTGCGAGGGCTTTGTGGGCAACTACGAGATGGACGTGCGCGACCGTAGCTTCTTCTGCAAGGCCGGCATCACCGTCGGCTCGGTGCTCGTCGACGGCAGCATTTCGGCCTGCTCAAGCATACGCGCCGACTACCACCAGGGCAACATCTACGAGGATGATTTCATGGATGTATGGGAGAATCGGTTCCAGCTCTACCGCGACCGCAGCTGGATGAAGCGCGACGGCTGTGCCGACTGCAATATGTTCCGCTACTGCAATGGTAGCGGTATGCACCTGCGTGATGGCGAGGGTCGCCTGCTGCAATGCCACCTCGAGCGTCTGATGGGGGCTGGGTAGGAGGCCGCAAACCGACGTAGAAGACAAGCAAAAAGGCTAAAGAGCAACAGTTGTTGCATCTTTAGCCTTTCTGATTTCCTGCAAGTCGAAGGATTACTTCGCAAGGTTGACGCGTCTTTCCTTGATGCGGGCAGCCTTACCAGTGAGGTTGCGCAGGTAGTAGAGCTTGGCACGACGTACCTTGCCATGCTTGTTCACCTCGATAGAGGCAATGTTGGGCGACTCGATGGGGAAGATACGCTCCACACCGATGGTTCCCGACATCTTGCGAACAGTGAAGCGCTTCTTGTCACCGTGGCCGTTGATCTTGATTACAACACCGCGGAAGAGCTGGATACGCTCCTTTGAACCCTCGATAATCTTGTAAGCAACAGTGATGGTGTCACCGGCACGGAACTCCGGGAACTTGTTGCCTGTTGCAAATGCTTCTTCAGCAACTTTGATTAAATCCATAATTATTCTGAATGTCTTAATTGATTATTGCTCAGTGCAACATGGCCAATAACTCATCTATTGCCAGCGGTTACACCGAAAGCGACCGCAAAGGTAGTCATATTCCATCATTCACGCAGCATAAAGCCACTCGTCAATCGATTATTTAAGTTTTATTAAGATTTTGACTGACAGTTCTCTCTATTATATAAAGGTGGGAGAGCCTCCGAAAAACAATCTAAGGAGAATGGGAGGTGGGGAGCAAAAAGACTCCTGATCTCCTGTTCTCCTTAGACGTAGAGTGGCAGCAAGGCTTCCCGTGCGCCTTAGATGTTGAGGTCTATGCGGTCGTCGCCGCTGTTGGTGCTGTCGAAACCGCTTTCGTCGTCACCACTTGTGGGAGCCTGTGGAGTTGTTTCCGGCTCATTGTTCTCGCGGTTCTCCTTATAGGGGTTGATGCCGCGTGCCTTGTTCTGCTGCACTCGCTCGTAGTGTTCATGCACATCGTCGGCTTCGCGCTGTGCCTGATGTTTGTCGGCAGCCGCTCCTGCAGCTGCTCCGAGGGCTGCTCCTCCGGCAAGTCCTATGAGCGAGCCAACGCTCGACCCGTGGCCACCGCCTACTATGCCGCCAATGGCCGTGCCTATGAGCGAGCCAAGTGTGCCGCCGGCATAGGCTCCAGAGCCAGTGTATGTGTCGCAGCTGCTTACCAGTATGGTTGCGCTGAGAAGGATGATGATGTTCTTTTTCATTTTTGCAAGCAGATTATTATGTTTCACGCTGCAAATATATTTATTTTTTTCAATAAGTGAAAATCCAATTTCCCTATTTCGATATAGGGAAACCCCTATATTGCCTCTATATTGGCTCCTTGGCTGCTACAGGTTGAGCCTATAATGTAAAGACAATTATGCAGAAAACGTATCTCCCCGACTTGTCGTTTCAGAGCCGGAATTGGCGTTCTCGTACCGTCAGACCGCCTTTCCTTCTCTTGTTTGTTCCCTGCGCGGAGGTGCAAAAGCTTGTTTTCGTCACATATTTGCGTCCAGGTTGCTTCCTTTTTCGTTTTCTGCCCACTCGCCGAGCGATGCTTTTCGCCGTCTCTTCCGTATGCCCTTTTCAGCCTTCTCAGCCACCAGAGGTCTTCGGCAGAATATAGCTGGCAGCTCAGAAATGGCTCTGCGTCAAGCCTTTATCGGCTAACGATTTTTTACGGAGGCTTCCGTAAACTTTCTCCAAAGCCTCCGGAGCAATGCTACAGCAGCTCTGGAGTACTGCTCCGACGGCCTTGGAGCAATGCTACAGCAGCCCCGGAGAAACCTTACGGGCCGTCTGCGAAACGCCCGGAAGGGCCGTGCGGTATGGCTTGAAGTGCCGTCTAAGGGCGTTTTGGATTAGTTATCGGAGCGAAATACTCGCATATATGGCGGCGAAAGAAGCGTTGATGCCAAATATTCGAGTATCGGGAAGGGCGTTGTAAAGATAATTCGGCTTTTCTTTAACATCTCGCCGGCAAGAACCTTTACGAGTTCATTTGGGGTAGTATTTCCTTACGTCCTGCACCAGAGGCACAATGCCGTAGCCTTGATGTCCTTCATAGTCATTTCGTAAGCCTCTTGGGGCGAGTAAAGTTCCTTGTTCATGTCGGGAAAATCCTCCTCGATAGGTGTGTCAAACACACTTTCTGTCTGAATAGGCTTGACGCTGTCTATGAGTATAGTCATCAATTCCAACTTCTGGCTGTCGTCCATGTCTTTCACCATTTCGCGATAATAGCTCATGGGGCGCACCGGGTGCCGTCTTGAATTTCTTGCTTCCATCATCGTATCATTTTACGTTTGATGTGGGCAAAGATAAGCTTTTTCCGCGACTTATTTTAGACTTATCCATATTTTTAGGCACGAAATGGCCTCCTTCATCCGTTTCGTCCCTCACTTCCAATCGTCATAGAACAGGTCTGCACCATCTGCCAGAAGAGTTGCCGCACTACAATGTGGCGGCAATCTTCTTCATCATGTGGTCTTTGTCCTGCTTGTTCATCTCGCCGGCAAGAACCTTTACGAGTTCACAGGGGTAGTATTTCCTTACGTTCTGCACCAGAGGCACAATGCCGTAGCTGAGCATCGGGAAGCGGCTGTTGCCGTCGGCAAACTGAGACGACAGCGCGAAGCGTAGCGACATGATGCGCTTGAGTGTAGTCCGCGCCCGTCCCTTTTTGCTGCGTGGCTGTTTCGCCTTTGCCATCTGGTAAACGTCTATGCCTTCTGCCGTCGGATGAATATAGTAGCGGCTGTTACCGGTGGTAATCTCCATGTAAGTGATGCCTTCGTGGGCGTAGTCTTTCACTTCACTGATAACCTCTTCTACTCCTTCGCCTATCGTCAGTACGCGGTTTCGGGCTTCGATGGTCAGCTGTCTGCCATTGGGCGACTGATACAAGCCGTCTACAAGCAGCAACTTCTCGCTCTTGAAGGCTTCATTTATGTCGTCCCTGTAGAGCGAACGGTCGGTGACGTTGACGGAATAGTATGCCTTGCCGCTCTTGTTGACGAACACGAAGCTCATCTGGGTGCGGAAGACGCGGTCGCCCGCAGCCACTCCGGCAGGCAAACCGAAGTAGTCGCCCGTGTTCTGGGCCACGGTGTAGGTCTCGCCGTCCTCCCTTACGAGTTTTATGTAGTACTTGCTTTCGTTGCATACGAGCGTACACTCGTTGTGTGGTGCCCAGTCTTCGAATACGTAGATGTTCTCGCCGTCGGTGTAGTCGGGCCAGTTGGGGCGTGCCGAAGCGTGCTGAGCGGCAAAGGCAGCCATCAGCAGCGTGAACGTGAGAGTCAGTGCTCTTAGCTGAATGTGTTTCATGGTAGCGGTTATTAGTGGTTTCAGGTATATGTTATTCAAAGTAGAACGACAGCACAATCATCTTTGAATGTACGTCGGAGGCTGCATTGGCATACATGAACATATTTTTGTCGGGCAGCTTCGAGGCGTGGTTGGGGTCGAGCGCGTTGGTAAGGCCGAACATGAACTTCAGCTCGGGGCGCAGCTTGAAGTAAGGCAGATAGAAGTCGCAGCCCACTCCCACCTCGGCAAATGCGTCGAAGCGCTTCAGACGTATGTAGTCGGTTTCCTTTCCCGATAGGTTGAGCATAGGGTTGATGCCCGCAATCAGGTAGGGGCGGTGGTTGTTGAAGCGTAGCGGAGCCAATATCACGTCGAAGGCAGTCGATATGTATGCCGTCTTCACCTCCTGGTGCTGCACTATGTTGCGTCCGGCGGCATCCACGTCGGTGTGGTTGAGGAATGTCAGGTGGCGTGTGCCGAAGTACAGCTGTGGTGTCAGGCGCAGCTGAAAGTTGGTGTTGATGCGCAGTTCGCCTACCACACCCACGTTGAAACCGGCATCCCAGCGGTCCTGCTCCACGGATATGAGCTTTTCGCTGGTCGCTCCTGTCTCGTCGGTGATGAGCTGCGGGCCTCGGTTCACAAGCTCCATGTCCTGCAGATGTGTGCCCACGACTATTCCAAGGTGGAATGGCCTGAAGTCGATATATGGCTTGTTCTCCACCTTGCGCTCCTGTGCCGATGCACTCAGCAGACCTACGCACAGCAGCATAATTGTTGTTAACGTTCTCATTCTCTTAAAAGAACGCTTCCACCGCATAGTTTATTGTAAAAAGGGGAATGAAAAACACCTGAAAACTCTTGTGGCGGAAACGGTGACAAACAAAAGAAACAAACATTTGATGATATTCCATAAGACATATAATATGTGCTCTATTGGCTGG
>ODAJ012183806.1_pt1 | contig 16257 bp, 12 predicted proteins | sample 1539241 | NCBI WGS metagenome assembly ODAJ01 (sample SAMN02144231, study PRJEB22623) | gut metagenome | biome: sheep rumen | host: Ovis aries | place: New Zealand
GGCGTCGGCGAGCCGGTCGGCGGCGAGGGCCTTGCGCTCCTTCGTCCAGAAGGCATTCCAGGCGGCGATGCGCGCCTCCTGGTCCTCCTGCGGCTGGAACAGCAGCGGAACCAGCGACGTGTAACTTTGCACGAGACCGGCGTCGGAGAGCGAATCCAACTTGTGCATCAGCACCTTGTTGTTCCGCAGCGCCTGGTCCAGGTTTTCGTCGTATGCGGCGAAATAGAGGTTCATGAACCCGTTGGCATTCTTCTCGTTGTACAGGTTCTGGCTTTCGGTGAGGAGCGGCTCGTCGTAGTCGAGGTTCCTCAGGTCGCTGTCGAACTTCACCCGGTGGCTCAGGGCGATGCCCACGACGACCAGGACCGCCAGCCCCGCGAGTACCCAGCGGTTCCGGTCCCAGGGAAGGTCGTTGATCCGGTCGATGATGTGGAATCCCTTGTATTTCTTGAACTTCACCTGTTCCGGCTTCATGAAGTGCGGCAGGAACACGAGGGCGAAGAAAGTATTGCCCAGGAGGGCGAAGGTGGCGAAGAGGCCGAAGTCCCGGAGCAGGTCGCTCTCCGTGAAGAGCAGGCCCAGGAAGGCGCCCACCGTGGTGATGCATCCCAGGGTGACGGGCGTGGATTCCTCCAGGAGCATCTGTTCCACGTCACCCACGTAATAGTGGTGGATGAGCACGTGCAGGCAGTAACTGATGGCGACGCCCAGGACGATGGCGCCGAGGCCCAGGGCCATCAGGGACATGTACCCCTTGATCCAGTACATGCAGGCAAGGGAGAACACGGCCCCGTAGATGATGGGCACGACCTGCTGCCAGATGAAGGTCCAACTGTGGAAACTCAGGAGCAGGATGACGAGGATGATGAGGAGGGAAATGCCCACGGTCATCATCAGGTCTCCGCGGATGGTGCTGGCGTTGGAAACGCTCCCGAGGGGCGTTCCGTGCACGAGGACGCGGACTTCCGGATGGGCGGCCTCGAAGGTTTTCCGCTCCTTGGACAGAAGGTTGTAGAACCGCTGCGCGGCCCAGGAATCCAGCGTAGGGAAACTCGGGGACAGGAAGGCCAGCGCCACGGTCTTGTCGGGGCAGAAGAAATGCCCGTCTTCGATGGTGTAGCCCCCGGCGGAACCGCCTTCCTCACCGAGGAGGTCGCCGAGCATGAAGTTCCTCAGTCCCAGCGGGTCCATCGACACCAACTGCGTATTCTCGCCGGTCATGTCCTCTTCCAATAGCCGCAGGTTCTCTTCCATCTGCGCGAGGACGGCGTCCGGTTCCAGTGCCGCCTCGAAAGCGGCGTACAGGGACGTGTCGATGAAGGACGGCAGGTGCTCGAACCCGTAGTCCATCGCCCCGAGCATCGTGCCCATGTCGATGGAATGCAGGATTCCGGCGATGAACCGCCCGGCCGTGTCCCGCTGCAGGAGGGAATCGGAGAAAGCGGAGATACATTCGCCGAGGACCGACGGGTCCACGGGGTTCGCCGGATCTGCCGACGTGACCTGGATAAAGACCTTGTCCTTGAGCCCTATATCACTGAATGCCAGTTCATTGTCGGTGCTTGAACGCGGCAGGAGCTTGACGATGTCTTCCTCGTAACGGAGTTGGATGCCGAAGGCGGCGAACAGGAGGAAACTGACGGCCATGAGCGCATACAGGAGCGCCTTGTGCCGCTGGAAAAAGTGATAGATCGGAACGAATATCCGGTGCATGCTTTGGGAATATCAATTAAATCCCCCAAAGGTACGGTTTATTCGTGAGAATTGAAAATTCTCAGAAGCAGTTCCGGAGCACCTCTACGACGCTCGTGGACTTGCCCATGGTATAGAAATGGACGGCGGGGACGCCTTCGTACAGGAGTCCGTGGCACTGGGCAGTACACCATTCGACGCCGATGCGGCGGACGGCCTCCCGGTCGTCCCCGGCTTTCCGGACGGCCTCGGTGAGGTCCACCGGCAGGTCGATGGAGAAGGACTCCGGCAGCAGTTGCACCTGCCGGGCCGTGGTCAGCGGCTTCAGTCCGGGAATGATGGGAACCGAGATGCCGGCGTTCCGGCAGCGGTCCACGAAGCGGAAGAAGACCTCGTTGTCGAAGAACATCTGGGTGATGATGCAGTCCGCCCCCGCATCGACTTTCTGCTTCAGATAAGCGATGTCCGTCTCCAGGTTCGCCGCCTCGAAATGCTTCTCCGGATAGGCGCCGACGCCGATGCAGAAACGGTCCCCGCCTTCCATCCCGCGGATGGCGCGGACCAGTTCGTCGGCATGGGAATACCCGCCCGGGGTGGGGGAGAAACGCTTTTCTCCCGTCAGGGAATCCCCCCGCAGGGCCATGACATTGTCGATGCCCAGGTATTGGAAATCCTGGATGAGCCACTCGATCTCCGACGCCGTATTCCCCGCGCAGATGACATGCGGGACCACCTCCACCTGGAAACGGGCCTGGATGCTGCCGCACACGGCGACGGGGGAGACGCGGCTGCGCGTAACCTCCCGGCGGAAGGTTCCGTCGGCGAGGGGAACGAAACGAACCTCGTCCCGGTGGGTCGTGACGTTGATGTAGCGGGGCTTGAACTCCATCAGGGGAGCGATGTTCCCCAGGAGTTCGTCCTTGGTGATGCCGCCGAGGGGCGGGACGATCTCCAGCGAGGGAAAAGGATGGCTGGGATCCAGCAGGTCGGTGATTCTCATAGCAGATGGGAAAGGAAGGTCCGGGCCTCGTCGGGGGAGAGGCCGCGGGCCGCAGCATACTGTTCGTATTGGGCGGGGCCGATGTGCCGGATTTCCGGATATCCGGCCTCGGGATGCAGGACGACGAAGCCGCAGATGGCCGCCTCGGGCTTCATGGCGCAACTTTCGGTGAGGGTGATGCCGATTCCCTCCGGAAGCAGCCGCAGGATGTCCCGCTTGAGACTGTGGTCGGGGCAGGAGGCGTACCCGGCGGCCGGCTTGGCGATGCGGACGCCCTCGGGCAGCCCTGCTTCCAGCCGGCGGTCCAGCCAGGTGGAGGCCGCCTCGGCGAGGGTGACGCGGACGGCGCGTTCCATCATGGAGTCGTAGTCGGTGTGGCAGGCGTCACAGTCGCAGGAGATTCCTTCGCTTCGCTCGGAATGACAGGAGGAATGCTCGGAATGACAGGAGGAATGGACGCTGACGGCGAAGAGGCCGAAGGGACCGGTGCCGTCCGAAGGGACGAAATCGGCCAGGGAGCGGCCGGGGGCCTCTTCCTGCCGGAGCATGGGCAGTTTCACGGGACCGAGGTCGATGAGGTCGCCTTCCCGCCGGGCCGCGAAGAAACGGGCGGCGATCCGGACGGTGACGGCGCCGCTGCGGACCATCCGGTCCAGGACGGTCTGTCCTTCGGCGGTGAGTTCCGCCGATTCCCGGACCCCCCATACGAGCCGGAACATCGGCCAGTCAAAAAGGGGAACGAGTTCTTCCAACGGGATTTCCGTGAGGGGGATATCCTCCGGGACGGTGCGCAGGTACGATCCCGGGTCGAAACCGGTTCCGGGCGCGGCCGGTACGCTCTTCCGCCCCTCGTGCAGGGCCCGGATCCGGGCCTGCTCCGCGTGCTGCTCCGCCTCGAAGGCCTCCCGGTCGCGCAGGCATTTCTTGGCCAGGACGGCCCCGGCCGAGGCGTCCGGCGCGTAAAAGACATGGTCATAGAGCGGAGCCAGTTTCACGGCCGTATGCAGGGCCGACGTCGTGGCGCCGCCGATGAAAAGGGGCGTCTCCAGCCCGCGCGCGTGCATTTCCCGGCACAGTTCCTCCATCTGGAACAGCGACGGGGTGATGAGTCCGCTTACGCCGATGAGGGCGGCATGATGCTTTTCCGCGGCCTCCAGGATGGTCTCCTTGTCCACCATCACGCCCAGGTCCACCACCTCGAATCCGTTGCAGCGGAGGACGATGCCGGCGATGTTCTTGCCGATGTCATGGACATCTCCCTTGACTGTCGCGTGGATGACCACGGGCCGCTGCGCCGCGTGCTCGCCTTCCTGCATGTACGGTTCCAGGATGGCGACGGCATCTTTCATCACCTTGGCCGACTTGACGACCTGCGGAAGGAACATCTTTCCCTCGCCGAAGCGCTTCCCGACTTCCTCCATCCCGGCCATCAGCGGCCCCTCGATGACCGCCACGGCGCTCACCAGCCGCTCCAGGGCGGCCATGAGCGCCTCCTGCAAATGCTCGGTCCGGCCGGTGACCAGCATCTGGGCGAGAGATTTCTCGACTCCGCCTCCGGCTTCGCTCGAAATGACAGGATTGTCACTTCGACCAAGCCCCGCAGGGGCGCGTGGAGGAGTCTCGTTTTCGTTCGCCAGCATCGCCGTCAACCGCTCCGTTGCATGCGGATCGCGGCAGAGGATGAGGTCCTCCACGGCCGTCCGCAGGCCCGGTTCGATGTCGTCATACTGCAGGACCATTCCCGGATTGACGATGGCCATGTCCAGTCCGGCGCGGATGGCGTGGTACAGGAAAACGGCGTGCATCGCGCTCCGGACGGGATTGTTGCCCCGGAAGGCGAAGGACAGGTTGGAGATGCCGCCTGAGGTATGGACCCCGGGCAGGTTCTGTTTGATCCAGCGGACTGCTTCGATGAAATCGATCCCGTAGCGGTCGTGTTCGGAAATGCCCGTCCCGATGGACAATACATTGACATCCAGGATGATATCCTCCGCCGGAATGCCGATGCCGGTGAGGAGCCGGTACGCCCGCTCCGCGACGGCGACCTTCTTCTCATAGGTGGTCGCCTGTCCCTCCTCGTCGAAGGCCATGACGACCATGGCGGCGCCCAGGCGGTGGATTTCCGCGGCCTTTTCCAGGAAGGCCGCCTCCCCATCCTTGAGACTGATGGAGTTGACGATACACTTGCCCTGGGCGTTCTTGAGTCCCGCGAGGATGCAGTCCCAGTGGGACGAGTCGATCATGAGGGCGGCCTTGGCGACGGCCGGATCGTTTTCCAGGGTACGGACGAAGGTCTCCATGCACCGGGGCCCGTCCAGCATGCCGTCGTCCATGTTGATGTCGATGATGCTCGCTCCGCCCTCGATCTGTCCGGCCGCCACTTCCAGGGCCGCGTCGTAGTTCCCCTCGGCGATGAGCCGGGCGAACTTCCGGGAGCCGGCGACGTTGGTCCGTTCGCCGATGAGGGTGAAGTTCCGCTTCTCCGTGTCGATGAGATAGGCCTCCAAGCCGCTGACTGTCAATGAGCCGGACGGCTCTTTCAGCGGGGCGGGGGAGAGCGTCGGGAAGGCGGCGATATGCTCCGGCGTGGTGCCGCAGCATCCGCCGGCGATGTTCACGAGACCGTCCATCCGGGCTATCTGGGTCGCCATCTGCTGCGGTGTCTGGTCGTAGCCGCCCAACTCGTTGGGAAGGCCCGCGTTCGGGTAGCAGATGACCGGCACGTCGCCGAAGGCGGCGATGTCCTTCACGAGCGGAAGGAGCCCGTCGGCCCCGAGCGAACAGTTTACGCCGAAGGCGGTCAGAGGATAGTGCCGGACCGCGGTGTAGAACGCCTCCAGCGTCTGCCCGGTCAGCGTCCGCCCGCTCCGGTCCCCCACGCTCACCGACACGATCACCGGGAATCCATCCTTTACCTGCTGCACGGCATACAGCGCCGCCTTGACATTCAGGGCGTCGAAAGCCGTCTCGATCAGCAGCACGTCCACGCCCCCCTCGATGAGGGCTTCCGCCTGCTCGCGGTAACTCTCCGCCATGTCGTCGAAACTGTACGGCCTTTCCGCCGGGCGGGCGATGTCCGGGGCGAGCGTCAGCGACTTGGACGTCGGCCCCATGCTGCCGGCCACCCAGACCTTCCGGGGGGCACCGCTCCCGTCATGCCCGGTTTGGCCGGGCATCTGCATGGCACGGTCCGCACACGCCCGGGCGATCCGGGCCCCCGCGAGGGCCATTTCCCGCGCCCGGACCGCCAGCCCGTACTCCTTCTGGGAGATCCGGTTGGCACTGAAGGTGTTCGTTTCAATGATATCGGCCCCGGCATCGATATAGGCCGCGTGGACGGCCGCGATGATGTCCGGCCGCGTCAGGTTCAGGCACTCGTTGTTCCCTTTCAGTGGCGTGGGGGCGTCCTCGAAAGCGCCCCGGCGGAAGTCTTCTTCCGTCAGGGAATACTGTTGGATCTGGGTCCCGGTCGCCCCGTCCAGGCGGAGCACCCGTTCCCGAAGGGCTTGCTGTAAGTTCGTCATTGGGGCAAAGGTACGGAAAATCGCCGAGATTCAGCGGGAGGAAATCCTCAGGAGCCGAAGCGGAAGTACCGGACGGACAGCGGTGCGCGGGATGCCACCAGATAGAGGTCCTCCCGATCCAGGACGCCGTCCTGGACGGGGATGCTGATTTCCTTCCACTTCCAGCCCGTGTCCGGGAGGGTGGCGGAGGCGATGAGCGGCCCGTCCGGAGAGCCCTTCCTTACTTCCAACACGCCTCCGGGACTGCCCGTAAAGATGCTGAGCGTCAGACTCTTCGGCGCTTCGGGGAAACTGAAATAGCGGTAGCAGGCCCATTGTCCGTCCTCCTGGAAGGAGACGTAGGAATAGGCCCCCTTCTTCAACTGGTAGATGCCTGGTTTCCGCCCGGTGGAATACTCCACGGCGCCGCCCGCCTGGACCGTATCGCCGGTCCCGAAGGCGCCGCGCACGCCGGAGGTGCTCATCTTCACTTCCGGGATCGTCCCGTCTTCGTTGAAAACCATCGGCTCCAGGTTGGGTACCCGCGTCATCCGAAGCCCCGGAACACTCTTGTGATACTGCAGCCAGTACTTTCCCTGGAACGGCTCGAAACTGCCGTGGACATTGCCCGCGTTCGGGTAATTGTGATTGGTCACGATGAGCCCCTGGTATGTATATGGACCGAGCGGCTGCTTCGCGGTCAGGTAGGCCATCCGGGTGGGTACGGCGCCGTTTTCGGCACCCTTCCCCGTGTTCTGGATGTAGATGTAGTAGTAGGTGTCGCCCCGTTTCCGGAGGGAAGGGCCTTCGAAAGGCTCATTGTCCGTGGGCATGGAAGGGGTCATGTCCCGCACGGTCTCCGGCAGGATGCGGGCATAGTCGTCCGGATCCAGCTGGGCCACGATGAACTTGGGAAGGGCCAGATAGACCTTCCCGTCGTCGTCCACCAGGATGCCCGGGTCGATGTGCCCGAGTTCCTGGCCGTTCAGCGTGATGGTCCGGGCGTTCGTGTACGGCCCTTCCGGCCGGTCGGCGTCCAGCAGGAAGACCTTCCCGTTGTTGGTACAGGTGGCCATGTGATACTTGCCCGTCCGGGGATCGCGGAACACGTCGGGAGCCCACAGCCGGATGCCGTCACCCTTGACCTCTTCCGGGACATCCTTCAGGTTCAGGGCCTCCCCGGCATCGGTCCAGTGGAGCAGGTCGTCGGACCAGATGACGTGGTAATTGTCCGAACACCACTCCACGCGGCCGTCGCTTCCCAGTCCGTCATAATGGTCCCGGGACCCGAAGATGTACATCCTTCCGTCGAAGACATGGGGCTCGCCGTCAGCGATATACAGGTCCCAGGTGGGCGGAAGGATGGGATTCTGGGCCTCGTAGCCCACGGTGACGAGGCAACTGTCCTTCGCCCCGGTGCGCGGGTCGTCGGCGAAGATCCAGGCGTCACCCTTCCCGAGGGCCAGGACTTCGCCCCGGCCGTCCACCTGCGCCACTTTCCTGTCGGTCGATGTCCAGACAAGGCCGCGGGGCGCCGGACCGTTCACATTGACCCGGACCCGGTCTCCGGCGTCCAGCATCGTGGCATCCCGGTCCAGGGACCAGGGCCCGTTCCCCGTCCCGCACGAAACCAGGACGGACAGGGCGGTCAGAAGGGAAATGGCTCTTTTCATTGGGATAGTTGTGCGTATGTTTTCTGGATGAAACGTTCCTTGTCGATGATGAACCGCTCATGGGTCCCTTCGCCGATCAGGCCCTGCTCATCGTAGGCCGCCACCCGGAAGACGAGCCTCCGGCGGTCTATTTCGACGAGTTCGCTCTCGCACCGGACCATCATGCCCACGGGCGTGGCCTTGCAGTGCGAGACATCGACCCGGGTCCCCACGGTATCCTGTCCGGGCTCCAGGTACGGCAGCACGCTTTCCAGGCAGGTCTTCTCCATGAGCCCGACCATCATGACAGTCGCATAGACGGGCACGTTGCCGGTACCGATCGCTTCCGCCGAGCGCTCTTCCGTGGAGAAAGACTCCAACTTATTCTTGATCCCTGTCGTCAGCATAATGGGCATATCAATGGGTGAAAGATTCCGGCAGGCAGATGTTCTCCACGGCCGTTGCGGCGGCGAACAGCGGCGCGATCTCGCTGTCCCGGAACCCGGCGATCCCGCAGCCGATCCGAGTCACGTAGAAGAACAGTTCGGGATGGGCCTTGGCAAAGTCGATGAAGGCATCCACGTAAGGTTTGATGGTCTCGACCCCGCCCTGCATCGTCGGGATGGCGTACGACTGGCCGCGCAGCCCCACTCCGCAGCCCATGACGGCCCCGAAGCTGCGGAACGCCTGGTACGCGGCCCCGCCCCCGTGCATTCCTGCCAGGTTGCTGCCGAAGACGAAGATCTCATCGGCCCGGAGTTCCGTAATCCTTTCCGGCGTAAACTCTGGCCGGGGTATGTCGTGATAGATTCTCATATCGATGGTGCTATGTTTTTCAAAAATACAAAATCCTGCTTTTTCCTGCAAACGCGGGATTTCCAGTCCTGTCAAATTCGGTGCCTTTGCCCACACCCCTGCATCCCAAAATTCGCAGCGCATCTTCCTGCGCTCCCTGCGTTCTGCAGCGAGCCCTCCGATGCTTTGCCCGCCAAAACTGCCGCGCAGGGCATCTCGTTAAGGCGCCGAAGCGCTGGGGAGTGCTTTCCGCTGCTTTGCGAATTTCGGGTTGGAACTAAATCCGGTCTTTCACCTCATCGTACACCAGACCCGCCAGGCGTGCGATCTGCTTGATGGAACTGTTGTAGCGGCTCCGCAAGGTGCGGGCCAGCCGGAGCCGTTGCTGCATGCTGAGCTGCCTGACACTCGGGGTACCGAACAGTTCCCGGCAGACTTCGTTTTTATGCTGGCGCATCTCCTGCATGGGAATTGACAAGAGCGAAATCGAGCCGCCGCGGGCGTCCACGTCCTCTTCCTTCGTGATGCTGAGGAAGTAATTGAAACTCTTACAGGTCTTGAAGATACGTTCAACGACCTCGTAGGCGACATACTCGCCCGGAAACACCAGCGGACCGATCATCCGGGGAGCGCTCCGGGCTAGTTCATCTTTCCGGGTACGCAGGGCTTTCCGGTGATCAACAACGCCCATGGGCCCGGCCTCTTTCGTTTCGTCCATCCACCGTGGTGAACTCCAATACCCGGGCCTTTTGAAATAGAGCGGACCGCTGGACCAGGGATAGTCGAGTGCGTTGAACATGATACCGCCTGCGGGAGCGTTTTTCACGGTGTAGCAGATGACGGTTTTCAGGTAGGAATCAGTGTCCACCGCCTGGTAGTTGATGGGAACTCCGTCCAGTTTGTTGCTTTCATGATGCGTCACGGATATGTACCAGGAGGTTCTGCGGACATATTCATGCATGAACCGATTACATGCTTCGAAAGTGCCGTACAGGATGAAATGCACATGGGTGTCCATCAGGGAAAAAGCCAGAATGACCACGTTGTAGTCCTGGATCACCATGTATATCCGGTTCATCCCGGCGATGAAGTCATCGTCGTCTTCGAACATGGCATCGACGGCGTTTCCGTCCGTGCTGAAATGCCAGCAGTTCTTGATTTTGATTTGACGTCCCTTGACGAACGGGACATGGAGCCCGAGATCGGCTTCGATCTGCGCGAGCAGTTTCTGATCTATCTTCACGTTCTTTTCCGGCGCCTCTTGTGGCTGCTCTTTTACAAAGATAGGTCAATCCTCCCGTTTTTGCAACCCGATTTTTGCAGAGCATCCCAACCTGCGAATCCTGCGCTGTATGAGGCCTCCTGATGCTCTGCCAGGCAAAAATGCCGTGCAAAGCATCGTATAGTGGTGCCTATGCTATACAAAGCGGTTGACAATGCTTTACGAATATCGGGTTGGGGTGGTAGGGGAACAAGGAGCCGGGGCGGAGGGCTGAAGCAAATGGGGATGTGAGGAACGAAAGCCGTGATGAAGCGGACGAAAGCCGTCATGAAATGGCTGCTTCCTGCGGATTTTCGCGGGAGAATCGTTATATTTGTTCGATTGGATAAAACGAACATGACAATGAAACGATTGCTGCTCGGGGACGAGGCGATCGCCCTGGGGGCACTGTATGCCGGGCTGTCCGGCGTGTATGCCTATCCGGGGACGCCGTCCACCGAGATTACGGAATTCATCCAGAACGATCCGCTCGCCCGGGAAAGGGGCGTGCGCAGCCGCTGGTGTACGAACGAGAAAACGGCCATGGAGGCGGCCCTGGGCATGTCCTATGCCGGGAAGCGCGCCCTGGTGTGCATGAAGCATGTGGGTATGAATGTCTGTGCCGATGCCTTCGTCAATGCCGCCATCACCGGCGTGAAGGGCGGCCTGGTGGTCATTGCGGCCGACGATCCGTCGATGCACTCTTCCCAGAATGAGCAGGATTCCCGGTTCTACGGGAAGTTCGCCCTGATTCCCATCCTGGAACCGTCCGACCAGCAGGAGTGCTTCGACATGATGGCCGATGCCTTCCGCCTGTCGGAGGCAGTGCGGCTGCCGGTCCTCGTACGCATCGTCACTCGCCTGGCGCATTCCCGCGCCGGGGTGGCAGTGGGGGAACCGGCTGTCGAGAATGCCCTGGCGCCCGACAATGAGCGCACCCGCTGGGTCCTCCTGCCCGGTAATGCCAAACGGCAATACGCCGCCCTTGTGGACAAGCAGCCGGAACTGCTGCTTCGGGCGCAGGATTCCCGCTGGAATGCTTTGGAGGATGCGGGCTCGCCCCTCGGTGTCATCGCCTGCGGAATTGCCTGCAACTATGTGCGGGAGACCCTTCCCGACGAAGTGTCCGTCCTGAAAGTCTCCCAGTATCCGCTTCCGGAGAGTCTTGTCCGGGAACTCGTCGCTTCCTGTGAGGAGATCCTCGTGGTGGAAGACGGCCAGCCCTTCGCCGAGGAGCAAGTACGGGGGCTGCTGGGCCCGGAGTATCCGGTCCATGGCCGCCTGGACGGCCACCTTCCCCGCACCGGCGAACTCACGCCGGACAGCGTGGCGGAGGCCCTGGGCCAGCCCGCCGGCAATGTGCATCTGCCGGCCCGGAACCTGGCCCCGCGTCCGCCGCAACTCTGTCAGGGATGCGGCCACCGGGATGTCTATGCGGCCCTGAACGCCGTTCTGAAAGACTTCCCCGAGGCCCGGGTGTTCGGCGACATCGGCTGCTACACCCTGGGCGCCCTGCCGCCTTACCGGGCCATCGACACCTGTGTGGACATGGGCGCTTCCATCACGATGGCGAAGGGCGCCGCCGACGCAGGCGTCCATCCCTCCGTCGCGGTCATCGGCGACTCCACCTTCACCCACAGCGGCATGACCAGTCTCCTGGATGCGGTCAATGACCACGCCGCCATCACCGTCATCCTCTCCGACAACCTGACGACGGCCATGACCGGTGGCCAGGATTCCGCGGGCACGCACAAGTTCGAGGCCATCTGTCTGGCCCTCGGCGTGGAACGGGATCACCTCCACGTGGTCGTCCCGCTCCCGAAGAACATGGAGGAGATTACTCGCATCATCCGAGAAGAACTTGAGTATAAGGGCGTTTCTGTCATTATTCCCCAGCGGGAATGCATGCAGACGCTGGCGCGGAAGAACCGGCAGATTTCTCGACTTCGCTCGAAATGACAGAGGGCACTTCGCTTGAAATGACAGAGGGCACTTCGCTCGAAATGACAAGGAACATGAAAACAGATATCAAATTAGCCGGTGTGGGCGGGCAGGGGATCCTGTCCATCGCAACGGTGCTCGGCGAGGCCGCGACGGCCGCCGGCCTGTATCTCAAGCAGGCCGAAGTACACGGCATGAGCCAGCGGGGCGGGGACGTGCAAAGCGACCTGCGCCTCTCGACGGAACCCATTTTCAGTGACCTCATCCCCCAGGGCGGGGCCGACCTGATCCTGTCCATGGAACCCATGGAAGCGCTCCGTTACCTGCCCTACCTGGCTGAGGGTGGTGCGGTCGTCACATCCTCCAAACCTTTTGTCAATATCCCCGACTATCCCGCCGAGACGGAACTCCTCTCGGAACTGGACGCCCTTCCGAAGGTGGTCCGGATGGACATCGAGGCCGTTGCCAAGCAGTTGCTGGCCCCCCGGAGCGCGAACATGGTGCTGCTGGGCATGGCGGCGCCGCATATCGGCATCCTCTCTCCGGAGGATCTCCGGCAGGCCATCCGCACGGTATTCGCCCGCAAGGGAGAGAAGGTCGTGGAAGACAATCTGAAAGCATTCGACGCAGGATATGAAGGTATTCAGTGAGGCATTGGTGGAGGAGGCGCGCGTCGCTTCCCGCGTCGCCGACCTGTCACAGGCGACCATCGGCGAGGTCCTGCTTGTCGCCCAGTACCTGGAGCGCAAGACGGGGATTCCCTTCATCCGCATGGACCAGGGCTCCCCGGGTCTTCCGCCCAACCGTTATGGCGTGGAGGCCGAGAAGGAGGCACTGGACCGCGGCGTAGGGTCCCAGTACCCGCCGGCCGACGGCGTGCCCGAACTCAAGAAGGCGGCCAGCCGTTTCGTGAAGGCCTTCATCGACATAGACATCGACCCGGCCGGCTGTGTGCCCACCACCGGCTCCGTGGCCGGTTCCTTCGGCGCTTTCATTGCCTGCACGCAGCGGATTCCGGGGAAGGACAAGGTCCTGTTCATCGATCCGGGTTTCCCCATCCAGAAATCCCAGTTGCGGGTGCTCGGCATCGGCTGGAAGGAATTCGACATCTACCGTTTCCGGGGCGAGGGGCTCCGGGCGAAACTTCAGGAGGAACTCGCGGCCGGCGATGTCGCGGCCATCGTGTATTCGAACCCCAACAACCCGGCATGGATCTGTCTGGAAGAAAGTGAGTTACAGGTAATCGGCGAACAGGCGACGAAATACGACGCCATCGTCATGGAGGACCTGGCGTATTTCTGCATGGACTACCGGCGCGACCTCGGCCGTCCTTTCGAGCCGCCTTTCGTCCCCACGGTGGCCCGGTACACGGACAATTATATCCTGATGCTGTCCTCGTCCAAGATTTTCAGTTACGCCGGCCAGCGGATGGCCCTCGTGTGCATCGGCGACAACCTGTTCGGGAAGCATTATCCGGCCCTGGCACAGCGGTATCACGACGCCGGCATCTTCGGACAGACGCTCACGGCTTCCATCCTGTATATGATTACAAGCGGTTGCACCGCATCCACGCAGTACGGTTATGCGCGGATGCTGGACCTCTCCTGCGACGGCGTGATCGACTTCGTGGAAGATACGCGGGAGTACGAACGCCGGGCGGCCCGGATGAAAGAGATTTTCTGCCGGAACGGATTCCGCGTGGTGTACGACCGTGACGTCACGCAGCCCGTGGGCGACGGCTTCTTCTTCACCCTGGGCTACAGGAATCTGACGGGTGGCGAACTGCTCCGGGAACTCCTGTATTACGGGGTAAGTTGCATCTCCCTGTCCACGACCGGAAGCCTCCAGCATGGCGTCCGGGGCTGCACGAGCCGGATGCGGGAGGAATTGTACCCGGTCCTGGAGGAACGGATGAAGGCCTTCCGGGAAGACCATCCCTGACAAGAGAACGAAACGAACCTGACAAATATGATCTGGAATCCCAACAAAGAATGCATGAGCCGCGACGAGATGAGCGCGCTCCAGGGCAAACGGCTCCACAAGATCGTGGAGTACGTGTATCACAACGTCCCCTTCTACCGCCACAAACTGCAGGAGATGGACCTCACCCCGGATGACATCCGTACCATCGACGACATCGTGAAACTCCCCTTCACGACCAAGAAGGACCTCCGGGACAACTATCCCTTCGGCCTGCAGGCGGCCCCGCAGAGCGAAATCATCCGCATCCACGCCTCGTCCGGCACGACCGGCAATCCCACCATCGTGGGCTATACCCGGAAGGACATCGGCGTCTGGAGCGAGTGCATGGCCCGGTGCCTGACGGCCTATGGCGTGGGCCGGGACGACATTTTCTCCGTTTCCTACGGCTATGGCCTTTTCACCGGCGGCCTGGGAGCGCACAACGGCGTGGAGATGGTGGGCGCCTCGGTGGTCCCGGCATCGACCGGAAACACCGAGAAACATGCGAAACTCATCCGGGACCTCGGCATTACCGGCATCGCCTGCACGCCTTCGTACGCCCTGTATCTTGCCGAGACGATGGAACAGATCGGCATCACCAAGGACCAGATCAAACTCCGCGTGGGCGCGTTCGGGGCCGAGCCCTGGACCGAGAAGATGCGGGAGGAGATCGAGGAAAGACTGGGACTCAAGGGCTTCAACCTCTACGGCCTGTCCGAAATCATGGGCCCGAGTGTGAGTTACGAATGCCAGGAGCAGAATGGTTCCCATATCAACGAAGACCACTTCTATCCCGAAATCATCAACCCGGTCACGCTGGAACCGCTGCCCAAGGGACAGTCCGGCGAACTGGTGTTCACCACCCTCACCAAGGAGGGAATGCCGGTCCTGAGGTACCGGACGCGCGACTTGTGTTCGCTCATGCCGGGCGAATGCGGCTGCGGCCGTACCAGTGTGCGCATGACCCCGATCACCGGCCGTAGCGACGACATGCTCATCATCCGCGGAATCAATGTGTTCCCGTCCCAGGTGGAGAGCGTCGTCCTGAGCATGCCGGAGTTCGCTCCGCGCTATCTCCTCGTCGTGGACCGGATCAACAACCTGGACACCCTGGAGGTGCAGGTGGAACTGCGGCAGGAGTACTTCACCGCCACATTCGATACCCCGGCCGCCATCGACCAACTGAAAAAGCGGCTGTCCGACAAACTCCGCAGCGTCCTGTCCATCAGCGCGAAAGTCCAGCTCAAGGCCCCGAACGCCATCGAGCGCAGCCAGGGCAAGAGCGTCCGCGTCATCGATCTCAGAAACCAGAAATAACACGATACCATGACCATCAATCAGCTTTCCATCTTTCTCGAGAACCGCGCCGGAACCCTGACGAAGGTCCTCGACCTGTTCAAGGAGGCCGGTATCCGGATCGTCGCCTCTTCCATCGCCGATACGGCCCAGTACGGGCTGCTCCGGATCATCTGCGTGGATCCCCAGCGGGCCTATCACGAATTGGAACGGGCCGGCGTGGCCGTCGCCCTGTCCGACGTGTTTGCCATCGAGCTGGACGAGCGCCCGGGCCAGATCGCCGAGGTTGTCCGCGGCCTCAGCGAGGCCGAAATCGGCATCGTGTACATGTACTCCTTCTTCATCCAGGGGAAGGGGCTCCTCATCATCCGGGCCGATAAAACGGAAGAAGCGCGGGATGTGATCCTGCGCTCCTCGCTGCGTTGCGTCCCTGAAAAGGAACTCGTCGACTGGAAATAACTATTTCTGCTTGTGGTAGGTGAAGATTGTCTTCACCCCCAGGACTTCCTGCTGGATGACGAACTTGGAGTCCGTCAGTTCCAGTACGTCGTATGTTCCTGACAGGCGCATGTGGTAAAGCAGTCCTTCCGAGAGCCAGAGCGTCTTGAGGAAACTGATCTGCTTCTTGTCGGCGTTGTAGGTGAAACGGACGGCATCGACATCCACGTCATCCAGGTCGAAATCGGTGAAACTCCCTTTCTTGGCGATGGCGTGCGGGAACGGGAACTCGCCCAGGGCGAGGTAAAAATGGAAACTGCCGTAATCCGTCTCGTTCTTGATTTCCTCCCCGCTGGAGTTCTTGGAAATCTCGGTCTTGGAATCCATGACCCAGACTCCGTACAGGGTTCCGGTCTGGTCGCCGGTGTGGTTGACACCCGCTTTTTCACAGGAAGTGAAAAGGGCGAGGCAGGCGATGGCCGCCGCAAAAAGTAACTTTTTCATAATATTCAAAGTATGTTGCCGGCTTTCTCGCTTCAATTTCCGTTCCAAACCGGAGGCTCGGGGCACTGCCTGATGGCCAGGGCGGGAGGAATGCTGTTTTTTGTGAAAAAAGTTTTCAAAATGTTTGCAGAATCAAAATAAGTTCGTACCTTTGCAATCCCGAAAGGGAAGATCACTGACAAATTGGTGCGGTAGTTCAGTCGGTTTAGAATA
>ODAJ014769711.1_pt1 | contig 16247 bp, 12 predicted proteins | sample 1539241 | NCBI WGS metagenome assembly ODAJ01 (sample SAMN02144231, study PRJEB22623) | gut metagenome | biome: sheep rumen | host: Ovis aries | place: New Zealand
GTCCAGATGCCTTCAAAATGTTCTGAGGGCTGGGGATATAGCGACCTCGGCCATACAAAAAAACAGCAGTTACCTGAATAGACAACTGCTGTTTCGTTTGAGCGGAAAACGAGGCTCGAACTCGCGACCCCCACCTTGGCAAGGTGGTGCTCTACCACTGAGCTAATTCCGCAAAATATAGTGGGTACAGATGGATTCGAACCACCGAAGGCAAGAGCCAACAGATTTACAGTCTGTCCCATTTGGCCACTCTGGTATGTACCCCTTTCGTTTCAGAGTGCAAAAATCAGATAAAAAAAGGAGAATTTCAAATTTAATGGCAAAAATCACACTAAAAAACGTCAAAAAACCTTGAAATAGGCAAACAAAACGGAGAAAAAGACAAAAAATAATTATATTTACAAAACCTATACAGATCAAACAGACAAGAATTACACGAGGAGATTAAACTTATGGTTTGGGAGCTTACCACAAACATAGTTTTAGTACTATATTTCATCACCATCATAGGCATCATACTAATGCTGCTGATGGAGAACAGGAGTCCGGTAAAATCGATTGCCTGGATTTTCGTGCTGATACTGTTACCAGTAGTCGGGCTGCTGCTTTACATACTGGTAGGTAAAAACTTCCGAAAAAAGATGGTCATCTCACACCGAAGCCTTGCGAAATGGAAAGAACGTATAGAAACCATTAAAGGGGACCCAATTCTTGAAAAATCGTTTCCAAAGCAATACAAGAACTTCGCCTATATGGCGCTGAACAGCAGCAACAGCACTTTGTACGTAAACAACGGAGTGAAGTTGTTCACTACCGGAAAAGACTTTTTCGAGAGTATGTTTTCCGAGGTAGAGAAAGCAAAAAAATACATCCACGTAGAATTCTACATCTTCAACTCCGACACCATTGGCAGCAAGTTTATAGAAATTCTGAAACGGAAGGCTAAAGAAGGGGTGAAGGTGCGCGTCATCATCGACGACGTGGGCAGTTGGCTGATGCGCAAGTCTTCGGTCCGCGATATGCGAGCCGCCGGCATTGAGATCTACTGTTTCTTGAAAGTGGGTCTGCCAGCCATCAACAGCAAAGTCAACTACCGCAACCACCGGAAAATTGTGGTCATCGACGGCGACGTTGGCTACACCGGAGGCATGAACGTAGCCGACCGCTATGTGGAAGGCTCAAAATGGGGCGCTTGGCGCGACACACACCTCCGCATAGAGGGCGAGGCCGTACACGGTTTGCAACGCGTTTTCCTCAGCGACTGGTACTTCGTTAGCCGCACACTGCTCAGCGACGACGAACTCTACTACCCTACCCCCGACTCTCCGGTCGGCAACAGTCTGATTCAAGTGGTCAGCAGTTCGCCAGACTGCGAATGGGAGTCGATTATGCAAACCTTCTTTATGGCATTTGCACAGGCACGAAATTACATCTACCTGCAAACGCCTTACTTCCTGCCCAACCAGACTATTGTTAACGCCTTGCAGTGCGCCGCGCTGGGTGGAGTTGACGTACGCATCATCATACCAAGACACAGCGACGCCTCGTTCGCGCTAAAGAGCTCGATGACCTACATCGACGAGATGCTGAACGCCGGTGTTAAAGTGTACTTCTTCGAAGAGGGGTTCATCCACAGCAAAACCATCGTCATAGACGACAACCTCTCTACCGTGGGTACGGCCAACATGGACTTCCGCAGTTTTGAACAAAACTTCGAGATAAACACCTGGATATACGACCCTGAATTTGCACAAACAATGAAGAACATCTTCCTTGCCGACCTCGAAAAATCGAGCCAGATCAACTTGGAAGAATGGCGCAACAGGCCGCATTTGGAAAAGTTTGGAGAGTCGTGGGCGAGATTGTTCAGCCCGCTCATGTAAATTCAGGCACAAACACTTTATAAAAACGAAATGGAAGAGAACGACATAAAGAACACCCCGGAAACTGGCGAAGGCGCCGTGAAGGTAGAAGGCAACATCAACCAGTTTTTAGAGCTGGAGGAGAAGATTGTAAACATGTTGCGTACGGTCTACGACCCTGAAATCCCCGTCAACGTGTACGACCTCGGTATGATTTACCGTATTGACGTAGACGACCAGAAAGAGGGCGAAGACGGACGCCAAGTGACGATACAGATGACGCTGACCGCACCGAACTGTCCGGCTGCTGACTTTATTGTGGAAGACGTTACACAGAAAGTAGACTCGGTAGAAGGTGTAAGCAAGACCATTGTGCAAATAGTATTCGAGCCCCTGTGGGACCAAAGCATGATGAGCGACGAAGCCAAATTGGAATTGGGCCTGATGTAACAGTATAGCAGACGACAAAATGAACAGCACCCTGAACATAGCAGCAGGAAAGAAAGTCTACTTTGCCAGCGACGCCCATTTCGGCCTGGAGTTGTACGACACCCCTATAGCGTCGCAGCAACGTTTCTGCGCATGGATGGACAGCATAAAGTCCGACTGCGGTGCCCTCTTCTTACTGGGAGACATGTTCGACTACTGGTACGAATACCGCACGGTGGTGCCAAAGGGATTTGTGCGCTTCTTGGGCAAGGTGGCCGAATTTACCGACAGCGGCATTCCCGTCTACATCTTCTACGGCAACCACGATATGTGGATGCTGGACTATTTAGAGAAAGAGTGCGGATGCACCATTGTACCAGACGAATGGATCGGCAACATTATGGGCAAGCGCTTCTACATGGAGCACGGCGACGGCTGTGGCGACCCCAGCCTGTCGTTCTACTTTATGCGCAAGTTTTTCCGCAACAAATTCGCCCAATGGTGTTTCAGATGGATACATCCCGACGTTACGATGTGGTTCGGCTACCTATGGTCGAACAAGAACCGCAAACGGAAGAAAGACTCGGAGGCAAAAGAATTTTTGGGCGAGGAAAAAGAATTCCAAATCCAATGGGCGAAAAAGCACTTTGCCAAGCATCCTGAAACCGACTACTATATTTTCGGACACCGGCACATTGAGTTGCTGTTCAAACTTGAACACGAGGGAAAAGAGGCGACAATGGCGATATTGGGAGAATGGATTACAAAATTCACCTACGGTGTGTTCGATGGCAACGAGTTCAAGTTGTTAAATTGGTAATTTAATCTTTTTTACTTATCTTTGCGTCGTTGTACGAAACGGGCAACTGTCTTCATAGTTCAACGGATAGAACAAAAGTTTCCTAAACTTTAGATGTAGGTTCGATTCCTACTGGAGATACAAAAGGGGAGGCCGCAAGAACGGCCTCCCCTTATTGTATCCACCAACCGGCACCCTACCGCAGTTTACCGCAGCAATTTGAGCGCCTGGTCTTCAACCTTCAAAAGCGCGAAACGCCTGGCAACAAGAAAGCGTAACTTCTCGTTTTTGGCAAAAACCAGATACTCACCCTCAAACCGTCCTGTTTCTGAGAATTTCTCCTCGTTCCCGATATAGTTTTTCAGGCTGAATGTCTTATCCGGCCTCAGGTCAACAGTCAAGCGCCAAGCGTCGAATATATGAGACCAAAGGCCAACGAGGTCATTGTCGGTGTTGATGCTCTCGTCTGTTCCTTTCCTGCGAAGGTAGAAAGCCACATCGAAAGGAGGTTTGACCAGTTTGTAACTATTATCGTAAAGCGCCAGCAATGTGTTACCAGACGAACTAGCTGCAAGCAGAAGCGTATCGGCGGCAAAAGCCGACACCTCACGCTCCAACTCTTTGAACTCGCGTTTTCGGTATTCGTCTGCATCAGTATTCTGCAGGGATAGGAAAGACGCGTCGGCCGCCAGCTGTTCCACCCTGGCACGCAATTCCTCCCTTTTGCTATCCACATCGGCCTGGTTTCGGAAAAGGACCAGCGTATCGTGAAGGACTTTGTATGCCCCCAGCACAGAATCGTTGCAATAGATTTTCCCATGGGCAAATCGGACGCCAGCGGCGTCGACACCATCAGCCATAAGGATTGTATGCGAGCGGCAGAAGTCGCGATGGGTTAGCGACTCCACACTCCATTCACCCTCAACGCCGTGTGCACCAAGGCTTACGGAAAAAGACAGGACACTTAATAAAACGAATAACCTCGACATAAAACCAAATAATTGATAAAATATATCCGTAAAGATAAAAAAAAGCCTGGCTGAACAAATCAGCCAGGCTTATAAAGATTTGAAAATTACGAACTGAATTAGAACCAGCGTACATAAGCGAAGCCCATGCGGTTAGGCAACAGGTCGCAAGTTGGGAACAAGCGGAAGCAGCCACGGAACGAGCCAGCCTTTTCCACACGCTCTTTCACCTCGAAGAACAGCTTAGTGCCTTCGGTCTTCACCAACTTGGCAGGGATAGCGCGGTCGAGTTCGTCCTCGTTCTTATCGTTCTTCTTAATGATAACCGCATCTACACCAAAACTGTTCACCAACTCAGGGTCCTTAACATCGATAACAGCAGTCAGGCTGAAGCTAGAACCTACAGTAGGGATATGGTTGACAGCCTCAGAAATATTGGTAGAAACAATTTCAATGCTGTCCCAAACGTTATTCACCTTCACCTTCCAGTCGGCCAACTTCTTCGCATTGGCGAAATTGTTGTCGGAGATGAGTTTGTACTGCTTAGCCAGCTTGGTATAGAAACGCTCGTTATAGTCCTCAATCATACGGGTAGTAGTATAATTAGGAGCAATCTTAGCGATAGAGTTCTTGATAACCTGAATCCATTCAGGCGAGTAGCCATAGCTGTTAGTCGCATAGTACTTAGGCACAATCTCGTTCTCGAGCAAGCGGTAGATAGTAGCAGCGTCGAGCTGGTCCTGCAAGCCCTGGTTGTCGAATGTACGCTTTTCGGTAAGCGCCCAACCGGCACCTTCGCGGTAACCTTCAAGCCACCAACCGTCAAGTACTGAGAAGTTAACAACACCGTTCATCAAAGCCTTTTCACCAGATGTACCTGATGCTTCGAGCGGACGGGTTGGGTTGTTCAACCAGATATCAACACCTGAAATCAAAATCTTAGCCAATGCCATGTCGTAGTTCTCGAGGAAGAGGATCTTACCCTGGAACTGAGGCATACGAGAGATTTCAACGATACGGCGGATAAGGCCCTGACCTGCACCATCGGCTGGGTGTGCCTTACCAGTGAAGATGAACTGAACCGGATAGTGCTCGTTGTTAACGATCTTAGCCAAACGGTCGAGGTCGGTAAAGAGCAGGTGAGCACGCTTGTAAGTAGCGAAACGACGGCCGAAACCAATAGTCAACGCCTTAGGGTTCACCTTGTCGAGGATCTCCATGATAAGAGAAGGATTAGCCTCGTTCTTCAACCAGCCATTGCGGTACTTGTTCTGGATGAAGTTAAGCAAACGCTGCTTAAGCGCGAGCTTAATGTTCCAGATTTCCTCGTCAGGCACATTATAGATAGCCTTCCAAATTTCTTCGTCAGACTGGTGATCCATGTAACCCTTCTTGAACACACGTTCGTAAAGGTCTTTCCACTTCTGGTCAGCCCAAGTAGGCATGTGCACACCATTGGTAACATAGCCAACGTGGAGTTCTTCAGGGAAGTAGCCCTTCCAAATAGGAGCGAACATCTTGCGAGACACAACACCGTGCAACCAGCTAACGCCGTTGCTCTCTTGGCAGGTACGGCAGGCGAACACGCTCATCGAGAACTTCTCGCCCTTGTCGCCAGCGTTCTCACGACCGAGGTCCATCAAATCGTCCCAAGAAATACCGAGCATTTCAGGGAACTTGTACATATACTTGCCGAACAAGCCCTCGTCGAAGCGGTCGTGACCAGCAGGGACCGGAGTGTGTACGGTATAGAGCGAAGAAGCGCGGGAAGCCTCCAACGCCTGAGTGAAGTTCAAGCCGTCTTCCTTGATGAAGTCAACCATACGCTGCAAGTTGATAAGGGCAGCGTGACCCTCGTTGCAGTGGTAAACCTCTTTCTTGATGCCGAGTTTCTTGAGGAGGTAGATACCACCAATACCCAACATATATTCCTGCTTCAAGCGGTTTTCCCAGTCGCCACCATAAAGCTGGTGGGTAATGGCACGGTCCCATTCGCTGTTCTTTTCAACATCGGTATCCATCAGGTAGAGAGGCACACGGCCAACAGAAACCTTCCAAACGTTAGCATAAATCACACGGTCGTAGAAAGGAACCTCCAACAACATTGGAGAGCCATCCTTTTCGAGCACCTGCTCCAAAGGGAGCTTAGTGAAATCTTGTGGCTCGTAAACAGCAATCTGGTTACCCTCAACCGACAGCGACTGAGTAAAATAGCCGTAACGGTAAAGGAAACCGACAGCAGTAAGGTCGAAATTGCGGTCAGACGCCTCCTTCAAGTAGTCGCCGGCAAGCACGCCAAGACCACCAGAGTAAATTTTAATAACGTCGGTCAGACCGTATTCCATAGAGAAATATGCGATAGAAGGCTTCTTAGGGTCCTTCTTAGCGCTCATATAGGCTTTGAACTCATCGTAAACGGCGTCGATAGCAGCCATTTTCTTAGCATCCGTAACAACAGCGTCGAGTTTCTCAATCGGTGCCTGTTCAAGGAACGTAACAGGGTTTTTACCACATCTTTCCCAAGTTTCAGGGTCAATGTCGTTGAAGATATCTGTTACCTTGTTGTTCCACACCCACCAAATGTTACGGCCAAGCTCGTCGAGCTTAGACAATTTAGCAGGAACTTTACCCTTAGTGCTGATTGCTCTCCAATCAGGGCAGTTGACACGGTTAGTTGAAATTTCCATTAGCAATAAATTTTATCTTAATTATTATTATTCTTACTTAGATTTTGCAGAAGGCTTTTTAGCGGCAGACTTCGGCTCTTTTACAGCCTTGGCCGTTTTTCCTTCCGTAGTAGTGGTTTTGGCTTTACAAGAGGCAGCCTTGGCAGAAGACTTCTTTTCAGCAACAACTTTTTTTGCCGGTGCCTTCTTCTTTGCAGATTCGTCAGACTCGAATTTTTCACCTTTAGCAAAGGCAAAAGCCTTTTTATAGTAAACAACAAAGTCATTCCAGGCAGCGTTGTCGGCTATTTTCTTAGCCTTGGCGCGGCACTCGTCGACCTGTTTGGCACTAAGCATAGAGAAGTTTACGATTTCGTTCTTAATGGCCTCAACCAATTCACCCCTGTTGTTGTCGTCGCGGTGAAGCACGGCAACACCATTCGTAATAGGTTCAACACCCTTGCTAACCCACAAGCCGAAGCCCGTAAGGTCGGTCGTGATAGTCGGAATGCTGAAAGCGGCACTCTCCATAGGCGTATAGCCCCATGGTTCGTAATAAGAAGGGAAGACCGTAATGTCGAGTCCGATAAGCAGGTCGTAATAGTCCTTGTTGAAAATGCCATCGTTACCATCGAGGTAAGAAGGAACAAAGAAGACTTTCACCTTGTCGTTCTCGTTGTTATGCAGTTGGAAGTAGTTGATACCCTGCAGAACGGCATCGTACTGCGGCTGGTGCAACTCGTGAGTGGTAGTTACATCGGCGAACTGGTATTTCTGCTTAGGGTTCAACAGTTTTTCCTGTAAATCTTTACGTGGTCCGTTTATCCAATCAGGCACCATAATGAAAGCCACAATCTGCCTTTTCAGGTTGATTTCCTGGTTCAAGGCGCGCATAGCTTCAATAAACACGTCGATACCTTTGTTCCGGTATTCCAAACGGCCGCCAATTCCGACAAAGAGGGCATCGTCGGCCAACGGATAGCCCATCAGGGTTTCAGCCACCTTCTTCAGGGAAGCACGGGCCTCGTTGCGGACCTGCGTAAACTTGCTGCCCTTAGGAACGAAACCAGCCTCAAACCCGTTAGGAGTGACTACATCGGGAGCCTTGCCTAGCAATTGCAAGCACTCGCGTGCAGTAATGTCGCTGACAGTAGTGAAACAGTCAGCCTTCAGTGCGCCATGTTTTTCAACCGCATGCTGGGCTTTAACCTCCAGTTCATACGACATCTGGTCACCATTATAGTTTTTAAAATACTGATATAGCTGCTTGTTGTTGAAGCAGATAGAGCGCCCTACAGTCGTAGCGTGTGTAGTAAACACCGTCTTGTAAGGCAGGTTGTTCAACTTCAAATAAAGAAGACCGGCTGCAGTCTGCCACTCATGGAAATGAGCCACAGTCTTAGCCTTGGCTATCTTGTAGAAGTTGCCAAAACTTTCCACCACTTTTGCGGCAGCATAACCGAACATGATGCTGTTCTCGTAATCCTGCCCCATATTCATAGAGTCGATCGAGTAAGCAGTCCACAACTGGTAGAGGAAAGCACCCTTCTGGCCGTCGAACACATGAAAGTCGACAAGAATAGCCTGTGGATTGCCCGGTACGTTCCAAGTACCCACACGGAGTTTCAATCCCTCACTAGCCGCTGCTTTTACCCAATCGGCATAAAGCTTGGTATCTTCCTTAAACAAAGGTGAATTTTCGATATGGAAATCTGGACCAATATAGAAAAGATTATTACCATATTCAGCCTTCAGAGAAGCGGCAACAGTAGAAAGGACGGTATAGATACCACCCACTTTGTTACAAACTTCCCAACTAGTTTCAAAAATATACCCGTTCTCTTTCATACTTTACTTATGAGCAATAACCTCAATTTCCACTAACGCATTTTTTGGCAACCCCTTAACGGCTACGCACGAGCGTGCAGGGGCGTTATTTGGGAACGCCTCGCTGTAAACCGCATTGAAGTCGGCAAACAACGCAATATCGGAAAGGAAAACTGTGGTCTTGACAACGTTTGAAAAATCCATCTCTGCTTCTGCCAGAATAGCCTTGATATTACTGAGCGATTGTTTAGTTTGTGACTGAATAGTATCACCCTCTAAATTACCTGTTTGGGGATTAATACCCAACTGACCCGATGCATAGAGGAATGAATCGATTATAACCGCCTGACTATAAGGACCGATTGCGGCAGGAGCCGACTGAGTTTCTATTATTTTCCTCATCTTCTGTTTCTATAATTTTAAAAAGGGGAACAAATATCCCCACACATTGCAATTTACTTGTGGTTAAAGTTACTAAAATTATTAAAAAAAGTGGCATTTCAGACCAATTTTAACATAATAGAAAATTCAACCAATGTAGCAGTTTTCCGAGATGAATCTAATAAGTTTATCTAAGTTTACCAATCCTCGCTCCATACAGGGAAATCGGTTCTATTTCTACGCTGCTCGTATTTGAGGTCTTGCAACATAGAAGAACGTACACCAATATGGAAGCTGTAAGAGAAATTGTCGCCGAAAGGAACCAGATTCAAAGTTGAGTACCAGCAGTGCATATTGCGGGTAATATTGAACGAGGTGTATGAAATTTCCTTCATTGTAAAGTCGTAACCCGAGCTGAAGGAAACCTCCCAGTTTTTAGAGAACTGGACATTACCAGAGAAATTGAGCGATTGGTCGATTTCCTGGTCGTAGGTCAGTTTGCGTTTGTTGAACGTTCTGTCGCCGTAAAAGACGGAATAATCGATACGGAAATGCCAAGGCAGAGAGAACTTTTCGTAGCCCTCGGCATCGGTATTGTCTTTCTGTTTCTTATTCTTTCGCAAAGAAGGGGTATTGTCGTTCTCCTTGTCTTCGTCGAAGCCGTCAATACTGTTGTTTTCGTTCAAAGTCGCATCGTTCTTGCCATCCTTCTTGAACATATTGTTAGAGAAGGTGTAACCGAACGACGTAGAAGCCGTACGCATACGTGCAATGCGGTGGTTCTTTTCCCATTCGGTAACATTAACCTTGGTCGGGCTGCCATACTGGTTCAGCTGGTAAGTGTATGGTGTGAACGAAGCGTTCACATTCAAAGACACCTGCTGGGTCAGTTTCAAACGGAGCGTGGTTGAGATATCGGACCAATTGAGAGAGTCGGCAAAGATGTTGTAAGAGGTGGTAGCCGAGAGGTTGTCGATAAGCGAAATCTTCTTGAAGCCGGAAGAGTCCTTATCGGAAACCACCTTCATCTCTACATTGTTGTTCAAGCCGAAATTGATGTTACCCTGGTCTTCAGTGGTAGTCGACCCGAAAATACCGCTGCGGAAATAGCTGTAGTCAACACGATCGTACTGGCTGGTTGCCGGAACCCTACGGTAATAGAAGCCGTGGTTGTCGTTGTCGATAACAGGCACCCACGAGAAGCCGACCGTTGGCGTCAGGACGTGACGGATCATGCTAATCTTCTTTCCCCCCATAAAGTTGAGCGGTTTATAGAAACCGTACAACTGTGTACTGAGGTCGAGGTTGGTGGAAACGTCGTAGACACGATAGAAGCCCTTAGCCGTATCTTCTTTAACGACCTGTCGGGCCTCGTCGAACGTTTGTTCGTTCTTCCGGAAATACCAGCGCTCGCGGTACGAAATAGAAGGAGACAGCACAAAATACTTCATCACAGTGTAAGAAGCACCAGTGCTGAAGGCATGCTTTATTCCATTGTTACCCTTCGAGAAGATGTCGCCAAACGAGAACTCGTCTTCTTTTGTAGAGTAGGTATTGTTGAAATTGAAGTTATAACCCACGTAGAGCTTTTCATACCAACGGTCCTTACCCACCTGCGACTTGCGCTTGAACGGATACATACGCGACGCGTTGAAATAGATATTCGGCAACGACAGCGAGATTGTAGAGTCGGCCGTACGCTGGTTGAGGGTTGCGTTAGAAGCCAGCGACATCGTCGTGTTCGGGATGTTCAACTGGTAGTTGATACTCGAAGACTTGTTGTTTTCTGAATAGTAGGCCGGATTGTAGTACGAGTCGACGTTATTCTTGTTATAGGCAGATGACGAGAAGTTCACCGAAGCCGACAACGTACTGAACGGATTGGCTTTGGCATCCTGCACATGGGTCCACATCACCTTCATATCCTTCATTTCAGAATAGTCGGGCAGATTAGGTTCCTCGCCATAAATCGTCTTTTGGTAGCTGATGTTGAAATTACCGCTATACTTGTAACGCTTTTTATAGCGCGAAGTGGCATTCAGGCCCCATGAACCCTTGGTATAGACATCGCCCCGCAAAGCTAGGTCAACATAGTCGTTAATGGCAAAATAGTAACCGCCATTCCTCAAATAATAGCCTCGTTGGGAATCGTAACCATAACTAGGCATCAGCAAACCCGACGAGTAGCTCTCGGTGAATGGGAAGTATCCGAACGGGAGGAACAAAGGCACAGGCACATCGAGCAGCACCAGATAGGCAGGTCCCGTAACCACATAATCCTTCGGTTTTACCTTCGCTTTTGTCAAATCGAGATAAAAGTGCGGATGTTCGTGCAAATCGCAAGTCGTATATTTACCGTCGACCATCTGGAACGTACCATCGGCCAACTTCTTTGCCTTGTCGCTAGTCACATAGCCCTCACCCTGCTGGGTCACTACCCCACGTATAAGGCCTTTCTGCGTCTTAAAGTTATAGTCGATAGCTTCCGACTCGTAGGTATCGCTACCCTGGACAAAAACCGGAGTTTCCACGAGTTCGCCGGTAGAGTCGACGTGTCCGCGGGCCTGAACCAGATTACTGTCCATGCGCAACCGGATAATGGAAGACTTGAGGTTCAAATCTTCGTAAGTAACCTCGGCGCTACCATAAAGGAAAGCGACACCGCCCGTATAAAAGATGGCAGAGTCTTTAGACGTATACTTGATGGGGGAAGAAATCGCATCCTTCGATTTCTTAGGGATACGATGCAAGGCCGAATCGGCAGCTGCTTTTTTTGCAGCCTTTGCCATTTTCAAAGAATCTTCGGCATTCGGTTTAAATTCGAGTCCAATCTGCACACCGGTAACAGAGTCCGTAACCGCCCCACGTTTAGCGCCAGCAGGTGAAGCGCCCCAAAATAAAAGGCACAACAGCAGCGCACAAAGACGGTAAAAATTTCTATCTGTCAAGCAAATTGGCATTTTCACTAACTAAGAAGGTTATACAGAGCCTCCGTTTGATTAAATAAAATTGAAAATTCGACTGCGAAATTACGCAAAATTAAACAGATATTCGGCAAGAAAGCACAAATAAATTTCAAATCGAAAAAAATGTTATCACATAATAAGGTAAAATTTGTAATTTTGCAGTTGATTCGAAACTTCAACAAAACACTTAAATATAGTAAGTACTAAATGAAACAGGTACTCATCATATTAACAGTATTAGTTGGGCTTGTATGTCAAAAGCCAGTGGCAGTTGCTGCCGCAGAGAGCCGCAAGCCGTTTGTTGTAGTGATAGATGCCGGCCACGGCGGCAAAGACGAGGGAGCCTCGGGCAAGAAAAAGTTAAAAGAGAAAGACATCAACCTTGCGGTTGCCCTGAAGTTGGGCGCCTTGCTCGAGAAGGAGAAGAACATAAAGGTGCTGTATACACGCAAAACCGATGTTTTTGTTCCTCTAGACGACCGGGCGCAGTTTGCAAACAAGCACAACGCCAACCTCTTCATTTCTATCCACACCAATTCGGCCGAGAACCATGCCGCTAACGGCACCGAGGTCTACACCTTCTCCCCTTCTTCGAACACTGTGGCGATGCGAGAGAATGCGGTTATGGAGCTGGAAGAGAACTACAAGAAGAAATACGAGGGCTTCGACCCTAACAGCAGCGAGTCGTACATTCAGTGGGACCTGGTAGCCGGCGATTTCGGCTTCTCGGGGCAAAGTAAAGAACTGGCAAGCTCGATATCGAGGCAACTGACCAAACAGACAGGTCTCTACAACCGTGGCATACACCAAGCCGGTTTCTGGGTGCTGAAGTACAGCAACATGCCGGGTGTTCTGGTGGAAGTGGGCTATGTGTCGAACCTGGAAGAAGAAAAATTCTTACGAAAAGACTCTTCACGCGAAAAACTTGCCTCCGCCATCTACAAGGCAGTGGTCAATTATAAAAACAAATACGAGAAAAAGGCGGCTGCTAAAGAGAAGGACGTCAAAGCCGACGCCGAACGCATTACAGCCGGCATCCACTACCGCATACAGTTCTACACGGGTGCTCGCAAGAACATAAACGCTAAAGAATTCAAGAGCTGCGTACCCGCAACCGAATACAAGATAACCGAAGAGCGCTACACTTACACCTACGGCGACGAGCAGACCTATGCAAAAGCGAAAGAACTGCTGGCAAAAGTGCAAAAAGACTTTAAAGACGCATTTATTGCCGTCTTCAAGAATGGTGAGAGGCTGTCGCGCGAAGAGGCGAGACCCTATTTAAAATAAGAAAACAAACAGACTATTGATATGACATTTAAAATCAGCAAAGAGTTCTCAATCGGAATAATGGTTATGGCGACCATCGCCATCCTTTTCTTTGGGTTTAACTACTTGAAAGGTATTAACCTGTTCAATCCGACCAACTACTATTATGCAAAGTACAAAGACATCCAGGGCTTGGTTCAATCGTGCGAGGTTACCTCACACGGTCACAAAGTGGGTCTGGTAAAAGAAATCATCTACGACTACGACAACCCAGATGCCGACGTTCTTGTTGTGCTTCAAGTCGACAACGAATTAAAGATTCCAAAGGGTTCACGCGCATTACTCCAACTCTCACTGATGGGAACGCCAAGCATTGTGCTCGATATGCACGCAACCAACGGTATGAAGGACCTTTACCAGAAAGGTGACACCCTACCTACCGCGACTCCGGCAGGTATGCTTGACGCAATTACCGAAGGCGTTATGCCAAAGATAGAGCAGGTGATTCCACACCTCGACCAGTTGATTGTCAACTTGAACACCGTGGTGTCGGATCCAAATATCGCTGCATCACTCGCCAACATCAATAAGATGTCTTCCGAACTGGCTGTAACATCAACCCAGTTGAAGAAGTTGGTAGGCAACGAACTGCCTCCGATTCTTGCCGACGCGAAAAATATTACCGGCAATTTCACCAAGGTTAGCGAAAACCTGAGCGGTGTTGACTTCAAAGCTACAATAGGCAGAGTTGACAACACAATGAACGAATTGAACACTACTGTCGAAAAAATCAACAACGGAAAAGGTACCGTCGGCTTATTGCTTAACGACCCAAGACTATATAACGACTTGGACAACACCATCAATAGCGCCGACAAACTCCTTACCGATTTGAAGGAAAATCCGAAACGCTATGTCAACATCACCGTTTTCGGAAGAAAAGAGAAGTCTGAAAAGAAGTAATCAAAATTCAACCCGATAAAAAAGGAGAAAATCCCTGCAGCCAACGCTACAGGGATTTTTTAAATACCTATGAGCAAGAAACTCGTCATTGTACTAGGCCCAACAGGTGTAGGGAAAACCGAACTCACCCTACAGCTGGCAGAACGGCTGGGAACAGAAATAATATCGTGCGACTCAAGACAAATGTTCAAAGAAATGAGCATAGGCACCGCACGCCCTACAGAAGAGCAGACAACACGCGTAAAGCACCACTTTGTGGGCAACCTGTCTATTCACGACTATTACAGTTGTGGCCGGTTCGAACTAGAGGTTCTAGCCCTTTTGGGAAAGTTGTTCAAGACCTACGACACCGTAATAATGACAGGCGGTTCGATGCTGTACATCGATGCGGTCTGCAAAGGCATTGACGACCGTCCGAAAGTTGACCAGGCTCTGCGCGACAGCTTATGGGCCCGCTACGACAAAGACGGCATTGAAGGAATACGGGAAGAACTGGTCAGACTTGACCCCGACTATGCGGCAACAGTGGACCCACACAACTACAAGCGCATCATTCACGCGCTGGAGATTTGCCTTAGCACCGGGCAACCTTACTCTGCCCTACGCAAAGAGACCCAGAAGAAGCGCGATTTCGAAATTGTCAAGATAGGTCTGAACCTACCGCGCGAAGAACTCTACGACCGCATAAACAGACGTGTAGACAAAATGATGGCTGACGGGCTACTGGAAGAGGCAAAAAAGCTGTATCCGCTAAAAGAATTAAACTCGCTGAACACCGTTGGCTACAAAGAACTGTTCAACTATTTCGACGGGACATGGGAACTCGACTACGCCGTAAATATGATAAAGCAAGACAGCCGGAGGTATGCAAAAAAGCAGTTGACGTGGTTCCGGCGTGACGAAGAAATACACTGGATAGCCCCAAATGAGATTGAAGAAGCCGTCAGAATAAGTTTGGGAGAGTAAGGAACAAAAAACAGGAAGGGGGTGCATCGAAAGCGATACACCCCCTATTTTTTTCGGTTGTCTGACCCAAAGATCAGAACATAAAGAACAATTTCAAGAAATAAGCATCGTAGGCCGTATTATCGTAATACTTGCCATTGTAGCGGTGATGACCATCGTTGGATTCAAATGTAGATGCGCGGTAGCCCACAGCAGCACCCAAAGAGAGTTTTGGAGTGAAACGGTGATTAATGCCGACGTATGGTTCAGCAAAGAAACCAGTCTGATCTTCTGGCTCAACTAAAGAAGAAATACCCACACGCATGCCAAACAGCGGAGCCGTTCTGCTGTAACGCAGGCAATGTACGTTCAAGTCGAGGAAGCCAGAGAAGGCCAACCAGTCGAACTTGTCGAGCGTCTGAACGTCAAAACCTACACCCAAGTAGAGAATCGGGTTAAACTGATATCCGACAGAGAATGATCCCTCGAGACCCGGACTAATAGAGTGCGAGCTGTCGCGGTATGCAAATTCGTCGTCATGATTGTGATGTCTGCTATACTTATAATCGTAATACCGATAGTCGTCGAAGGCATAGAAATACTGGGTAGCGCCGAAAAGCGGAGCCACATCCAGTTTAAAGCGGAGACCTTTGACATTCTCACTAAACATATGGTGTTGGATTTCCTCTTCACTAATTTCAGGAGCCGGCTCTTCAATCGGAGCATAAGGGCGCTCAACCACAACAACCCGTGCAGGAGGTGGTGGAGGCGGCAAAAGTGTATCCTTAGGAGGGAAGACTAATGCAGAAGAATCGGCAGTGTTTGCAGAAGCGATAGTCGCAGAATCGCTAGACAAAGTAGTACCGTCGAAGAACGTCTCGACGCGGCCATTTTCATAAGTGATAGCCGCTATTTTATCTTTAGGAAGGACATAAGTAGGTCCGTTTTCTTCAGAGGTCAACTTATATTTAACCACAAAAACACCGATTTCTGTTACCTTAGCGTTATACTTTTTGGCATCGCGTGTAATGATAACATCTTGTGCAAAACAGTTGGCAGCAAAAGCCAAACCTAATGCAAGCAAAGAAAACTTACTCATATTATAGATTGAATTTAACACTAACTTGAACAAAGTTAATAAAATTTTAGGAGGTTGTATCTCAAAAAGCGTC
>ODAJ012103286.1_pt1 | contig 16245 bp, 14 predicted proteins | sample 1539241 | NCBI WGS metagenome assembly ODAJ01 (sample SAMN02144231, study PRJEB22623) | gut metagenome | biome: sheep rumen | host: Ovis aries | place: New Zealand
AAACCTGCCAGAAAGACATTGGCAACTATGCCTATCCAACTAGTCCGAATGATTTGAGAATTACGATTCATGTAAATTCCGATTTATCTGATTGTCCATCTCACGCAAAATCACTAATTAGGCTCTGAGCGTATGACTATTCTTCAGATTGGTATTGAATGGTTTGACAAAGGTAACAAACCTTTTCCATTCTGGAACTTATCCATCCAGAAAAAAAACAACGAACGGCGGCTGAGCACGTGCTTCTTGCTCAGCTGACTGGTTGGTATACCGCTTTCAAAGTACAGTTACAAGGCTCATGGAGAAAGTTTACGGCGACCCTTGTAATCGAAAAAGCAAACTCTCTGTTTGCTTTTTGCTTGCTTAATCGTAACTTTGCACTCAGAATATGAGTACTGTAATCTATCCTTCGCCCATCTTCGGACCTGTGCATAGCCGTAGGTTGGGCTTGTCGCTTGGTATCAATCTGATGCCCGGCGACGGCAAGATATGCACTTTCGACTGTGTCTATTGCGAGTGCGGACTCAATGGCAGTCACCGTCCACACCTGCCTCGTCCTTCTCGCAGCGAGGTGGCTGAGGCTTTAGAGGCTACGCTGAAGGCCATGCACGAGCGCGACGAACATCCCGACGTGCTGACATTTGCCGGAAACGGCGAGCCTACGGCGCATCCCGATTTCCCTGCTATTATAGATGATACCCTGCGTCTGCGCGACAGATATTGTCCTGAAGCCAAGGTGTCAGTGCTGAGCAATGCCACACGCATAGGCCGGGAAGACGTGCGCATGGCTTTGATGCGTGTCGACAACAACATTCAGAAGCTCGACACGGTGGACATCGACTACATAAAGCTTGTCGACCAGCCCGTGGGAGCCTATGACTTGGAGAACGTGATAGAGAAAATGAGGCTTTTCGAAGGTCATGTGATAATCCAGACAATGTTCATGCGCGGCACGTTCGAGAAGGATGGCCGAAGCGTGTCGGCTGACAATACGTCGGAAAAGTTTGTCGGTCCCTGGCTCGAGGCTGTGCGAAGAATTGCTCCGGGCAGCGTTATGATATATACCATCGACAGGGAAACACCTGTCAATGGGCTGCAAAAAGCAAGTCGCGAACAGCTTGATGCCATTCGCGACCGTGTGATAAGTGCCGGAATACCTTGTTCGGCTTCTTATTGATTGGGGATTGGTGAGTGGTTATTGGGGGGTGGTGATTGGAGATTGGTGTTATTGCTGGCGTAGGGCTTCCTTCAACACGCAAGCCACCACTATCCACTTTCCTTTCTCCACTATCCACTATCCACTCACCACTCACCACTCCCCACTCACAGCTTGGTGATGATGCCTTGCTTTGTCTTTCTGATGAAATTCACAATGTTTTGTATCTCTTCAGACTCTGGCACCTGCTCTTCTATCTGTCGGCAGGCATCGAACACGTCGGTCTGTCCGTGGAACACCAGGCGGTAAGCATTGCTGATGTGCTTCAGCACCTTGTCGGAGATGCCGTAGGCCGAGCACATTGTGCGGTTCACTCCACCGTATGCCACAGGCTGTCCGCCAGCTATGATATATGGAGGAACGTCTTTCGAGAATGTTGTTCCGGCCTGTATCATGGCGCCATTGCCCACACGGGTGCCCGCATTTTCTATCACGCTTGAGCTGTAGATTACTCCGTTGCCAATCTCGCAGTCGCCTGCAATCTTGGTGCCGTAGCCGAACACGCACGCATTGCCCACCTTGGTGTCGTGGCTGATGTGAGCACCTTCCATGAGGAAGTTGTTGTTGCCTATCACTGTCTGGCCGCCGGTGTGGGTGGCACGGTTGATTACCACGTTCTCGCGGACGATGTTGTTGTCGCCCATAATGAGCTCGCTCTTCTCGCCGCGGAAGTTGAAGTCCTGCGGCAGTGCTCCTATCACCGCTCCCTGGTGTATCTTGTTGCTCTTGCCCATGCGTGTTCCGTTGAGGATGCTCACAAAAGGAAAGATTATGCAACCGTCGCCTATCTCTACATCGTCCTCGATATAGGCGAAGGGGAATATCTTGCAGTTGTTGCCGATCTTCGCCTTTGGCGACACTTCGGCTCTTGGACTTATCTCGCTTGCCATAAGTTGTTGTTTGTTGATTAGATGGGTGGATTGGTGTTCTGTTACTTGGTGCCTCCTCCGAGAGCATAGTAGAGGTTTACCACGGCCTGCATCTTCGAGAAATCGTCTTGCACCTTGGCTATTTCGGCATTGAGCAGACTCTGCTGTGCGGTGATAACCTCAAGGTAAGAACTCGACGACTGCTTGTAGAGCATCTGAGTGTGTTCTACGTTTGCCTTGAGCACTTGGATGCGCTTCTCCTCGAGTTTGCTCTTCTCGTCGCTGGAGTTGTACTTCACCAGTGCGTTGCTCACTTCGCTTCCAGCCGTCAGAATGGAGTTCTGCCAGGTGTTGTAGGCCTGCTTGTACTGGTCTTCGGCTACGCGAAGACCTGCCACGAGCTTGCCTTGTGCGAAGATGGGCTGGGTGAGCTGTCCTATTACGGAGAGCAGTATCTTGCCTGGGTTCACCAATCCGTTGCTGTTGGTGAAGGCTCCCGTGGGCGAGATGGTTATCGATGGGTAGAAGCGTGAACGAGCAGTCTCTACGCCGTAGAAGCACTGTGCCAGTGCCATCTCGTTGGCATGGACGTCGGGGCGGTTGCTGAGCAGCTGCAAGCCTATGCCAGTAGAGAATGTCGAAGGCAGGCTCTGGTCTTCGAGCTTGCCGCGTGCTATGCTGTGGGCAGGCTCTCCCATGAGCAGCGACAGCGAGTTCTCAACTTCGCGTATCTGTCCTTTCAGGTCGGCATCTTGCGTGAGCACCGAATAGTATGCAGCCTCGGCACTCTGTACGCTCGTCGAGCGAGCGCGGCCAAACGACATCTGCAGCTTCATCATGTCCCATGTGTCCTTGGTCAGCGACTGCATATTCTTCACTATTTCCATCTGCTTGTCGAGCATCAGGAGGGTGTAGTAGAGGTTAGCCACGTTGCTTATGAGGCTGGTTTTCACCGTCAGTTCGTAGTCCTTGGTTTGCAGCAGGGCAGCCTGTGCTGCTCTTTTCTGGCTGCGGAGGTTGCCAAAGAGGTCGATGGTCCACGATGCCGATATAGGCAATGAGTAGGCAAGGGTGGCCTTGTTGCCCTGCTCGAACGCTCCGAGATGCGACACCGAGCCTTGCGGGGCGAAAGCTACCGAAGGCAGGAAAGCCAGCTTAGCCATCTTCAGTTGCTGCTCGGCCATGTCGATATTCAGTGCGGCATTGATCAGGTTGGGATTGTTGCGCAGGGTCTTCTCGATGATTGTCTGAAGCTGCGGGTCGGTGAACACGCTGCGCCAGGGCAGGTTGCCGAAGCTGGCAGTGTCGGTCTGGTGAAGCATCGCATCGTCGAGCAGTGGGTCGCGCACAATGCTGTCGGCCTTCACCTGCGGCCTCTTGTATTCGTCGTAGAGCGAATGGTATGCCTTGCAGCTGCTCAGCAGAACAGCTGCAAGACCTATGATTACTATGTTTTTACTCTTTTTCATGGTTTGATAGTTACGGGTGTTACTCCTCAATTTTATATTCCTTTGCAGGTCCGTGGGCATATTGAGCCAGCTCACTCTCCACATCGGTATTGGTTTCGTCCTCGAATACCATCGGAGTGAAGCGCTCCTGTAGCGACTGGAATACCACAAACAGTGCCGGAACTACGAATACCTGGCACAGGGTGCCTATCAACATACCGCCGATAGCTGCATATCCCAGTGTGTTGTTGCCGTTGGCACCTACACCGAAGGGCCACAACATTGGCAGCAGACCGATAATCATGGCCAGAGAGGTCATAAGAATCGGGCGCAGACGAGCCGTGGCACCGAGTATTCCGGCCCAAGAGATAGCCATACCAGTCTGTCGGCGCTCCAAGGCGAACTGCACAATAAGGATCGCATTCTTGGCAAGCAGACCGATAAGCATGATAAGCGAAATCTGCATATAGATGTCGTTGTTGTGTCCTGAGAGCTGAGTGAACAGGAACGCGCCTGCCAATCCGAACGGTACCGACAGGATAACGGCCAGCGGAAGGATGTAGCTCTCGTACTGCGCAGACAGAATGAGGTAGATGAACACAAGGCAGAGCACGAAGATAATTGCCGTTGAGTTGCTCGACTCCTGCTCTGAACGGGTCAGACCCGAGAACTCGTAGGTGTAGCCTTGCGGCAGATTGTCCTTTGCAACTTCCTCTACGGCCTTGATAGCCTCACCCGACGAGTAGCCGTCGTTGACTGTTGCCGTCACGTTGATGCTCGTGAAGAGGTTGAAGCGGTTGATGTTGGCGGGGCCGTATACGCGCTTCAGCGAGCAGAACTCGTTGACGGGAGCCATGCCGCCGGGAGTGCGCACATAGATGTTGCTCATTCCTTCGATAGTCTTGCGGCTGTCTACGTCGCCTTGTATCATAACGCGGAAGAGCTTGCCGTAGGCGTTGAAGTTCGACGCATACAAGCCACCATAGTAGCCTTGCAGCGTGGTGAGCACTAAAGAGGGCGATATGCCGGCCTGCTTACACTTGGCAACGTCTACGTTTATCATGTATTGCGGATAGTTCGGGTTGTACGATGTCTGTGCCATCTGTATCTCGGGACGCTTGTTAAGCTCTGCAAGATACTTGGTGGTGACTTCGTAGAACTTGTTAAGGTCGCCTCCCGTGCGGTCTTCCATCACGATAGACAGACCGTTGGAGAGCGAATATCCCTGCACCATAGGCGGTGCGAAAGCCAGTATCTGGGCATCTTTGATGCTTGCGGTCTGCTTGTATATCATTCCCAGCACAGCCATGGCTCCCTCTGTTATGCCACGTTCCTCGAAGGGCTTGAGCTTGATGATGAACGTAGCCTGGTCTGAACCGGCACCGGCAATGAAGTTGTAGCCCTGCAACTGCTCGCGGCTCTTCACCGCCGGGTTGCTTGCCAGCATGGCATCTACCTGGTCTATGACCTCCTGGGTGCGCTGAGCACTCGTTGCCGGGGGCATAGAGATGGTACAGAACAGGGTGCCGGTGTCCTCGTCGGGCACGAGTCCCGTCTTCGTCGTTGCCATGGTGATGGCCAGTCCGGCTATACCTATTACTACCATGATGCCTGCAATGATTGGGCGGCGCACCAGACGTTCCACTCCCTTGCGGTATTTAGCCTGTATCTTGTTGTATGAGGCGTTGAACGACGTGTGCCATCTGTCAACGAACGACATCTTCTTCTCGCTGCCGTCCTCGTTGTGCGGCTTCAGGAAGATGGCGCAGAGGGCAGGCGAGAGGGTCAGGGCGTTGAGCGCCGATATGAAGATAGACACCGCCATCGTCACACCGAACTCTCGATAGAACGTTCCGCTGGTTCCGCCGATGAACGATACCGGCACGAACACAGCCGCCATGACGAGCGTGATGGAGATGATGGCTCCCGAAATCTCGTTCATCGCGTCGATTGAGGCCGTGAGCGACTTCTTGTAGCCCATGTCGAGCTTGGCATGAACGGCCTCGACAACCACGATGGCATCGTCGACCACGATGGCGATAGCCAGCAGCAAGGCCGAGAGCGTGAGCAGGTTGATGGAGAAGCCGAATATTCTAAGGAAGAAGAACGTACCTACGAGCGACACAGGAACGGCTATCAGCGGGATAAGCGTTGAGCGGAGATCCTGCAGGAAGATGTAAACCACGAAGAACACCAGTGCCAGCGTGATGAACAACGTCTTCACCACCTCCTCGATAGAGGCGAAGAGGAACTCCGTCACGTCGTAGTTGATCTTATACTCCATGCCCGGAGGGAAGCTCTTGGCTTGCTCCTCGAGCACGGCTTTACACTTTTCTGCAATCGATGTGGCATTGGAGCCGGCAATCTGCTGCACCATACCCATACACGACGGCTTGTTGTTGTTGCGCATCGACACGCTGTATTGCAGTCCGCCGAGCTCTATCTTGGCTACGTCCTTGAGCTTCAGGGTCTGTCCGGTCTGCGTGCTTGTGATGATGACATTGCCGAACTCCTCAGCCGTTTTCAGCCTACCGGTGTAGCGCATACTGTATTCGTAAGCCATGTCGCTCTGCTCACCGAACGCACCGGGAGCTGCTTCCACGTTCTGCTCGGCCAGAGCAGCGCTTATGTCGGTAGGCATCAGCCCGTATTGCTTCATCACGTCGGGCTTCAGCCAGATGCGCATGGCGTATGTTTTCATACCCGGGCTCTGCACGTCGCCCACACCTTCGACACGCTTCAGGGCCGGAACGATGTTGATGTTGGCATAGTTGGTGAGGAACTCGTCGTCGTACTCTCCGTTCTTGGAGGTCAGCGTGTACATGATAACCTGCGAAGTCTGTCGCTTCATCACTGTCACGCCGACGCGCGTAACCTCGGCAGGCAGCAGAGCCTGAGCCTGCGACACGCGGTTCTGCACGTTCACCGCACACATATCGGCGTTGGTGCCCTGACGGAAGTATATCTGTATCTGTGCCGAACCTGAGTTTGAGGCCGACGAAGTCATGTAGGTCATGTTCTCCACACCGTTGATGCTCTCCTCGAGCGGTGCGAGCACAGAGTTCTTGACGGTCTCGGCATCGGCTCCCTGATATGTGGTGTAGACCACAACGGTAGGCGGCGCGATGTCAGGATACTGCTCGATAGGCAGCGTGACCAGTCCTATTAGTCCCAGGATGACCATCAGCACCGAGATAACGGTCGACAGCACCGGGCGTTTTATGAATGTTGTAAATGTCATAACTGTATTCGTTAATCAGCAAATGGTGTGAAGTTACATTCCGAGAGCCTTCTTCAGCTTGGCTGCATCGGCCTGGTTCTCGCCCAGTTTCTCGGCTTCCTTGATTTTCTTCTGGTACTGAGCCTCGGTGATGGGTTTTATTTCCATGCCGTCGTTGAGCTTGGTGATGCCTGCCGAGACAATCTTGTCGCCCACTTTCAGGCCGCTGGTGACGATGAAGCTCTTGCCGTCGTTGTTGGGGCTGACGGTGATCTCGGTGTAGTGAACCTTGTTCTGTCCGTCAACTTTGTAGACGAAGATTTTGTCCTGTACCTGTGCGGTGAGCGACTGAGGGATAATGATGGAGTTGTTTGCGGTCTTCGGAACGATGATCGAGCCAGAGCCGCCGCTCTTGAGCAGGTGGTCGGGGTTGGGGAAGCGTGCTATCATCGAGACAGAGCCTGTGGCGGGGTCAATCAGTCCGCTCACTTTTGTCACCGTACCGGTGTGGCGGTAGTCGGTGCCGTCGGCCAGACGCAGCTTCACAGGGGGGTATGCGCTCACAGCAGCCTTCATTCCGCCGGCGTTCTTAGTCATTGCCAGGATGTCTTTCTCAGTCATAGAGAAGTACACTTCCACTGTGCTGATGTTTGAAACGGTTGTCACGGCAGGTGTCGAAGAGGGGCTTACGAGGGCTCCCTGCTTGTAGGGCAGGTTGCCTACCACACCGGCTGTGGGTGCGGTGACGTAGCAGAAGTTCAGGTTCTGGCGTGCGTTGGCCAGTGCAGCCTGTGCCGATGCCACTGCCGACTTAGTCTGCTGCACCTGCGCGCGGGCTGTTTCCATGGTGTTCTTGGCCGTCTGCAGCTCGTAGCTGCCTATTACCTTGTTCTTGAAGAGGGTTTCGCTGTTCTGATAGGTCAGCGTGGCTGTGGCGAGCTGGGCTTCAGCCGATGCCACCGAAGCCTGTGCCTGCTTCACGGCAGCCTCTGCCTGGCGCACTGCTGCGGCAAAAGTCTCGTTGTCTACTACGAACAGCAGCTGGCCCTTGCCTACGGCCTGACCCTCTTGCACGGCAAGACGGGTGATGAAGCCAGACACTTTCGGGCGGATTTCTACGTCCTGAATACCTTTGATTGTTGCTGGATAGGTGGTTTGCAACTGTGCGTTCTGGGCTCCAACGGCAATCACCGGAAATTCGTTATCGCCAAAATTGGGACGCTGGTTCTTCTTTCCGCATCCCGTAAGGAGCAAGGCAGCTAATGCTGCAAACAACATGATCTTGTTCTTTTTCATACCTTATTTATTATTAGCATTATCCTTTTGGTTGAAAACCCAACGACGTATGTAGAGTTTTCGAGGTACAAAATTACCACTTATTCTTTAATAGAAAATGAATTGCTGCTATGATTTAACAACTTTTTAGAGTCCCATTTCCTTGGCCTTGGCTTGCAGAAGGGCCATCAGCGGCTCGCGTTCGTTGGGCACGCTGTTGTCGAGCACCGCATCCTTCATGGCTTTCTTCAGCAGCCCCACCTCAGCCGAGGGCTTCAGATTGAACATCTGCATGATTTCGTTGCCGTCGATTACGGGTTGCAGCAGGCGCTTGAAGTCCTTCTCCTTCAGTGCGGCAAGCTTCTCCCTAACTATGCGGAAGTTGTCGAGGAAGCGCGCTTTGCGTACCTCGTTCTTGCTTGTTATGTCGGCCTCGCACAGGGTCATAAGGTCGTCGATGTCGTCGCCGGCATCGTTGATAAGCCTTCTGACTGCGCTGTCGGTCACTTCCTGGTCGGCTATCACGATAGGTCGCATATGCAGGTCGACGAGTTTCTGCACATAGCGCATCTTGCCGTCTTGCGGCAGTTTGAGCCTGCGGAAAATCTCGGGCACCATTTTCGCCCCGATGTAGTTGTGGTTGTGGAATGTCCATCCCTGCGGCGGTTCCCACCGTTTCGACTTGGGCTTGCCGATGTCGTGGAGCAGGGCGGCCCATCTTAGCCACAGGTTGTCCGACTGACGGGCCACGTTGTCGAGCACTTCGAGCGTGTGATAGAAGTTGTTTTTGTGTGCCCGTCCGTTTCGGGTCTCCACGATGTCGAGCTTGGTGAGCTCTGGCAGCAGGCGTTCGAGCAGCTGCGCCTCGTAGAGGTCGTAGATGCCGATGCTCGGACGCGGCGAAAGCATGATTTTGTTGAGCTCGTCGGCTATGCGCTCGCGGCTCACGATGTCGAGCCTGTGGGCGTTGCGGGAGAGGGCCTCGCGTGTCTCGCGCTCGATGTCGAAGCGCAGCTGAGTGGCAAATCTCACGCAGCGCATCATGCGCAGAGGGTCGTCGGAGAATGTGATGTCGGGGTCGAGGGGAGTCCTTATGATGCCGTCCTCGAGGTCGTAGATGCCGTCGAACGGGTCAACAAGCTCGCCGTAGCGGTCTTTGTTGAGGCAGATGGCCATGGCGTTGATGGTGAAGTCGCGGCGGTTCTGGTCGTCTTCGAGGGTTCCGTCCTCCACGTGCGGCTTGCGCGAGGTGCGGTCGTAGCTTTCCTTGCGTGCGCCGACAAACTCAACTTCTATGGTGGGGGCTACTGTCAGCTGCGCAGTCCCGAAATTGCGGAACACTGCTAAGTGTGCCTTGTGGCCCAAACGCTTCTTCAGGGCCTTGGCCAAGGCTATGCCGCTGCCCACTACCACCACGTCGATGTCCTTGGAAGGGCGTTCGAGAAAGAGGTCGCGCACGTAGCCTCCCACCACGTAGCACTCCAGTCCGAGGCTGTCGGCAGTCTCGGAAATCAGGTGGAAGATGTCGTGGGAAAGCAGCTGGGCGAGCTCGTCGTCGGTCCAAAGTTTCATTGTGTGCTTTGTTTCAATTATTGAAGTTTCGGAAGTTCGAGAAAAGACGGCCTGAAAGGCCAGCAATCCTATAGCCCAGGGCACCGCCCTGGGTGTGTATGCCAGTGTTGCTACGCCCTGAAAGGGCAAAAGCTTTTCTTGCGCTGGAATGTTATTAATATATACATAACTTCCGAGAACTTGAGTTCTGTTATTATTTTATGCCTGCAAAGGTACGGCTAAGTGATTGCAATACAAAGAAAAGGATTTTCTTTTTTTGCCAAAAGGCAGCTCCTTTGCTTAGTTTTTGTAGGCAAAGTACGGTAGAGTGGTTGTCCGCGCCCTTTTGGAACAGGCCCGTAAACTTTCTCCGGGGCTGCTGTAGCAACCTTACGGGGCTGTTGTAGCAGTTCTCCAGCATAGCTGTAGCATTGCTCCGGGGCTGTTGGAGAAAGTTTACGGAGCCCTCCGTAACAGTCCGTAAACAAGAAAAGGCACCCTTGCGGAGTGCCTTTTCGGGATGCTTTTCGGCTGTCGTGGGTGGTTGCCGGCTCTGTCGGCGGCGGCTTTCTCAGCCGTTAGGGAAGAGCGTGACGCGCTTGTAGTGGTCGAAAACCACGGGGGCGGTGAAGCCGTTGCGGCTGAAGAGCTGGGCTATCCATTGCTGCTGCCGCTCGGAGAGAGTCTTCTCGCCGCTGTTGTAGCGGTAGTAGGTGGACTGTCCGCAGAGGTATTCCATCACCGCCGCCTTCATTCTGGGATATGCCTTGCGCGGTATGCCGTCGTAGAGCGAGCCGAAGCCCCATGCGCGCTTTTCGCTTCGGGGTTCGGTGAACATGATGCAGTGGCCGTCGCGGTAGGCCAGTGGGGTGACGCAGGTGGCCTTGAGCACCGGCTGTGGAGCCATCTCGGTCATCAGCTCGGCAGCCTGCCGCCGCTGGCAACGCTCGGCTAAAGGGCAGTTCTCGTTGAAACAGACAGCCCAACGCTGGGGCACTTCGTCGAGGGAAAAGGTGAAATTCTTCATTGTCGATAGGGTTTTATGGTTTGACAAACAGTTAACGGCTGCAAAGAAACTGCGTTTCGCTCCGCTTGTCAATAGCTTGGTGCGGTTTTGTTCCGACTAAAATCAACCTCGCGGGCAGCCCGACAGCAGGTCGGCGGCGGCTGTAGCCATAAAACAAAGGTGATATTTTGTGGTTTGTTTGGAAATATGTACTTTTGCAGTCAGATAGTGCCTGCCGCATGACGGTGGGCAGACAGCAATGACAACCATGCCCAGAAACACTCAGGACACACAGCAACAGTTCAAGGACGTGATGCAGGAATGTCGCGACTTGTTCGGCAAGAAGCTCATAGACTACGGTGCCTCGTGGCGCATCATGCGCACTTCCTCGCTCACCGACCAGCTCTTTATCAAGGCCAAGCGCATACGCTCGCTCGAGGTGAAGGGCGAGGCGTGGGTCGACGAAGGCATCAGGCCCGAGTTCATAGCCATCATCAACTACGGCATAGTGGGGCTTATACAGCTGGCGCGCGGCTTTGCCGACGAGGTGGATATGCAGCCCGACGAGGCCCTGAAGCTCTATGACAGCTATGCTCAGCAGGCCCTCAGCCTAATGATTCGCAAGAACCACGACTACGACGAGGCCTGGCGCGGCATGAGGGTGAGCTCATACACCGACTTCATCCTCACCAAGATACAGCGCGTGAAGGAGCTGGAGCAGGCCGACGGCAGACCCCTCGTCTCCGAAGGCATCGATTCCAACTACATGGACATAATCAACTATGCCGTGTTCGGAGCCATCAAGCTGAAGGAAGCGGAGGCTTCGGAAGGCGACGGCAGGCCGTCAGGCGAGTGAGAAAAACAGGAAACGGCATCTGCGCCAAGGCTGCGCAGGTCACAGATAGGAGACAGGAAACCGATGGAACAAACCGCAAAGACTGGTCACTGGGCGACGACGTTGCTTCTGAACGTGTGTCGCCTGTTGCTGGCAGTGGCTTTCGTGTTCTCGGGTTTCGTCAAGGCCGTAGACCCACTGGGCACCCAGTACAAGATACAGGACTATCTCGAGGCCCTCGGTCTGGCACAGTATGTGGGCGACTGGCTCACGCTTGCCGCCTCGCTGAGCCTCTCGGCACTGGAGTTCTGCTTAGGCGTGTTCCTGCTGTTTGCCATCAGGCGCAGGCAGGTGTCGCGCATGGTGCTGGCCTTCATGGCAGTGATGACGGTGGTGACGCTGTGGTTGGCAGTGGCCAATCCGGTGAAAGACTGCGGCTGCTTCGGCGATGCAGTGAAGCTGACTAACTGGCAGACACTGTGGAAAAACGTCGCTCTGCTCGCTGCTGCGGCAGTGGTGGCGGCGTGGCCGCTGCGCATGACGCGCTTCATATCGAAGACCAATCAGGGCATAGTGATCAATTTCACGGTGCTCTTCGTCATCGGTGTGAGCCTGTGGAGCCTCTACCGACTGCCGATGTTCGACTTCCGGCCCTATCATGTCGGTGCCAACATCGTCAAGTCAATGGAGATACCCGAGGGAGCAAAGAAGCCGAAGTTCCGCACAACCTATATAATGGAGAAGAACGGAGAACGCCGCGAGTTTGCCCTCGAGGACTATCCTGACTCCACGTGGACCTATGTGGATGCCCGCACCGAGCTGATAGAGAAAGGCTACGAGCCTCCCATCCAGGACCTGAGCATCGTGGAACGTTCCACCGGCGACGACATCACGCAGCAGGTGCTCACCCACAAGGGCTACACTTTCCTGCTCGTGTCGCCACATCTGGAGTATGCCGACGACAGCGACTTCGGCGACATAGACCGCATCTACGAGTATGCGCAGGACAACGGATACCCCTTCTACTGCCTCACGGCAAGCAGCGACAAGGGCATAGAGCAGTGGAGCAATATCACTGGTGCCGAATATCCCTTCTGCACCACCGATGCCACAACGCTGAAGACCATCATTCGCAGCAATCCGGGACTGCTGCTGCTGCGCGATGGGGTGGTGGTGCGCAAGTGGAGCCACAACGACCTGCCGGCGGCTGACGACTTCAAGGGCGACGGCAACCAGACCGGCACCGACCGGAAATTAGACAAGCTGGCAATAGGACACCTGCCCGAAGACCGCGTGAGCGTGAAGATAACGATGCTCCTTCTGGGCTATGTGCTGCCATTAGTGCTGCTCACGCTGGCCGACAGACTATGGCAGTGGACGCGATGGCTGAAGGTGGACCGCTGGCGACGGCGGAAGAACGCCGAGACCGGCGCGGAAGACGAGGAAAATCAATCTAACAACAAATAGTTTAACAACCCAAAAAAGAACCAAACAATGAGAAAGAAAATTGTAGCAGGCAACTGGAAGATGAACATGAACCTGCAAGACGGACTGGCTCTGGCCAAGGAACTCAACGACACACTCACCGCAGAGAAGCCTAACTGCGACGTTATCATCTGCACACCGTTCATTCATCTGGCAAGTGCAGCCCAGCTGCTCGACCAGGACGTTGTTGCCCTGGGTGCCGAGAACTGTGCCGACAAGGAGAAGGGCGCCTTCACAGGCGAGGTAAGCGCAGAGATGGTGAAGAGCACGGGTGCTCGCTACGTTATCCTGGGCCACTCGGAGCGCCGCGAATACTATGCTGAGACTCCCGAGATACTCAAGGAGAAGGTGCTGCTGGCTCTGAAGAACGGTCTGAAGGTTATCTTCTGCATCGGTGAGACACTGGCTGAGCGCGAGGCTGAGAAGCAGAACGAGGTGGTTAAGGCTGAGCTCGAAGGCTCTGTTTTCAACCTCACCGCAGAGGAGTTCAAGAACATCGTAATCGCCTACGAGCCCATCTGGGCCATCGGTACCGGCAAGACTGCCACTGCCGAGCAGGCTGAGGAGATACACGCCTACATCCGTTCGATCATCGCCGAGAAGTATGGTGAGGCTGTTGCCAACGATACCTCGATTCTCTATGGCGGAAGCTGCAAGGCAAGCAACGCTCCCGAGCTCTTCGCTAAGCCCGACATCGACGGCGGACTCATCGGTGGAGCTTCGCTCAAGGCTGCCGACTTCAAGGGCATCATCGATGCTTGGAAATAATATCCGCATCCGAATAACCATTCCTACTTCCGCCCCTCCCTCTGTGGAGGGGCTGGAGTGGGCTTCATACACCCCTCCCCATTAACCATCACCCCTCACCAACTATGAAGAAGCTCATTGCAACAATATTGATAGCCGTTTGCGGCATGACGATAGCCATGGCACAGTCCGACCAGCAGAAAGGCAAAGGCTCGGTAAAGGTGAGCCAGAGCGCAGAAATCGATGCCTTGGTAAGCGGCAAGAAAGGCAAGCCCGACAAAGTCAGCAAGAAACAGCCGCAAGACAACAAGGCCGCTTCATCGGCTAACATACGCATGAAAATGCAGGAGATGGCTCCGCCACCCCCAAGGCCAACCGTTCCCGACGTGAAAGCATCGCAACGCCCGGAGGTTGGAGCAGCGAAAGGACCGCGGATGGTAACGAAGATTGTGCATAAGCGAGTGAAAGTGTTGGGCCCCGACGGTCGTCCGCTCACGCGCAAAGTGACCAAGCGTGTGGCATACAAGGGCATCAAGAAGACAGCAGGCTTCAGAGTGCAGGTGTTCTCGGGTGGCAACACCCGCGTGGACAGGCAGAAAGCCGAGCAGGCAGGACGCAAGGTGAAAGCCAAATACCCCGACGCACCGGTATATGTCCACTTCTATTCGCCGCGCTGGATATGCCGCGTGGGCAACTTCACGGACCACAAGGAGGCTGCATCGATGCTCCACAGAGTGAAGGAACTGGGCTTCCCGGGTGCCGTTATCGTGAGAACGCCGGTGACAGTGCGCAACACGCAATTCCTGAACTGACGAATTACAACCCAAAAGATATATGACAACAGAACAGCAATACACCGCCGAGGAGATGGAACTGCTCGAGCAGCTGGCAAAGAGATACCACGAAGTGCTCACTCTGCTCGGCGAAGACCCTACGCGTGATGGCCTGCAGAAGACTCCTATGAGAGTGGCTAAGGCCATGAAAGTGCTCACAAGGGGATATCAGCAGGACCCGCACAAGGTGCTCACGGATGCTCTTTTCGAGGAAAAGTACAACCAGATGGTTATAGTGAAGGACATAGACTTCTTCTCTATGTGCGAGCACCATATGCTGCCGTTCTACGGCAAGGCTCATGTGGCATACATTCCGAACGGATATATCACCGGACTGAGCAAGGTGGCGCGCGTGGTGGACATCTATTCTCACCGCCTGCAGGTGCAGGAAAGGCTCACTCAGCAAATCAAGGACTGCATACAGGAGACGCTGCATCCGCTCGGAGTGATGGTGGTTGTTGAGGCTAAGCATATGTGTATGCAGATGAGGGGAGTGGAAAAGCAAAACAGCATAACCACGACCAGCGACTTCAGCGGTGCCTTCAACCAGGCCAAGACGCGCGAGGAGTTTATGAACCTGCTAAGAGGAGAGTCTAAAAGGATATAACATGAAATTCATATCTTGGAACGTCAATGGCCTCCGGGCCTGCGTCGGCAAAGGCTTCAGGGAGCAGTTTGCGGCTCTCGATGCCGACTTCTTCTGCCTGCAGGAAACAAAGATGCAGCAGGGACAGCTCGACATTGAGTTCGAGGGCTATCGCTCATATTGGAACTATGCTGAGAAAAAAGGCTACAGCGGCACTGCCATCTTTGCCCGCACCGAACCGTTGTCGGTGGCCTATGGACTCGGAATAGAGCAACACGACCATGAGGGGCGCGTGATAACGCTCGAGTACGACACGTTCTACCTTGTCACTGTCTACACTCCCAACTCTCAGGATGGCCTACGCAGGCTCGATTACCGCATGGAGTGGGAGGATGCGTTCCGTAGCTATCTTGCCGGACTCGACAAACGGAAGCCTGTTGTGGTGTGTGGCGACATGAATGTAGCCCACAACGAGATAGACCTGAAGAACCCGAAGACCAACCGCAACAACGCTGGCTTCACTGACCAGGAGCGCGACAAGTTCTCAACGCTGCTCCAGAGTGGCTTCCTCGACACTTTCCGAACGCTCCATCCTGAGCAGGTGACATACTCGTGGTGGTCGTATCGCTTTCAGGCAAGGGCGAAAAATGCTGGATGGCGCATTGACTACTTCCTCATTTCAGAACGTTTGCGACCGCAGCTCACTGCCGCAACAATCCATACCGACATCCTTGGCAGCGACCATTGCCCCGTCGAGCTGGTGCTCGAAGGGTAAAAGAGTCTCACTCCTCACCCCCCAACCGTCAACACTCTTCTCCCTTGGGGTAATCGACGAAGTCGCTTCGCTTGTCGAAGAAAGGGGTTGGGGGGGGGAAGCCCACCCCAGCCCTCCCGAAGGGAGGGGGTATTATGTTCTTTTGTCCTTTTGTCAGAAATAAAGGGGTTGGCTTCTATCTCCCCTCCCTTGGGGAAAGGCTACGGGTTCTTGCTCATGCAAGCGAACAAAGTTCGAGCGGGCGAGCTTCGCTCGGGTAATCGACGAAGTCGCTTCGCTTGTCGAAGAATGGGGCTGAGGGGCGGGTGGCCTTGTTCAGGCGGATATGCTATCCGCCTGCATGGAGTATGAGGATATATTATCCGATAAACAAAGAGGAGCCCACCCCAGCCCTCCCAA
>ODAJ014730876.1_pt1 | contig 16239 bp, 17 predicted proteins | sample 1539241 | NCBI WGS metagenome assembly ODAJ01 (sample SAMN02144231, study PRJEB22623) | gut metagenome | biome: sheep rumen | host: Ovis aries | place: New Zealand
GAGGTCTCCTTTGAGCTCTTTTCTCACTTTTATGATACCAGTCGAGAGTGAATTATTCTATCGTTTTTGTCTACTTTTAGTATAGCAACAGATTGCAATCCAGCGTTTCCATTTTGACTTCATGTACTTTTCTCTCCTTCTTTTAGTGATACATATCCCTTGCATGAAGAATGAGCATTCATAATTTATTTATATATATTATATAAATAAATTATAATAATATTATATTTTCCTGTCACTCTGCTGTCAAGGCCCCTCCTTGCTTTCTTCTCATTTTTGTCACGGCATTTGTATAATTTGAGGTAGATGACAGCTTAAACCTAACTTGATTGCATTGATCCCTCTGTCCATTCGTACTGTTAGTTTTCTACCCTCAAGATGGTTCCTCATGAACCTATCCTCGATGCAGAAATTTGGCGTAGCTCTCCCTTGGTGGAGAGCTGCGCCTGTTCTCATTTCATGCGGTATAGGTTGGATGTGAAGCTGCCGTTGTCGCGGTGGCGGGATTCCTTCTCGATGTACCCGTGCCGTTCCAGATCGGCAATGGCCCGCTTGACCGTGCTTTTGGAGAGCCCAAGATCAACTGCGATAGTCCTGATGCCCGGCCAGCATTCGCCCTTGGAGGCGGACATGCTCTTGAGGTATATGTAGACGGTTTTCGCCCGGTGCGGCAGGCTGTTGTCGGCGTAGATGGTGTCAAAATAGCTGATCCGACCACCTCCTATGTCTTGACGTGCGAAGCGGGCGTATCCGCAGCAGTTCCGGCCTCGTCACTCTTTTTTGCGCCGCTCTTAACCCTGGGCGGGTATTTCACCTGGATCGCAGCGACCAGCTCCTCCCGCCCCGCATAGCGGATCGTTGCGCGCTCCCGCCTGGGTACTGTGAATGGCTCTTCGAAGGAGATGCCCCATTCCAGAAACAGCCGCAGGCGTGTACGCATCGGGTGCATGCCGGTTTTCATCACGACAAAATGCCCTTTGGGGATGGACTTCAGCTCGTCGGCGGACAGAAGCGGACGCTCTGTCATTTGCAGATCCTGGCTGGGTTCCTTGCTCTTGTGTACCGTTCCGGTCAGAACGGTGCGGTTCCCCAGAGCTCTTGACAACACCTCGGCGGTCTGACTGTTCGGGGCAAAGCCTCCGAAGATCGTGTCCTGGCAGTTGTCCTGAATGATCTCACAGCCCTCTTTGCCGTAGTTCTTCTCAAGCTGGGCAAGGCTCTGAATGATCGGCACCAGTGTCAGCTTGCGGGATCGGCCTGCGGAGAAGAGCGGGAGGATATCAAAGGCGGGCATCGTGCCCAGCTCATCGCAGAAGAGCACCACACGGTTTTTCAGCTTCCCGCCGTTCTCGTCGGCCACGGCGAACAGCTCACGGGACAGGTTCTGGATCATCAGTCCTGCCATGAAGTTCTTGGTCGTATCCTCCTCCGGGAGGATCAGAAAGATGGCACACTTCTGGGATGCAAAGGTCTCGGCATCGATGGCGCTGTCAAAGCACAGCACATGCTCCAGCTCGGAATCCAGGAAAGCGTTGAGCCGCGAGAGCACGGTGGACATGACCGAAGCCATGGCCTGATCCGCCGCGTTCAGCGCGGCTCCCGCAAACCAGCGTGCCTTGTGATCAGAGGGAAGCATGTCCATCAGGATCTGAAAGTTGCTCTTTCCGGGCAGCCGTGACGGTTCCAGCAGCTCCTGCACCAGCTTGAACACGGAAGGGATGTGCCGTCGCTCCCCGTAACCGTCGGTGGGCGGCAGGAACTCCGCCATGACAAGAAACACAGCCGTCAGCAGCCCTTCGGCTGCATCATAGAAGAAAGCATTTTGACCGTAGTCCGTATCGTCGCCGGGATTGACGATGGTCTTGGCGAGGATCTTGGCGTATTTCTCCGCTTTGGCACGGGAGACCATATCGTTTTCGTCAGCCCTGGCCCTGTCCATATAGCGGTTGATCAGCGTCAGAAGATTGTTTCCGTCCGAGCGGGTTGGATTGCGCAGGTCGATCACCGCGATCTGGTAGCCGTAGTACTTCTGCGCGATGGTACCGTAGTTGCGGGCGAGATCGCCCTTGGTGTCCAGCGCGAGGAAGCTCATGTCGCTGGCGCAGGCGTATTCGAGATTCGGATAGAGGAAAAAGGCCGTTTTGCCGACGCCGGAGGCTCCGATCATCAGGCAGTGGATATCGTCGCTGTCCACAAGGGCTTTCAGCTTTTTTGCGCCTCCGACGCAGCCGAGAATGAGCCCCTGCTTTTCCGGGCGCTTCTCTCCCTTTCTCCAGTCCTTCAACGCGAAGGGTACATAGGCGAGGGCTTTCTTCATCTCCGCCGTTGTCGCCCAGCGGGCGGTACCGTGCTGGCCGTCGCCTACCGTCACAGATTTGATGCTGCTGAGCTTGTAGTTGCCTCCGGCGAGTGTGATCCCGCCGATCAGCAGCAGCGCCATCAATCCTACGCCGATCAGAATCCAGATGCTGCCGAGACCGGCCAAGGTTTCCTGCATGGCTTCAAAGTCTGGAAAACTGAACGGCGTGCTGTTGGCTTGTAAGTAAATCATCGTTCCAATCCTTCATCTTCGGTATTTGCGTCATGACCGTCAGCCCTTCCGCTTCAAGCTGCCCGGCCATGCGTCGATTTGCTTTTTGCCCGGCCTCGTCGTTGTCCAGGCAAAGCAATACGGTGTCCGCCTGCGGCATCTGCTCCAGCGTTTTCAGCACCGGCTGAATGGAGGTACCGCAGCAGGCAACATAGCTGTTCTCCTGCCAGCTCTGCGGATACAGCGAGATATGCGACAGAAGGTCAATGGGAGCCTCAAAGACAAGCAGGCTCCCGTTGGTTCCTATATGGTGGAAGCTGTACTGCGGATCGCTGCCCTCGATGTTGATGCGGAAGGTTTTTCCCTGGCTGTTGGTGCTGCGAACATGTGCGTGACGGGCGACGCCGCTCTCATCAATGCCGACGAACACCGCATTATGGTATTTGGCATCTTCATAGAGCAGCTTCTCATGGGCGAAGGCGGAAATCACCTTGCTGTCGATCCCACGCGTCTTGCTGAGGTATGCGAAAACCCTCCGCATATCCGAATTTGCTTCGGGTAATGCGAAGGGCTTCGCTTCTTTCTGAAGCGACTCTGTCGGACGGAAGTCCCCGCCGAGGAGCGTCTGCACCGCTTCCGGAAAGCTCATGTTATAGTAGTTCTGCAAAAAGCTGATGGCGTTGCCGCCGCGCTGTTCGGCGTGGTCATACCACTCGCCGCCGCGTATGGTAACGCTGTGGTTGCTGGCCAGGCGTTTCTCTCTGCCGGAGCGGATCAGCTTTTCGCCTCTGCTTTGGAGAAAGACTGTAAGGTCGGTCGCTGCGGCCTGCTGTTTCTGCTCTTGGGTAAAGGGAATATAGTTTGAGATAAAAACACCTCCATACACTTGAAAGAAAACACTTTTGCGGGTATACTGTCTGCCAGCAAAACATAAGGAGCGTGGAATCATGAATCCCATACTTGACGCAATGAAATCCCGTCGCAGTATCCGGAAGTATGCGCCGGATATGCCGGAGCGGGAAGATTTAGAAAAAATCATTGAGGCCGGTCTCTACGCCGCCAGCGGCCATGGAATGCAGTCCTCCATGATCGTTGCCATCACTGACAAAAAACTGCGGGATCGGCTTATGGAGATGAACCGCAAGATCGGCGGCTGGAAGGAAGGCTTTGATCCCTTTTACGGCGCGCCGGTTGTTCTGCTTGTGCTGGCGGACAAGGCCAGCCCCAACCATGTGTACGACGGCAGCTTAACCATGGGAAACATGATGCTGGCCGCCCACGCGCTGGGCCTGGGCAGTTGCTGGATCAATCGGGCAAAGGAAGAATTCGAGTCTGAGGAAGGCAAGGCGATTCTTCGAGAGCTCGGTATTGAGGGAGACTGGGAAGGGATCGGCCATTGTGTGGTTGGGTTCATAGACGGCGCAGAGCCGGAGGCTAAGGAACGCAAAGCCGGACGGATTGTCTGGGCTGATTAACAAAAAAGTTTCAAACCGTATCGGTTCACATCTCCGATACGGTTTGATTCTTTTATTCTAATCTTAGTTTTTTTTGCTCTCTAAGAAGATGCTCTAATTGAACAATCTCCTCCATGGAAGCGAAAGCAGGATGACAGGAAAGTAGGGGAAACTGATTATTCCACTCTTTTTTTGCCTTCCGATAAGCGGTTCTTTTTTCCCATTTTTGACCCAGGCCTCCAAATAATATACGCATATTAGCTCATCCTTTCTGAGTAAAAAGAAATGCTAGCGCAACTCGGTAGTTCCTCATTATAAGGAAAAGCAATACTGCCCTGACCGGTTTTGATTGTCACAGTTCTTGCATTATCAACGGCAAGAAGCATTGTCGAGATTCCAAAGTTAACAATCATACAGCTTTTCACTCTTACCTCGTTATCCCCTATCTCAACATTATTCTTTTGACCAATATCGCGGTCAATTATTTGCTGAATTATAGCATAAACTATCAATTGTTGCAACCAATACTGGTCAACACTTGATGGGGTAACGCTATGGAACAGAAGATCAGACGGGATAGAAATATGGGTGGGAACCTGAGACGACTGCGTTTGAAAAACGGGTTCTCGCAGGAAAAGCTCTGCGCAGAATTGCAGCGCCGGGGCTGCGATATCGGTCGCTCGACCTATGAGAAGTACGAAGTGGGCGAGTTAAACATCCGCGCTAGCGTCCTCATTGAACTGAAGAAGATATACGGCTGCACCTACGATGAATTCTTCGCCGGTCTTGAGGACTGATTGGTGGTGTACTATTCCATGTGCTGTTGTCCTTGCGTTGGCTCCTCGTGATCGTCGATCTTGTGACCCATAGCGAGGCGCTTTTGCAAGAGCTTTTTGCGTCGGCGGGAGTCTGTGCAGATTCCTTTTGGATTAGTAGTCGCCACCTGTTCTCGAAAGACGCGGGAGGCATGGTGCAACAGCCGCGTGGCAGCCATCATGATTGAGGGATCGCGCTGCTCGTCCATTCGGTCAATCAAATATTGCGCATAGACATTGCCCTGCGCGGCGGAGCTTTCCAGCCAGCGCAGGGCTTTTTCTTTATCTTGCGGGATCTCCCAACCTTGGAGATACAGCTTTCCCAGAGTGAACTGTGCATAGGGATTCCCTTGCTCTGCCGCTTGCCTGAGCCAGGCAACGCCGGTGTTTATATCTCTCTGCACGCCTTCTCCCGCCATACAAAGCCTGGCGAGACGGTACATGGCGCGTCCGTCGCCGTGTTCGGCTGCCTTCTCCAAATTCGGAAGCTCCTCAGCGTCGACCGCCTCGTCATCCTCAAAGCTCACGGAGCCGAGGCGGATGTTTTCGGCCTCTCGGATCACCATGTTCTTGATCGCACGAAACTCCTTTTGCTGGGAGAGCGGGAGATGCTCACGGGGCTTGTCCTTATAGTATGCTTCCAGCTCATCCCTCAGCTTGTTCCATGCATTGTAGCAGGCGGCGACCTCCGGCTGCTTCGCCAGCTCGTCCACAATGCTGTCCACGATCTCCTTGATGTCCTTCGGCAGATACCCGTACTGCTTCTTGCCTTTGACTGAGCCGAGAGCAAACACCAACTCCTGCATCTTCTGTTCGATCACGAGACTGTCACAGATCTGCCCTTGCATTTTTTCAGCCAGACCGCGCATGGTTTCTTGAGCCTGAGTCGTCAGTTCCTTATATGACAGATCCTTCTTTACATAGAGCTGGTACATCTCATTCTTGAAGATCTCGTTGGTCAGAGCGGAGCGCATGGCCTTGATGCCAGTCTCACTCAGATAACCCTGCCCTGGCTTGTCGCTCCAGAGCATCATATGGACATGTGGGTGATGACCCTCGTCATGAAAGGCTGCGTACCAACGCAGATGTTCCGGCGCGATCTTCATGGCTTCGGCGATCTCAACCTGCTTTGTGAGCAGAAGCCTTTGCCACGCCTCGGCGCTGTCATAGCTGAGGCGGGAGGCGTCCTCCCTGCGGAGAGAATAGATGACCGTCCATGTATTGCCCTCGTGCGCTTCCAGCTCCCGCAACGCCGCATCCAGATCCACATGGAGTGCCTGACCGAAGAGACCGTGGTCACCGTGCTTTTCCGCGCGGGGACGGGTAGCGATGTACTTCATGTACATATCTCCGTCATGGCTCGTGTGCGCGTTGCGGTCGAGCGCAGCGGATATGAACGCCGAGGCGTTTCCGGCTGTTGGTTTGCTGGTATAATCCTCGTACTCAAAGAGTTCTTCGGAATCCGGGAAGTCGTGGAGGACATCTGCGATCAGTGCCTGCTGTTTTTTCGTTGCCAGCGCATCATTATCGATAATCTCCACGCCTTCCCGTGTAGCAATGTATTTCATATACGCAACGCCACCGCCAGCCTTGATATAGCTGCACTTTTGAATGAGCTTCATAGCGACTTCTGGAAGATCAGATCATCCTCGAAGCTGATCTCGCCCTTTGTCTGCTTGACCTCACGCAGACTGCGGCCTCGCAGCCGCTCATAGGTATCCAGATCCATATCCGTGTCGGCAGCGATGATGTGGTTCGTTATATTGCACTCCACCGCCTGCTTGAACAGCAGCTTGCCGATCCGATCAGCGAACAGTCCCATCGTGCCTTGCAGGACGGAACCGAGAACGCGTGGCAGGTAGTATTCCGCGTGCCTGGCATGGAGATAGCCGTTATAGAAAAGAATGGCCTTCTCTATAAACTCACTCATACTTTTACAGTTATCTTTCTGAAAGTTCTCGGCTACGATTTCTTTCGTCTCCGGCGCGATCCAGAGCGGGAATTTGATTTTTCCCTCAACCATCGGCAAAACACCTCCAAACTGCCGCAGGAACCCCGCTTTTTTTCTTGATTTTTTGGGCTTTTTTCGTTATCGCGACCCCCTCGCCTCCTTTTTCATGGGTAAAGGAACCCCCTCCCGAAGAGCCGAAAACTGCCCGCACTGCGGGCAGAAGTGAGCGAGGAGGGGCGCGGCGCGACCCCGCCTCTTTCTCCTGCCTCGCCCCTCTTCCTCGGCCCTGTGCCTCCTCGCGCTCACCCCGGCGCCACGGGTACGGTGAGCCGCTCGAAGCTGAAGCTCTGCAGGTCGGTGCCGACGCGCTGACGGAAGAAGCTCTCCATCTTCTCGCAGAGCATCCGTCGCTCATCGCGCGTCAGCACGTACTCATAGCGGTACTCCCGTTGCTCCACGGTCACGATCAGCTCCAGCGTGCAGTGTGTGCAGTGCCTGACCAGATCGTAGAAGGCTGTGACAGTCACTTTCTCGCTGGCGACAGGCAGGATGCCGAAGATATCTCCGGCCTGCTTGATTGGCTCCATACGAAAGGCGATCTGATGCTCTCCCACGAAGGAGATGTGGGAGAACACTACGTCGCTGGGGAGCAGCCTGCGGGCGGTTACGCTTTTCAAAAAGGAAACTGCGCTTTTTGTTGTTGCGATTGGTATCACCCCCCTCAGTATTCCTTGTCAGATCGCTCGGCATTGTTCTTAGTCGGCGGCTTGACCTTGGGCTTGGGAGGGGCCGCCCTCTTCTGCCTCCCGTCGATGTAATCTCTCACATCCGGCGGGACTGTCTTTTCGTACAGCTCTTCCAGGATTTTCCCAAGTTCCTTCTGCAGTGAGGAAGTTTCTTTTTTCTGCAGGAAGTAGGTGAGCGCTTCCAGGCGTTCATTGTCGATGCTGATCTTGATCTCGGTTTTTTCCATTTCATATGTTCTCCTCAGTCATAGTTGATGTAGGCGATCTTCAGCCAGTGGGTCCATCCGCGCCCGGCGAGCTGCGTCTTGACCACGCCGTAGCGGGTGCCCATGGCCTCAATCACTTCGCCGTGGCCGATGTAGACCCCGATGTGCCCGTCGTGCCAGACGGCGAGGCCGGGAATCTCCGGGATGGTGCTGATGGGGCCGGACTCGGAGGCTGAGTAGTACATCTGGTTTGCGCCAATGTCCGGCATGCCGTGGGAGCCGTAGACGATGCTCTCGGTGTCGGGATCATACCAGCCGTAGCTCTTGATGAGCCCCACGCAGTCGGCGGTTCGCCGCCCGACCCAATGCTCTTGGATGAAGTCCGCGTAGTTGCCGACGCCCTCCGGGTACTGCTCCAGCTTAGACTGGAACGCGCTCTGCGTCAGCACGTTGCCGAAGGTTCCCCAGACATAGCCCCAGCCGGACTCGTAGGCGTTGGTCACATAGGCAACCAGCCCGGATGCCGTTTTGTTCGGATCGGCGGCCACGGGCGGGAGATCCCACGCAGTGTCATAGTCCCCGCCGAGGTAGCTGTAGTCGCCGTCGTACTCCCAATCGCCCATGTCGCCTGCGATCATTAGGTAGATGTGCGAGATGTTGTCGTAGTCCTCTTCGGTGATCTCTCTGCCGAGGAGAGCGGACACGTTTCCGTAGGCGACGCGGAGCGGGAGCGGCACGGCGCGGATGTAGGCTTCTTCTTCCTCTGTGATCTCGCCGTCCTCGCCCTCCACCTCCACGGTGCGCGTGGCCTCCTCCGTCGTATAGAAGCAGTCCACAAAGCGGTTGGCGGCCCGCGCCGTGAGCGCGGACTCGCCATAGCAGAGGGCAAGGAAAACAGCCTTGACCCGGATAGGATCAAGGCTGTTTCCGTCCTCCATCTCCGCGTTTGCCGCGGAGACGGCGGAATCCAGAAGGGAGAAGGCAGAGCGCATCTCCCGCACATGGGCTTTCAGCTCCTGCGGCGCTTTGTCTGAGATCTTCGTACCGTAGAAACAAGCTTCCACCATGTTGTTGTTATGTGCGGCCTCGCCGGAGCCGAGGGCGCAGAGAAAGGCGATGATCAGAATCAGCGGCGAGAACGCCGCCACCAGGATCCAGCCCACCGTCCTGCGCCCCTTTTCGCTGGTTAGGACGGAGAGCGCCAGCTTGATTAGCCTGGCTTTCATCGGCCTCCCGCCTTCCCGAAGAGCGCTTCCTTGTACGGCGGGGCGTGCACCTCCAGGAGATAGCGCTCGTTGCCGCATTTATACAGGCAGATCCCTCGCTGTGCCGCGTGGATCAGCTCATACTCCGCATCCTCCAGCTGCAGCATGTCCATATACCCAGCTTTGGAGATGGAGCCGGGGAAGAACAGAAACTGGTGGGGCGGGATGGCGAACAGTGGTCGGGTCATCTCCCGCACATTGGGCTGGTCAAAGTCCTCGATGTTCTGCGAGGCCATCATCATGGCCGACTCCTTCTTGCGGACGCGCTTGAGGCAGTTGCGGATGTACTCGATGGTCGTGCGGTTGTCCAGCCACTGATACAGCTCGTCCAGCGCGGCGACGGTGTTGCCTTCGGTCAGAAGCTTATCTGACATGAACGAGAGAATGTTGAACAGCACCGCGGCCTTGACGTTCTTTGCCGCCGTGAGGATGCCCTTCACGCCGAAGACGAGGAAGCGGCTGGAGGAGATGTTGGTGTGGCCGTTGAACATCTGGGAGTCCGTGCCGATGCAGATGGAGTGGAGTCCCAAGAGCACCTCCTGCAGGAGCTGCTTCGTGTAGAGCTGGCTGCCACCGTACTGATCGTACTGCTCAAACTCCCGCAGGATCAGGGTGTAGAGATCCGAGAGGATGGGAAACTGATCGGAGCGCATGCCCTTGAAGTCCGTGTCCTCCGAGATGCCCCATTCCACATATAGCCGCGCCAGCAGAATCTCTATGGTGTCAATGTGCGCGTCGGAGAAGTTTTTGTAGCTGCGGAAGAAGTCCTTGAGGAAGGAGATGTGCTGGGCCAGTATGGAGTGCTTGCGGAAGGTATCCGGCTCTCCTACCTCGGTGTCGTCATCGTCGGTGCTGCGCCAGCACTTCGGCTCCAGCACATTGATCATGTACTGACCTTCCATCAGGTCGACGAAGTAGCCGCCCACCGCCTCGCACAGCTCCTGCTGCTCATGCTCGCCGTCCAGTGAGATCACGGATTTGCCCGCCTCCAGCAAATTCAGGATCAGGAGCTTCATCAGATAGGACTTGCCCTGTCCGGAGTTCCCCAGGATCAGGATGTTGGCCGAGGTCTTGTCATCGTCGCGCTGGTCGAAGTCCACAAGGACATTGGTGCCGTACTTGTCCTTGCCGATGTAGAAGCCCCTGGGATCGGTCTTGCCGGAGTAGTTGAAGGGGTAGAGGTTCGCCACTGAGCTTGCGGGCAGGACGCGCTCGAACTGCGTGCCGAAGGCGTTATAACCTGCGGGGCTGACACAACGGAAGCCCTGCTGCTGGCGCATCAGAAGCCGGTCCACATTGAGCTTGCTTCGGATCAGCTCCGTCTGCACGTCGATCTGCAGCAGCTTCAGGCTGTCGTAGTCCGGTGCGGAGAGTTCGATGTACACCGCGCAGTGCAGGAGGGATTCGTGGCTGTCCTGCATCAGCTTGATGATCTCCGCCATGTCGCTGAGATTGCTCTGAGCCGCGACTACCTCCTGCATGTCGTGGGAGGTGCCGAGGTTCATCTTGTTCTTGTTGGAGGCGTTGGTCAGGATCTTTTTCTCCTCCATAGGGGAAGCCCGGCGTGCGTAGATCCGCAGGGAGATCCCGTCCTTCTCGCCCAGATGCCGCAGGATCGCCTGCTCGTCGGTGCGGCTGGGGTATTCCCGTAGCGCCCACACGCAGCGATAGGTATTGCCGCAGATGAAGTGATCGGTGTTGAACTTGATGACCGATGGCGCGATCATGTCAAGGAAGTCTTTGCGGACCTCCGGTTTTGCCGCGTGGGTTCCTTTTTTCTTTGCTTTCTTTGCGTGTTTTGCCGTTGGGTTTCACCTCCTCCCAGCGCTGTCCGTCGTAATCCTCATAGCCGTCCGCTATCATGTTCTGCTCGAAGTACACGGCCAGCATCTGCTGAATTTCCTGCTTGCCCGCCATGCGGGTGGTGAAGCCGTTGTTCTTGATGATCTGCTCGATCCGGGAGAGATAAGGCAGAGTGTCTGACTCCTTTTGCCCGCGCAGGCGCAGGACGAGATAGAATTCGCGTCCGGAGGCAAGCCTTACCTGGATGTCGTCCAGATGCTGACTGTCGAGCTCCAGCAGACGGCGGACGGCGGGGAGCGGCTCCTTTTCTCTTCTCTGCCTGTAAAAGCTCTTGTTGGCCTCAAAGGACTCCCGGGAGTTCAGCGCCATCAGTTCCCAATCCGTCTGCCCGCTGAGTAAGCCCTGCAGCCCACGGACGCGGGCGGTGATGCTGCTCTCGGGCAGTACGCCGATGTTCGTGGGCTGGATAATGTAAAAGACCAGCTCTCCCATCGGGGTTTCGATGGAATGGCCGGTCAGTTCGTCGATCCCCATGAGGGATCGGGTACCGTTTTTATTCTGTTTCTTCATCGCGCGGCCTCCATTCGTACAATTGCGGCTTGAGGAAAAAGTATATGGCGGCGTACTTGATGAAGTCCAGAATACTGGTGCCGTCGAAGCGCATACTGAGAAAGGCGTACAGCGCCGACGCCACCAGCGGCAGCATCAGCTTCGTCTGCGTCAGGATCACGATGGACAGCAGTACGCTGATGCCAATGACCGCCAGATCCTTCAGCTCCCACAGCCACATGCTTGCTTTCTCCGCCAGGTTTTTAGGGTATAAATACAGATGCGTCACCTCCGATTTGAGTTTTCATTTGAAACTTAGTCGGGTGTCCGACCAATTATCAAATGAGCGTTTTTTTGTTTTACCATTGACAGCGCGGATGCTTTGTAGTACAATCGCATTACAAGGAGGCGATAATATGGCAATGGAATCCACACTTCAGGTACGGATGGACTCTTCGCTGAAAACCGAGGTCGAGGCCCTCTACAAGAGTCTCGGCACCAGCTTCGCGGAAGCGGTCCGCATCTTCGCGCAGCAGAGCATCCGTGAGGGCGGCATGCCCTTTACTCCCTCTCTGAAATCCTGGGATGAACTGACACAAGCTGAGATTGACGCCCGGCTCCATAAGAGCATGGCAGATGTCGCGGCTGGCCGCGTGATCTCTCAGGAACAGCTTGATGCTAAAATGAGGGAGAGATTCGCCCGTGGATGAGATAAAGAGATATAGAATCCAATACTCTGAAGCCGCCGAGGAGGATATTTTTGCCAAGGCGGAATACATAGAGAAGGTTTATCGTGACAGCCGTTTAGCCTATACATGGTACACGCGCCTGAGGAATCAGATTGCGAAGGATCTGTCGTTCCTACCGTATAAGTACCAGCCCTATCCTGCCGGTTCCTGGGCGGATAAAGGTGTACGGGAGTACATCTTCCGGAATGACATCGTACTGTATTCCATTGACGAGCCCGGCGCGACGGTCATCATCCACGCGGTTTTCACCAAGGGCAAAAATATAGCCGAAGACATTTCGGGCGAGTAAAGGGAGGCCAGACGGCCTCCCTATTCTGTTGTCCTCTCGCAATACACGAGGTATCTGTATCTGCCGCCGCTGTTGGGCGGGTGGCAGGTCAGAAGCGTGATCATGTCCTTGCCCGGCTGGATCAAAATCGCGTCCACGTCATCGGGGGAGACGATTTTGATCTCTACCACCGCATAGGTCAGCGTTTCCCACAGGTTGGTAATGGTCACCTCGTCGCCCGGCTGTAGCAGTTCAATGTCCATGAAATACTTATAGCCGTTCCAGCCCCGATGACCGGCGATGACGGCGTTGGTGCTCTCCCCGCCGATGGGGATGCTGGTCTGGGCAAGGACGGCGGCGCCGTTTGCCATGTTGGCGTCGCTGGCGCCAAGGTATAGCGGCATCTCCAGATCCATTGCCGGGATGCGGATCACGCCGAAGACCTCAGAGGAAAGGCCATAGCTGCCGAGGTCGAAGTGAGAAACGGCGTAGGCGCTGCGGCTGTTGAGCCCTTCCTGTCGATTCACATAGATCCTCGCATTGTAATAGCTCATGTCGCGCAGCAGCTCGGCGTAGGGCAGCTTCACAGGCTCCCCGACAGTGGGCGTTTCTGCCTCTGTCGGCGCAGGCTGTGTTTTCTCCCTCGCTTCCTCAAAGGCTTCGATTGCCTGCTCAATCTCCACCTGCTTTTCCACGCGGAAGATCAGGGGCTTGAGCGCATAGGCGGCAGAGGCAAAGGCCAGGCAGATCAGCAGCACCAGCAGGATCAGCTTCAGGTTAAGGAGCTTCATGGCGGCCTCGCTTTCTTGCCTCGTCAGAGAGAGGTAATCTTCTCCTCTGCTTTCCCTCTTTTCGAAGATTGCGTTTCCGCGCCATGATCCTGGCCGCGCCGACGAAGGCCGTTACCACGGCGATGCAGAGCATTCCGATCCCGACGCCGCGACGGTATTCCTGCTCCCAGGTAGAAGCGGGCGTCACTTCCTCCGCAATCTGTTCTTCTGCCATCTCCGAGGCCATTTCATAGTCGATCCTCGCCCCACGCACCAGCAGACGGTGGGTGTTGATCCCATAGGGGGTGCAGGTCACAAGCGTCACATCGTCGCCCTGCGGATTGATGACCAGCTCGGACGTGTCCTCCGGCAGCACCGTGTTGATCTCGATGACCTTATAGGCCAGCGTTTCATCCAGCACCTTGAGGTAAAACACATCCATCAGCTCCAGCTTGTCCAGGTCAGAGAACATGCGGCGGCCAGCCAGCCCGGAGTGCCCGGTTATAACGCAGTGCGTTCCGGTGCCGCCCACCGGCAGCGACGAGCCGAGCAGATGGCCGAGACCGCGATCCAGCGTCTCTTCTTCTGTGCCGTGAAAGATCGGCAGTTCGACGCCAAGTTTCGGGATCTCCAGATAACCCATGATCCCGTCGCCGCGCACATTCAGAAGGCCATCATAGCTTTCCGAAGCCTGCTGCAGCGCCTCTTTGGTATATGGCTCGTCCGTAATGGTAAGGAGGGTGGCGTTATATTGCTGGGCATCCATGCGTGCGCCGATGATTTCCGAATCATCCATCTGCTCAACGGCTTTTGCGTACTTGGTCTCGATCAGGCTGCGGTTGACCTCGGCAAAGTAGTTGCTGATCAGCGGATAGAGCGTGACACCAATGGCAAAGAGAGCGAGCGAAACACAAATCATGATTTTTGTTCCTTTTCTCATTCAGTCTCCCTATAATGACTATTTGTTGGCGAAAAGCAAAACGGCTTTTCGCCGCGCCGCTTTGCGGCGCAGCAAAACAGCACAGCTGTTTTGCCAACTATTCATTGCAATGAGCATCGGGCGAATGATTCAAAAATCATTCGCTGCCAAACCGGTCGTTTGGCAGCGGAATCAATCGAATCCTCGATTGATTCCGCTATCCGATGATCATTATAGAAAAAGGGAGGCGCATGAAACGCCTCCCTCGATGGATGGAATATGATTACTTGCTGGTCGGGGCTTTCTTCTTGCGGCAAACCATGAAGATGGCGAACACGCAGAGCGCGAAAGCGGACAGGCCGAACACGGGGAACATCCAGTTGCCCATGCCGCCGGTCTGGGGCAGGTCAAAGCCGCGGGTATTGATGACCGTAAAGGGAACAAAAGCATTGACGGAGCTCTCATCCGGCTTCATGTTCACATCATTCTTATCCACGGTAGCGCTGGCCGTCAGCAGCTTATGCTCCAGGTGCTTCTGGGGCATATTGTGGAAAAGGCCCGGCTCCACATTGGCGTAGCGGGGATCGTTCTGCAGCAAGCCCAGCACATCGGTGCCGTAAATGGTGCAAAGCTTATCGCTCTCGACAGAGGAGATCGCGATTTTGATGCTGTCCTTGAGCAGCGTGTAGCTGTTGTCGGTGCGCACCTCGGTCATGGTGTAGTCGTCATCCTCCAGACCCTTGATCAGCAGCTTGCCGGTGCTGGCCGGGATGAAATGGGTGGCTTCGGCTTCCTTGTCGGTATGGCCGGTCACATAGTAGAGACCTTCGCTGCTCAGCTTGGCCTGAACGAAGTAGTTATCCACGTCGTTGTGCAGGATGAATTCGACCTTTTTGAAGTCGCCCTTGCCATCGCTGAACCGCTTGGTCAGATCAATGCCGTAGGAGTAAACGTGGCAGTCGTCCACAAGCGTGTCGTAGTAGCTGCTGTTGGAACGACGCCAGGTCATAACCACGGCGTTGTCGTTGCCTTCATCGCCATAGACCACGTTGTCGTCGGCATTCATCGTCGCTGTGTAGGTGATGCGCAGGGTGCAGTCAGAATAGCCGGAGTTGACCATGTGAACGCCGGTATAGACGCTGCGGCTGGTGTTGATCTCATTCAGACCGTCATTGGTCATCTCGATCGTCATCACGTTATCGCCGTTGCTGAGCGTGTTGTAGGTCACACGGAACTTGCCGTCCTCTTCCTTCCAGGTGGTCACCTTGTTCTGGCAGGCTGCGTCACGGAAGAAAGTGAGGACAACATCGCCGCCATTGTAGCTCAGGCCGGAGGACAGAGTATCGACAAAGCTGTACTCGGACAGATAGGTGGAGCTGGAAGTGATGCTGGGCAGGGTGGAGATGATCTGGTAGTCGATTACATCGCCGTCAGATGCCGTGCCGGTATGGGCGTAGCCATCAGTAATATCCGTGGTGCTGCCGCCGTTCTTGCCGGTGTCAGCCATCGTCTCACGCAGGGTCTTTTCCAGCGTGGGGATGCCGGTGAGGTTTTTGGGGTACAGGGCAATGTCGTAGATCCAGCGGGTGCCGCCGTCATTGGCGTTGGTGCCGTTTACGCTGGTCATGGGAACAGAAACAAGGAAGGGCGCGGTGGTCTCGGTGACCATTTCGGGGACCTTGGTCTCAACGAACAGGTACAGGCCGAGAGGCAGATCCTTCGCCTCGGTGTGGCCATAGGCGTCGGTTTCCGCGAGCTTCGTGCCGCCGCCGGTGATCGCGTAATTCTCCAGCGCGTTCTTCACGACGGTGGCGTTGTTCTCCAGAGACACCTTGAGAGCGTCGATCAGCACATCAGACTGGAAGTAGTAATACTGGACGCCGCCGATCTTCTGATCGGCCTTGGCATAACGGTCATCGGCAGTCACACCGATGGCGGTCAGCAGAGCATTGTTCTTGGGGAAGCCGTAAAGCACTTCGATGTGCTCCACGCCGTCCTCGGCTTCGGTGTAGGTGCGAATGTCTGCCACGCGGAGGTAAGTAAACTCAACGCCCTTGAGCGCATAGCCGTAGGCGGTGCCGTTTTCATTCAGCGGGGACAGACGCTCGGCGTCACCGAGTACGTTTTCCACGCCGTTCACATCGCGGACGCCGGTGGAGACATAGGAGCTGTCCCAAAGGCCGTCCTTTTCGGCGTTGGTCAGATCGTATTTCC
>ODAJ014731346.1_pt1 | contig 16236 bp, 28 predicted proteins | sample 1539241 | NCBI WGS metagenome assembly ODAJ01 (sample SAMN02144231, study PRJEB22623) | gut metagenome | biome: sheep rumen | host: Ovis aries | place: New Zealand
AGCAAGTACGCCTTGCCCGCTTATCGCAGAGTCATCATCAAACCGACAGAATGACGAATTTGAAATAGGTGCAGGTAATGACAAATTGATTTAACGTAGTCTCATATCACTAAAGTTTCCCACCTTTTGAAAAAGCCCATAAAATAACAGTTTTTCAAAATAAAGTTGTATCTTTGTATTCGCTAAAGTACATAGAATCAACAAATTGAAAAACTGTTATGATTGCAAAATTAGACAATTTCAGCTAGATCACCAAACTTCCAAGTGTTAAAAGTCGCATTGGCGATGACATTTTCTCTCTTTTCGGCAAATTCAGGTTGTCCCAGACGCTTTCCCGCCTGTGCATGGAGAAACGGTGTGGCTATTCGGCCTCCGAGTTGATACAGGCTCTATGCCTGTTCAAGGTTCTGGGTGAGACTATCAGCTCGATGTGGTATCACAAGTTTTATGACCTGCTTCAGGTGGGCAAGAACTGTTTCTACCGCATGCTGACCCGCTCTTCGATGGACTGGCGCCGGCTGCTTGCCGTGATGGCCGTGCATTTCATCGGCATTCTGCGCAGTCGCAAGGTGGACTTCTACAAGGGGGCTTCCTGTTTCATCCTTGATGACACCACGGCAGAAAAGACCACGAAGAGGGGTGAGCGTGTCAGCCGCGTATTCGACTATGTTATATCAAAGTGCGTGCTCGGATACAAGGTGCAGATACTGTGCGTCTCTGACGGTACGACGACCATACCCGTGGACTTCAGCATCCATAGGGAGAAGGGCGGGGACGGCTCCTGGGGCCTGACGGCAGGCGAACTCCGCAAGCAGTTCAGGAAAAAGCGGGAAAGGGAATCTCCCTCCATGGAAAGACTCATGGAGGCAGACAGGAGTAAGCTTGACGTGGCTGTTGAAATGATCCGGCGGGCATGGAAGCTGCGCATCAGGCCGGGCTATGTCCTTGCCGACAGCTGGTACCTCTCGGAGAAGCTGCTGCGCGGCATCATTGACATCGGCAAGGGAGCACTGCACTTCCTCGGTATGGCAAAGATGGGGAACACAACGTACAAAGTAGAAGGACGCATGAAGAACGCCGTGGAGCTCATCGCCAAATACGAGCGTGAACGCGGACATGAATGCCGCAAGTACCATTGCCGCTACATCACCCTAAATGGTGAGTATGCCAGGACAGGTATCGCCGTGAGGATATTCCTCGTGAAGTACGGGCGCAACACGACTTGGAACATCATTGTCACCACGGATATGACAATGAGTTTCACGAGGGCATTCGAGACATACCAGGTACGCTGGGGCATAGAGGTGCTGATAAAGGACTGCCGTCGGAACCTGGGATTCGGCAAATGCCAGTCAAATGACTTCGATGCGCAGGTGGCGGACATAACGATTACGCTCATGACGTACATCGTAGCAGCGCTTGACCTGAGGTTCTCCGAATATGAGACCATGGGACAGCTGTTCGACTCTATGGCCGGGGAACTCACAAAGCTGACACAGTGGAACACCATACTTGAATGCATAGAGAAGATTCTTGGAAATCTCATCGGGACATTAGGACTGAACATCGACGATGTCGTGGCAGGCATCCTGAGGGACAATGAAGCTGCCGACGAGACCATCTTCCTGGCTAGGGTCTTAGCAGACTACAGGCGAACGAACAGAAGCAACTGTTTAACATCTGTTAGACACGTGTTAAATGCCCATGGATAGGGGCTTTCGGAGAATACTCCTTTTTGAAACCCCAGCAGATAAAGGGAATTCCAAAAGGTGGGAAACTTTAGTTATTTTATAATTGAATGAACGCCTCGTTCGCTAATGAAGTAAGGTGAGAGTTAAACGCCAACAGCATTATCAGAACAAATCTGTTTGCCTATCATTTTGCAAACTAATACAATTCAATTCAGTACAAATGGGGCGATAGCTCGTTAAATAATGTTATCACGCCAAAAACACGCCAAAAATTTCGTGAACGCCAAAAAGAAAAGGTGGCCGATTACTCGACCACCATGCTTTACAACGTACTGACTGTCAGGGGCTTATTGCCAGCTTGTTTTAAGCGGCTGCAGGGCCAACTCCTGCGATTGACAACCTTGCGTTGTCGGGATGAGGCGACTCTAACGGCATTTTTCACTTTTTTCTCTCTCATTTCCTAAAGTCCTTTGTACAAAGGGGTTTAAGAATGTTAAGCCGATACAAAGGTACGAATAAAAGTTAAATAAATCATACTAAAAACAAATATTTAGCGGAACAAAAACGGAACACGGATTTTTTATGTATCTTTGCATTGGTAATCAAATTCAAGTGCAAAGAATATGGCAAACGTGAAATTCACGGTCAGGCGGATGGACGAGGACTCCCCGCAGACCATTAGCGTGACGTTCCGCTTCGGTCGGAATGAAAAACTGATGTACGCCACCCCGCTGAAGGTTGAGCCAATCTTCTGGGATGCGGACAAGCAGAAAGTAAAGAACTCCAAATACTGCCCCTATGCCGATGAGGTGAACGCTGCGCTCGTCGCCATATCGTCAAAACTCGACACATTCATTGCTGATTCAGCGAGGGAGGGTCGGACTGTCACGAAGGACAGGCTGAAAGAAGTGCTTGACCGTCATTTCGGCAAAGGTGCGGGAAGGGCTACAACCCTGCATGAGTTCTTCACCCAGTACATCGACGAGTGCGACACACGCATGAACGGGCGGCGGGGAGGTCAGACCGTCACCTACAAGACCAAACGCGAGTATGCGCGTACCTTTGAATATCTTCAGCAGTTCGAGAAGCATATTAAAAGGACGCTCGACTTCCCCGACATCGACAAGGCGACCCTGCAATCATTCGTTGCATACTTACAGAGCCTTAACCTTGCGACAAATACGATAGCCCATAAGGTTATATCTCTGAAAGCCTTGCTGCGTGAGGCTGTTGAGCGCGAACTGACGGACAACACCCGTTGGCAGGGGTTCCATCACGTCACCGAGGACACCGAGGCCGTTGCACTTGACGAGGACGAGTTGGAAAGAATACGTAGATGTAACCTTTCACGTCACCCCCACCTTGCGGAAATCAGAGACCTTTTCCTTTTGGAGTGCTGGACGGGACTTCGCTTCTCCGACATCATCCGTCTACGTCCCGAACATATTCAAGGCGACCTCATTGTCATTCAGCAGCAGAAAACGAACAACTACGTGACAATTCCCATCCACCCGGTATTCCGTGAGATTTGGAACAGGTACGGAGGAATCCCCCTTACCATCAGTAACCAGAAGTTTAACGACCATATCAAGGAGGTGTGCATGGCTGCGCGGATAAATGAAAGCGTCCTAAAGTCCATCACCCGTGGCGGCAAGAAGATTACCACCAAGTATAAGAAATGGGAACTCATATCATCCCACACAGGGCGACGCTCCTTCGCTACCAACTTGTATAAGTCGGGCTTCCCCTCCATCAGCATCATGCACATAACGGGTCACAAGACCGAGGCCGCCTTCCTCAAATACATCAAGGTAACGCCAGAGGAACACGCACGTCTGCTGATGCAGCATTGGCAAGGCAAGAAATAAGACTTTCTAAGCGCACGAAAAAGGCCTGTCTCGCATTGAGGCAGGCCGTCGTCTTTATATACCAAGTGCAGGTACTCATACTCAATTTCTAAGGGCTGGTAATCGTGGTTTTAGTAGTACATAAAGACGTAGAGGACAAACACCATTACTTCGGTAGTCGTTAGCACGTTGAGCAGGAGGGAGTGTCTGTCTACCCATTTCGCAAGCCGTTTGTAGGCTCGCATCTGCCTAAGGTACGTCTTATTGATAGCCATCGTTCAAGTCCTTAATCTTCTGCAACACCTCTTTAGCGGCTTTCGCCATTTCCTTTGCAGCCGACAGCGCATCGACCTTACCAAGTGCCGCCATCGTGGGGCTTTCCTCACAATAGCCTATGTTCTGCTCTACGACGCTTATCCATTCCTCAACCTTGCGGAAGGCTTTCTTGACCTCATTCAGTTTTCCTAATTCAATAGCGGCTTTCACCTGTGGCATATCGTTCACCATCAAAAATACGGGGTTCATATCATTGCTTGTTTTTTGGTTTATAATCGTCTGTAATCGCAGCGGTTCGTTCCTGGGCTGTCGCTGTGGATGATGCTTATAGCACCAAGTCCACACTTGCGGAAGCCGTAAATCTCACTAACGCAGTTGTCATGCAGCATGATTTTGGCGGTAGCCTCTTTCTTCTGAAACTCGCTCATTAGATACTTGCGTACCATGTGGTGCGCTCTCATTTTCGCTGTACTGAGCAGCACGTTTTCAAGGTTGATTTCCTTTCCGTTGAAAGTGATAATCAAATCGGCTCTTTTGCGGCCTATAGCGGTATTTGTACTCATATTCTGATAACTTTATTGATTAGTAGATTTCAAGCAGTTGTGCGCGCTTAAAACAACGCCACGAGGCTTTTTCCGTGTCGTAGTACACCTGCAGGGTTGGATTCGGCTTGCGTCCGCTGTCGCATGTGGCTGGCACGATGTCGCTTTTCAAAGTTCCGTAGGCGACACGCAGAGAATTATCGACCTTCTGGAAAACGAACTTGACGATACGCTGTGCCATTGCCTTACGCAGTTTGACGTTACGCCAAGCGGTTTTCAGTGCCTCACTCTGTGGCAGTCCGTTCTGGCGCATAAACTGCCACATTAACTGCATCACCTCACGCATCATGTTTCTTGTCTTTGTACTCATATCCTTAGAAATTTTAATTGTTTGTACTTTGTTTCTTAACTCTGATGCAAAGGTACAAATAATATCAGTGTACACCAAATTTATTAACTTTGTTTATGTATTTTCAGTGTACACTATTATTAAATTAAGATATATATACATTTTGGTGTACACAGTTAAGATTTGTTATAATTTCGGTGTACATTATTATATTAGAAAGAAATTGGCTACCTTTGCACAAAAGTATTTAATAAACAAATATGGAACAGAAGGAAAAAGAGAAGAATCCCGTGGGTCGCCCCCGCACGTCACAGATGAAGTCTTACCACTACAAGGCTGACGGCGACCTTATCCCCGTGCTTGAAAAGGTAGATAACAAGAACAGGTTTATCAATGATGCGGTCAGGGAGAAGGCCGAGCGTGAAGGGCTGATGGAATGAGAAAGGGAGCGAACCTCACGGCCAGCCCCCTGATACAAAGTTAAATATATGAGTGCTTGAACTGCACTGCCAACAGAATTTATATGGTAATCAAATTCTTATGGTCTAACAACTTTCTTCAATAAGTCTGATATAGTCTTTTGCCTCTTGTGGGGTCAGCGTGACTCCGCTTAATGCCTTGCCGTCAGATGTCACGTCGATGTGTTCCCCAAAGCCTTCTGTCCGTCCGAGTGTGCTGAGAAGGTATCTGAGCATACTGCCGTCGGGAGGAACCTGATAGCCTGCAAAGTTGCCTTTATCGTCCTTCAGCGGGATGCCGAGTGCGACAACCCTTGCAGTCGAGATTACTTCGTCGAGGAACTCCCCACGCGCATCGCCGAGCACGTTCTTGTACTCTGGATTTTTGTTTATCCAATCATATACGGCATGACGGCTGACACCGAAAGCCCTTGCCACTTGGGAAAGGTTGCCACGGTACTTCGTCATTGCCTCTCTGAACTTTTCTATCGGTGGTATCATTGTATCATTTCTAATATTTCACTGCCTGATATGAACTTGTCACTCTCCCTTATGCCTGTGATGTCGCAGAACATACGCTTTTCCTCCGCATCCTTGAAACTGATGGTGATATAAGCCTCGATGTCCCGTTGTTCCTGGACTGCCCTTTCGTTGTTCTCACGACGCTGCTCCTTTGCCACCGCCCGGCGTTCCTGTGTCACTTCGGGGGTAACGATTAAATCTTCCATAGCCTCAACGACGACAGGCTCTTGTGGGAGGAAACTTTCTATCTGTGCGAGGTCATAAGGCTCGATGCCTGCAAGGTTAGCGTCTATGTCGGGCAGATAGTCGGCAATCATCTGATAGTCAGGACGTGTCGAGCCGAGTGCCATGTAAGTCATTTGCTCCTTCTCTGCCTTTTCGTCGAAATCCACAACCTCTACCTTCACGGGGTAGTCGTTAGTGCCGTCGTACTTGTTCAGCAGGTCGAGGGCTTTAACGCGACGGTGGCCGTCTATGAGGTTGCCCGTGCGCTGGTTCCACACGATGCCCCCCAGATAGCCGAAAGCCTTGATATTCTTGCGCTGTCCGTCCACCTGCTTGTCGCTATGGACCTTCGGGTTGTAGGGGTTGAGGCTCAATTGCGAGCGCATCACCTCTTTTGTCTCTGACTGCTTAATCTTCATACCTGTCTATGATGTCGATAATCCTTGATAGGTGGTCGAGGGGAAGGGCGATTTCTTCCAAGTCCTCTGCCGTCAGGTCTGCGGGATGGGCGCACACGGTGGCGATAGCCAATGCCGCACGCTTGATATGATGATTGATTGTCTCTGGGTCGTTCCCGTCCTCACGGAAATACGCCTCCAGTTCCTTTATTGACTTACTGATATTCATTTTCTTTCTGCTTATAGTTAAACATTAAACGCTCTGCCTGTGGATATGCCGAATAGACCTTCTGCAAGTCTCTCGGTGAGTTCTTTTCAAGCCACAGCAGATATTCCACGTTAGAGGGGTCGCAACCGCTGCTCTGTCCGTTCAGTCCGTACTTTTCGGGGCGTATCAGCCCATTGTCCTCGATGTACCGCAGCACGTCACCGTTCTTATAGACAGACAGCGGATAGGCTTTCTTGCTTTTGTAATTGATTGCCTGCAAGTCGTACTCGCCTTTGTCGGAAGTGTAGTTGCGAAGCATCAGACGGCGTTTGAAGGAATCGCTCATCTTGAAGCCAAAGAACGCCCATTCGATGTTATACCGCACCCGTACAATGTCCGTGAGGTCTGACAATGAGTAGAGTTTCTGATTGGGGTTCTGATTGCAGCCGAGAAAGCCCGTCCTCACCTCCGAATACACCGCCATGTGTGGAATCTGAACAAACCGCGCGTTAGGGTATCTGCGTTGCGCCCATCCGATATACTTGTTTACGTGTTCCAAGTCTTTGACTGCATACATGAAAACACATAGTATCTCCTTGAAATAGGGGTGCATCAGGTGAAGTAAGGCAATGCTGTCCTTACCCGTTGCCGAGTGAAACAGCACTGCCTTGTCGGTGATTGCTGCAATTTTCCGTATGACGTTAATTGCCTCTTTCATAACTAAACAACTCTACCGCCTACGGCGCGATTGATGCCTGAACGCTGTGCAGCCATAGAGCCAGCAGCAGCGAAACGGCCACGCTGATACTCCTCACGGGTTCTGTATCGTGTTACCGCTCCATTGGCATGAATCCTTCTTGCATATTCCTCATGTGTTGCCATAATTGAAAACCATTTAGAATTTAACAATCTTCTTACCTGTTCACTACTGCACCTAACCCCATGCGGAGCCGTGCTTGATAATTTGCTCGTCCTTATGAAAGACCGAACTTTTGCCGCCATTGCCGGGTCACTGTGAATTTGGAACAAGAACTATTCAGTACCCCAACTTAAACGTGGTGGTGGCGTTCCACGCAGCGAGTATCAGCCGTTGAGCGACTGAGCATGTCATAACTTTATTTCTTTTCTTCCAAGTTAGTGCCTAAGACTTTACCGAGACTGATAACAAAGATTGCATCGCCTATCTGAGCGTTCACCTCGTCGCCAACATCGTCTATGAAGGCTTGATTTGCTTCTATAAGGTCTATTTCCGTAATCTCAGCATCAAGCCACCACGTTTTGTTATAGTCGTGGAAATGCGCTCTGTCGAAGTGCTTGATGTCCGTCATCATATTCGGGTCGTCGGGGTCGTCAAAGATGCCGAGCCTACGGCTCCAATGGTCGCTGAACCAGCGATATTCCCTCACCTTCTCGCCTTTCAGTATCTGTAAGGCGAAACACTTGCGTAACGGCAGGTCTAAAACTTTGTCCTTTTTATCCATATATGCCATAATATTTAATTACCAAGTGCAAAGTTACGCAAAATATGCGATATATGCAAGAAAAATGCCATGTATTTGATTATTAAATACTTTATTCGTATGTTTTTCAAGATGGGGCAACAAAAAGCCGTCGATGCTTCACGCACCAGCGGCTCAAACGTTCTTTCTTATTCTGAATTTTACATCTTATACGTACACTTCACGCAGACGTTCGGAAAGGCGTTTCAATCCTTTCTGTATGGCCTCACGGTTCTTGCCCCTTGGCGTTGAAAGTCCAGCCTTGTACTTCCGCATCAACGAGGGGTTTATACCCATCCACTCGGCAAGGGCTGAGACATTCAGGAAGGGAAAAGCCGCAAAGAGGGCTGAAAGGTCATAGGTGAACTCTACGGAAGCCCCCTTGAAGTCCGGTGCCTTACCCGTGCGACCTTCCATGAACGCTGCTTGCTCTTCCATCATTTCCAAGAACTCCCTACGTGCTTCTTCTTCAGTTAGGCCGTTGGCATAGACACCAGGCACAGACTCGGAGAAAGCGGTAAAGCCGCCATCCTCACCACGCTCAATAATTGCCTTAATAACTTTCTGTTCCATTGCTCACTACGTTTTTTAAAGTTTGTCTTAAAGTCAGCCCGTCACTAAGGGCGGGCCGACCGACACACGTTAATTACTTCTTTCTTCGTTTCTTAAAGGCTTCTTTCAATCCTGTCTCGCGTAGCATCTGATTCAGAAGCGGCGCACCGATTTCCTTTGACGGATGCCTGCCAACAGGTATTGAGTAGTCGAAGTCTGGGTGTACGTACCTATAATGGTTCGTGCCACCTTCGAGATACCATCCTTGGCTCTCGATGAACTTGTAAAACTCAGAAAACTTCATAATGTAAAAGAACGTTTGTCTCTTTAAGACGATGCAAAGGTAACAAAAATGTTTCTATTTACCAAACAAAACAGCAACAAATTTGTTTCTGATATACATTTTTAACACATCAAAAGAAAGGGCAGGAAACAATCGTCCTGCCCCATACCGCCCTATTCTCACGAACGGGACGGCTAATATATGAGTAAATTCCACAAAATGACCTTGTGGTATGTCATAGTCCCAATTTGGCAATTTGCACCTTCAGGTCGTTAACTTTCGCGTGGATTTCCCGTTTCTTCTGCCTGATGCGGTCTTGCCGTTGGTTGCAGTAGACAATAGTTTCTGAAAGCATTGTGTCCTTTGCGTCGAGCTTCAGTAGTTCGTCACGCAATCTGTCTATCTGAGTAATTATTTCTTTCCTGTCCATAGTCAAAAGTTTAGTCGGGGTTCAACTTCTTGTAAGGCAAATGCCACTCTCGGATTGGCGGGGTCAAGGACTTTACGCGCCTTGATTTCTATACACAGATTATCATTGGTAATGGCGTGAACGTCTTGCAACTTGTCTAACAAGATTTTAAACGCCCCGTCTAAATCGAAAGCCCATGATGATTCGTAAACTACGAGATGGAAAATAAACGGCTTGTCGATGTACCTGTCACGGTAGATGATACATTGCTTCTCAAAACTGCGTTCATAGTTCCTCACCTTGTCAGATTTGATGATACGTCGCCCCCCGGTTGCTGTGTCTGGGACTGCGACATACCCGTTGCTCTTTGAAATACACTGGCCGCGAATTATCTCCCAAACCAAATCGTCTCTCAGTTCCTCTTCCATTTTCATCGGTTCTTTGTTACGGTTAGACACTCCTTGTAGAAGACACACGCAGAGTTGCTTTTGGTGCTGCTCCCATGCTTCATGCAATATCCACTTACTCTCTTTCTGTAGCCCTTACTGAAATGCGTGCAGGCTCCGCAAGTGCCCGGTGTAGGGGGCTTGGGTCTGCTGTAGCGTTTTACTTCAAATGTACTCATAGTTGTTATCCTGTTTTATTTGTTATCGTTCAATCCATCTTAGAATCTGAAATCCCGCCCGCCAACTTGCACGCTCAAACTTTTCATCGCGCATGGTGCTTTCGTCGTAGTAAAGCGTGTATCTGTGACCGCCTTCATCAGACTTGTCGGGATGGAGTATATATCCGAGTTTGACAGCCTTTTGTCTGCGTCTGACTTGATTAGCCGTGTATCGCGCATAGGACGTTGGTTGTGGAGTTGATGTTTTGCAAATATGTCAATCATACCCTCCTACTTTTATGATGATATTACCTGCGTCGCATCTGAGAAACTTCTGCTTTACGCATCGGTCGAAAAGTTCCTGCGGGTTGTTGGTGTCGTGGTAGAACCGCAAACCAATCTCGTTGCGGAAGCGGGTGGCATCCTGTATCTGTCCGAACTGCTGACGATACAACACGCAGAAGTCATATAGTGTCTTATCTGTTATCCTGTTCATTGTCATTGATATTATTTGGTTTGAAAATTCGACATTGACTGCAAGACGAAAAAGGAAAAGAGAGAATTTTGAACGTGCAATCTGCTTGCAGTTGCACGAAGCGCCCGAAAGGGTGCTTAAAAGCAACGGTAGTTGCTTTTGTTCTATTGCACTCTTTATTGTCTTGTGTTCCCTATTGTCTATAATTGTCTGTTGTTGCCTATTGTCTATGTTGTGCTGATTTCGGCAGGGAGGCAATGCTGATTTCGACATACCCCCTGCTGATTTCAGCACCCCACCCCTGCTGATTTCGACATACCCCCTGCTGATTTCGACAGGGGTATTTTTAGGTATTCCTGATTCCATAATTCAGTGTGTGATATTCTAAAAATCTATCCACTACAACAAATGCCCCTTCATCATAAGTGAGGAAATAGGGAAGGATTTTGTCGGTCTTAGTATTACCTCTTAGAAGGTCGTCGGCATAAGCGACAAATGCGTAACGGATGTCAGTATCGCTGTACACATTCTGCAAATTTGCCAAAGCCTTTTTGCTGGCAGGCTTACAAACAAGTGTTGACACTAATTTTGCCCGCCCTGGTTTGCTGGAGGTGAGTTCACCGTTATTATACATTTCAATCCTTTCTTTCCATACGGAATTGAGTGTACTAAGAAGTGGCTCAACGGCAGCGAGTTTTGCTTCTTTGGCATTCTTCTCTTTCTTGGTCATTGGCTTTTCTCCCTTGGCCTGTTCCTTTGCCCATTGTTTGAACATCTTCAGCATTGCGGAAAATGTATCAGTCCCCTCATGGACTATCTGACTCAGCACCTCTTTCTGGGCGAGAGCCGAATAGTCCACGAAAAAACTGCGATACGTATTGTTATTAAAAACGTCCGTCCCAAGTTTGAGGAAGCCAAGTTCGACGAAATGCGCGAAGAGTTTGCCTTGTGAAAATCTGGTGACATTCGTCGCAGCCTTCACTTGTGGGATTGAGTGGCGGAATGGCTTGCCCACCCCGAATCCACGCTGTGTGAACACAAGCCAGTCGAAGAGTGTACGTTCGTCGTTGCTGACCCTATAGTCTTTAACCATCCGAACGATATTGCTTAATACTATTTCGTCGTTTGTCATACGTGCGCGCGCAAAGAGTGTTACTTTATGTTACTTTCTCAATCGAATTACGCTAATTCTGTTCTTGTCTCTCACGCTGCCTGCAAGAAGGGTGGCGAGGTCGTCGAGTTCCTGTTCGGCCTTACTCAATTTGGGCTTTGCTTTGATGCCAAAATAGCCGTCGAGCCGTTCTTTGCCAAGTTTGTTTGCAAACGCTTCATAGAGTTTGGCAGACATGAAACCGTCCTTGAGCGCTCGTTCTTCGACGTTAACGGGAGCCAGCCCGAAATACTCTTGGCAGTCCCGCCAACAGCGTATGTCTGCGAGCCGTTGATGGAACGGGTCTTTGTCCCCGTTGTTAAAAACCTCCTTCTCGAATCGCTCGCAGTCGAAGTTGGGATATTCCTTGTGTAAATATTCCATAGTTCCTCCTTTCTTTGTTTACATAATAGCGGCAAGAGCCTCGATTTCTGCTTCTGACATTGGGGCGGTGTGGTGTTCGTCCTTATGTCTTGTCTGCTTGGCTTCCCATTTCATAAAGGCATTTGCCATGTCGAGAGCACCGTCGCGTAGGCGGGAGTTTTCATCATCGCCGATGCCAGGGAACAGCATTCTCTGAAGTGCAATTGACTGCTCGTCCGTCAGTTCACGTGTGCGGAGCGTGTCCGCAAAGAATTGTGATAATTTCTTTTTGTCCATATTGTTATCTTGTTGATTATTCTTCAAAAACTATTTCTTTTATTCTTCTGCAAGTCACCTTCTCAATCGTTTCGATGGCACGGGTGAGCAGGTTGCTCTTAACCGATTTGAGACGTTCAATGTCTGAACGCAGATAATACGTGCATCGCCCCTCACGGATGCCGTGAATACTAAGCATGTTCGCATACTTGTTAAAGGTGGGGTGATACATTCCCAAGTATTCCAAAGCCTCGGATTGTGTCATGTAATCGGGGCTGTCTGCAAATTGTCTTTTCTTATTCATCGTTATTATCGTTAAAGATTTCTGCCCTACGTGCGCGCATCCACTTTAAGATGGTCTTAGTGTCGGCGAGTGCTTCTTCCATGATGCCGATAGCGTCAAGGCTTTCTTGCACCGCTGTTAGGAAGAGGACGTGTTCCTCATCGTCGAAGTTGCTGAAGAAGTCCACGGCTTCCGTGCAGTTCTTTTTCAATCCCTCAAAGGTAAAGCCAATCTGATGAAGTTTGCCGATTGCCGAATACTGGTCGGGAATAATCTTGTCAATCAATGCTTGCGTTTCTTTTTCCATACTTTCACTTTTTTGTTTGTTTATATTTCTCAATTTCTGCTTCGTCATAATAGACTCGTCCGCCAAGGTGCTTCGGGTGAAGGATGCCGTGCTTTCCGTAAGCATCAAGCGTAGGGAGACTAACCGACAGCATCCGGGCGGCATCATGCCTTTTCACGTAAACGGGTGGCTTTTCTTTGATGCTGTCATAGAACTCTTTCATACGAGCGTCCACAGCGCGATTAATCATGCGCTCTATGTCTGCAAGCGTCGCGCCTTGAATAAGGACTGAGTTTACAAGTTGGCTGCTGTCTGTCATCTTTGATATTTTGATTAAACGATGCAAAGATATGAAGAAAATGGCAGATATGCAAACTTTCGATTGTGAATTAACCAAGATTAACGTTTGTAATGGTCTATATTATTTGGAAAAGGAACAAAAAAAAGGAAGCCAAGAAAGGCTTCCCCGTATTGAATGGAAGGTGTATTTATTCGTACCCTATCTTTTCAAGGATAATTTGCGTAAGGTCTGCTATGCGCTGATTCAGTTTTGCAATTTCATCTTGTTGGCTTTTCACTACGGCTATCAGTCCAGAGACATCGCTGGTCGCATTTTGGTGGTCTGTGGTGGGGGCTTCTTCTACGACAGGGTATGCGTTCCCCTTCCTTCCTCGGCCTCTTCTTATTGTATTAGCAAGGGGGTTTTCTTTTTTATATTTAAGTACCTCGTCCTCCCCAAATTTTTCGCACAGCCTTTTATATTGCACCTCGTTCAACTCTGCAAATTGTTTTTCCATACGGCTTAGTACGGATTGCTCTATGCCGAGAATCTCCCCCAGTTCACGTTGGTACATATTATTGTGTTCCAACCGAAAAAGTTTTAAATCAATATACATACTCTTTTATCTAAGGATTTAATTTACGATGCAAAAGTACGAATAAAGTATTTAATATCCAAACACTTCTTCCATAAATGCCATATATTTAACTTTTCTTGCATATTCCGCATAGCATAAAGCATAGAACGCATATTGGGGCGCATATCACAGAATCCTGCGACTGCACCCCACCACGAAGTGTTGGCAGAACAGTTTACTCGCTGTCCCCCTTCTCCAACTTGACGTGTATCGGCTTGCCACAATGAGGACAGGTGAACTCAGTGGCAGGGGAATCGTCATCACGCAACAGTTCACTCACCGAAATCCCCAATACACCGGCGATGGCCGTCAATGTCTTTAGGGTGGGGTTGCCCGAAGCCGACACGTACTTTGTCATAGTGCTCTTTGTCGCCCCAAGTTCTTTGCCTACATTCTCAAGCGTCCACCCGTGCTCCTTTATCTTCTTCTTAATATCTACCATAATCGTAAGTTTTATTAAATGCGTACTTATGTGGGGGCAAAGATAGTCATTTTTCAGGGAACAGCCAAACTTTTATGGGGAAAAGTACGTTTTTAGTCGAATTTTGCAAACGAAAGTAAAATTATAGTCGTATTTAGTGAAAGAATATTAAAAGTATCACTAAAAGCGTACAAAAATTTGCAAAAGTACGAATAAAAGCGTATCTTTGCAATGTGGTTTTAGAGCTGCCGCCGACAGCAAGTAAATACAGGCAACAAGGTTATGAAGAAGTCACTGAACGAGCAAATCAACGACGTTATGACAATGAACGTTTCTAATAGCGTGAAGCGTAACGAACTTATAAAGTTAGGTCTCGACGCTACCGAGGTTTATCTGCTGCTTAACACAAAGGCTTGGCAAGGTGCAGGTTTCGACTTTAGCAAACTGACCTTTGGCGTTGAAATCGAGTGTTACAACGTGGTACGTAACGACCTTATAATAAATGGTACGCGCAAAGGTCTTGCAGTCCGCTCAGAAGGCTACAATCACACCGACAATCAGCACTATTTCAAAATCGTTTCTGACGGCTCTCTGGAAGGCGTGAACAGCAACGAAGTGGTTTCGCCTATCCTGCAAGGCAATGACGGTCTTAACAGTCTGCAAAGGCTCTGTGAGGCTCTTTCCGAGATAGATGCAAAGGTAAATAAGAGTTGTGGTCTGCACGTCCATATCGGTGCTGCAAACATGACGGATGCACACTATATCCGCATCATCCGCAACTATCAGCGTTTAGAGCGTATTATCGACAGTTTCATGCCGCTTTCAAGACGTGCCAACAATAACGGTTTCTGCCGTAGCCTGCAAGGTTTCGACTTTAGCCGCTGCACCACAAAGCGCGACGTGTACGACATGATGAACAGCCGCTATTATAAGATTAACGGACATGCCTATTTCCGCCATCAGACAATCGAGTTTCGCCAGCACTCAGGCACTACCGACTACACTAAGATTTCCATGTGGATTCAGTTCCTTGCAGCACTTGTCAAGTATAGCGAGAAGAACGAGATAGCGACCTGCAACAGTATTGACGAGATTCCGTTCCTCAACGCTGAACAAAAAGCATACTTTAACAACCGCCAAAACAACCTTAAAACACTTTAGATTATGTGTGTAATATCGTATATTCCAAAAGGTGTACCGACACCGCCAGACAAAGTGATAAGAGCCATGCACAGAGCCAACCCCCACGGATGCGGCATAGTAACACCGACCGACCACTACAAAGGTATGAGTGCAGAACTGCTCCTGCGCCATCTGCATAAAAGGCACATCGACGAGCCTTGCCTGATGCACTTTAGGTTGGCGACCCACGGCAGCATAAAGAAAGCCAACTGCCACCCCTTCCATGATGATGCGTCCGATACCTGGTTCATGCACAATGGTATCTTAGACATCACCCCCACGGGCGACATGACCGATAGCGAGACGGCTTTCAGAGAGATTCTTGCGCCAGAGATTCAAGCCCACGGTCTGCACTCGGATAACGTGCGTTACGCTGTCAGAAACATAATAGGCGGTTCGCGCTTCGCTTTCATGCAAGGCTCGGACGTTCAGTTATACGGCCAATATGAGAGGTGGCACGGCTGTCTGTTCAGCAACCTACGCTTTCAATGGTATCTGTACTATTGAGGCTCTATTTCTAAAACCACAATATAGAGCAATTTTCTAAATCTGATTCAGCCTGTCTGCGCGTGACGCGTCGGCAGGTCTTTTTTTGTGCCTAACCCCACGGGCTGATGATTTGACGGATGGGGAGGACGGGCACTGCAGGAATCGTGTAGCCCCCACTTGGAAGATGGCATGATACAGGCTCTTTCCCCATTCTTCGATAGCAGTGCAGCTTTTCTGCACAGATGATGAAGTATGGGGCGGACTGTCTGCTCTGCAAAATTTTTGCAGCCCTGCTCTTGGTAGTCTCAGAATAATTTTGTACCTTTGCCATGACGGAACACGAAAAACACGGTAAAAAACAAATTTTTCGGATTTAGCGGAACAAAAACGGAACACAAAAATAAGAGGTGTACTGAAAATCAATCAGTTACACCTCTCTGTTGTCGGGATGAGGCGACTCGAACGCCCGACCCCTACGTCCCGAACGTAGTGCGCTACCAACTGCGCTACATCCCGATCTTTGGAAATCGG
>ODAJ011864822.1_pt1 | contig 16228 bp, 27 predicted proteins | sample 1539241 | NCBI WGS metagenome assembly ODAJ01 (sample SAMN02144231, study PRJEB22623) | gut metagenome | biome: sheep rumen | host: Ovis aries | place: New Zealand
GTGTAGAAAAACGCCCGGGAACCCCTAAAATTCCCCAAAAGTGTAAACAATATGTAAAATTTACACTAAAATACGACAAATTAACCATACATACTTGACAAACATATCATATCTATGCTCCACGCCATAACACACACCATATCAAACAAACACACCTAACTAGACAAACATACAAACGCACCATCAAACACACGAAAAACACGCCTTAAAACGCACCAAACAAAAAAGAGAAGAAACTAATCTTCTCTTCTTTTTCCAGCGTAGCAATATGCTTTATAAAAGTTTTGGAGGTCTTTTATGCTGGAAATAAATTTTAATAAAGTAGAACAAACGGTATACGTTTGAAAGGAGAAATGTATCCACTAACAACATTAATACATCTCTTATTAAATAATAACATATATGTATTAATATATCAAGTATTTATTTAATTCTTGCATAACAATATTTTTTACATTTTGGTTTTCAAAACATAATCTGGCGACTCTATAATGATTAATTATTTGTTTAAACCAGAAGTTATTTCGAACTTTTGCAAGTATAGTGTTTTCATTATGATCTATTTCATGAAGAGCTAATTTAATAGGACAATTTGGATCTATATCTTTTGATACATACATTATTTGATTTTTAAAATCCCTCCAGATACCAAAACTATTACCATTAATATAGAGTATAAAGTAAAATTTAGCGTTATTATCTTTTTTCTTAATAAATGATTTACTATCCATTAGAAACTCATTATCAATGGCATATTTACCATAATTAGTACCATCAATTAATTTACCGAAACGTGAAGCTTTTTTAACTTCTCTGTACTTTAGATTTTTAATATACTCAATAGCAATAGTACCATCTTTAAAAGTTTTTATATCTGTATTATATGGAAGAGTTACATCAAAGTAATTCATAAGTGGACAAGTACTTGATATAGCGTTCGCTAGGCAATATACTTTTATATCTCTTAATCTACCTATTGTTTCTATTAGATCCAGTATAACTTCTGGTTCATTTTTTAAATAATGTTGAGTAGTACCCTCTTTTAACATAAATTCATCATATATTATAATATCTACATTTTCATAACTAGATGATTTTAAACTATCAGCTGAACTTAAAGGAAGAGCATATCCACATATTTTATCATCTATATAAAGTTTACGAACTTTTTTACTTTTAGATATTTTAAAAGTGGAATCTGGAAACTCTCTTTTTATTTGTTCGAAAAATTTATTATCATTAGAAGATCCAACAGAAGCCTCTAGGTCAGTATCATATCTTCTTATATATGCAAACTGTTTACCTTTATTTAAAAATCGTTTAACAGCATAAGTTTTAAATGAGTATGTTTTACCAACACCACGTTCACCTATAATCAGATTTAATAAAGCGTTATATGAAATAATACGCTCTGGAGTGTAATAAATACTTTTATCCATTTTATAATCACCACCTATAAAATTAGAGGCATATTATAGATATACTAAAATACTATACCACTAGACAAGGTTTATTACTAGCTCTTCGCTATGGTGATGTAATAATCCTTATTTTAGTTTAAATATCTATATACACCTCTATAAGATAAGAAGTATCCAGTTTCTACCAGATACACTTATATTATACACTTTACACACTTTTGTGTCAATTTTTACAAAATTAATAAAAAATGTTTGAATTATAAAAAATACTATAGTAAACTAAAATCAGAAAGAGGAGGTTAGTAATATGCAAGATATTTATTTAAAGAGAAATGAACTTAGAAAAAACTCTGTTTATCTTAGAAGTGCTAAATTTGATAAAAGACTAAAAAAAGAAGAAACATTTAAATTAAATGAAGAGCAAACAGAAGTATATAATAAGTTTAATTTTTACAATGAATTTATAAAAGCATATAGTAAAGAAAAGGAGGTAAAGAAATGAATTATATTTTAAAAGTAGGAGAATATTATTTATCAGATATTATGGTAGAAAACGGAAAACTAACTAATTTCACAGTAGACAAAGATTTTAGAAAACTTTATTCAGATTTTGAATTAGCTGAAGAAGATAGAAAGTTAATATTTATTGAAACTGGTCTTAGTTTCACAGTAAAAAGATTTAGAAAAGAGGATTAAAAAGATGAAAACATTATTAAGATTTAGAATAGAGATATTTATTTCAATATTATTTTTAACACTAGCAATATTAAGTATAATTGATATAGGATTTAGTGGAGTAAAAGAAAGTATATTCACAATGGTTGCTATTATAGAAGTACCAGTATCATATTTTGGATTTAGATCAGCAAGGCAATTGTTAATTAATGCTTTTGAGGGTAATATAGAATATGAAGATTAATAGAATATATTTAGATAGATTTAAAAGATTTAGTTATGGTTATATGTTTATGGTAAAAAGAGGAGTATTTTTACTATTTGATAAAGATACTCTGGAATATAAAGGAATATTTACAATGTTTAATTATAAAGAAGATAAAGATTTAGAGAATACTATAAACAGATTAATAGCTTTAGATTATTTGGAGGTATAATATGTTTAATGCTAAAGATGAAGAAATATTAGGAGATAAAGAAAATGAATAGAGATTTAGATTATGTATTAAATTATATGGTTAAATATACAAAAGATAGATTTATGCAAGATAGTGAACCTATGTTAAGTCACAGAGCTATTGAATTAGTATTAAAACATATAATGGAATTAGAACTAGAAAACAAGCAATTAAAAGAAGATAAAAAGAAAGCAATAGAATATATAAAAAAGTTAGATAGTGATACTACTGATATGTATGAAATTGCTGATTATGTTAAAAATGAACTTTAGAAATGTTAGGAGGTAAAGAATGATAGAAGAAAGATTTGAAAGTTATGTATATGAAATAATGAAATATGTTAAATATCAAGAAGATAAACCTTATATTGAGAGTATTTTAGAAGATATGAAATATCAATTATTTAGAGAAGATAGAGAATATATAAAAGAATTAGAACAAAGAATAGACAAAGCAATAGAATATATAAAAACTTGTAATGACAAAGAAATATTAGAAAGTATGTTTTTAAATGAAAGTTATATATCTAATTATGGTGCAAAAGAACTTTTAGAAATATTAGGAGATAAAGAAAATGAGTAAACAAGATATAATAAAACAAATAGAAGAACTAGAGGGGGAGATACACGATTTATTATATCAAGTAGTAGGTACTAGTTATAATACTAAAAAAGCTTTAGAACTAAAATTAAAACTGGAAGAATTAAAGGAGAAAAAGGAAGATGAAACAGATTAAATATGCTTTATATAGAGATGATGAAATTCTATATGTAGGAACTAAAGAAGAACTAGCAAGATATTTAAATGTTTCTATTAGAACTATTAGTTATTATAATACACCAACATATAAAAGAAGAGTTAAATCTGGTTATAAAGTTTATATAATTGAGGATGATGTAGATGGATGAGTTAATAAGATTTATAAGAAAAGAAAAACATAAAGATTATCTGGAATTATTTATGATAATAGATGAAATATCAAAAGTAGAGGATATAATTTCATTTACTTATACTAAAGATTTATTTATAGTACAAACAGGAGTAAATGATTATTATAGAATAAAATTAAGAAAGGAGGAAGTAAATTGATTAAATTAGGTATTGAAATTAAAGAGGATATAACTTCGCCAGATGGAAAAACAAATATAAATATTAAGTTAGTAGATCCAACTAAAAAGCAACTAAATGAAGCTAGTGAAAACGAAAAAGTAATAGCACAAAAATTCAAAGATTTATTTGATAATAGTTTAGTATCTTTACTAGAAAACAAAAAAGATACAGAAGAATTATAAAAATGAAAGAGGTAAAAAATAATGAAATATGTAAAAAACGAAACTAAAGAGAATAAAAAGGAAAAATTTGATTTACAAGAGTGTTTTGTATTATGGAGCAACACTTCAAAAGAGGGGAATAAATATCTAACTGGCTATGATTTTAATCATAATAGAATAATAGGTTTTTATAACAATAAAGCAAACGACAAACAACCATCTATTAGAATATTTGGAGTAGATGATGAGGGAAAAACCACTAAGGAAGAAATTATTACTTTATGGGAAACAACATTTAAAACTTCTGGTAAAGATGGTTTATCAGGTTATACTAATGAAAAAGAGGGTATTATAGCTTTTTATGGTGATGAAGCTGATACTAAACATCCATATATAAAAGGTTATTTTACTAAAGAAAACAAATAGTTTTAACTATTAATATAAATTTTAAAAGGGGCGTTATTATTTTATGGAATAGTACGCTCTTTTTATTTATAATATAATTAGGAGGTGATTATTAATGGCGTATACTATATCTAGACAAAACGAAACTGAACTTAGAAAAGCAATTAGTAATTTTAATTCTAAAATTAACAGACTTGAGAAGTTAGATCGTGAAGTAGATATCCCAGAAAAAGCGAATATATCAGCTATAAAAGAAAGAGTTTCTAATAAATGGGATTTAAACAGAGAGATAGGTAAATTAAAAAGATTTACTAAAAGAGGGGCTGAAGGATTAATACAAAATAAATCTGGAGTAGTTTTATCAAAATGGGAATATGAGAATATTCAAAGAGAACAAAAAAGACTAAACGCTAGACTATTAAGAGAGATAAAAAGATATGGAGATATTACTCCTAAAGAATTTGGTAAAAAACAATCAGCTACTTATTCACAAATGGGAGATGAAAAAATTACTAATTTAAAAGCAAGGCAAAAAGCTATATCTAGTAAAAGTTTATCAAAAGTTAATAAAGAACAATTAAAAAGTTTAAAAACTTTATTAAATAAAACTTCGGCTAATTATAGAAAAGATAAAGCAATATTTTACAATAATTATTTAGATGGAACATTATTAAATTTAGGTTATTATGTAGGATATGATGAGAAAAAATTAAACTATATAAAAGAAAAATTAAACGAATTAACACCAGATCAATTTATAAAAGCTTTTAATACTGATGTTTCACTAAAAGATATACAAGATAGATATGTTTTATCACATGAGGATGGAATCACACCAGAGCTTCTTGAAAGTGATGTAACACCTGTACTTGATGAACTTTATAATAATATAGATGAGATAGTATCTAGTTATAAGTGAGAAAGTTTACAGCTGATTTTGAAACTAACGTAAACGAAAAAGATTGTAGAGTATGGGCGTGGGCTGTTAGTGAAATTGGTAATACAGATCATTTTGTATATGGTAATAGAATAGAAACTTTTATTGAGTGGTGCGAAAATAAAAAATATAATTATAAAATCTGGTTTCATAATCTAAAGTATGATGGTGAATATATATTTAGTTATTTATTAAAAAATGGTTACGAACTAATAACTGATAAAAAATATAGAAGAGATAAAACATTTACATGTTTAATATCTGGTATGGGGCAATTTTATTCTATTGAGATATATTTTAAAGTAGGAAATCATAGAGTAAATAAGGTTACTATATATGACAGTTTAAAGATATTAAATATGAGTGTTGATGTAATAGCTAAACAATTTGATTTACCTATTAGAAAACTTGAAATAGATTATAAAGAGTTTAGAAGTGTAGGACACGAATTAACGAGTGAGGAAATAGATTATATTCGTAATGATGTTGAAATAATGAGTAGAGCTTTAAAAATAATGTTTGATTTAGGGTTAACTAAAATGACAATAGGAAGTAACGCTTTACATAATTATAAATCAATGATAGATAATTTTACACGCTACTATCCAGAACTACCACTTGAATTAGATCAAGATATGAGAAAAAGTTATAAAGGAGGATTTACTTATTTATCGCCTTTATATAAAGAGCAAGAGGTAGGAAATGGAATAGTGCTTGATGTAAATAGTTTATATCCTAGTGTAATGAAAAACGCATATTTACCTTTTGGAAAACCTATATATTTTGAGGGTAAATATGAATATAGTTTTATATATCCTTTATATATTCAAAGACTATCATGTAGTTTTGAATTAAAGGAGGGAAAAATACCAACTATTCAACTTAAAAATAATCCATCATATAATCCGACAGAATATTTATCCTCAAGTAATGGGGATATAATAACTTTAACTTTAACAAATGTTGATTTAAAACTATTTTTGGAAAACTATAATGTAGAGTATTTAACTTTTGATGGTGGATGGAAATTCAAACAAACTAGAGGTTTATTTGATAAATATATAGATATATGGAGTACTAATAAAATAAATGCTAAAAAAGAGGGAAATAAAGCTTTATATATGGTAAGTAAATTAATGTTAAATTCTTTATATGGTAAATTCGCAAAAAATCCATATAATAGAAGTAAATATCCATATATTAATGAAAATGGAGAAGTTTCTTATCATTTAGGAAGTATTGAAGAGGGAAAAGGTTTATATATACCTATAGGAAGTTTTATAACTTCTTATGCTAGAGAAAAAACTATTAGAACATCTCAAGCTATAAGAGATTATACATTAAATAAATATGGAAAAGATTATTATATTTATAGTGATACTGATTCTATACACATGTTAGAACTACCAGAAGAAGAATTAAAATCTTTTGTAGATATAGATGATTATATATTAGGATATTGGAAGCTTGAAAGTAAATTTAAAAGAGGAAAGTTTATAAGGCAAAAATGTTATATTGAAGAAGATTATGAGGGTAAACTTAATGTAACTATAGCTGGTTTACCAAAGAAATTGGGACGCTATGTTACTTTTGATAATTTTAAAGTAGGATTTAGTTTACTTGCTTCTGATGATAGCATAGACCATAAACTAACTTATAAACATGTAGATGGTGGGGTAATGTTAGTAGAAACTGACTTTACAATAAAATAGGAGGTAAAAAATGATAATTTTATTTTTAATAATTGGTATATTAATTGGATTTTTTATATCAGCTATTTACTATATGATTATAATAGACACTATGATAAATGAATTTATAAAAGGTGGAATATATGAAGATAGGAAAGACAAAAACTAAGTATTTTACTACTAATGATGAATACTTTTATTTTATAAAAAGAGATGATATTCAAATAGTAAATGTTGTAATAACTCATAACTTTAAAATAAAAGTAACGTATGTTATAATAAAATAAAGAGAGGAGTGGGTTATATGGAAGAGATGATTAATATTATCGTTAATAATGGAGTAGCTGTTGCTTGTGTACTTTACTTTATGCACTTTAATTCAACTACTTTAAAACAATTAACTGATACTGTAACTAAAGTAAATGAAAGTTTAATTATTTTTAATGAAAGATTAGAAAATATGGAAAATAATATAAATGATTTATTGAATAGAAATAGTAAAAAATCAAAAAAGGAGTGATTTTATGTTGACTGTAAAACAAAGACAAGAAGAACTTAAATTTTTAGGATTTTATAAAGGCGCTATTGATGGAGTAGAGGGCGTTAAAACAAAACGTGCTTATTATGATTTACAGAAAAAATACTTTTTTAGAAAAAAGGATATTGATTCTAAATATGGACCAAACACAGAAAAACTTTTGATTAGTGCTTATAATGTTAAAAAATATACTAAAAATTTTGATTTAAAGAAAGATAAATTATATTGTAGATGTAAGGGTAAATATTGTACTGGTTATCCAGCAATAATTCAAATAGATCTACTTAAAAATTTACAAAAAGAGCGTGATAAATGGGGAGCTACTACAGTTACATCAATGCTTAGATGTAAAGAGTGGAATAAAAAACAAGGTGGAAGCTCAAACTCAAGACACATGTTAGGAAAAGCTGTTGATTATAGAAACAAACACACTATAACACTAGCAAAAAGAAAAGATGTAATAAACTATTGGATGACTTTACCAGAAGCTAGATACTCTTATTGTAATGGATATTATAGAAACGGCTCTAAGAGTGGAAAAAAGGTTGCTAAAGGTATGGGAATAAGTGTACATGGAGATATAAAATAATGGCAACTTTTGTACCACGTACTGAGGCTCCAGCTACAACTAATTTATATTATATAAAAACTACTCATGGTGGATATAATAAATGTATTCAGATCCAAAATAATGGAAGCGTTTTACCTAACTGTACTGGTTACGCATGGGGAAGATTTATGGAGTGTCAAACTAACGTGCATACTTGTAATCTAAGTAGAGCTAATGCTGAATTATGGTATGGTTATACAATGGATGGTTATCAAAGAGGACAAACTCCAAAATTAGGCGCTGTTATATGCTGGCACTCAACAAGATCTGGAGGACACGTTGCTATTGTAGAAAAGATAAAAGCTAATGGGGATATAGTAACTACAAATAGCGCTTATAGTGGTAGTTATTTTTATACAAAAACACTATCACCTAAAAATAATTATTTCATGGGTAAAAGTTATACATTTCAAGGATTTATATATAATCCGACTGAATTTACACCAGGACCAACACCACCAACACCACCAACACCAACAGAAACAAAAAAGAAAAAGTTTCCATGGTTTATTTATGCTAGAAGATTAAGAAATACAAAATTGACATAAAATAAAATATATACTATAATAAAGGAGGAATTAAAAGTATATGAAAGAAGATATATTAAAAGGTATAACTTCAAGTATAAGTGAAAAATTAGGAGAGGAAAATTCAAGTATAATCGCTGATGATATTGGCAAGTTAATAACAGCTAATACACAGACTATAGAAACTATAGAAAGTTTAAATAAAAGAATAAGTACTCTGGAAGAAACTAATCAAAAGTTAATTCAAGCTAATGGATCACTTTTACAACAAATCCCAGCTGTTGCTGATTATGAAAAGCACCAACAAGCACCAGAAGAGGAAGAGAAGAAAACTTTTAATTTTAAAACTATGTTTGATAAACATGGTAATTTTAGAAAAGATTTATAGAAAGGAAGATGATTATAATGAATAACGCTTTAAAACAAAGTTTAAACGCTTTAAGAGAAATTTCAAGCGAAATTTATCACAAATATGTACCTATTATAGATGATACAACTGATATTTCAGCTTTTGCTAATCCAATTTTAGATGTACCAGTAGTTATGAACGAATTCTGTGATGTACTTGTAAATAAATTAGTATATTCTCAATTTGAAAGTTTTACATTTAATAATCCATTAAGAGTTTTAGAGGGTGAAAGTATCCCACTAGGTTATGCTGGAGAACATGTATATGTAAATCCTGCTAAAGGAAGAGGATTCAATGTAAATGATTTTGCTGGTTTACTATTCAAATATGAAGCTGATGTAAAAGTAGAATATCATACAGTTAATAGTGATTTACAATATCCAGTTACTATTTCAAGACAACAACTTAAAAAAGCTATGACTTCTTGGGATAATCTAGCTGAATTCATTACAAGTTTATCTAACTCATTATATAATGGATGTTATGTTGATGAATTTAGATTTACTAAAAATATAATTAGTGGTGCTTATAAAGAAAATAGAGGAGTAATTCAAACAATTACAGCTGTTTCTAATGAAGCTACAGCTAAGGCTTTTGTAGAAAAAGCTAGAGAATTATTCTTAAATTTCCAATTACCTAGTACAAAATATAACGCTTGGGCTAAAAATGGTGGTGAGGGTAAACCAATAACTACATGGACAAGACCAGAAGATATTGTACTTATCATAAGAAACGATATAAGAGCTAAAATTGATGTACAATCTTTAGCAAGTGCGTTTAATTTATCTTATGCTGATTTTATGGGTAATGTAATTACTGTAGATGATTTTGATAGTTATGATGATGATGGAAACAAAGTATTTGATGGATCTGCTATTGTAGGTATGATAGCTGATAAATCTTGGTTTAAAATTAAAACTCAAGATATGTACATGGAATCATTTGTTAATCCAAATAACAGAACTATCCAATATTACTTAAATGTAATTAGAATGTATAACATGAGTTTATTTGCTAACGGAGTTATTTTTGCTACTTCAGAGCCAACTGTTGAAGCTACTGATGTTGATTTTATTGAAACTTCAGCAAGTGTTACAGCTGGTAAATCAATTAAACTTCACGTTAAGACAGATCCATTTACAGCTAATCCAACTTTAAGTTATTCTTCAAGTAGTACTAGTTATGCTACTGTAGGTAGTGAAACTGGTAAAGAAATAACTGTTACTGGTGTAGCTGCTGGTAGTGCAACTATAACTGTAACTGATGGAACTCATAGCGACACAATAAGTGTAACTGTAAATGCTGCTTCTTAATTTATTAAAATTCTAAATAACCTAAAAGGGAGGGAAAAATATTTAACTAACTGAATTAAATATAAATCCCTCTCTTTTTAAAATAAAAGGAGGTAAAAATATGAGTGCAATTACACCTCAAACTGAATTAAGACTATTAAAGTGTCCGATTGAGAGTGATAATAGAAATCAATTAACTTTTTCAAATGCAACAGCTCAATATAATTATTTTAATAGTTTAACTCATTTAACAGTAGATAACTTTACTTATCAAAGAAAAGATAGTGTTATCCGTTATCCAGCTCATATAGATACTATATTAGAATATAATTATGTTATGTATCAAAATGAAGCTTATACTAATAAATGGTTTTATGCTTTTATTACTCACATGGAGTATGTAAATGATAATATGACTTTAATTACTATTAAAACAGATGTATATCAAACATGGATGTTTAATATTGTATGGAAAAGAAGTTTTATTGAAAGAGAGCATGTAAATGATGATACTTTAGGAAAACATACTGTACCAGAGGGATTAGAAACTGGAGCATATAAAATATATACTCACTTAACAGATAGTTATAATAATAACTATTCAATAGTAACTCAAAGTACTATTCATCCAGATACACTTCAAGAAGTTAATAAAATTAATATCTATAATGATGTACCAACTCCGGGCGTTTTATGTAGATGGGATACTGCTTCTAGTACATCACCATTAACTAGACTAGCAACATTTTTAAACTATCTTGATAGTAATGGTAAAAAAGATGCTTTAGTAAGTATGTATATCGCACCACAATGGATATTAGGCGCTCCTCAAGGTGGAACTGGTATTGATATAGAACAAGGAAGTACAATACCATCTGAAACTTTAGGAATAAGTAGGATATCCTCTCTAGATGGATATACTCCTCATAATAAAAAATTATTATGTTATCCTTATTGTTATATAGGTTTATCTAATGGAATAGGACAATTTAATGTATATAAACAAGAAAGATGGCAACTTGAAAATAACGAAATGAAAGTTACTATGAGAGGAGTTATCACACCGGGAGCAAGTATAAGAGCTTTTCCAATGAATTATAATGGAGATGGAACTTCTTTTGATGAAAGTATAACAATAGGTAAATTTCCAATGTTAGGATGGACAAGTGATCTATATACAAACTGGTTAACTCAAAATGGAGTAAATCTTGCTTTAAAAGGTGCTGGTGCTATTACTGGTATAGTAGGTGGTCTTGCTTTAATGGGAACTGGTGGAGGAGCTATTGCTGGAGCTAGTATGTTATCTGGTGGATTAGGTATGGTTACTGACACAGTAAAAGAAGTATATCAACACTCTTTAGTACCAGACGCTGTAGAGGGTAGTTTAAATAGTGGAGATGTAACAAGTGCTGTTAAAGGATTAAGACTTCACGCTTATAGGATGGGAATAACACAAGAATACGCTAAAATAATTGATCATTATTTTGATATGTATGGTTACAAAATTAATTATTTAAAAACACCTAACATAACAGGGCGTACTAATTGGAATTATGTTAAAACTATTGGAGCTAATATTGAGGGTGATATACCAGAAGATCATTTAAACGAAATAAAAAGTATATTTAATAATGGAGTTACTTTATGGCATAATGCTAGTACTTATTTAGATTATTCACAAAGTAATAATATTGCTTAGGAGGTGATACTATGGGAAAAATAAAAGCTAAAGATATGAAATTCTTAGATAGTGCTTTAATGAATAGTGAAACTTATTTTGATTATGTAGAAAGATTTAAAAAGATATGTTTATCAATGTTTGAGTGGGTTAATTTACCAGAAAGTATGAACGCTAGATATCTTGAAGAGTGTTTATATTATAAAGGACAAGCTTCACTTTTAAAAGATGAGAACTATGGATTTATTAATACTCAATGCGCTAGTAATGGATATTTAAATATTTATGGTTTACCATCTAGTTTAAATTGTTATAGTTATCAATATAATAGTATAAGAAATTTATATACTGGACTTGAGGGAACTGAAGATAAAGACTGCATACTTGTTATGAATAACTGGGAAAGAATACCTACGGCTTCAACTATTGAATTATTTTGTCAAAGACTTGCTGAAGCTGAAATGACAGCTCAAGTAAACATAAAAGCACAAAAAACACCAGTTTTAATTGTAGTAGATGAAAATCAAAGATTAATGATGGAAAACTTATACTCTCAATATGATGGAAATAGACCATTTATATTCGGTGATAAAAATCAAGTAGGTGATGGAGTAGTTAAATCTATTTCAACAGGTGCTGATTTTATAGCTGATAAAATAATGGAATATAAAAAAGAGATCTGGAACGAGGCGCTTCAGTTTTTGGGCATAAATACATTACAAACAGAAAAGAAAGAAAGACTAATTACTGATGAAGCTTCTTCTAATAATGAACTTATAAATTTAAATCTTCAAAGTATGCTAATACCTAGACAAGAAGCATGTAAACAATTTAATAAACTTTTTGGTTTAGAGGGAACTGATAAAGAGATAAGTGTTAGAGTTAGATCTGATTTATATAATATTATTAAACAAGAAGAAAGCGTTATTACTGACTATAATAAAAATGGTATAGAGGATAAGATAGAGGAGGTTGAAGAAGATGTTAAATAAACAAACTACACTTTATTTATATAGAGGAGCTTCCTCTTCAATAGATTTTGATTTTAGAAACTTTAGTTTTAATGGTGGAAAATGTATATTTACTATATCTTCATTATGTAAAAAAGATAAATTATTACAATTTGAGTTTAATGAGAGTAAAATGTATACAATGATTATATCAGATGAATTTACAGCAAGTTTAAAAGATAATCAGTATTTTTATAGTATCATGTATGAGTTAGGTAATGAACGTTATCCACAATGCGCTGATAGTGATATTATAGTAAGGAATATAGTTAATGGAACAACAAATTAATATATCACAAAATAATAATCAAGAGATATTAATAAACTCAAATGAACCTCAATTAATAAGTTTAACTAATAATGAAGTACAAGATATATTAATAAATCAAAATGAAAATCAAAATTTAAATGTAACACAACCAGATAATCAATTAATATTAATAGATGGTGGAGGTAATATAATAGGTATAACAGATGTTCTAGTAAATGGCGTAACTGTAGTAAGTGGAAATATAGCTTATATAACAGTACCAACTAAAACAAGTGAACTAATTAATAATAGTGGATTTATAACAAGTGAAACAGATCCAACAGTACCATCTTATATAAAACAAATTAGTTTATCAGATATTAACTCATGGAATAATAAACAAGATCAGTTAGTAAGTGGAAGTACTATTAAAACTATTAACAATGAGAGCTTATTAGGTAGTGGTAATATTAATATAACTGGAACAGAATATAACGCTGGTGATGGAATAAGTATTGAAAATAATATAATAAATAATACAATTACAAGTTATAATGATTTATCTGATTTACCAACTTTACCAACAAAAACAAGTGACTTAATTAATGATAGTGAGTTTGTTAGTGAAGATGATTTATCAGAAGTAGCTTTTACTGGAAGTTATAATTCTTTAAGTGATACTCCAATAATACCAGATTCAACAAGTGATTTAACTAATGATGGAGCTGATGGAACACATCCATATATACCAGCTTTAGATAGTGGATTAAAGGGTTTAGGAGTACTAAGTGGTAGATTATTCTGGGAATATGGCTCAAATTTAACAGATACTCCACTTGCTAATTATAGTGATATACCAACAAAAACATCTGATTTAACTAATGATGGATCTGATGGCGCTCATCCATTTGTACCTAATAATGATAATTTAGGCGTATATGGATTAAAAGCTTTAACAAGTGATGGTTTAAATCTTCAATATATTATAGGACCAGGAAATACAACTATTACACTACAAGATAAATTAGTTTCTGGTACAAATATAAAAACTATTAATAATGAAAGTTTATTAGGTAGTGGAAATATAGATATACCAATTAAAAGTTTTATAGAAGCTGGAATATCAGCAGAAGTTACTATACCATCTGGAAGTTATATTGAAATTACTAATTTTACTTCTCAAATTAGTAGAGGAAATCTAAGTATAGATAATGGTAAAATTAAAATAGGAAGTGGTATTAGTTATGTTAAAGTAACTGTTACATTAAGTTTATCTTCAAATAGTGATACTTTATATTCATTTATTACTAAAAATGGAAATAATGATGGAACATGGATAATAAATAAAATAGATGGATTTAGTGCTACAACTAGAAGTGATATCATACAAGTAACAGAAAACGATATAATATCAGTAAATGTTTATCTTAATAATGGTGGAAGTCTACCAAAAGGAAGAACATCAATAATAGTAGAAAGTATATAAGGAGGTAATATTATGGCAAAATATACAATAGAACTTAGAGAAGTTATTGAAAATTTATATAGTAGAGAAGAAGTAGAAAGCTGGTTTAAAAACTATTGTCTAAATAATTACTTAAGACAAAATGAAATTGAAACAATATTAAACGCTAATATATGGAGTAAAGATAGACTAGCTACAAAAATAGTAGATCATTATTACATGAGAGAAATTGGATATGAAACGATAGGATTATTTAAACATTATGCTAAAGTATATATGCAAGAAATGATGGAAAGATATTTACCTTTAATCTATTCAAATTCTATAAATTATGATCCACTTGTTAATGTTGATTATACTGAAAGTTTTACAAGAAACATAACTGGATCTGGTGAAAGTGAAAGTACAAGTAATAATAGTGCTTCTGGTTTATCAGTAAATAGTGATACACCTCAAGGACAAATAACAAAAGAAAATATATTAGCTGGTAATTATGCAAGTAATACTGGAGCTAGTGAAACTGAAAGCGAAATATCTGATTCATCATCTAATAGTAATACAACAGATGAAACTTATACAAAACAAGTAAAAGGAAATTCTGGAGTAAGTGCAACAGCTCAAAAAATGATAGAACAATATAGACAAAATATAATTGCTATTGATGAACAAATAATAAAAGAGTTAGATAAATTATTCATGGGAATATATTAAAAGGAGTGTGATAAATAATGAATAATGAAATAAAAACAATAGGACCATTTAGAAACTTTTGTATAACTATAGGAGCTTTACCAACATCATATTTAGAAAGCATGAGTTATTATGAGATGTTATGCTGGTTATGTAAATATTTAGAAAATACAATTAATCCAGCAATTAATCAAAATGCAAAAGCTTTAAAAGAACTACAAGAATATGTAACTAATTATTTTAAAGATTTAGATGTACAAGAAGAAATAAATAATAAACTTGATGAAATGGCTGATGATGGAACTCTTGCTCAAATAATTAATGTTGAAATGATAGGAACATTAAGCGAATTAACTACAACAAATAAATCAGATTTAGTAAATGCTATTAATGAAGTAAATAGTTTAATAAAAAAATTAAATTTTACAGAGTTTGATAAATACGAAATTACACCAACTATTGGAAGTGCTACTGTCTATTATGGACCAGCTGGAGGTTTACAAGTAGCTACTAATAGTGATGGAAGCGTAGCTAAAATATATGGAGAATTAACTTTTTACGATATTAGTCATGATGGAGTAACAGAATATACAACAACTGTACCAACAAAATTAAGACCAACTGCAAATATTAATATTAATGCAGCTGGGGTTAGACAATGGAACGACAAAAATGTAAGTTATACAGCCAGTGTAAATATAGAAATTACAACAGATGGATATATTAAATTTCAATTTTATAATGATGAAGATGTAACAAGACAATGTGTTATATTTACTCCATGTGTATATTTCTTGGCAGATTTTGGCGATTAATCCTAAGTAGGTAGCATGAAGAGAAGATTAGTTTCTTCTCTTTTTTGTTTGGTGCGTTTTAAGGCGTGTTTTTCGTGTGTTTGATG
>ODAJ012091062.1_pt1 | contig 16205 bp, 16 predicted proteins | sample 1539241 | NCBI WGS metagenome assembly ODAJ01 (sample SAMN02144231, study PRJEB22623) | gut metagenome | biome: sheep rumen | host: Ovis aries | place: New Zealand
CGTGGCGGGGAGCGAGTTCTCCTCCTGGATGTCGTGCAGGTTCTCTAGCAGCTGGTTTGCCGACAGGCGCAGGCCGTTGGCGTGGCCCACGGAAAGCACTTGGCCCTCCATCAGCGTGCCGGCGGCGCCCGTCTCGGCGGTGAACTCGCTCTTCAGGAACTCCTGTCCGCGAAATAGGTCGGTGATGGCCTCCACGGCCTCGACCTGGTGCTTTTGGTCGGCTGAGTACTTGAGCTCTAGGGTCGCCATGGCTACACCGTCCTCAGCTCTACCTCGCGGCCTGTCTTCTCCTCCACGCGCTTGAACGCCTGCACGGCGTTGAGCTTGGTGGTGTCATCGAGGATGCGGTCGAGCATGAGCACGCGCCTGGGCTCCATGTCGGCGATGGCATCTAGCGCCTGCATGTTCAAGCCGTCAGCCAGACAGCATACGAGCTCTCCGTAAGCAACCGAGTAGCAGGGGTAGCCCGCCGCGTCCACCTTCTCGATGGGAAGGGTCAGCTCTAGGCCCCATTTCAGCATCATCTCGAAGATGATGTCCTCGTCGCTGCGGTCGGGCTTCACCACGTCGAGCAGCAGCTCACCTGGCTTCGGTCGCTCGATGCCGCTCTCATCGAGCTTGAGCACACGGAAGCCGATGTCGGGGATGGCCTTGGGCTCCTCTCCGAGGCGGAGTTGCCTGTTGGATTCCTCGACTTCGGCGGCAATCTTGGCGCCGGCACGTCGGATGCGCTCCTTGCCGATTTCGCAGATAGACGTGTACTCGCCGTCTGTCTTTTCAGGTATTTGGACCAGAATAAACCTACGTCTCCCGCCGTCTTCAGTGTTCTTCTTGATTACACCCTCCGCCATACTTGCTGATCCAGAGAAATAATCAAGAATCAGTGAGTCTTCATCTGTCGCAATATGAAGGATGCGTTCCATAAGTCTAACCGGTTTGGGTGTATCAAAAACTATTTCACCATTGAAGAGATCTTTCAACTTACGTGATGCCTCGTCTGTATGCCCAGTTTCGTCAAATGGCCAAAAATTAGTAACTGGTCGACCACCCACACTTTCGAGGTATGCTTTTCGACTCAACGTTCCATATCCATCACGTGAGAAGAAGAAAACAGGGAGTACGCCATTTTGATATATTGAGATAGCTCTGGCGCGTGAAGTCTCAACTCTTTCTTTTAGAACAATACCTTTGACGTCTTGCTTGACCGCATCCAGCGATGTCCCACATAATTCTGCTCGAATACCTGCATCATTCAAGCTACGCAATTCATATTCAGCCCACTCGTTCATCGCACTAAGCATCTGGTCTTGGCCCAGACTCCAACAGCGGCCTTTGGGTGGATAGGCCATTTCTCCAGTAACTGGGTTTTGTATCGCGTAGACCATTCCTTGATGTGTTAATGCGTTAGGCGCGCTTGCAACAATGTTTCGCCAAGGTCCCCGAGGATCGCCATCGGGGTTTTTATACTTTGAATCCATGCTACCGGTACGAGCGAGTTTTTTTGGCTCCCATTCTGGCTGCTTGCTGAAGCAAAGGATGTGCTCAACTTCCGAAGCAATGCCTTTAGAATCATTTCGCATCGAATATGTTCGCTGCCATGAAATGTCGCCAACAAAACAACCTACACCAAATACCTCTTCGCATATCTTTCTCAGATTTGCACTTTCGTTGTCATCTATATTAATAAATATCGCACCATCATCCGAAAGCAGCTCACGTCCTAGTCGCAGCCGAGGGTACATCATGGAGCACCAGTCGCTGTGGAATCTTCCGCTCGCATCACTGTTTGATTGCCCCTTAAGCCCTGCCTGCTGTCGGTAGTTCTCAATGGTATCGCCAAATTTGTCCTTATACACAAAGTCATGCCCGGTGTTGTATGGTGGGTCTATATAGATCAGCTTCACGCGACCATGGTAAGAATGCTGGAGTAATTTAAGAACTTCAAGGTTGTCGCCCTCGATGTAGAGGTTCTCGGTCTCGTCCCAGTTCACACTTTCCTCAGGGCAGGGACGCAGCGTAGCCGTGCTCGGGGTCTGGCTCTGACGGATGGCGTCGGTCTTGCCGGGCCATGTGAAGGCGTACCGCTCGGTGCCCTCATCCACCTCGTCGCCAAGTATCAGGCGCAGCTTGTCGAAGTCGATGCCGCCCTCGGTGACGACCTCCGGCAGCAGCTGTTTCAACTGTTCGATGTGCTCCGCCACTAAGTCGACAGACACAAGGTCCATCTTCTCGAACTCAGCCATTTTTTGCTCCGTTCTACTTTCCCCTACGCTTACTCTGTTGTGCAGAGCCTTTCCCCGGCTTGCCCCAAGAACGGATAGCGCTCGCACACATCTGCGTCAAAGGCTCTCCGATTGCTTCTTTGTAATTGAACCCGAGAAGCTGCATACACTTTAAGGTGTCGGCATTAATCAGTGCCCTCAGTTGTTCAAAGCTCTCCCTGCGCCCTGACAAATTTCGATTATCGGCAATGCCTTCTTCGTTTCCTTGTCCCTCTGGAAGGAAAATATCAATCAGTTTGCCGATAGTCGCGTCAAGGCTTTCCATATCACTATCGCTAATCGTCGTTCTATCAAGTTCAGATTGAAGTGCTTGGGCAATTTGAATAGCTTCGCTTCTCTCAGCGATGAGTTGCTGAATTGCAGCATCGTACACTTCACGGATTTTATTCGCGTCTTTTTCTTGCCTGACCGATTGGACTTTTGCCGTAATCGCAGTAACCGTACCATTCGCCACGAGCATCATGAGATCTGCCTGCAAACCCGTTATCGGATTACCAGTCGTTTCAGCCATTGCACAGCTCCTTTATCTCGGTTGCAAGTTTGTCGTGCTCGCGCTCCTTCTTCTTCAACGCGATGCGCAGCCGCGACGACTCGGCAAGGGTCGCCTCCTTGTCACGATACTGCAAGCGCAGGACATTAATCTCACTTTGCGAGTCCCTCAGATGGGCCAGAAGCGCCATTAGCTGCGACGTGTCGGCATCCTTGCAGCGCGGGTACTGGCCGATGCTGGCAATCGCCGCCGCCTTCGCCGTGCGGTCACAGAGAGCCGACACGTAGGCCAGCAGATCAGACTGCGGCAGCGCCGCGTGGCGAATGTCAGCCAAGTAGTCGGCGTACGCCCGCTCCGTTGGGTCGAACAGGCGCGCAGTCTCGATCCGCTCGACCACGACAGCGCCCCTCTCGGCCAGGCTCTTGCGCTTGAGCGACACCGATACGCCCACCTTGCCACCCGGCTCCTCAAAGAGCAGCACGACCGGGTTGGGGAACACCTTGTGCAATACACCCGCCAGCTCACCGAAGCCAGCCGCCCTAACGAGCTCACAGCGCAGGTAGATGACGCTCGCGATGTCGTGGTCATCCGACTGCACGGCGGCGATGCGTGCGTTCTGGCGGCTCACGGTCGCGTACAGCCCGAGGCGGGAGAACTGCTTGAGCAGCTTCTGCTCGGTCGTAGTGAGGCCGCCCTGACTCACGAGCATCGTCTTGTGCACCGGCTTGTCGCTGGTAAGCGACGCCGTGGGCAGGCAGAGGACTTCGTCCCATCTCATAGCCAGTCCCCGCCCTCGTCTCCGAGGAGGTCCCAGAGCGCCTCGTGGTCGCCGAACATCGCCCGCACGACCTCGTTGACGTCATCCTGGTGGCCCTTTCGCGCGAACGGGAGGACCCGCTCCCGGTACGCCCCTTCGGTCGTGGGTAGCGTCACCGGCCCCTCGTGCACGTAGAAGAAGCTGGCAGAGGCATGCACATCGAACGGCTCGATGAGCCTCGGGTTCTCTAGGCCCCATACCCAGCCGCCGTCACCGTCGGGCTCGCACGACACGACGTCCACCAGGCCTATTGCCTTGCCGTACGTGAGGCCGGGCAAGGGATCGAACGCGCTTGCCGTCTTGCTCGCGCAGACGACGAGGTCTCGGACGGGGACGTTGATCCTGCGACTCCGATACTCATTGGTCTTCACCCCGGTGGCGATGAGCGTGGCCCAGGGCTCCTGGAACGCAAGCGCCTTGTATCCGATTTGGGATTGCACTTCACGTTGCTGAGGCTTGTCCTGCGTCACCTCATGCTGCCCCGTGTCCTTGCTGCGCAGGACGACCATGCTCACGAGCGAGTAGTCGTCGAAGGCAAGCGTGGTACCCGTCCCGACCTCGCCCAGGCTGAATAGCGACTCCATGCCCTTGTCGGCTTGAACGCCGCTGATCTGGCTGACTGCTGAGTCAAGGATCTCAGTGTATGCCCCCATGCGCGTGCCGTCGCGCGTCTCGCTGTTGAACTGACGGCAGAGCTCCATCACAGGCTCGGTGACGCCCGCACAGGCAGCTCGAATGATATCGAGAGCTCTCTTTGGGTTGGTGTGGGTACCTTGCACTTCTCCAGCTTGCGTCACATAGACCAGGTGGAACGGCCATGTCGGGTTGCCGTCCTTCGGGTTGGCCCCCTCGTCGTTGGCTTTCAGGCAGAAGACGACGCCCGGCTCCACACTGTCCTTCAGTGCGTCGGGGATCTCTGCCACGGCATGCAGACCGCATGGGCTGTTCTCTAACAGAGCGGGGTGCGCCTTGGCGTAGCGCTCAAGCTCCACGCGGAAGTCGTCGTAAGCGAGGTCTGTGATGGAAATGCCGCCCGAGATGTCCTCAAGGTCCATGACCTCGCGCTGCAGCTGCTCCAGCTGGCTGCGGCGGTACTTCAGGTCGTTCATCTCGTCGGCCGCCTTGCCCTCCAGCACGTTCTCCTCGCCGGTGGCCGACGTGTCCAGCAGCACCATGCGGCCCTTGACGCGGCCCTCCAGCTGGATGTACTCGTCGAGCTCGATGTCAGGCCAGAAGTTCACCAGCTGCACGCAGCTGTTGTCGGAGCCCAGTCTGTCGATGCGGCCGAACCTCTGGATGATGCGCACCGGGTTCCAGTGGATGTCGTAGTTCACCAGGCAGTCGCAGTCCTGCAGGTTCTGGCCCTCGGATATGCAGTCGGTCGCGAACACGACGTCAATCTCGCCCTGCGCCCGCTCGCGCTCCGATATCTCCTTGCTCTTGGGCGAGAATCGCCCCAGGACGGCGTCGAATGTCATGCGCTTCAGCTTGATGGTGGCGGTCGTTCCCTTGGCCCCCGTCACGACGGCGCTCTGCATGCCGTACCGCTCCTTGAGGTACGGGCTCAGCTGGTCGTAGAGGTAGCGGGCCGTGTCGGCGAACGCGCTGAATACGAGGAGCTTCCGATTGCCGGGGTTGTACGGGCGCGCAACCTTCCGGTCGATGAAGCGCCTCAGCTCGGCCAGCTTCTCGTCGCGCTCGGGCATCACCTCGTTTGCGTAGTACAGCAGCTCCTCGAGCGTGCGGATGTCGTAGCCGAGCTCCTGCCTCACGCGTATGGCGTCAACGTCGCGCAGGTCGACGCGAACCTTGCCGCCAGCCTCGAACTCTTCTGCGTCATCGTCGTCATCGAACCCGTCCAAAAGGTCGTCGGTCTCGTAGGCGGAGCTCATGCTCAGATTGTCCAGCTGGCCGAGAAGCGACTTCGCCCCGTCGAGCACGCGCTCGAGCGTGATGCGGAAGCTGTTGATGGAGCTCTCCATGCGCTTCAGCAGGTTCACGCGCATCAGGTTTGCCACGGCGTGTGTGCGGTTCACCTGGCTCTCGAAGTCGTTGCCCCACGTGTCGGCGTAGCGGTCGGCGTACTTCTTCTGCCTGCCCGGCATCACGTAGGAGAGCAGCTGGTACTGCGCGAACGACAGCGAAGCGATCAGGTCGTTCATGTCGGCGATGCTCGGCAGCTCGTCCTGAGTGTCGAAGCGCGGGTGCAGCGATATGGGCTTGAGCCTCGTCGGGAACGTGGCCGTTTCGTCGTGGTAGTACTTGGCGATGTGCTTGCGAGACCGCGCGATGGTGAGGATGTCGAGCAGCTTGAAGTAGTCGGCGTTCACCGATGCCACGAAGTTCTCGGTCGTCCTCTCCTCGTCGGGCAGCTCGCTCCACTCGGCGAAGCGCTGCTGCGCGAGTCGGCACACGGCCGTGATGGAGCCGATGCCGTCGGTCTCGGCCAGATAGGCATCGTCGCCCTCGGTGATTATCTCTATCTGGTTGCGCAGGTCGAGCAGGCGGTTGTTCACGGGCGTCGCGGAGAGCATCAGCACCTTGGTTCGCACGCCAGCGCGGATGATGTCCTGCATGAGGCGGTCGTAGCGACTGTGCTGCGTGCGGTCGGTCGGCTTGTTGCGGAAGTTGTGTGACTCGTCGATGACGATGAGGTCGTAGTTGCCCCAGCGCAGCGTCTCGAGGTTGATGTCACCAGAGAAGCCCGTATAGCGACTCAGGTCGGTGTGGTTCAGCACGTCGAAGTTCAGCCGGTCATCCACGAGCGGGTTGCGCTCGTCGTTTCCCGTGTAGAGCGTCCAGTTCTCGCGCAAACGTTTCGGGCACAGCACCAGCACGCGGTCGTTGCGCTCCTGGTAGTACTTGATAACGGCCAGCGCCTCGAAGGTCTTGCCCAGGCCGACCGAGTCGGCGATGATGCAGCCCTTGTACCGCTCGAGCTTGCGGATGGCACCCACCACGGCATCACGCTGGAAGTCGTAGAGCTTGTTCCACACGGCCGAGTCGGTGAAGGAGAGACCCGGCTTTATCGGATCGGTCTCCTCCATGTCCGCCATGAAGTCGCGGAACACGTGATACAGCGTCAGGAAGTACACGAACTCGGGCGCGTTCTCGCGGTAGAGCGTCCCGATCTGCTCGGCGACCTGCTCGGTCACGTCAGCCACCATGGAGGGGTTGTCCCAGATACCGTCGAACATCGCCTTCAGACCCTGAGCCTCGGCAGCTCCCGAGTATGACCCGTAGCCGCCCACGACGCCCGCCTTGCGCTCGTAGCCTAAGCCCTCAAGCGTAAAGGGCAGGTTGAAGCCCTGGAAGCCATCAGCGGAACCGTCGGCGTGTGAAAGGTGATAGACAGATCCAGACTGCACCACCCCGCGCGAACGAGAAGAGCGGAAGGAGGCCTTTGCACGCACCCACTCGGCACACTCGTGAGCCAATGACCGCTGGTTCAGATTGTTGCGTAGCGTCAGCTCGAGTCCTGTGCCACCGATACCGCGCTCCCGCCCGCGCTGAGATATGATGAACTCGCGCGGATCCTTTAGGTCGGACATCTGCTGAACAAATGTCGGTTCATCGAAAATGAAACGCAAATCCTCGATGTGCGATAGCTCGTCCTTCAGCTCCCCATATGCAAACACGGTAAAGTACGACGAGATGATAGAGAGACGATCGCACGGCCTGAGCCTTGACCGAAGCTTGTCTCCCAACGCATTGACGCCTTCGTTGCTGAGAAACTCCATACACATACCCCGGTTGATTGTGTTAGTCACAGTATTCAATTCTAATCCAGCGATGTTTCTGTAGCCTCATGGGTTAGGGCAACGGCGTGCGGTTCGACATCCGTAAAAAAGAGCTGCCGCCCATCTTGGAGGGCGGCAGCTTCATGCCTGTGTTATTGACTGCTAATACCAGTCCGACTAATTCAGCACCATGAACCTCGGTCTGTCCAGCACCCGCAGCGCGTCCTCGCGCTGGCTGGGGCTGAAGGTGATGCAGGGACCTGTCCAGTCCGCCCCGAACATGTCGAGCATAAACAGGAAATCCTCGTCGCTCTTGGGAATGAGGTCCTCCTCGACACCCTCTAGCATCTCGCCAATCGTGCGATGAACTCCGTCATCGCAAAGGTAGATCGTAGATAGCGGCGGCATTCTCCACTCCTGTGCGGGATAAGGCTTGCTCATCTTCGTCTTGTCGAGCATAACAACCTCCTTACGGTGGACTTGGCTGTAGGGCTTGATTCTACAACTGTCGAACAATCGACACTTGTAGAATCTATGCTTCACTAATTCTACAATTGTCGAAGTTTACCTGGAGGTTAGACTTGAGCTTGGGCTACAAGCGAGATGGAGGCGAAGATGAGGACCGATGACGCCATAAGGCACATGTGTGACACTGCTGGAAAGGGCACCACGATCGTATCCAGAGAGATAGGTCGAGGCAGCAGCTTTGTCGGAAGCATACTAAGCCGTGGCAGCGTCCCCAAGGCGGACACACTCGCGGAGATTGCTGAGGCCTGCGGCTACGAGCTGGCCCTCATAAGCCGCGATGAGAAGATTGTTATCGAATACGAACCCCGGCAGGACTAGGTCACTATCAACGCAAAGCAGAAAAGGGCCCTCACCCCGGCTGTTCATACCGAGGTGAGGGCCCAGTCTGTTTACGTTCATAGGGGTGTTGCTAAGATGCGGTGCAGCCAAATGCTGCAAGAATCGCCGATAGGATGGCTACCAGCACGAGCGAGAGGCAGCCCTTTCCGACGGCCTCGTCGCGCTCGTCCTGGTGGTAGAAGCCGCACATGGCCTACACCCTCACCAGGTAGTCGTCGTCCTCGGGCTTTCCAGTGGCACGGCCCACGGCGACGTAGTTGCGGTTGCCGCTGCGGCCCACGTAGGTGCCCCAGACGAAGCCGTCCGCCTTCCACCAGAGCCCGTCGAGCTCCACGACCTCGCCCGTGGAGTAGTGCGCGACCTCGGTGCCGCCGAGGCCCGGTGAGCGGCGCACGCGCAGGTACGGCACCGTGCAGCGGTACGTGCCCGCGAAGCTCGCGTCCCTGCGGTACCCGGGGGGCAGCGTAGTGGGGCTAGATGCCGTGCTGATGCCGGCCTTCGGCTCCGTGCCGTTGGCGAGGCGCGCGTTGACCTCGCTCGCGAGCCTTCCCATGCGCGCGTGCAGCCACGCCCCCGGGCAATCGGTGTCGGCGAACATGCGGTGCTCGGTGAGCGTGCCGTCGCGGCCGCCCGTGTAGGTGAGCCTCGGGATGCCGTTGCGGCGGCAGACGTCCACGCAGAGCGCCACGAGCGACTTCCAGCACGCGTCGGTGAGCGAGGAGTCGGCCAGGTTGGCGCACTCGATCGTAACGGCGCGGTTGTCGTTGTCGGAGCTGGAGCTGCACCACGAGCGGTTGGCCTCGTCCACGTAGAGCGCCACGCGTCCGTCGCTGCCGATGCCGTAGTTGGAGCTCGCCTGGCGGCTGCGCGGCGCGAAGATCTCGCCGCACGTCTCCACGGAGCAGTCGCCGCCCATGTAGTGCGGGGTGACCTTGGTGATGGGGTATTTGCGTCTGCCCGAGTGGTTGGGGCTCAGCCTGACATAGCTGACGAGCGGGCTGTTACTCATCTCGACCGCCGCCCCTGGGGATGGTGGGCACCTCGGTGTCCACCTCCGGCAGGCCCGTTGCCACGGCGATGAGCACGGAGACGGCGGCGGCAGTGGCACCGACGCTCGCGGCCCCCAGCCAGTCCACCTGCGTGATGCCCACGGCGGTGGTGCCGACGACGCCGAGCATGCCCTCGGCGAAGGTGCGCAGCGCGCGGATTGCCGCTGCGCGGACGAACTCCTTGAGGTCGAACTTCATGGTTGGTCTCCTTCCACATGGAAAAGGGGCCCCGCGGCCCCTTGCTTGCTGCTTGCGTTGTTTATGACTTGCTGCTACTCGTCCTCGATCCGCCCGATGCGGCGGTCGTGGTCCTCCAGCCTTGCCTCGATCTTGGTGATGCGCGCGGCGTGGTCATCGAGCTTGCGGCCGAGCGCGCGCACGTCCTCGCGCGTGTCGCGGGCCGTGTCGCTGATGTAGTCGAGCTTGTCGCGCAAGGCCTGCGAGCTGAGCACCTCGCTCTTCCGGTCGCGCCACACGTTGAGGAGCAGCGCGAGGCCCGCGATGACCGCCGACGCGATGGCCACCATCTCCCCTGTGGTCATGGTTACGCCTCCCATTCGCTCAGCGGGAGTATGTGCTCCGCGCGTGCAGACCAGTTAGCGGCCCCCTTGTAGGAGTCGACGAGCGCGTCCCGCACGTAGATGGCGCAGCCGTCGGGCACGCCCGTGAGTGACGTGTTGGTGAGGGACGCGACCGCCCCGAAGTCCAGCACGAGCTCCATGAGCGCGGTGCACCCGCCGAAGGCGCGCGTGGCGACGGAGAGCGCCGTCGCGGTGCTGCGGAGCCTCACGGACGCGAGCGCCGTGCAGCCGGAGAAGCAGTTGCCGGGCACGTAGGTCGTGCCGCTCTTCGCGCGGATCTCCTGGTCGACGGAGGCGAGCCCCGTGCACATGCTGAACTGCGACCCGTAGCTGTAGAGCTCTACCGGCCTCTCGACCGAGAGCGCCGTGAGCCCCGTCGCGTACATGAAGACGCCCTGGCCGAGCGTGAGGACGGTGTCTCCGGGCGCCAGGAGCGAGGTGATCGCCGAGTAGTAGAAGGCGCGGTAGTCCACCTGCGTCACCCACGACGGTATCTCGACGCTGCGCAGGCGCTGGGAGCTGCGGTACGAAGGTCCGTCGACGGCGAAGGCCATCGCGCGGATGATGGTGTTGGCGCCCTCTTCGCCGAAGTCCTCCGCCGTGACGTCCACGTAGGAGTCGGGCGTCGTGCTGTAGCCCCGGTAGAGCACCTGCGAGGCTATGGCGTTGAGCCCGCCCCCGGCAGGGATGGCGGCGATGGCCGCCGGCATCTGGCCGAGCGTCATGCGGCCTGACGTCCCCGCCCTCTCGCGGATCGCGTCCGCGATGGCCGTGATCTTGCTGCCAGTGACGAGCGTGTCGAGCGCGGGCATCTGAGCCTCCCCTCTACCAGGCTGCCGAGTCGCCGTTGGTGTACGCCGGTCCGCTGCCGTCTTCCTTCCAGATCTCGACGGCCTTGAGCCAGAGCCTGTTGGTGCTCGACAGCGGCAGTACCTCCCCGGCGAGGGGCGTCGCCCCCACGTGGCGGAGCGTCAGCGTCGTCCCGCTGAGCGAGACCCGAACGTTGTGCTGCGTGACCCTCGACCCGTCGTTGTAGGCGTCCACGAACGAGACGAACGTGTGCATGTAGGACTTGGGGCGCACGTCGCACGAGTAGATGTGCGAGGTGGAGGCGAGGACGAAGGTGAGGCGCATGCGGGCGGCGTCGGCGGGCGACTCGGAGAGGGTCACGTTTACGCTCGAGGAGGTGACCTCGACGCTGCCGTCCGCGTCGGCGTCGTAGACGGTGACCGTCGGGTAGCCGCCTGCCGCGTCGATGAGGTCGGTGACGTCGCTCGCGAGCTTCGCCACGGTTATCGCGGAGTTCTGTATCCCCGACGTGCCGTGCGTGTGTGACGCTGCGGCGAACCTGCTCCTGATGTTGGAGACCAGCGCCTCGAGCGCCCCCGGCATGAGCGCGACGAACTCGCTGCCCTCCCCGATGACGGACATGACGGTGCCCCTAGGAGGTGAAGAGCGCGTTGATCTGCGCGTTGGTTACGATGGTCACGTCGGAGCTCTCCACCAGTCCCGAGAGGTCGACCGTGGGGGCCTGGGCGTCCCAGGCGCTGCCACTCCACACGTAGTTCATCCCGTCAGCCGAGACGTTCCACATGTCGCCCGTGGCCTGGCCCGTCGAGGGCAGCGCGGCGTAGGTGGCGACGGTGCCCTTGTAGGTGACCGCCGAGGCCAGCGCGGTGGAGATGGCCGAGCTCACCTGCGAGGCGGTCTGGAAGCCGGAGTCGTTGGAGAGGTCGGAGGTCTTCGTGGGCACGGTGACGTCCACGGCCTTGCTGGCGTCGGGCGCGAGCGCCGTGCCGTTGACCTTGACGGACTCTATGGTGTTGGGCTCGCCGCCCTCGGCGACGAGGTCGTCCACGCGGCCGTCGAGCGTGTCGAGCGCCGCCTGCGTGGCGAAGAGCTGCTTGGCCTTGTCGTGGTAGAGCGAGAGGTGGTCGTAGTCGACCAGGCTGTCGTAGGCGGGGCTAGCCATTGTCTTCCTCCTCGAAGAGCGAGAGTATCTGCTGGTTGGTGACTATCGAGAGCGTGACGTCCTCGTCGGCGTTGCGTGCGAGCTCCGCGTCGATGGCGTCCATGTTGCGGTTGATGACCTGGATGTCCACGGGCTCGTCATAGCCGGGCTTGGCGAGCCGGTAGCGTTCGGTGTATGCGGGCATCGTTCCTCCTACGAGGTGGCGAGTTTGGTCCCGTTGACGTAGACGCCGTCGGCCTTGACCTCGAGCGTCGTGCTGCCTATGGACATCCCGATGCCGCCCGACGAGAGCGAGAGGGCCGACTGGTACGAGTCGGCGTATATCTCGATGCCGGAGGCGTCGACGATCACGCCCGAGCGGTCGTTGAACATCGACGCGCCTCCGCTGGTGGCGCTCACGGTGCCGAAGTGCGTGCTGGCCGTGCCGAATGTGCTCACCTGCGGCCCACGCAGGTAGGCGTTGCCGTTCGAGCCGTCCAGCCTGAGGATGCCGCGCTTGGCGGCGTCGGCTATGGTATCGCTCGGCGCGTAGAGCGTGAGGACGCCCGCTGCCGCGTACTGCTCGACCTCGGCGAGGCGGCGCGCTGCCATTCCCACGTCGACGTAGACGCCCCCGTAGCCGTCCCTGCGGTAGACGCGCAGGAGGTTCTGCAAGTTCGAGGATATGAGCGCCTGCAGCGCGACGCCCTGCAGGTTCGATGCGTCAAGGTCGTCGAGGACGACGGATGGGCTGGACGCGTCGTTTTGCACGGGGAACTCCCCGCTGCCGCCGGCCTCGCCGGACTCCTTGAGCTTGTCGATGAGGTCCCGCATGTAGTCGCTGCTGAGGCTGCCGGCGCGGTCCCATGAAGGGCTCGATGCCTCGACCTTCGCCGAGGCCTTCGACTGCTTCTTCTTCGTCTCGGCCGTGGCCTGGAACTGCCTCACCAGCAGGTTCGTGCGCCTGCCGATGGTGACGGTGCCGGTCGCCGTGGAGAGCATGAGGTCGCGGCGTATGCGGGTCACGCGCTCGCGCATGCGGACGGCAGGCGCGAAGCCCTCGTCCACCACGTCGACGGCGTCCCCGAGCGACACGCCCGCGAGGGCGTCCTCGGCGTCGGTGACGTCGACCTCGTAGGTGACCTCGGGCTGCAACAGGTTGGCGAGCTGACGTCTGCCTTGGGCGAGCAGGAACGAGGGGTCGTCGCAGTTCTCGTCGGTGTAGGTGCCGAAGCGGTGGGCCCTCCCGCCGCTGCCGTCGGGCCTTCCCCAGCGCGCGAGGGCGGCTGCGTCCTCCACGTACCGCCTCCCGCCGTTGACGGACTCGACGGTCATGCGCACGGGGTTGCCGCTGCCGTCGTCCTTCGCCTTGCCGTAGAGGTAGAGCGCGGTGACGGGGTCGGTCGACTCGACGGTCCTCCGCACCGAGGTCACGCTCTTGGAGTAGGTGAATCGCCTGGTCGCGGTGGGGCTGCCACGCCTCGCCGCTATGCGCACGCTGCGCGAGGCGACGCCCGTCGCGCCGACGGAGACGTAAGCGTGCAGCTCGCCCGCGTTGGCGGTCTCGATTATCTGGTTCAGCGCCTCCCGCACCGAGACGTGCTCGAAGCTGAAGTCGTACGTGCCCGTGACGTCGCTTCCCGCGCTCGTCCACCTCGTATTGGCGAGCACCCTGGAGAGCGCGGAAGCGACGGTGGCGCCTGATAGCTTCAGCTCCTCCACGTAGTCGCCCATGGTCTCGCAGACGCTGTTTATGCAGGTCGCGGTGGTGACGGCGCGGCCGTTGGCGTCGTGGGTCCTCCTGCAGTCGTCCACGACGTGCTCCCGCCACACGCGGTCCGGCCCGCGCCAGACGAGGCGGTCGCCCTTCTCGAGGAACGAGAAGGTACTGATGGTCAGCGTGTCGGTGCCGTCCAGCGCCTCCTCGTGGGTGGCGGATATCGGCTTGACGCTGCCGAGCTGGGCATCCCAGCGGTCGAAGCGGGTGAAGCGCATCTACAGCCACCTCTCGTTCCAGGCCATCGTGGCGGACGAGGTCGCGACGATGCTCTGCGTCGCCGCCTCCAGGGCGAAGAAGTCCGAGGCCAGCGCGAAGGTGCAGGCGACGCCCCCGTAGGTAACGGTCTCGTTGAGCATGTCGATCACGAGCGCGCCTCCCGAGAAGCTGCCTCGCGCCTCCACGTACTTTCCGGTCGTCGAGTTGGTCACGCGGAACGGGCTGGACGTCGGGTTGGCGCGCACGACTGGCCACGCCCTGCGGTTGCCGCCCCTGGTCACGGTCGTGGCAGACGTTCCGATGGAGGCGGTCCTCGCCGCGCCCTGCCCGTCGGCCCTCGGCACGTGGAACGCTATGGTCACGTGCGGGTTGGAGTGGTCGCGGTCCATCGCGGTGGAGCCCGTGACCCACGCGGCGTAGGAGACGTCGGGGTCGTCGGGCAGCACGAGCGTGCCCGCGCCCTCCCGGTCGAGTGCGGCCGCGAGGGCGTGGCGGCTGGCGCTGACCTCGGTGGCCGTGTGTCCCTTCAGCGTCGCGTTGACGCGGACCTCCATCGCCTTCAGCCTGCGGCCCGCCACCACGTCGCCGTCTGCGGCAGGCACCTCGACCGTGGAGAGCTCCACGTCGGGAAGGAGGCTCCGCTCGATGGTCATGCCGGCGAGCCATTGGCTGAGGTTGGTGCCGGCGAACCTCACGGCCTGGATGCTCATGCGCCCACCAGCCCCATCTCCCTCATCCGCCGCTGCGTGTCGCGCCCGATCTCGTCGGAGATGGCGCGCACGTCCGTGGCGGTGTCGTTGTTGACGAAGGTGTCGATGCTCACCTGCACGGTGAGGCCGTCCGAGGGCGACCTCGCGCCCAGGCCTGCCGTGAACTGGGCGATTCCCTGCGCGCTGAGCGGCACAACGGCCTCCGGCACGCCCGCCTCGCCGATGAGGGCGGAGGTCGGCCGCGTGACGATTCCCCCGGCCGCGAATGCGAACCCGGACGGCAGCAGGAAGCTGAGGTCGACGCTCGGCAGCGACTCCATCCACCCGCCGATCTGGCCAAAGCCGTCAACGATGGGTTTGAGCACGTTGTCGTGCACCCAGCGCAGGGCGCTCCCGATGATGTCGATTACGTTCAGGATGTGGGGCAGCCAGTAGTCCGCTATGTCGATGACCGTGTCGAGGATAGGTGCCGCGTTCTCCACGAGCAGGCCCACGGTGTCAGCCAGGTCCGGCAGGTGCTTGGCCACGAACTCGATGACCCTCTCCACCATCTTGGTGATGGTCGGGATGTGCGGCGCGAGTATCTCGAACACGTCCGCGATGGCGGGCGCGAGGAGGTTGGCGGCCTTCACGAACAGGTCCGCGATGGGGTCGATGTGGGGCTCCAGGGCCGTGACGATCCGCTGCACCGCCGGCATGAGCGCCTCGGCCACGTCGGCGCACGCCTGCATGAGCGTCGGGATGTGCGGCGCGAGCAGGCTGACCAGCTCGCCTGCGTAGGGTATGGCGTCGGCTAGGAATCCGGATACGATGCCGAACGCCTCGGCGAGGTACGGTGCGACGTCGGAGGCGACCGAGCCGATGGTGTCGGCCAATGCCACGCCGACGCTGCCGCTTGCCTCCATGATGCCGGGAAGCAGAGGTAGCACCGCCTCGGCGACCTGCTCCCACATCGCGAATGCTGCGGCCCACGTGTCGACCTTGACCTGCATGAAGGTGGTTGCGATGTCGGACAGCCACCCCTCCACGGTGGGGAGGATCTCCCGCACGCGGTCGAGGACGGGCGTGACGCCGGCTGCCAGGGGCTCTGCCAGCTCCGAGGCCTTCTGCGCTATGGAACCGAGCAGCTGCTCCGCCAGGGGAAGCGACTCGCCCACGATGCCGCCAAGGGCGATGGACACGGGCTCCAGCGCGGGACGGATGGTCCCCATGGCGGCGGAGAACGCATCCGAGGCACGCACGATGCGCCCCTTGACATCGAGGCGGTCGAGGGTGCTCGTGAGGTTGTTCATCCACGGCCCGAACTGCGAGCTCATGCTGTTGATGAAACCGCTGATGTTCTCCTGCCCGACCCAGTCGAGGCCGGAGGCGAGCGCCTTGGCGATGCGGTTGCGCACGTTGGTGATCGCCGTGCCGATGCCGGCCGTCGCGGTGGCTGCCTGCTCGGCGAAGGAGGCGTAGCCGGCCAGGCCCTCGTCCTCGAGCTTCAGGAACGCCTCGTTGAGCTCGGTGAGCGGGATGGTGCCGTCCTTGGACCCGACCAGGTTGTTGTAGAGCTCCATCGTGGAGGCGAAGCCCATGGACTCGGCCACCTGCTGCAGCTGCGCGGGCGCGGCGTTGACGACGGAGCGCCAGGCTGCCATGTCCACCTTGCCGGCGGCGAGCATCTGGCTCCACTGCTCGAGCGCATTGGCCTGCAGGCTGGCGTCCTTGCCACCCGCC